>Ga0105053_10008931_pt1 | contig 12881 bp, 13 predicted proteins | sample BON01_FD_78093 | JGI IMG/M metagenome (GOLD analysis project Ga0105053, IMG submission 78093) | Freshwater microbial communities from Lake Bonney liftoff mats and glacier meltwater in Antarctica - BON-01 | ecosystem: Environmental > Aquatic > Freshwater > Ice > Glacier meltwater | place: Lake...
AAAATCGTTTCCAACAATTTCAACAGCCTTCGCCGACTCCCCAAAAAAAATTAATTATTTTTTTGGGGAGCCTGCGGGCCATTGAAATGTGGAAAACGAAGGACTGGACAAGCCAAAGCCAAATACTGAAAACTAAATTTGACAATCATTTTTCAATCGGCATTATGATTTGACACACTTTTCTAAACATTCCCGCTTATATTTCCGCATTCCGCATTCCGCACTCCGCATTCCGCATTCCGCACTCCGCATTCCGCACTCCGCATTCCGCATTCCGCATTCCGCACTCCGCATTCCGCATTCCGCACTCCGCATTCCGCATTCCGCATTCCGCACTCCGCATTCCCCACTCCGCATTCCGCACTCCGCATTCCGCACTCCGCATTCCAAAATTCCGCATTCCAAAATTCCGCATTCCAAAATTTAACCCTTCCTTACACACACCAAGAGTAGCTCGAACCTGAAACCTTGAAACCTGAAACCTTGAAACATCATTTCCTTCTCGTATCAATTATATACTGAATCTTCCATTCTCCCTCAATTTTTATCAATTGAAAAGAGTTGGTGCCGCTGTGCGAAACCTTCCCATTGAGGTGAAAAGTATAGGGCGCCCAAGCGCTGGCGAGCGACTTTTCTGTATGAACAGCGCCGAACTTGATCTATTCTTTGAACTTGTTTTGCGTAGCCAGGCCGATAAATTTAACAAAATCATCAAAGTCTTCTGTTTCTAATTGCAGCTTGCCAGATTTGTCCGACCCGTATGATTGCAAAATGATTCCATCGGTACAAGTACTTCGCAACATGGCGGTATCACCTTTTTCCATGCCTTCAAAAAAGCGGTTAATGGTCGCTTTGACGGCGCGTTCAGCACTTTTGTCCTTTTGGGAAAAAGCAGCATTGGCGCAAAATAACAGGGCGAAAACAAATGGGAGATGGTAGCGATCCATAATAAATGGATTTGCTCAAATGTCATGCATCATGGCAGTTTGAACCATAAAAAATAGCTGGAAGCAGGTTTTGGGCCCTGAATCGACAAGTTTGTGCCCTGGTTTGCCATCAAAATGGGAATTTTATTGTTATAGCGGATTAGGATTGCCGTTTTCGGTATCTTGTGGCCTACTTGCCGCCAACCTTTGGTTGGCGCGGCTACCAGGTTCCAACTAAAACCTAGAGCTACAAACTACCAACTAAAAACGCTCAATAAACATGACAGACGCATTCAAAAATATCATCAACTCCGAGACCCCCGTCCTCATAGACTTCTGGGCTACCTGGTGCGGCCCATGCAGAACTATGGCACCTGTATTGGATGCACTAAAAGCTGATTTGGGAGACCGGGTAAAGATCATAAAAATTGACGTGGATAAAAACACCGACCTCGCGGTACAAATGAAAGTGATGGGTGTTCCCACTTTTATGGTGTATAAAAATAGTGTGCAGCATTGGTCGGAAGCAGGAACCTTTACCAAAGAATCGTTGAAAAAAGTCATCGAAAGTGTTGAAAAAAAATAGCCTGCCTGCCCCAATGATCCTGCCGAATAATGAATTGACCAAGCTGTCGTACATTTTAATTTTTGTTGTCATCGGCTTGTCTTGCCAATCAGGCACCTCCACAGATACAGCGGCGAAAAACCATGCTTTGTCGGTAAGCGTTCCCATTGAGGAAGCCAAATCAGGTGTCGACACCAATTACCTTTTGGGGAAATTCGACCCGGCCAAACATGCCGATTTTACGGCAATAAGTGCCCCTTACACCGATAGGGCTGGCATGATGCTGCGCAAAGAAGCATTCGAAGCGTTTGAAAAAATGTGGAAAGCAGCAGAAAAAGAGGGCATTACGTTGAAAATCATTTCTTCTACCCGTACTTTTTATCAACAAAAAACCATTTGGGAAACCAAGTGGAAACGTTTTGAAAAAGAAGCGCCAGTAGCCAAAGACCGCGCCCTGAAAATTCTCGAGTACTCCTCCATGCCCGGCTCCTCCCGGCACCATTGGGGCACCGACATCGACCTAAACGACCTGAACAATCCCACATTTGAAAAAGGCGGCAAGTACGAAAAAGTGTACGAATGGCTCAGCGCACATGCCCACGAATACGGTTTCTGCCAGCCCTACACCGCTGGGCGACCCACGGGCTATCACGAAGAAAAATGGCATTGGAGCTACACCCCCTTAAGCAAAGGCTTCCTGGAAGCCTACAAAAAAAATCTGTCAGAGACTGATATCACCGGCTTCATCGGCGCCGAAACGGCCCCCCAAATTGGCATCGTCCAAAATTACGTCCTCGGCATCAACCAAGCCTGCCAATAGTCACTCATAACTCATCACTCATAACTCATAACTCATCACTCATCACTATTTAATGTCTTACACCGAGTCCAAAATGATCCCCTTAGGGACAAAAGCACCCGATTTTAATCTCTTAGACACGGTTAATGGAGGCAATTTTCACTTGAACAACATGCCATCCCACCCAGCGACTGTTATCATGTTCTTGTGCAATCATTGCCCCTATGTACTGTATATAAATCCGGAAATTGCCAGCATTGCCGAAGCATACAAAGCTAAAGGCGTGGCATTCATCGGCATAAGCAGCAACGATGCTGAAAAGCATCCTGAAGACGCTCCTGATAAAATGGGGCCACATGCCAGCGCAGTTGGGTACACATTTCCGTACCTTTACGACGAAAACCAGGATGTAGCCCGCGCTTATGATGCCGCTTGCACCCCTGATTTTTACGTTTTCGATGGCGAAATGAAACTCGCCTACCGTGGACAACTCGATTCCAGCAGGCCAAAAAGAAACCCCGTAGACAGCAATGGCGAAGACCTCCGTGCAGCGCTTGATGCGGTGCTGAGCGGTCAGCCGGTCAATCCCGAACAACGACCATCGGGCGGCTGCAACATCAAATGGAAAGAATGATGAGCCCAACACTCATCACGCATCTCTCATCACTCATCACTCAATAATGCGTCCAACACAAATCACTGACCAAGTAATTACCGATTTTATCACCGCCGGCCTGCAAGAAGACATTCGGGAAGGCGATCATACATCCCTGGCCACTATTTCCGCCGACAGCCGCAGCCGGGCAGCGCTGAAAGTAAAAGACTACGGCATCATTGCTGGCGTTGAATTGGCCGAGCGCATCTTCAAACACCTCGATCCCACCGCTACCCTAAGTATCAATAAGCCCGATGGCAGCGATGCCGTGTATGGCCAAGTGGCTTTTGAAGTGGAAGCCAATACCCGCGCCCTGCTCCAATGCGAACGCCTGGTACTCAACAGCATGCAGCGTATGAGTGGCATCGCCACGCTCAGCGGCCGCTTTGCATTTGAAGTTGGCGACCTGCCCGTAAAAGTCCTCGACACCCGTAAAACAACCCCACTGATTCGTTTCCTGGAAAAATGGGCAGTCAAAATTGGTGGTTGCGACAATTACCGATGGGGGCTGTACGATTGGATGATGATCAAAGACAATCACGTGGACGCAGCAGGTGGCGTCAAGTCAGCCATTGAACGCGCCCATGCTTATCAAAAAGAAAAAGGACTTAACCTCAGCATCACCGTGGAAGTGCGCAACCTGGTAGAAGTGGAAGAAGTGCTGAACATCGGTGGCGTCACCCGTATTATGTTCGACAACTTCGAACTCCCCATCCTGCACGAAGCGGTAGCCATAGTAAACAAACGATTTGAAACCGAAGCTTCCGGCGGTGTTACCCTGTTCAATGTGCGGAAATTCGCCCAAACAGGCGTGGATTTTGTGTCAGCAGGCGCGCTCACACACTCCGCGCAACCGCTTGACCTCAGCTTAAAAATTATACATTAATTACGGTGGACGGTGGACGGTAGACGGTGGACGGTAGCACAGCATTTGTTTTTATTTGTAAATTTGTTTTCCAGCACTTTAATCTAATGATTCATAAGTTTTTCAAAACGTTAGTTAGGGTGCTAAAACACAATATTCTAAGTTATCACAAAAGTTGTGCTACCGTCTACCATCTACCGTCCACCGTCCACCGTCAATCTCATTAGCAAATGGGTGCCGACGATTTTTACTGGTATGCCAGCATCATAATTTTCATTCCATGGGCGCTGTTGATAGCTGCCCCGAATTGGAAATTGACCGAGCCAATTGCATTTGGCGCGGCGATTATTTTGCTGATAGCAGCCGCTATTTTCACGTTTATTTACTTAATTGGTGGCGATGACGACGGCAGTTTTTTGAGCCTGGAGGGGTTTAAGAACCTGTTTCGGAACAAAGAAATGCTGCTGACCGGCTGGTTGAATTATTTGTCATTCTGTCTGCTGGTGGGCACCTGGCAATCGCACGATGCCCGGCAGTTGAAAATAGGCCACCTTTTTGTGGTGCCGAGTTTATTGCTCACCATGCTCACAGGCCCCGCCGGGGTGCTGTTGTATATGGTGTTGCGCTTTTTTAAAACGAAAAAATGGGACATTAAATAAATAAGGGGTTTCAAGGTTTCAGGGTTTCAGGGTTTCATGGTTTACACGATCTGTTGTCAATTTTGAAAAGCTATTTCAAGGTTGCGAACCAATCGCGTAAACCATGAAATCATGAAACCATGAAACCGTGAAACCTTTTTTAAATAACGTATTTAAAAATGGATTTCTCCGAACTGGGATTGCATCCCGACGTGCTGGATGGTATCGACGCACTGAATTTTAAAACGGCAACGCCGATTCAGGCTCAGGCCATACCGCTTATTTTACAAGGCCGCGACGTGATTGGTGTCGCGCAAACGGGAACGGGCAAAACTGCCGCTTTCGTGCTGCCAGTTATCGACCTGATCCTCGACGAGCCCGCTTCCAAGTATGTGCATGCGCTGATTGTTGTGCCGACACGCGAACTGGCGCTGCAAATCAACAAGGCCATTGAAGCCTATTCCTACTTTACAGGCACATCCTCTATGGCCATTTACGGCGGTGGCAGTGGTGCTGACTATGCTCAGGAAAAAATAGCCCTGACGAAAGGTGTGGACATTGTGATCGCGACCCCTGGCCGACTGATTTCGCACATGAGCATGGGTTATGTCGACTTCTCCAAGTTGCGCTTTTTGATACTGGATGAAGCCGACCGCATGCTCGACATGGGCTTCCAGCCGGATCTGTTGCGCATCATTGACAGTACCAACAAGGACAGGCAGACTTTGCTCTTTTCAGCGACCATGCCGAGCGGGGTACTGAAATTGGCCAAGACGATGTTGCGCAACCCGGAAACCATCACGATTGCGCTTTCGAAGCCGGCAGAAGGCGTTAGCCAAAGTGCCTATTTGGTTGGCGATTCGCAGAAAATACCGCTGATGGTGGAAATTTTGGATGGCCGCGAAGGGCAGCGGATCATTGTTTTTGCCTCCACAAAATCGGCTGTGTCCAAGTTGTTCCAAAAATTGCGCAGCAAAAAATACAACGTCGCGCAAGTGAGCAGCGATCTGGAACAGGAGGAGCGCGAACAAGTGATGCTCAGCTTCCGCAACAGCGTGGTCGACATCATTGTGGCCACCGACGTGCTCAGCCGCGGCATCGACATCGATGGCATCGACCTGGTGGTGAACTATGATATTCCCCGCGACGCCGAGGATTATGTGCACCGTATTGGTCGCACAGCCCGCGCAGCAAAGAAAGGTGAAGCCATTACCTTGATATCGCCGGAAGAAGTTTATAAGTTTAAAAAGATTGAAAAGCTGATTGGGCGTGAGGTGGATAAGCTGCCATTGCCTGCCAATATAGGCCCTGCTAGTAGCGAGCGGAATGCACCAAGGGGGCGCGATGATCGCCGCCGGGATCCGCGGAAGGAGGGGCAGAGGCCTAGTTCCGGGGAGGGGGGTGAGCAGCGGAAGAAGCGGCCTTGGCGGGGGAAGCCGAAGCCGAAGGGTGGTGCGCCGGGATAGGTGGGCCTGAAACCTCGTAGGTCTTAAACCTCAGAACCCCTCTAAAAAAACCTGCGGTTTTTTTAGAGGGGTTCTGAGGTTTAAGACCTACGAGGTTTATGCAAAATCCCCCTCACCAACCCCGGCCCCTCATACACCAACCCCGAATAAACCTGCACCAAATCAGCCCCCGCATCCAGCTTTTCCTGCGCAGATGCAGCAGAATCAATGCCGCCAACGCCGATGATGGCAATGTTTGGCCCTAGTTTCTCCCGCAAGTAACGGATCACCGCCGTTGCGCGTACGCGCAGGGGTGCGCCGCTGAGGCCGCCCATACCCATGACATCCACATCGGCCTTATCGGTATTCAAGCCCTCCCTGGATATGGTGGTATTGGTGGCAATCACGCCGGCCAAACCAGTTTCCTGAATAATATCTGCGATGTCGTCGAGTTGGCTGTCGCTGAGGTCGGGCGCGATTTTGAGGAGTATCGGTTTGGGTGAAGCTTGGGTTTTGTTCTTTTCTTGCAACAGATTCAACAAACGCGTCAAGGGCGCTTTTTCCTGCAATTCCCGCAGCCCTGGCGTGTTGGGCGAACTCACATTCACCACAAAATAATCGACCCAGGGAAACAGCTTTTCAAAACAGATCAGGTAGTCTTGCTCGGCCTCCTCGTTCGGGGTGGCCTTGTTTTTGCCGATGTTTCCACCGATGATCAGGCCATCGGGAACGCCTTTTTGGCGCAAGCGCTGCAAGCGATCTACCAGCGCATCCAATCCCTTGTTGTTGAAACCCATGCGGTTGATCAAGGCGCGATCGGCGGGCAGGCGAAACAAGCGTGGCTGCGGATTGCCGTCCTGCGGCTTGGGCGTCACCGTACCCACTTCAATAAAGCCGAAACCCAGGCAGGCCATGCCTTCGATGTGTTTTCCATCCTTGTCAAAACCGGCGGCCAAACCCACTGCATTGGGGAATGTCAACCCGATCACTTTGCGCTCCAGGCTTTTGTCTTGCACACAAAAAAGGCTTTTTAACAACCAGCGCGTTGGCGGAAATGCAGCGGCCAGGTCGAGGAAAAACACGGTGACCCGATGGGCGTTTTCGGGAGAAAGGGCGAAGAGGATGGGTTTGAGTAGGTTGTACACTTTTTTGAGTTATGAGTTATGAGTGATGAGTTATGAGTTATGAGTTATGAGTTATGAGTTATGAGTGGCAAAAGTCGGGAAAACTGGGGATAATTGGGGGGGCAAAAAAAACCCGGCTACGACTTTTCGCAACCGGGGCTCTCGCCTATGAAGCATAAGACATCTGAACCAAATGGAATGGAATTAAGGGGTAGGGGCTGGGGTATTTCTTGATTGATGTGCTTTTTAGGGTTTCTCTTAGCCAAGCAATGGGCAAAAAAAAATCCCTATCCAGTACAACAGCGGAATAAAAGGATGAAGCGATAGAATACCAACGAGAAAACATTTTGCCACATTACAAGGCAGCGACAGCGATTAAACGCAAGGAGGGAGGAAGTTGCAGGACTGCTCTCATGGGGAAAACAGTTGCGGTGTAATCGGATAATGTTCATTCTCAGGTAAGCGGATTAAATACTCATGCAAATGTAGCTTGACTAAATGAAAAGACGAAGCCTTGGGTTTCATTTAATGCATACTGTCGTCCGGCTGTCGTTTTGTAGTCCGAATAGGATATTTGGCTTTTTTTTCATGTTTAGGGGCGTGTTCTATTAGGTAAACAATGCTCTTTTCAGCTCTTCTACTTTGCCAATTGTCTGTATCCGAATATCATAACGCTTGGGGTCGATGCCTTTCATACCATATTTTGAAACGTATATTTCCTTGAAGCCCAACCTTGCAGCCTCTGCAATGCGCTGTTCGACCCGTTGAACGGACCTGATTTCTCCTGACAGCCCTATTTCTCCTGCAAAGCAAATATTCGAGGGCACACTCACATCCAGGAGGCTGGAAATAAGTGATGCAACGATGGCCAAATCGATGCCCGGATCTTCCACCCGAATGCCACCTGCTAAATTTAAAAATACGTCGTTGATGCTGAAAAAATAGCCGCAACGCTTTTCCAACACCGCCAGCAGCATGGAAAGGCGGCGCATGTCGAAGCCCGTAGCAGAGCGCTGGGGGGTGCCAAATACGGCTTTTGACACCAGCGCCTGGGTTTCAATGAGCATGGGTCGCATGCCCTCCATGGTGGCCGCTACCGCACAGCCGCTCAGCTCTTCGTCTTTTTGACTCAACAACAACTCAGACGGATTGCTTACCTCCCGCAGTCCGTCGCTTTGCATTTCATAAATACCCATTTCGTCGGTGCTGCCGAATCGGTTCTTCAGGGTACGCAAAATGCGGTAGGTATTGTGCCGGTCGCCCTCAAATTGCAGTACACAATCGACGATATGCTCCAATAATTTCGGGCCAGCGATGTCGCCTTCCTTGTTGATATGCCCGATGAGCATGATGGGTATATTGGTCTCCTTGGCAAAGCGCAGGAATTCACCGGCAGACTCCCGCACCTGCGCGATGCCGCCTGGGGCAGAATCCAGGTGCGGCGTGCTCATGGTTTGAATGGAATCCACCACCAAGAGTTGGGGCTGCAGGTCGTTGGCCTGTTGCAGTATTTTTGATGTATTGGTTTCGGTGAGGATGTAGCAATCAGACTTGAAATTGGCGACGCGGTCGGCCCGCATCTTGATTTGTTCTTCACTTTCTTCTCCGCTCACATACAACACTTTTGCGGGCAATTGCATCGCCACTTGTAGCATCAGGGTGCTTTTGCCGATGCCAGGCTGCCCGCCCATCAGTATCAGCGATCCAGGGACGATGCCGCCGCCGAGTACCCGGTTTAGTTCCTGGTCGGGCGTGGCCATGCGTTGGGTGTTACCCGTTTGCACGTCTTGCAAGCGCACCGCCTTTGGCGCTTCGGAGCGGTTTGCAGGCGCCCAGGAGCGGCGTTTTTCTTCGTTGGCGGTCTCTTTCTGGATCAGTTCTTCCTGGTACGTGTTCCATTCATTGCATTGGGGGCATTTGCCCAGCCACTTAGGCGCGGAGGCGCCACAATTGGAACAGAAGAAGATGGTACGCGCTTTGGCCATGGAATCAAATTTGTTTTTAAAACACAAATATCGTATTTTAAAACAAATTCTGTTGGATTATTTTGGGGGGTTGGGCGGATCAAGAGAGTGGGTGTATTGATGGAGGCTGTATATGTTATTTAGCATCAATGTTTTGCAGCAAGCCATACAATTCCTCAGTCGTCAACCCGCTCAAAAAGCCTCGGTTCACACCGCTTCGGGACGCTTATAAAACAACCTGTTATTGCAACGTGCGCCGCAGTTTGTCCCGCTCCTGCGTGATCCTGGCATTGCCCGGGTCCAGTTCGAGGTATTTGTTGTAATCCTTCAGGGTTTCCGCGGGCTGTTTGAGTTTAAGGTACAGAATGCCCCGGTTCAGGTATCCCGTTTTATTGCCGGGGTCGAGTTTGAGTCCTTCGTTAAAGTCCCGCATCGCCTGTTCCAACTGGTTGATGGTACCAAGCGCCGCGCCGCGGTTGATGAGCATAGCGCCCCTGACCTGGGGCCGCACCTTGTCGTCGGCCAGTTGCAGGCTGCTGTTGTATTCGCCAAGCGATTGCCTTAGGTATTCGGCCGAAACCTCTTTAGCGTATCTCCCCGACATGGCCATGTCGAAATAGGTCTTGCCGCGGCTGTTGATCAGTTCCGCATTTTGCGGTTCCAAGGCGATAGCACTTTGATAATCGTTGAGCGACTCCTCGTAACGTTGCTGACTGCGGTAATACTGCCCACGATACCAGTACGGCAGGCCGCTTTTCTCGGCCGAGTATTTGATCACATGCGACCAAAGGGTTTCGCTGTTTTTCCAAATGGTGATCTGGAAATAGGTCATCGCCACATACACCAGGGTCAGGATACCAAGTCCGATTTTCCATTGGCTACTCAGCGCTTGGTCTTGTGCGCGCCGATCGTACAACCAGGCCGCCACGGCGAAAAAACCGAAATAGGCCACGTAGGTAAAGCGATCCGCCAGGTATCCCTGTCCGGCCGTTTGCACCTGCAGGAGGAACATGACGTTGAAAAAGAAAAACAGGAAGCCGAACACCCACATGCGCTGCCCGGCGCGGTGCAGGCGCCAAACCAGGTAAGCGATGCCCGCGAAAAGCAGCGGGGAAACATAAATCCATACCGGCAATTGCTTCGGATAAACATACAGCGGCAGCATGGGGAAAGGCAGCACGAGTTTGTATACGTACACGCAAAACGACCAGGCGCCGATGCACAAACGGTCGGCCAGCGTAAAATTCGTCAAGCTGACGTCTGTGGCGCCCTGCAAACCCAGCGTGTACACATTGATCAGGCCGAAAATGAGCGCCAGTATCCAGAAGGGCGCTTTGTCGAGCAGGACTGATTTCAGCGTAAAAGGCCGCTTTAGCCAGTAATCGACGGCCAGCATGGACAGTGGAAGGGCGACGGCCTGTACTTTTGACAAGCAGGAAAGGAATGCAAGGAGGATGGCGATCACATAAAAACGCCGCCCGTTTTGGCCAGCATCATCCGCTTTGATCCGGCGGATATAGTACCACAATGCGGCAAAGAAAAAGACGGCGAACAGCACATCTTTCCGTTCCGTGGCCCAGGCCACCGATTCCACGCGCATCGGGTGGATTGCGAACAACAGTCCGCCGATAAAAGCGCCGACCTGGCCGATGCCCATGGCCATCAGCACCCGAACCACGAAAAACACCACAAGCGCATGGAGCAGGATGTTGTCGAAATGAATCAGGGTGGGATTGAATCCGCCGGCCAGCATTTTTTCCAGGTAGAAACTGAAGATGCTCAGGGGGTTGTAATTGCCCAGTCCCGCAGAGCCTTGCACGATGTCGAAAATATTCCAGAAGCTGCCGCCGTTGGGCTGCGCAAGGTTCGGGTTGTTGAGAATGGTGGCCTCGTCGTCCCAGTTCACGAACCCGTTGCTAAGCGTCGGCAAATAGGCTACGGAAGCGATGGCCGCAGCCATCCAAGCGCCCGGGCGGAGCCAAGCATTTTGGGGTTTCGGATTTGGTCTGGCTGCTGTTGACGGAGCTGGTTTGGCCTGTCCCCTATTTTTTTTCATGAATGGTGTTTCAAAAAGTGCGACAGAAAAAAAGTCTTCATTTTAGTAGTCGCTAAACCACCCTAAAAAAGAAGACCAAATAGCAATTTAGCAAAACACAAATTACGGTATTTTTGAAGAAATTAGCAAACCTGAAAGACGGTTCTGATATCCAGCGTCTCTGATCTATTTGATCAGATATGCGACTACTTGCATCGCTCAAGAATATTTCAAAGCATCTTGTATTAAATTGCACTTTTGAAACCTTTATATCTTCGATGAAAACGTTCTCCTCAACATCGTCCTCTAGCCCTTCTTTATTTTGTAATCTCATGTTTTCATTTTCTACATCATTATCAGTATCGCCAAATTCTTCTTCTTCAAATGATTCGCCATATTCAATTAGGCCAAATACCTCCTCATAGTCTTTGTCGCTTAATGACTCACCAAAATTATATGAGTTAAGAATTACTTTGTAGTAGCCTAACGCCTCTTTTTTGGTTAAAAATACATTGTTACCTATTAAAAGCGGTTTTCGCATATTTTATTTTTTTTAGTTACCACCAACGGCTGGCTTGCTGCCGTGCCGCCGCGCATTGGTTGCGGACTGCCTGTTGGGCGGTATGGGCAGTAAGCCGTTGATGGGCGGTTTATTTACTGGGACGGTTCTCCACGATTTCTTTTACCTCCTCGACTGTCATTTTTGATAATTTAGCTATTTTTTCAATAGGCATTCCATCTTCAAAGAGTTCAACAACAAGTTCGTATTTACCATCTTTTTTTGCCTTATCTAACCTCGCCCTTTCATCTTCTTCACGCATAAACGCATATTCGTAAGCGTCCAATTCTTCCTGTGTCCATGTTTGGACATTGGCTTCCTCGTATGCCAATTTCAACCCCTCATCATTGATATTATCAGGTATAACTTCAAGATTTTCAGCGTTTTTGATGAAGTATACCCATTTTTCGGTGAGTGTTTTCAATTCAGCCAATTCTTTGGTGAATTTTGGCAACTCGATGAAAGTGAACTCCATATCTTTAATGGTTTGTTCTCCTGTCTCAACGTCCCGTATTTGGCTGCGACTTATATAATTTTTATTTTCGGTATGCTCGAAGTCGAGGATACCGATGAAAATGACAGGGTGCAGTTTTCGATAAAAATCAGCCCTTTTGATTTGGTCGGAATAACTTTTAGATGAATAGAAAAGCACCCTTTTGGCAAATCCATCAATATCACCTACTTGCATTTCGATGATATATGTCCGTCCCATTTGATCGGTCGCTTTTACATCAATAATAGTTACTTTTCCTCCTTTGAGTTTGGGAAGTTGATACGGGTTGAGGATTATAACTTCCGTAATCCTTTGGTCTCCGTGAAAGTCCAAGACAGCGTTCAGGAATGAAATGAGCGTTTCCTTTCGGTTCTCGTTGCCGAAAATCTTTCGAAACGCAATATCGTTTTTTACATCTACAAATTTCATGTTATAAATTTTGATACAAAATTAGCGATTTTTACTCAAAAGAGGCGAATTTGGTTTTCATTATCGACTCTGTTCTTGTATATACCTGTCCATAAATCTAATGCTCTGATTCCTTTCTTCCAAAAAAACATTGCTATACTGATTAGCAGCATTACAATAAGCCAGCCCGTCCCAATTTTGAGCAGTATTTCCTGTTAAGCAATAACTACATACGGGAGCAGTGTTTTCGTAATATTGAACCATCCCTTCATCCATAAGTTGTTTTTTTGTGTGCCTTTAGAATAATGTGTGCGGGTTCGACTTTTTGGGGCATGACATGGCCCTGCAATTGGGTTTTCCAACTGCGGTCAGACGGGAATTAGGGGGTTATTCCTTGTGATAGCG
>Ga0105053_10008940_pt1 | contig 12870 bp, 7 predicted proteins | sample BON01_FD_78093 | JGI IMG/M metagenome (GOLD analysis project Ga0105053, IMG submission 78093) | Freshwater microbial communities from Lake Bonney liftoff mats and glacier meltwater in Antarctica - BON-01 | ecosystem: Environmental > Aquatic > Freshwater > Ice > Glacier meltwater | place: Lake...
AAGGGCGCATCGGCTCGACGTGATCGTTGCCGGCTATGGCTGCACTGCTCGACAGCTGCGATAATCCGGCTGCAAAGGATCAGCGCATATGAGCACCCTGGAACGCGCCATCGCCATCGCGGCGGAAGCCCATGCCGGCCAGGTGGACAAGGCCGGCGCCCCGTATGTGCTGCACCCGCTGCGAATGATGCTGGCGGTTGTGACCGTGGAGGAGCGGATCGTCGCGGTGCTGCATGATGTGTGCGAGGATTGCCCCGGCTGGGACTTCGACCGGCTGCGGCGGGAGGGGTTCTCGGCGACGGTCCTTGCCGCCTTGGATACGGTCACGAAGCGCGAAGGGGAAAGCTACGAGGATTTCGTGCGCCGCGCCGGTTCCAACCCTATCGGCCGGGCGGTGAAGCTGGCGGATTTGCGCGACAACAGCGACCTGTCGCGGATCGCGGAGCCGACCGCGTGCGATATGGAGCGGATCGAAAAGTACAGGCAGGCGATCGCCGCGCTGGGATAAGCCGCCCTATGCCCCCTGTGCCCCTATGCCGTTGCGGCCCGCAGTGTCACCACGTTATCGGCCATGCCGCTCGCCAGCAGCACGCCCCAACGCTCCATGGCGTCCACCTGTTCCGGCCAGCGGCGTGACCGCTGATAGACCCCCAGCACCCCGCCCCGCGTCGCCGCCTGCCGGTGGTTCAGCACGGCATCGGCCACCGACTCCGCCACGCCGGATTCCGCCAGGGCGGTGGCGAAGCTGCGGCGCAGGTCGTGCCAGCGCCAGCCGGTCAGCTCGGCGGCGGTGTCCAGCTCCGCCTTGATCGCCGAGAAGGTGTCGATCTCCCCACCCGACCGGGGCGCGGGGAACACCAGCCCCACCACCGGGCGGCCTGCCGCACCGTGCCGCACCCGCAGGATGCCCAGGGCCAGCGGATGCAGGTGCAACTGATGCAGATCGCCGTTCTTGGTCACGGCGCCCGGCATGGTCCAGACCGGCTTGTCCAGGTCGAGTTGCGCCCAATCAAGCTGCGCCGCCTCGCCGCGTCGGCAGGGCACCGCTAGCAGGAAGCGCACAAGGTCGCGATAGACCGGCTGGGATAGCCCCTCCGCCGCCTGCCACAGCGTCACCACGTCGCCCACCGGCAGATGGTGCCCACGCGCCGGAACAGCTTTCGGTCGCCGCGCACGCGCCAGCAGGCCGCAGGGGTTGGCGGTAATGTGCCCTTCGTCCTGGCACCAGTCGAAGAACCGGGAAAGCGCGCCGTAGCGGGCGCGGGCGGTGGCCGGCTTGTCGGCCAGCTCGCCCAGCATGCGGCGCACCGTCATGGCCTCGATCTCCGCTATGGGGGTGTCTTGGGACTTCATCATGGCCATGGCGGCGCGCACTTGTGCCGCTTCCTCGGCGGCGTGCGCGGGCGTTGGCAGGCCGGTGCCGCGCAGCTTGGGCCGGCGCGGCAGGGCGGAGGCGTAGTCGTCCACCAAGCGCCCCATGGTCACGGCCCGGCGCTGCCGGTCGGCCCGTTGCTGCGCCTTGCGCTCCACCGCCGGATCGGCGCCGCTTGCGGCCGTGCCCTTGATCTTGTTCGCCGCCGTGCGCGCCTCGTCCGGGTTGTGCGTCGCCGGGCTGCCGATGGTGACGGCGCGGTTGGGCATCCGCTTGCCGGTGACCGGGTCGTTCCCACGCGGGCGGTAGCTGTAGGTCCAAGTCATGCTGGACGGGTTCACGATCAGCGCCAGCCCCCGGCAAGACTCGTCGCGCACGATCAGCCGCGTGGCCTTCACCCGCCGCTTGGCGACCGCTTCCACGGTCGCCCTCGTGATCTTCGCCGCTTTCTCTGTCAGCACCTGCATGGCCTTGCCCCCAGTCGTTCCCGCGCCCTGTCAGCGGGTAATCTGACAGGACATTGACAGGACATATGGGGCGGAGGCAAGCGGAAACGTCCGGGCGTTGCCGGAGGGGATATAGTTAAATATCCCTGATTCTGGCTGTTGAATTCGTTGATGTGCGGAGGATGGCGGGGGCTGGCGGAACTGAACCCCCTGTGACTCTTAATCAGCGGGTCCCAGGTTCGAGCCCTGGTGCGCCCACCAATAAATCAGGGACTTAGCGGGGTATCGCCGAATTGCTCCTCGTAAATGTCCGCACGGTGTCCGCATTCCAGGTGATGCAGAACGGCGTTGGGGCGGCTTGTCGGTGAGAAGCCGGGGCGGCGACAGCCGTTTGACCGACAGCAGACCATGGAGCGCCTCGTCGCATTCGTCGGCCACCAAGATGTTGCTCGGACCATCAGAGTCGATGGAGTGAGATGGAAGGGATTCATGCGGGGTCCGAATCTGGGCGTCCTTTCGGTCCGCACAGACCCCTCGGAAGTTTCTGCGGTTTTGATACAGGCGATCGGCAACGGCAAGCTGCCCGAAATCGGTCAGACGGCGTCAAAGTGATCGGCGCATCGCAAATGGGCAGGGGAAATCTAATCCTGGGGCCGTGCGTTCGAATCCCGCCGGGGACGCCACCACGCCGGGAGCGAACCGCTCTCCGCTCGGATCGGCGGCCGTGCAAACGGCAGGTTTCCTGCGGGTTTGCCCGGTGCACTCGGGGCTCCGCGAGCGCAACGAACGCCCGAATCTCTCTCCGAAGGGCCGATTCTCTCCGCGACCTGGGGCTATGGGGGTTTCGGCCCCAGGTTGGAAGTGATTGAAAATATTGTGTGTTGTGATCCGGACGTGCATCGAGATTTCGAACCCCTTATCGCCAGTCAGCCCGCGAGGGGCGCGACTCTCGCACTGATTTCACGTCATTTTTTCTCTCGCACAGTTTCCGCCTCGGGCGAAGATTTTCGGCACGACCACTGATCAATCATATATTTTGCCGTGTGCAGCGGTCGTTTAGTCGACCACGATTGTCTGCATCCGCACTGATCGACTATGGTCGGCGACATGCTGGTGCAGACTGTCAGGAGCTTGTTGGAGCTGCACCCGGCCGGGTTGTCGAACGAACAACTCCTGTGGCGGCTCCGCAGCGCAGGAATCCGCTTTTCGGCGGCGGACATCCTGCAGTCTCTTGAAGTTCTGATCGAGAACGGCGAGGTCGCAATGGCCGAACCGGGCCGGTGGCGGCTGGCGGCGTTCCGGCGTGCAGCAGCCGTGACGACACCGGGGCCCGCCACTACTAGAGAGAGAAAGGCATCGGCACAGGCAAAGCTAATGCTATCAGCAGTCACCGCGGTAATTGCCAAGCCGCCCTCCCAAGGGCAATCGCCATCGGCGCCCGAACCGGCCGAAGGCAAGCGGGCCGACGCAGACTGGAAGGCCCTGCTGCGCTATTACGCCGCGACCCAGCGGCAGGATCCGCGCGGGAGGGTGGACGAGCGCGCCGACCAGCATTCCGTCTCCTGGCAGCTCTTTCGCGCCGATGGAAGATGGTGGGACGTAGGCGAACTGCGTGCCCCACTCGACGCGCTGCCTGACACGTTCCGCGAAGCATTGATGAAGCGGCCGGAGGCAGTTTGCAGCGTTGGTTACCCGGTTGCCTTCTTCATACAGTCGGAGGTGCCCGCCTTCGTGCCGGCGCTGCTGCTGCCGGCGGCCTACCGGATCACGGCGTCCCACCTGATCGTCGAGGTGACAGAATCTGAGCCCGTCATCAATCCGCTCTGGCTGGAAATGGCTGTGAGCCGCTCACGATGGCAGAAGGAGGCACTGGTCGAGGCCCTATTGCCGGAGGGAGAAACCGGCGATCTCGCAGATATCACCAACCGATTGCGCAACGGCCTGGCAACGATGGGAGGCACGCTGCTGCGGCCGGCACAGTTGGCCGGCGAGTTGACGTTGGGCGAGGAAGGGCTGCGCAACGCAGCTGGATTTTTCCTGCCGTCGGATGATCGCTTCACGCGTGGCGCCGAGCGCGATCTCGAAGCGATGCAGGCATGGCCGGAGGAACTGATCCGCCAGACGGCGCTTGGGCATCTGTTCGCGGCGCGCAGCACGGATGCCCCGGTCACGGTTGTACCCGCAGGACCGATGCCGCTGACCGATCGCCAGCATGCCGCAGCGGCCGCGGCCCTGCGTGGGCCGCTCACCCTAATCCAGGGACCGCCCGGCACGGGCAAGAGCGCGGTGATCCTCGGATTGCTGACCTCCATTGTATTGTCGGGACGCAGCGTGCTCCTGGCCTCGAAGAACCACCAGGCGTTGGATGAGGTCGAGGGGCGGCTGGCGGAACTGGTGGACAGCGAGCCGATCCTGACTAGGGGGCGGGACAGCGACGGCGAGCGAAATACGAACTTCCTGTCACAGATGCGCGCCTTGGCCGATGGTGAAACCATGGCCGATGGAGCGGCGGCCGCGGACCCTGTCCCGGCAGTACTCGACCGTGCCCGCTCGTTCGACGAGCGCAGCAAGCACGCTGCGCACCGAACCGCACTGCATGTGCAGCTGTCCGAGGCGGCCGAACAACTCGACCGCTGGAAGGAAGCACTGCCGGACCTGGTGCTAGGGCGCCGCAGCCGGTGGTCGGCGATCCTGACGCGCATCCGTCGGTTGTTTCGACGTGGTGGAGGGACAGAGGCGGCTACTCCAGATCGGTTGGCGCGACTGGTTGAGCGCCTTCGCCGGGAGTTGGCCGACGCGCCAGTGGAGCCCGAGGCAACCGAATGGGACGATTTGGCCAATGCTCTCGCTGTCGATGTGCGGGCTGCTGTGCGCGCCTGCGCTGGCCAGCGCACTACGCCGACCAAGTCGGAAGCCGTAGCGCTCGCGGAGCGGCTGAAGGAGTTGGAGTTCAATAGCAGAGTGCGGATGCCACCGCTCACTGCCGAGGATGCGCGACGCGTTTTGCGCCACCGGCCCGTCTGGGCGATAAGCACCTTGTCGGTCTCCTCGCGGGTACCCCTCGTTGCAGGGCTGTTCGACTACGTCATCTTCGATGAGGCGAGCCAGTGCGACATCGCCTCAGCGTTGCCGCTGCTCGCCCGGGCCCGTTATGCGGTGGTCGTGGGCGACCCGAAGCAGCTCAGCTTCATCCCTCAGCTCTCTCGGCGTCAGGAGCATGCGCTGATGGATGCGGCGGGCCTGGGCATGGTTGGACGACATTCGGTAGCACAGAGCAACAACTCGTTGTTCGCCTTCGTCCGCCAGCGAGATACGGCGCATTGGCACTTTTTGGCTGACCAGTTCCGCTCGGCACCCGATATCGTCGCCTACCTCAACGAGGAGTTCTACGAGGGCCAATTGCTGTCCGGCCAGGACCTGCTGCGCGCGCGAACTCCCGAGGGCTACAAGCCCGGCCTCGCCTGGCACGACGTCCCTGGCCGGGCGACCCGCGAGGATGGTGGCAGCGTCAACCATGCCGAAGCCGATGCCGTTGTAACGGTGCTAGCAGAGATGATCCGTGTGAGGGGTTTCACTGGCAGTATCGGCGTACTCTCGCCGTTCAATTCCCAGGTCGGCCTGCTGATCCGCCGCATCCGGGCCGTCCTCACCGAGCCGGAGCAGGCTCTTGTCAACCTTCGCGTGTCGACGATCGACAAATTCCAAGGGGGCGAGGCAGACGTCATTCTGTTCTCCCTCGTGGTAGCCGACGGTGTTCATGCCGCTACGCTCGGCTTTTACGAGCGCGATCGGCGGCGGGTGAATGTCGCCATCAGCCGCGCGCGGGCGCTCTGCCTCATTATCGGCGACAAGGCCTTTGTGCGGCGCAGTGGCATCGGCCTGCTTGCTCGACTAGCGGAGCGCGCCGAACGACCCGCCAAGCCGCGGCAGACCTTTGACAGCGAATGGGAACGCCGGCTCTTTGAAGCAATGCACCGGCGGGGGCTCGACCCGATCCCGCAATATCCAGTGGCGGGCCGCTATCTAGACTTTGCACTGGACCCCGGTGGGCGCAGGCTGGATGTCGAAGTCGACGGACGTCGCTGGCATGCGAACCCGGATGGCAACCGCAAACTGTCCGATCGGTTGCGCGACCGGGCCCTGATCGCTCTCGGCTGGAAGGTTCGTCGCTTTTGGGTGCATGAACTCGCCGCCAACATGGAGGAATGCCTCGATGTCATCGAACGCGACCTTGCCGGTCGTTGATCCGCCGCGTCGCCCGGCTGGGCTCGCCTTGGTGGCGATGCTGGTCGGCGTGCTGCTGGTCGCGCTGAACGTGCTTGCGGTGTGGTTGCTGCTCGACCAGCAGCACCAGTCGGCCACCGATCGTCGGCTGGTGGTCGAACAACAGACGCAGACCGCTGCGGCACGCAACGAGGTTGATGCCAAGAGCAGGTTGCTCGCCGCCCAGGTGCAGGACGCCGGACAGATCGAGCTGCGCATCCGTGAACTCGAGGCGAGGCGGTCGAGCATCGACCTGCAGGTGCGCGAACGCGAAGCCGCGCTGGCCCAGCGCGAGACTGCGATCCGCGAGCGCGGCGAGGCTGATGTAGCCCGCGAGCGTGCGGGGCGGGACCGGCGGGAGGCCGAGGAGCAGACCAAAAGTACCCTCGAAACGCAACGCGGCCTCGCTCGGGCCATATCGGGGCAGCAGGCCGAACAGCAAAACCTGACCCAAGCCATCGATGCGGCGCGCCTCGCTGTGAAGCAGCATGACGAAGCCCGGCGCAAGGCCGAGACCGAGCGGAAGGCCGCCGAAGATTTGGCCAGGGCCGAGGAACAGCGCCGTGACCAGCTAACCGCCGCAGCCAACAATGCCCGGTCCCAGGAGTTCGAAACGCGCGCGAGCGCCGAGCGTGCGGTGCAGGAACTCACGCAGGTGCGGATGCGCCTCGCCGAGGCGAAGGTCGAGGAGACGCAACTTCTGAAGCAGGTTGCTACGCAGAACGACGCGGCCGCCGCGGCCGGCGCGGCGCGGCGGAAGGCCGAAGACGACGCGATCGCCGCGCAGAAACGCGCGGACGCCGCCGTCGCCGCAGCAAACAGCCGGGAGCAGGACGCGCGCCAGCAACAGCAGGATGCCAATCAGAGAATCCTCCGGGCAAGCACCGACCGCGACGCGGCACAGGCTCGGCTCACCGAACTGCAATCACAGCTCACCCGGGCGGCCACCGATGCGCGTGGGATCAGGGACCTGACGATCGAACGCAATACCCTCCTGACGCAGATCGACCAGCGAAACAAGGAGATTGGACCACTCCAAAGCCAGGTGAACGATCGAACCCGCGAGTTGCAACGCCTGTCGGCTGAGATCGCCGTCCTGGCTGCCGAACAAACGCGACTGCAACAAGCCCGCGGCGAGCGCGACAGGATCGAGGCCGAGAAGGCCGAATTGAACACTGCTATCGGCCATGCCCGCGCCGAGCGTGACGCAGCTTCCCAGTCGCGTGACAGCGCGGTGCGACAGCGCGACCAGGCGCTGGTGGCGCACGAGGCCGCCGTCGCCGCCACGGCCCAGCAGCAGCGGCAGAAAGACGCCATCGCCCTCGATCGCGAGGCCCTGCGCGCCGCCGTCGAACCGATGCGCCGGGAACGCGAGGAGTTGGCTCGCCAAATCGGCGCCGCCGGGCAGCAATTGGACGAACTGCAACGTCGGATCGAACGGCTGTTGCAACGGCGCGACGAATTGCGCGCGCCGCCCCCCGATGCCGTTCCGATCCCGGCAGCCGATGCAGCCCCGAAGCAGGAAGATGCACAATGACCAGCCTTGCCGCCGGCTGGCCGCTATTCGCGGTCGCAACGCTTGTGCTGAGCATTGTGCTGGGGGGCACGGCTGTTGTCCTGGCATGGTCGTTCGAACGCCGCAGCCAACGCCTGCCGGAGGCGACCCGTTTCGAGGGGCTGTCGCAAAAAAACGCCGGGCTGGAGGCACGGAAGGGAGAACTCGAAGAGATACTGCGGCAACTGCAGGCCCGCATCGACAACCGCGACCGCCTCGCCGCCGAGGCCATGTCTCTGCAGGAGCGGATCGACGCGCTTAGGCTGGAACACAGCGGGTTGGACAGCGCGCGGCTTCAGATCGACGCGATGAAGCAGGAGGCAGCCGACGCCGCACTGCTCCATGCCGAGGAAACCGCAAGGCTGGAGGAGGCGCGTCTGCAAACCGGGGTCGCCACCTCCACCCGCGACGCCGCCGCGGTTGAGACTGAGCGACTGCGCGCCGAGGCCGCGCGTCTGATCGAAGACAACGAGCGGTTGCGCGAGACCTTGCCTAACGAGATCAGGCAACTGACCGACCGGAAGGACGCGCTGGCGGACGAGATCGAACGGCTCCGCCCGGCGCGCGACCACCTGCTGACGACGCAAGAGGAGGCGCATCGTCTGGCCGCCCGACTGGAGAGCCTGCGTGTCGAACTGGATAAGGCGCAACAGGCGGAACAAGCCGCCCTTGCGCGCATCACCGCGCTGTCGGCCGAACGCGAGGCGCTTGGCGATACGGTCGCCGCACTACGGGCCGAGGTCGCGCAACTGCGGCCAATCCGCGACCTCCTGCTGACGACGCAGGAGGAAGTGCTGCACCTCGCCGCCCGGCTTGAAAGCCTGCGTGTCGAACAGGAGAAGGCGCAACAGGCGGAACAGGCCGCTCTTGCGCGCATCACCGCGCTGTCGGCCGAACGCGAAGCGCTCGGCGATGCGGTCGCCGCACTGCGGGCCGACGTCGCGCAACTGCGGCCGAACCGCGACCGGCTGCTGGAAGGCCGCGAGGAAGCCGGGCGCCTCGCCGAGCGGATCGCGCAGCTCCGTGATGAGCACGGCCGCGCCGAACACGCCTGCCGATCCCTCCAGGTGCGCAACGACGCGCTCGCGGCCGACCACGCCACCCTGGTCGCGGCGGTGGCGCAATTGCACGCGGAGCAGGAGTCGCTGGCCGCGGTGCATGACGACATCAACGCCCTGGAGGCACGCAAGGCGGCGTTGGAGGAGCTGGTCGCCGGCTTGCGCGCCAAGCTGGGCGGCACCGGCGCGCCGAACGCGCCCGGCCCGGACATGACGGAACAGATGATCCACGACCTTCGCGGCGTCCCCGCCTGCGTCGATCTGTTGCCGAAACGCGCCCATCCGGCCGAAAGGGAGCTGGACGCGCTCCAGGGCGTCTGCCGCACCCTGACGACCCAAGGGCTGGAGTTCGACCCGCGCAAGGTCTTTGCCTTCCACACCGCGCTCAAGATCAACGAGGTCGCGCAGATGACGGTGCTGGCTGGCGTGTCGGGCACCGGCAAGAGCCTGCTGCCGCGCCGCTACGCCGCGGCCATGGGCATCGGCTTCCTGCAGATCGCCGTGGAGCCACGCTGGGACAGCCCGCAGGACCTGCTGGGCTTCTATAACTACATCGAGCAACGCTACCGCGCCACCGACCTCGCCCGGGCACTGGTCCAGATGGACCCGTACAACACCTCGGACCTCGGCGAACCAGGGCACGGCGACAAGATGATGCTGGTGCTGCTCGACGAGATGAACCTCGCCCGGGTGGAATACTATTTCTCCGAGTTCCTCAGCCGGCTGGAGGTTCGCCCGCGGCTGGCCGACGCGGCCGATCCGGACCGGCGGCAGGTTGCCTGCCTGCCGATCGACATCCCCGGCCGCGCCGACGGGCCGGTCCGGTTGTTCCCCGCGCACAATGTGCTGTTCGTTGGTACGATGAACGACGACGAGAGCACCCAGGCGTTGTCCGACAAGGTGCTCGACCGTGGCAATATCGTGCAGTTCGCCGCCCCCGCCCGGTTCGCCAGGCCCGCCGACGGCCTGACCGGCCCCGGTTCGACGCAGTATCGCTCGTTCGCGGAATGGCGGAAGTGGGTCCGCCCGCTCCAACAGCTCGATGGCGGCGAGCGGCAGCGGACGGAAGATGTCATTGGCGATCTGTCGCGGATGATGGAGGAGTTCGGCCGGCCGTTCGGCCATCGCCTCAACGAGGCGATGCTGGCCTATATTGCAAACTACCCGCGCGCGCCCGGCGACTCGGTCGCCCTGCCGATCGCTGACCAGATCGAGATGCGCATCCTGCCGAAACTGCGCGGCCTGTCGCTGGAGGACTTCGGCGGCCAGTTCGATACGCTGGCCAAGCTGATCCGCGACGACGCGGGGGATGACCGCCTGGCCGCACGGCTCGAAGAATTGGTCGCCACCCAGAAACGGGGCATCGGCCAGTTTAGCTGGCGCGGCCTGGACCGCGGCATAGGTTGACGGGCATGAAAGCGGTGGTGCGCTGGATCACGCCCTGGGCCGCGCTCGGCCGATCCGGCGCGGACTACGCTGCGCCGGCGGATGCGGACGGTGCATGGCGCTGGATCGGCGGCGGCGCGCTTTGGCTCTGCGTGCCCAACGGCACGACGATATCCATCGACGGTGGCAAGCCGGATTATCGCCTGGTAATGCGCCTAGCCGACCAACGCAGCGTGTTCGCGATCGCGCTGCCGTCGCGCCCCTCGGCCGGGCTGGTGCTGTCGGCCGGCGGCACCACCTGGCGGCTGGCGCTGCCGGCCATCCCCGATCGCCCGCACGAAGCCGACGAGCCGACAAGCGAAAACGAGCGGGCAGCAAGCGCGCTGCTGGCGCGTGTCAAGGCGGTCTGGGCGCGGGTGCGCGACATCGAGCTGTGTCTGGCCAACCCCGCCACCATCTGGCCGCGCCTGACCGCGCGCTGGCTCGACCCGACCACCCTTGACCCGCCAATGATGGATGTGATCGTGCGCCATGCACGCACTCTCGCGCGCACACTGGCGCTGCTCCACCGCGCGCCGCGCCGGGTGCTGCGCCGTCGAAACAGCGAGTTGCCGCTGGGCCGAGTTCAGGAGATGGACCGCCGTTCGATGGTCTGGCTGGTCCGCCAACCCGGCGCTACGCTTGCCGAGCGCGCCGGCGACCGCCAGCGCATCATGGCGGTGGCGCGCGAGGAGAATTTCGACACGCTGGAGAATCGGGTGCTGCACAGCTACGCCCGGCTTGCCGCCGGGGTGGCGCGCGACTACGCGGCGCGGCAGCGCGCGCCCGCAACGTCGGGGCGGGCGCAACTGGTGAGGGGATTCGGCAAGGCCTGCCGGCATGCCGCCACCGATCTGCGCGGTGCCGGCGTGCGCGAGGCGCCGGCCGACGCGATCCCCAATTTCGTGCTGCAGAACAATACCAACTACCAGCGGGTCTGGACGAGCTGGCAGGAGCTACTGCAACGCAACCGCATCCTTGACCGGTTATGGCGCTGGCAGGCCCGGTCGTGGGAGGAGTTCTGCGCGCTCGCCGTGGTGGTGGCGCTACAATCATGCGACGACGCTTTCGTGCTTGCGACTTCGCCGATCGCGATCCGCGATGAACAGGATCAGGGGCGGCTGCTGCGCCACGCCAATCCACTCGCCGTCTTCCACCTTGTCGCGCGCGACATCACCGTCGAGGTGACGTTTGATCCTGAGTTCTCCGGACCCTTGCGGTATTTCGCCGCACCGATCTGGCTGCGCTACGGCCGTGTCGACGATCCGATGGCGTTTCTGCGGCGTTGCGCCGTCTGGCCGGTCTGGCATGCGCAGGGTGGCCTGGACGACGAGGAGCCCGACCGGGTCGATCGGGTGCTCGACGCCCCCGATCAGCCGGAGCGTCCGCGCGGCGGCATCGTGGTGCGCCCGGCGGCGGAGGGCGCACCCGTCCAGGCCGCGCACAGCCGGGCCGGCCGGGTCGCCTGCCTGACCCTGGGGCCGGAGGGCGTCGCCCGGGCCGACGGCATCGCCCTGCTGCGCGGGGCGATCCTGCGCGCCCTCGACCGCGGGCTGGCCTGATGCGTCAGCCCGTCGGCATCGACCTGAACGGCTGGGCCGACGCCGCCTGTCGTGACTGGAGCGTCGAGGACGAACCCGACGCAGCGCCCGGCGTCCCACTTCTGGTCGATGGCGGCCTGTGCGCGGTGGTGGTGGAGCACAACACGCTGCATGTCGGCGGCCCGCAGGCCATCCTGTCGCAGATCGGGCGGGGGGCCGGCTGGGGTCCGATCGGCGCCACCGAGAAGCGGCGCCAGGTCGCCGCCCTGTGGCACGGGCTGTTGGCCGCGGCCCCCGCGCCCAATTTCGCCGGCGATCTGCGCGCCGCAGTCGCCGCGCTCTCGCACGCCGCCGACCACCGCATGCTGTGCATCCCCGACCGGCGCGAGATGGACGAGGAGCGCCAGCGCATGCTGCTCCAGGCGCTCCAGGGGCCGCGCCAACCTACGGTGCACCTGCTCTGGCGAACCGTTGCCATGGTGCTTGGTCTGCTCGACGATGGCCGGCTTGCCACCGCGACCGATGGCAGCCGCATCGCCTGCCTGGTGCATGAAAGCGACGGCTTTGTGCTCCAAACCTTCACCCTGCGCGCCCTGCGCGAGCATGGCGGCATCCTGGCGCCCGTGCGCGGCGACGCGGGCGCGCTGCATGGGGGGTCATGGGGTCTGGCCGCACTGTTAGTTCGCGCCACGGCGGCGGTCGCAGCGGCTAATCCCGGGCTTGCCGACTGGGGGGCGGAGCGCCCCCGCATGCCAGCAGCCCTACTGTTCGCGCCGTCCTGGCCGCGGGCGGCGGAGATCGTGCGGCGCGACACCGGCACCTGGGCGCGCGTAGTTCCGCCACCGTCCGTTTCCATTCCTGACCCGGCGGAGTTGGCCCTGCCGGCTATCGATGCCGACATACTGCTGCTGTGCACGCCGCTCGCGGCGCAGCATCGTGCGGGGTTGGAGGCCGCGCTACATGCGGCGACCGGCCTTGCGGTCGTGCCCGCCGGTCCCGGCGATGCTGCACGCGGAGCCCTGTATGCCACGCGCCGCATCGCGCGCGGGGTGCCGCATTACCTCGACCGCCTCGATCCCGTGGCCCTCGTAGTCAACCGCCGCGGCGAGCCGGTGTTCGAGGACCTGATCGGCCCCGATGCCGTCGTGCCGGGCAATCGCGAATACGTCTCGGCGCCAATCGGGCACCTGGTCTGGTCGGCCGGGATGGA
>Ga0105053_10008945_pt1 | contig 12866 bp, 10 predicted proteins | sample BON01_FD_78093 | JGI IMG/M metagenome (GOLD analysis project Ga0105053, IMG submission 78093) | Freshwater microbial communities from Lake Bonney liftoff mats and glacier meltwater in Antarctica - BON-01 | ecosystem: Environmental > Aquatic > Freshwater > Ice > Glacier meltwater | place: Lake...
AAGAAGAAGATGTGAGCAAACCACCGATATCTCAAATCTAAAATAGATTTGAGCGCATAGACCCTCAATCAAGGGTACTAAACTACTTTTTATAGTAATAAAAGCAATCATCATCATCATAAAGTACACATTGATCCGCACACTCGTGGTCAGTGTCACAACAGTACACACCATTCGCCGACCGCTCATGCAAATCGCGAACACAATGAAATCTGTGTGTTTGTTCACTGTGAAATTGACACACGCACACACTCATCTGGGGAAGACTTTCTATTGTGTTTGTTCGACTCACCTACTTGAATAAATGTGGTTTTCTGAGAGTCAGAAAGACCTTTTCTTGAACAGTTTTGGTCAAAATAAGAAGACAGAACCTTGGAGACCGAAGGAGGGCGATAGACATGAAAATACTACTCAAAAAAAATCTTGTGACACGGTACAACTTGTGACTTCGATCCAGTGTCCTTTTTTGTAAGTCCTTTCTGGGGCAGGCGACCAGATGGGGTCGTTGTGGGTAACTGCAGATCTGCCAGGATGTTAGCAAGCGACTTCTACACCAAGCTCAAAAAGCTTGACGGTCAAGAAGGAAAGAAATAGAGGCTCTTCGCCGATCGTATGACACAGGTATGCGAAGCGCACAATCGTGTGATTCTGTCCTTCTTCCAGAAGGTGCAAAGACTTGCGAGGCCAACCACAGAGGGATCGAGGGAGAACATTGGGCACAATGTGCACGTGTGAGGAGATGTAAGCAGAAAGACACGTTCATAAAGCATCAAAGCTGGGGCCATCGAACGATAGTGAACTCGGAATGGAACTGGGAGCCACAATCCAAGACCCTCCCGTAGTCTGGAAGACGGACACACTTATTATACTTTACTTATTCGTATTGTATTCTGTCAGGTATCTAAAAACTTGCCACTTTACTGCTTGTTTTACGTCACTATGAACATGTATGCCTATTTCTACTTTGATATTGCACGTGACGTCGTCACGGTTTTGCTTACATTTGTCGATTTTAATCACTTTCATTATATATTCACACACGTGCATATACAGGCACACACACACAAGCACACATATGAGTAGCCTGAGTGCGTAGGAGAAATGGCAAGAACCAAGCACAGGAATCTGGTTCAAAAGGGTGGAAGCAAGTTGCTTTGAAGTCAGATGATTAGCAAATACACACACACACACACATCAAAAAACAATGACAGCGCACTGAGAACTCAAATCTAAAAAGATTCGAGCGAATAGAGCTTCCAGCAAAGCTACCAATGGGGAAAACAAACGTACTCTGGGCTGGCCCAAGTTCAATTCATGAATGAACTAACTGATTCATTCATTGACATCAATTTCACAAAATACCAATCAGAATTCAGTCAAAAAATCTGGCCTGCGGCGCATTTTGTTTGACAAGCCTTGCATGCAGCGTATTTTGTCTATGAAAAAATCTGGACTGCGGCGCATTTGTTTCATTAAAAAATTCCCTTTAATCGTTCTGGATGCATTTGATTTCACGATGCTGGTTCAATCTACCAATTCATTGGTGCTGAAAATGATTCAAACTCCAACACTGAGTGATCACAATCACACAATTTGTTCCAATCAGTACTTAAGGAAGGATCAAATAAGAAAATGTTTGTGAAATCAAACCTCTTGAGATACAAATCGTACAAAACTCATTCAATTCCAGATCAATTTGTAAACAAAAACGTACTGATAGTTGGAGCCCCTGGGTATAAATAGCCCAGTTGACTGAGACTCCAACTATCACGTACATCAACACATGGAACGTAACTATAACAATTACTAGGGGGTGCCCCCCATTGTGGAAGTCGGGGCTTTGGCTCCGAAGACAACAGTGGGGGTGAAATCGAGGCGGGTAATGTAGAGTACATATGTATGTAGTCATTAATCATGGCAATCATCTGCACTCCATATCTCTATCTTCCTCTCCCTCTCTCTTCTGTTCCCTCCTCCATATACCAGAACATTTAACCAACTCGCACATATGCAAGCATGTATGGTGTGTATGTATGTGTGTGTTCATATAGGTGTGCACTGCTGGCAAGATAGGGTCTCGAAAAAAAAAGTATTGTATATATATTCATGTTTGAGATTGTGTATACATATACATTGATGGAATGCTTATTCATACCAATGCGCCATACGCCCCCCGAGTAGAAAGGAAATACTTAGTTGAAAACAACTTCTACTCCAAAGCGTTGAGAACACGAATTTCATAAATTCGCAATCGCAGTATACACAGGAACACGAGCAATCGCAAAACTGAACACCATTCAATCCCACCTAAGGGATGTAGTTGAGGACCCAAATTAGGTACCTATGGTGACTGGGGGCTTTTGAGCGTTTGGTCATTAATAAACATCTTCCACATCATAACAATTACCAGACTTGTCTCAATTCTTTTCCGTTTCCACGCCCTTTCTTCACGCCTCAAGCACAGTAACAATCTTGAGCCAAAGGTCGACTTCATGCTGCTGAATTTGAATTCGCATCTGAGTCCTGGCTCCTGTCCATGATGATCACCTACGTCTTCGACAAACCAAATTCCTTCAACAGTAACGTGTGCACAATCTCTTGCTTAATATATTCGTGATAGTAAAGTAATATCCCTGTGGGCGCCTCCAGCTAGGTCATTTTACGTTTGTGTGACGCTGTTGACCAAATATGAGCAAATACGTTTGCTGACCTGTGACCGTGACCAGACCACTTGAAGTCTAACAGAAAGTTTTTCTCAGATTCTGCTGATCACAACCCAAGATGAATATTGGTATAAATTCGAAACGAGTGAACTCTTGTGTACCAACACACCTCTTTTGAATGGAGTTGAGCAACCAAAAAGAATACCCAAAAACCCCAGAAATGCTCTTTCTCACGCGCTACTAATGTCACGTTTTCAAAAATTTGCGGCTGGTGCTTTGCGCTGTTTTAATTAATTCATACATTAATGAATTAATTCGAGGCCAAAGTTTTCTGTAGACTTGTTTGCTTCACTGAAAGCTACTAGACTATGTCTTATGAAGTACTGCCTAAGAATGGAGAAATCGCACTACAAACGCCACAAACGTCCTGATTGCCGAATTCTTAGTATGGTTACATTTGTAACAGTACTAAACGTCCGGCAAACGAGACTTTACTAACATTACTGGTACAGATAAGTTAGTCTACCCTCTCAGCCTCAGATTTTAAATCAGCTCAACAAAGTAATTTGCGAAAGTGCTCACGATGCCCCCTTATGCCCCCTCTCAAAGTTCATCACTACAGAGGCGAGCCAATTGGGTGTGAGATGCACTTACGACTACAAAAATAACTCGAAAGCATGACATAGCCATTTTTTCTCAAGGCACAGCCTGTAGGCAGATTCTCTGGAGTGATGGCCCATGGACCGGCGGAGAAATTGAGCCCGCATGGGAAAACTATTATGAATCGCAAGGGTCCAAGCCGACAGCAACATGTAAGGAATGCGGATGCAAGGAGCTGTGCATTCTGACGTCGTTCACGCCTACGGAGGTTCCGCCCTCTCCCCCGTCCCCGTCGCCATCGTGGTGCTGCCTCAAATGTCCCTCGCCAAAAGGCTGCGTGGGTTCACAAGGACAGCAGCCTGAGCCTACGATGACGAACTAAGTTGAGGCAATGCGAGCAAGACCTGTGCAAGTATCCTGCAGGACACAGCCAAGCACAACACACGAGAGCTAGTTGCCTTCTACCAAGGGTGCTGGTACTTCACAGATTTCCGGTACAACAAATGAACAATAGCAGCGCTGGGGCTGATGACCCAACTCAAAATCGACGCGTGCAGAACCGCTAGTGGCACGAAGGGCAGGTTGCGTGGCGCACTCACCATTCAAGAAATCGCTAAGTACGTTGAATCCTGTCTCATGATAACCAGGCAAGGCGCCAGGCCTGGACAAGTGCTCCAATGAGCTATTGAAGACAACGTCATATGAGGATTCTTGATCGTGCAAGCCTGAGTGTGGGTGATTGAAATATTGACTCTACCCGAGAAAACCATCGAAACAGCTCGCCAGAGTCGGTTTAACATGAATGGCACCATCGCTAAACTCCACAAAGGAGGCAGCACCAACAAAACGTCTGATCAACGACAGGTAGTGCTGCTCGACAGTAGGTACCAACTGCCCAATTACATCATCAACAAACGGCTGATATGGATCGCAGAACAGACAAATGCGTTAGAACCAGGGCATGGCGTGGGCAGGCAGGGTCGAAGGGTCAACACTAACATGTGAAAAATGCATTTTGTCACGCATGAATCCCACAGACAAGGAAAGCGAGTCTATCGAGTCGACATCGACTTCAGAAACGCCTTTAATGCAATGTCACAGTCGCAGGCAGCTCTCTGGCACGTGATGTAAATATTTCATGTACTAGATGTTGACTTACTGGAGCAGATTTACGACAGTGCAACAGTCTGTCTAGCTCCAAGTGACGCAGAAAGTGCAACAATCCCGTTTGATACAGGTGTAGCGCAAGGAAGCATCACGTCCTCGCAACTGTTCAATATCTTTATCAACGCCCTGTTGCGGATGCTCACGGCGACTGGGCAGAATCAGGGTATCAGCCATGGTTTGCAGGTTGGCAAGAACCAGGTAGACAGCAGTCAAGACGCCGACCACGGCTATCAGTTTAATAACATAGGTTTCATCGACGATATCTCGATCTTTGCTGAGACTCCAGAAGGAGTGCAAACTTTGCCAAGCGAGGTGCCGGAGTTCACAACATGGTGTGGCATGTGGATCACCGTTGAAAAGGATTTCTTACTCGTAATTGACAAGGATTCTAAGCGAAGGGAAGGCATGCCGGCACCAGATCTGAGGATAAATGGCGAACATCTCAAAACGCTAGACAACAATGACGCGTGCTGGCACCTAGGTCACTGGGGAACGGAAATGGTGACGTGAGCGCCACAAGAGAGGTAGTCCGTGAAAAGGCGAGAGTGGCACATGATCTAATCAAAAGCCACCTGCTGATGCCAGAATCTTCGGCCGAACCCTTCGCACAAAAAGGAATCAAAGCTTTCTGGTTCTCGGCAGCCCTCATCAAATGGTCGCCGAGTGAGTTGGAGGGTCTGCCAAAAATCTGGGTACAAGCGTATAAGAACGTATAGCACGTACCATGGTCAACTACAAACTCTTGATACACCTTCCAAATTGCAGAGGGTGGCCATGGGTGCCCCCTGCCGTCAACAGTACTCACACAGGCCTTGCTGCAGCACGTGGACCAATGCATGCGGCATGAAGATGTCGGAAAACCAATTATTCTAGCGCAGTTAGCACGCACATTGACACAGTGGCACTGCAACTCATTTACTGACTTCATTAACGAAATGGAGCTGTAGGACTGGAACGTGGCAAACAAAGACTTTTGGTCACGATTGGCAAAGTCGTTGCGCAGTCAAAAAGGCTCAGTCACATGGGCAGAACAAATGGACCAAAATCTCGCTTCAGTGCTCGTCCAAACCACGGGGCACCACGTCCCCCACGACGGAGGGCGCGCGGCTAACACGCCATCTGCCCAAATGCGGAAGACAGATTAGACGCCGCGCGAGCAGCAAGCGTATCTATTTCACCACATGCTGCTCTGGGCGTCGCCGTGCGCCCGGACTGGACAGTTCTTTTGTTGTCATCTGAATTATGATTTGCTCTTGTATGAAGCCATTACAGTGATTTTGTTGTGTAATTATCTATAATAGTAATATGTGTGGCCATAAACAGCATATAGTGATGTTAATACATACAAAATGTAAAATGCATTACCACATTAGTGATCAGTAAAAAAAAACTATTTAACAAGTGTAATTTTCTGATGCAAGCAGAAATCAGACGCACGCCCAGTGCACTTCTGCCACAGAAGCTTGGCTGGAGGTAACGTGTGGAATTCTCTCGCCAACTTGCTGATTATTATGAAGCTACGGTAGGCAGGTAAAGATGACGAAAAAGTGGTCCAGGAAATTAAATAGTGCAACACTTCTTTACGAATATCATTAAGCCTACATGTAGTAACCGAGATAGACAAAAGGCAACGACACACGTCGACTACCTGCTCTTTCAGCTCGTTGACAAGATGCACTTGAGATTGGATGCGAACCCCTTTCTGGATCGAGCTCAAGAACTTGTGAAGGTGGCAATCGGTAAGCATGCCAGATTACAATACTGCAGAGCTTGACAGGAGTCGCCCAGTCAGGAAAGGAGCGGCGAGAAGAATGATTCGGTTAACAACTAGCGGTCAACGTGCACACGATGGCTATAAGCTTCGTCGGCAAGGTAAGAGACGTGCGGCAGATGGCAGATGCGTATATTGGAGAGGGTCGACAAAATGGAGTTCCAGGCTCAGGTAAGCGGGCACGAAGCACTGAAAAGGTCAGCAGAATCTAAGCAGCAGCAGCAGCATCTTTCAGACTGGCAGCTCGCCTACGAATTAGAAAGAGAGAGACCCATCCTACTCTTACCGGGTATCTGGTCACTGCCAGTCTGAAAGATGCTGCTGCTGCTGGACCGTGGGGCGTGCACAGGCACCACACAGGTTGGCGTCTCGTCGGTCGTATCCGTAAAATGGTGCGTTTTTCCACCGTATGCTTGACATGATACCCTGTGACAAGAAAATATGATACAGGCACCCAAACGGAGTCTGTGCACTAATACGCCACCAAATCCGTCTTGCCCCGTGTACATGCTGTGTCTGTTTTCCTAAAAATATTATGATGATGTATCAGCGTCCAAGGTCCTTCTCCCCTCCCATTTTCTGTTTGCGTTTTCTAAACTTACTATAAACAATTGTACATATATTGCGACACGGCGCCCACGCCCCGACATTTTCTGTATGCGCTCCCCAGGCACGGCGCCCCTACTCATCTCTTGCCATATTTTCTAATCATACTTGTTGTCTTGCTGGTTGTTCCTGTTCTAGGCTTGTATTGTCGGGCTTTGGCATCAGATGGTCTTCATTCCCAAAGCTTTCGCGCGCCACTCGTGTTACCTTTGCACACCAGAGACTGGTTTTTGGTTCCTGTATCCGGTGAGTTGTGTTCAATTTTTAATTTTTCATCTTCATCCATTTTCATTTTCCCATGGGACGGAAAGACTTTACTGGTATGACCGAGTCTGGGGACATGACTCGATATTAGTGACTCATGAGCTGTAGAGACTCGAGGTATAAGGAGAACCATGTTCTATCAATAAAACTTTAGTATCTAGCGTACCCGACTTTAGGGTACTTTCACCCCCCCGTAGGCGTCTGGAGATCTTAGCAGCTGTGATCTCAGTGTCTTTCGATCTCATTGTTTCCTGCTCTTCTTGCTGAGGTCAATCTTCAACTTGATGATGATAAACGCTTTCAAATTAAAAATACAACGAAATCAAAAACAAAACACCAAAATTCAAGATTATGGCGTCGGCACGCCATTGAGAGGACCACAGTCCGTGAACGAGGCACCTCTCATATTAGATTATGAGCTCACACACTTCCACTACGTCATCACGCGGAAGCGCGATGCTGCAGCAAACATATGCAGCAGCCCTGTAGCATTCATTTTTCATAATGACTGTAGCGCAGAAAGCTGAAAGCGGTTTGGAAATTGTCATCGGCCAAAACGAGAGCAGTGCGGCCACTGCATTGTTTGGCACCACAAAGGGCACTTCAGCAACTGTCACATAGGATAAGCATGCAAGCAGTTTCAAGTTGGAAACTGCAAACAGCAGTTGGGCAAGTGTCTCAAGCGACAATCATGCCAGAAATTCGGACATTCCAACTAGAATCAGCGCGGACAGCATCAACAAAGCGATCATGGTGCGCAAGCACGCGTACGCATCATGGAAAACAACCTTGTACTTTATCATGGTAAGAGCAATGAAGAAAACACCTTCTCATAATCTTTGGCCCCGAATTAATTCGGTAATTGATTATTGACGTTGCTTTTATTACTTCGCAAGAAATAGTCTAGTAGCTTTGCTGGAAGCTCTATGTGCCCGAAATAACAAATCAATTTGAACCGCGCGGAGCGCGGATTGCAGCGTCAGCCGCGAAAAATTGAAAACGTGACATTAGTAGCACGTCGGAGAGAGCATTTCCGGGGTTTTTTTGGCGATGTTTTTGGTTGCTGAACTTCCTTCAAAAAGGCGTATTAGTACACAAGAGTTCACTCGTTTCGAAATTATACCACTGTTCATCTTGGATTGTGATCAGCAGAATCTGGACAACTCTCTGTCAGACCTCAAGTGGTCTGGTCACAGGTTAGCACACATATCTGCTGATATTTGGTCAACAGCGTCACACAAACGTAAAATCACCTTGTTGGAGGCGCCCACAGGGACATTTCTGTTCCATTACGAATATGATAGGCGAGAAATTGTGCGCACGTTACTGTTGGAGGAATTTGGTTTGCCGAACAAGTAGGTGATCATCATGGACAGGAGACAGGACTCAGATGCGATTTTGACTTCAGCAGGAAGAAGTGGACCTTCGGCTCAGGATCGTTACTGTGCTTGAGGTGTGGGAGGAGGTGCGAAGAAATGGCGTGGAGACGGAGAAGAATAGAGACAAGTCTAGTAATTGCGATTGTTATGTTACATGTGTTGATGTACGTTTTTTCTTATAAACTGTTTTGAAATTGGATGGGTTTTGTGCGATTTGTATCTCTAGTAGATTGAATCAGCAACTTGAAATCAGATGCATCTCATAATGATTAAGAAAAAAATATATGAAAAAAATGCGCCGCAGGCCAGATCTTTTTATGAAATAAAATACGCCACAGGAAAGACTGAACAAACAAAATGCGCTGGCAGACCAAATTCTGCGATTGAATCCTGATGAGTAGTCTAGTCTGTCTTGCTGATGCGATTCATTTTTCACAAATATCAGCTCACAATCTTTTTTCTTTAATGAATGAATGAATGAATGAATTTATTAATGAATTATAATGAGTGAATTAATTAATCTTTGGCCGGCCTGTAGTACATTTGTTTTCCGCAGCCATGCTGACATCGTTCGCAACCGAGGCGCAGGGAGATGTCAGCGGCCCTGGTCACGACTAGGGACTGCACAGACGCTGGTGCAACCACAGAGCAGTGGGGACATTTTCGCACTGGCTTGTCTGAGAAATGCACAGTTATCAAGGTGCAGCCCGACAAGATACAGCAAACTTGAAAGCGCTCAGCACAATTGCAAAAATGGCGCAGTCAAAATCGAGGAGTGCGAATTTGAACAAAGCAAAATGCAAGCAACGCGAAGACCAGAGATTATCGCAGAACAGGCACGAAGATGATACAGCGCTTGGTAAGTTTCAACAGATGTGACAGACAACACCGAGGCCGAAGCGAGCCGCACATCAGCAGAGAAAGAACGCCACACCGTGGTACAAACAGAGCGACAGGAAGCACAAATAGAACAGCAGGCAATCTTGAGGGACATCCACTCAGTGCTAGACTGCATTACCAAGCCTGTCACTGGGATAAAAGCGACACAGCAGCGGGACTGGAAAACGCAGGTGCACTGAGCAGCGCGAGGAAATTTGGCAAAATAAAACACAGATGATGCAGCAACAGCAGGCAATGCAGCAGTATAAGCAGGACACAGTCAACACACAGGCAGGTGAGCAGTAGATAATCCGACAGTGCGAGCAGGAAGCTGCACAGTTGCTTGCAGAAGTGTTACAGCGACTTCACATGCTAGAACAGGCGGTATAGAAACAAGTAGAAAACACAAAATTAGGTGAGACAACAGTAACAGGCCAACAGCGCGAGAGTTTGGCGAAAGAAGAACAAGTAGCTTTCACAGTAAACGCAACAAAAGCCTCAGTTACAGAAGCTGGCATGTGTAGACCGTGACTCGCACCAATTACGCTTGGGGTTGACTTCTCTTCAATCAACTGACAAAAATTTCAATCTTTATTTATTAGGTATACTACTGCCCTTCACTTTATTAGGAACAAAACCTAGAATAGAAACAATGGGATTTCAAAGGATCATTGGAACCGTAGACTTCAAGATCTATCGTCTGAAGGACCTGCGCAACGCGTAGCATAAGAGCCTACAGCATCGGAATATTGATGGTGATTGGGATTGTGTCTTGTTTGTCTAATAAAGGTCTGCAGTGTGGCAGCAGCTAACACTTGCCTGAGGGCCAGTTTGTTTTCTTTGTCATTTCAGATGATTTCAACAGCTGCCTTCGTCCTACCTTCACTACTTCGCTTTAGACCCTCACTCTAAGTAAGCATGTGGCCAGCGCTCAAGCATGGTTGCTGGAAGCAAACACTGAGCGCTAGCATTTTACAGTTCCATACGACTTTGCTACATGTTCCCAGCATCAAAATGTAGAGAAAGAAATTTAGATATAGGTTTGTGCATGATAGCGGGTGGTGTTTGCTCCCCACAATCATAATGCTCGAGCACTGGCTGCATATTTGCCGCGTCAAGATCACGTTTGCATAAATAACGATGAACTGGTTCGTTTTTGAAAAAATTAATTCAACGAAAGGCCTTGTAAACCGTGACTGAATTCCACTGCGAATTCAAGTTCGTATATGTGATGAAGTGTAAGATTGGCAAACAGGGTGGAATCAGAAACTTTAGCTAAGTTTGGGAAGTCACGACTTTTCCCGCCAAAAAAGAACCCGATGAAAGAATAGTAGCTCCCCGAGAAATAGCCCGTCATTCTTTCTTTCTTCCGGCGCTTCCCGTCACCTGCCAGACCGAATCTGGTGCGAGACAGTTTCTTGGCCCGGGCCCAGGATCCTATATCTGAACCCAACGAGACAAAGGTGGGAAGCACAACTTAAGTATAGGGTGATACACTCTCTAGAGTTGATTTCAACGCTGTTGCTGACTTATGCACGCAACTTCGAAAGTGCTTGATCTATTCATAAGGATCGAGCCATCGCATGGAGGCAAAGTGGGTTGCAACCATGAAGACTCTGTTGACCAATCTCTGAGAGCCTAGCTGTTTTCACGGTGTTTTTAAACTGCGTTGCAGCTCACCTTGAAAAGTAGTTGACCAGTAGGTCTTGTAACAATTTATCACAGCCAAAGTAACTTGCCTGATGCTGACAGTGCTACATAGTTTTGTTTAAATGTGCGTGATTCAGATTCAACAACCGTGAAGCTGTACTCTTTCGTGTATTGACCTGCTATCTATTGCCGATCGCATCACGAGAGACTTTGTGGCTCTGTACAAGTGACTTTTTGGTTCTGTACAGCGGCACACCGAAAACTCAAATCAAAAAAAGATTTCAGCAAACAAAGCTTCCAGCAAAGCCACTAAAATATTTCGTATGAAGTGATAAAAGCAACGTCAATCAGTTTGGAGATACGAGCCTAGAAGGTCGTGCACGCCTACACTACATCGTAGCAGCCTCCACCTATATACATTAGTAATTGAGACTTGTCTGTCTGAGCTGGTTACCCCAACTCCGAGGATACAGATTTCCACAAACATTATTGACTATTTTAACCAAATGCGGGTCCGCCACTATAAGTAGGTGGGCAACGGTCTGAGACAATCTCTTGGGTCCTGAGATCCGGATTTTCGCCACCCACTCAGGCCGAACGTCAACACTCTCCCTTAGCTTGTTCCAACTTCTTTTAGAATTGTAAATCATTTTCAGTGGACGTAACGGTCGCGTATCGGGGGCTAGTTGGGAAAGGAGTTAGTAGAAGAATCTTACTCAAATATTGCCATATTTGTGTGGGATTCTTTTGAACTCCTTGCCTATTTTGAACTCCTTTACCAACTTCAGTCCCAACTTCAGTGTTCTCTTTCTTTCCCATATTAGTGTTGAGGACATTGTGTGCAACACTCTGGAACTTGTTAGGGTCGACTTGTCAGGGTCGTTGAAACTTGTTAGGGTCGACTTGTCAGGGTCGTAAACAAAGGAAGTTGGAGATTTCCAAGATGATTGTGCTGACGTTCGGCATTGGGTGATCTTGGTTGCTCCAGGAAGAGTACAGAAAATAAATTAGTCAATCGAAGTTCGGACAATCGAATTGAGATTGTTCACGTTCGGCCTTGGTACAGTGATGAAATTGGGTTGTCACCACACAAGAAAAAAAGAAAGAAAGTATGCAACATCATACCTATCATTGGATACGACATCCAATATCGCAACATCAAAAGTCTTCAAGCCACAGCTGCTTTAGGACTATCATAGTAGTGTCTGTGCACTCATCTGCCAGCAATATTTGTCATGAACACGTGAGCAAAATCAGGCAAGATATTCATCCTTACTTTACTACACGTCATTTGGTTGAATTGTCCAAGGGTTCTCAACCAAAATGACGCAACATTTGTAGTGTTTGTGTAGTTCTGTGCAAAAATCAGCGTTGCTCCTGTTCTGACGTGGAAAGCGATGGGGTTGAACGCTGTCACCGTGTTGAAAGATCATACTCTCCACAACTCGGTGACACGGGTGCATCTATGGACTTTACTGAAAAGGCGGCCAATCAGTGATTGTCTGTGGTTTGTTCACCCCTTCACTCTGAACCTCTTCCTTTTCTTCCGAGTCTTCATGCACGTGCCCTCTATCATCATGCCCCCAGACATCCTCCCTCCAAACACATCCTGAGTGAATTTCGAACCCCGAACTTTACAACAAATGTATGTGTTCAATTCTGTTAAAATCGACTTAAATTACCTCGACAGGCTTACATATCGAAGTAGGAACAGCGCATGTGACTGTTTTCTTCCAATACATGTATGTTCACATACATATATATGTATATATGTAAATATATATATAATGTATGTTCACATACATATATATATATATATATATATATATATATATATATATATATATATATATATATATATATATATATGTATATATATGTACATAT
>Ga0105053_10008947_pt1 | contig 12865 bp, 20 predicted proteins | sample BON01_FD_78093 | JGI IMG/M metagenome (GOLD analysis project Ga0105053, IMG submission 78093) | Freshwater microbial communities from Lake Bonney liftoff mats and glacier meltwater in Antarctica - BON-01 | ecosystem: Environmental > Aquatic > Freshwater > Ice > Glacier meltwater | place: Lake...
CATGTGAATGAGTCATGTCTCACATGTGAATGAGTCATGTCTCACATGTGAATGAGTCATGTCCCACATGTGAATGAGTCATGGCACAAGCATGAAAGGGTCAAGGCACACAAAGACTGCAGATGCAACACACCGCGCCACACTGCGCCATACTGCAACACCTTGCAACACACTGCACCACACTGCACCACACTGCACCACACTGCATCACACTGCACCACACTGCGCCACACTGCACCACACTGCAACACACTGCAACACACACTGCAACACTCTGTAACACACTGCATCACACTGCAACACACTGCAACACAGTGCAACACACTGCAACTGTTTCTGTGGCTGTGACTGTGGGTGGCTGGGTGGATATGGATCTGTGGCTGTGACTGTGGGTGGCTGGGTGGGTATGGGTGAGAGTGAGTGGGTTGTTGTGGGTGTGGGTGTGGGCGTGGGTAGGTGTGTGCGGTATTGCACACATATACAATTTCTCCGCGAATTTACACTTGCACACGCATACACACACACACACACACACATACAGAAACAGGAGGCGCTGCTGAAAGGAGAGGACGTTGAGGTTAATGACCTCTGAGAGAAACACTCGGAGAGTGTCTGTGTGCGGGAGGGAGAGAGAGAGAGAGAGAGAGATGTGAAAGGAAAGGATGTTGAAATTAATGACCTCTGAGAGAAACGCTTAGAAAGTGTCTGTGAGAGAGGGAGAGAGAGAGACACTTAGAGAGTGTCTGTGAGAGAGAGAGAGAGACAGATGTGGAAGGAGAGGATGTTGAGGTTAATGACCTCTGAGAGAAACACGTAGAGAGTGTCTGTGTGGGGGAGACAGATAGACAGACAGAGAAAGAGAGATGTGAAAGGAGAGGACGTTGAGATTAGTGTGTGCGTGAGAGAGAGAAAGAGATAGAGAGAGAGGGGGAGAGAGAGAGAGAGAAAGATGTGGAAGGAGAGGACGTTAAGGACAACGACCTCTGAGAGAAACACTTGAAGAGAAAAAGTGTGTGTGTGAGATAGACAAAGAGAGAGGGACATGTCAATGTCAGGGACATGTCAAGAGAGAGGACGTTGAGGTCAATCATCTCAAAGAGAAACACTGAGAGTTTGTGTGTGTGGAAGAGAGAACGAGAGAGAGGGACATGTGAAGAGAGAGGACGTTGAGGTTAACGATCTCTGAGAGAGACACTGAGAGGGTGTGTGTGTGGGAGAGAGAAAGAAAGAGGGAGAGCGCGCGCGCGCGAGAGAGAGAAAGAGCACGTACGTGTTTAACAGTGCGTCTGCATTTCAGTGTAAGTGAGATGTGAGGAGGGAGGCTCAGGGAGCGTGCATAACGTGAATGATCTGTTGCAGTGTGTTGCAGTGTGTTGCTGTGTTTTGGACAACTGGTATGTTGCAGTGTGTTGCAGTGTGTTGCAGTGTTTTGCAATGTTTTGGACACTGGATATATTGCTAGATCAGTCAAAAGGTTCGTGTTGCAGAGTGCTGCTTGGACACCAGGTATGTTGCTAAATCAGTCGAAAGGCTCGTTGCAGTTGTTGCAGTGTGTTGCCGTGTGTTGCAAAGTGCTGACTGGACACTGGGTATGTTGCTAGATCAGTCGAAAGGCTCGTTGCGTTTTGACTTCGGTCGAATCGATCTGGTGCGGAACATCCCTTTGTTATTCCAATAAACAAGATCATCTCTCTCTCTGTTGGAAGACGGCTCTGACGCCTCAACCACTTAGTAGTAGTTGTTGTTTGAATACGATCAATGATTGAGTTAGGCCAGCCGCTATGTAACTCCTATTCTATTCATCACCCATGCCTCCATCTGTCGCATTGTAAGTAAGTACCTCCTTTGCCCTATACCAGGAGATAATTGTCCACAAATTGTATGATGTCAGTTCGAAAAGTGTCTCTCCCGTGCTCCACTCCCTCTCTGCCAAACATCCTGTCACAATTCACAACACGTTTCTCCTCTTCACTCTAAATCTCGAGATTCAGTTTAGACCTGGCAGCACTCCTGACCTGCGGCGCATCGGTGCCGTCCCATGTGAATTTGATCTGCAGAATTCCACGTAATAGTGTTTGGTTAACAAGGCTCAGAGGACCAAGAGTCACAATGTGTACAAAGAAGGTGTAGTGCGCTATGTGAAGATGTCTTGCAATACTTAAAATGGTTGCTGTGTCCTCAAGTGTAATCCCAAATGACGTGCGCTGCAGTGTGTTGCAGTGTGTTGCAGTGTGTTGCACCGCACAAACACACCATAACCTACCTCACAAGCACGCCACAATCCACCATCATAGTACCTGCCTTGTGTCATGAACCACACACAATACCCACTGCATCACCCACAAACACACGCCCCTGAACACACTAACATGTAGACTGCAACGCACTGCAACACATTGCAACGCACTGCAACACACTGCAACACACTACCTACCTACGGCATCAACCACAAACACACGCACCACAACCAACTTCGCCTTAGAAATAGACCACTACCTACTTCACCACAAGACACACAGCTAGCTACCTCATCGAGCTTGCAGCAGCGGATCTCTGATAGTTTGCCCTTTGTTTTTTGGGCTCGTTGCTCTTTCACCCAAGCCGCTAGCGACTGGTACACGTGTTCGCAATGCAAGTCAGCAAATGCAAGTAAGCGTGTGTGGAGAAAAAAAGGTTTTAAATGCGATCACTACATTATTTCTCAGGGAACAAGCTATCAGCCTGATCAGCAGTACGAGTACATAAAGCTTCCCGCACACTGTACCTTATCAACGTCGCTTTTCGAGATACAACAGTGGCCATGAAGGGTTCGAAAGACAATGAGATCAGCCAGCTTTTTTTCCCATAGCGCACTGTACTTAGCGGCTCCTACCCCTTCCCCCCCTCCCCCCCCCTTGGCCACCTCTTTCGTCCTCATTTCGCCTTTACTCATATTCGCCGTCTCGACCCGAGTTTGGAAAGATTCCTGCGTTTTCTCTTCCTCTTTCTCTTCCTTCTCCTCAGAGTCTTCTTCCTCCTGCTCTTCCTCTTTTCCTGTTTCCTCTTCCTCGGCCTTATTCCTGCACGACGCAGTCTGGTGCACATGCAATGTAGGCAGTACAACTTGCAATCCCCAGCGTGTCTTAAAACCTGCAACACATTTACGCTTCGCAGCCTCGTGTTGTGTTCCCTCGCTCTTTCCCTCGTGTTGTGTTGGTCCATCTTTTTCCGCAGTCTCGTTCACAATCTCTAGCTCTCCTGAAAGCACTGTGGCACTGAGGGCAGTAAGATATACATCGGTTCTATGCTTACTCGTCGTATACAATAAATCGCTAGATGTTTAAATGTGGTTTACACTTACCCCGTGACTTCTCCCAGTTTTCTTGCTCCGTCTCATCCTTTTTCTCCTCTCGTATCCTCTCCATCTCAATCCAACCTGCACTTTGCTGCTGCCTGTACATGAGCATTGACATTTGTGTCAGACTCTTTTTCACCAAGTTACATTATGCATCTCCTTGTTTACCTGACGCAGCATTGACAGGACTCACCTGTTTTCCTTCACAACGTCCCTTTGGAGTTCCCTTTCTCTCTGCCAGCCTCCGCATTCTTTCTCCGAGGCTCTTTCCTCCCTCTTCCTCTTCATCTGCGTGCAGTCACTCCCTTCATACTCGCGCGCCTCCTTTGCTTCTTCGTTCGTTTTTTCCCTCTCTTGCCAGCTTTTCCTCACAAAATGACATTTCCTTTCACTTGCTTCTTTTGCTTGGTCCCTTTTCTTCTCAATTTCGTTCCAATCTGTACCTTCGCATCCCCTTCGTTCTGCTTCCTCTCTTTCCCGATCCCACTCCCTCTCCCTGCATTCTCTTACTTTATCCCACTCTGTCTCTTTTTCTTCCCAGGACATGGCCACTCTCGCAGTCGCCTCCCGCTCTCTCTGTTGCTTCCCCATCCTCCTCCACTCACATTCGTCCGCCTCCAAGTCATCACCAACATGAACAATCTTGCTCGTAAGCGGCACCACGCTCCCTGCAGGTGTAAACACCTGCAACATCGCAATTAGATTCGGTCTGAAGTCCATCCCAGCACGTCAACGTTAACGGCCGTACCAAGGCGATATTTCGCCATTGTCCCCCCAATTTTTGGTCGCAGAGTCCGGCCGCGTTCCATGAGAATAGGGTTTGTTATACCGAGGTCGTACAGTCAGGAACGATCTCGGTCACTATAAAAAAAAAAATTAATTTAAGAGTGTTTATTAAGGAGTAACCTCAGCAAGAGGAGCAAGAAACATTAAGATCGAAAGACACCCAGTTCGCAGCTGTTGAGCTCCCCAAATGTCTAGAGGGGCCCCACAACAAAGCAACACACTGTCAGTACATACCGAGGTAGAGCGAAAATATGCAGAGGTGACGGCGCACGGGACTCCCATTTGCTGCCATGAAAATCTCTCACTTTCAAGTTTTCACTGAGTCCCCGTAACTTACAAGTTTTCACGTTTTCATTGGGAGTCCCGCGCGATGAAAACGTGAACGGGAGTCCCGAGCGCCGCCACCACTGGGTTATGAGCGCATGTGACCTTTTTCCATAGTGAAAGGTCGGAAGAGTGCTTCAACCTAGACAGTGCGCGCCCATCAGAGATGAGTGCTCCTGGTCGGCCCCGACACACATCGAGGTGGCACCGCTGGTAAGCCAAATCACGACACCACGCCGCCCGCGCGCGCCCTTGTTTGCCACCTTGTGTTGCCCTGTGCAACAGTTGGAGTGCACGCACGCCGTGTGCGCCACAGCCTTTGCCCAGCCATCCTGCCTCCACACTGTTGTCTTCTGCTGCATTGCCGCCGCTTGCCTCATCTGCCGCTGCTGCTCGCTTGTCCAACCCAAAAACCTGAAGGCGCTCGGAGACATCCTGGAGGACTGGGGACTGAGCAAACAATCAGACCTCAAGTCGGTGTTAGTCTCTTTCGAGCACGAAGCCGGCTTGTTTTATACGAGGCATCAAAATCCCTATAAGGTGGCGACCTAGGGTGATTTGGTGGGCAACTGAGCCCATCACTTATCGCTCTGACTTGACTTGGCTTACAACCTATTTGTCCACCCCTCCGGAGCGAGACTCACACCCAATCCTGATCCTGGCGTCTGCAAGGACATGATCTGAACTCCCAGAGGAGTATAAATTCGTCAGTATCCCGGTTCAGTAGCTCTGAATGCGAGCAACGCGGGTGTCTCTCCTTCGGGTTATCTTTTTTTCTTTTCATTTTTTTCTCAACAAAAAAAGTGTTGCTTTGCTTAAGTTGTGGAAGGTGGAGGATTTGACAGACCTTGGGACCACCGTGCCCAAGAAATCTTACCATCACTCACGACTCTCACCAATGAGGCCAGACGAACTTTGGACCTGCCCACACGACGGAGCTGCCAGGGCACAAGCCCCTGGTTATCAACGTAGTAGTTGTGGGTCCGTTCAACGTAGTAGTTGTGGGTCCGTTCGAAGAGGAAGAGGAGGGGACTGGTGTAGCCAGCGACGTAGTTAAGGTGGAGGGTGAGTATCCGGCAACCCCAGGTCCCCTGAAGAGGAATGACACCGGGACCTTAATGATTCCCCAATATCGGTATAATTGAACAAAGCAACACACACACACACACACCTCTGTATATTTTCGCTGTACCTTGATATGTACCCAGGTCGTTCCCCACTGTACAACGTCGGTGTAACAAACCCCATTCTCATGGACCCGACTCTCCCAGGTTCCTTCTTTCCTCCTGATTGGAATCTGCGCTGTGCCTGCGATCGCTTCTGCGACCCTGCTCGACCCTGTTGCCATGTGAATTCACCACATGTGTGCGAGCGCTAATTCCCTCCCCTGTTCCCGAGTGCCTGCGTTCACATCTGCGACCCTCCTTGACCCTGTCTCCAAGCGAATTCAAATCATGTATGCGAGCGCTAACTCCCACCCATGTTCCCACAGGCTTGGGCGCACGGCAAGCGCAGGGGCTTTAGCCCTGGAGCCGCCGCACGCCACAGGAGTCGGACCAGAGTTTCTGCAGTTTTTTTTGGATTCTTTTCATTTTATTGGACATCAATTTTCTCCCCATTTTCTGAGATCGGACATCGATTTTAAAGTTTTTCCTGAGATCGTTTTTCTGAGATCTGAAATCCATTTTTTTTACACGATTTTTGGAGATCGGACTTCATGTTCCACCTTTCTGCAGTGATCGGGCCCCTTTTCCAGCGTTTTTGAGATCGGACGTCTCCTCAATCTGAGATCAGACTTCCTTCCTTGTCCGATCTCAGAACAAGGAGACGTCCGATCTCAAAAATTCTGCAGAAAAGTAGATGAGAAAAGGTCTCGCTAAAATCAAGGCGAAAAAAAATGGTATATATAAATCCGTGGGGACTCTAGTCTGACCCCTATGGCGCGCGGCGGCTCAGGGGATATATAAGATTACTCCGCTTACCGCGCGCCTGACAGTCTGGCTCCCGGCCTGCACAACCAGCCTGGCCCATAACTGGGTTCACCACTCGTGTTTTACGCCGTCCCCTCCTGTTGTCAAACCCGCGCGTAATAGAATATTTCGACGACATCGTGTTCTTGTTCCACCCTCCACATCTTTGGTATCACCTACCTGTCCCTCTCCCTAACAATTCTACTATAATTGTAATCGTCGTGATCGTGCGGATTGTCTTGTTCATGTGATAGGTGAGTTTAAATGTCTTTATTTTTTTGTGAACAACCGCATGATGCATCATCAGACTGGGCCTCCTGCATGCTCGCTTACTGAGACTTTGCTGTATCGCTGCCTTCCCTGTAATCTTTCTACAACTATGCAAGGGGCCATTGTGAGGCTGCGCAGAGCCTTCTTTGGAGTTGTGCATTCTGAATCTAAATTAGTGTTGGGACACTTAAACTGTGCCTGTCCACAGTCTGCGAGCTGTTCTGGTGTTTGTTGGGAAGGGGGTAGGAGGGTTTGAGGGGGATGCAGGTCTCAGGAAGTGGTTTGATTGTGTTGAATCAAGGAGACATTCAGAACCTCCTACAGCATCAAAGTCTACCTATCCCCTTGGGCAGTCTCCGTCGCATTGTCGTTAAAGGTGTGTTTATGTCAGAAGTGACCTTGTCATGAACGGGGTTTGTCACAAACATTTGTTGCTGCCCGATTTAGTCAAGTTTACGAACTCTTAGCTATGACATGTTCAAGTTCGCTAGCCACGGGCTAGCACTTGTCTTCACTTGGTTAGCCAGGTTGCGTTGATTGTCTCCACGCGAAGGTAGGACCGCTGCTATGCACCAGTGATGATGCTCCCCAACGTTTGCACAATACTTCAACAAGAAATTTGTTTGGCCTGTTTTGCCGCTCGCTTCTGCCAGTTCAGCATTCACAACAGAATGTGTCGACGGCGGTCTCACCTCACCCATTCAACAACAGCTCCGCCTCGCACGGACATCCATGAGGCCGTAGACGGAGATTGCGTTTTGCGAATGACAGCTTTCTGGCTGTTCTTGCACGCGTCGCCTCCATGTCGTGTTGTTCAAGTTCCCCTCCATGTGCAGTAGTGCACAGCATGTGCACTGTAATGTTCTCACCGGGGCTGACATCGCGGCACGACTTGTTCGCTGACGTGCCCCTGAAGGTGCATCAGGGCTTCTTCACAGACACGCCCCGTTGATTGCTTGGCAACCAGGATGTGGCTGCCCTCGGTATCGCTCGGAATTCAGCGGTCCTTCATGCCACCGAGTATCACGAGACACTGTACAGACACCCATTGTAAGAGAACATCTTCTAATTAGTTATTGATGACATGTTTCATATGAAGAAAGCCAAAATCAAGCCCGTGATCTGATTTAGACTGATTTCGACATTTGAAAAGTTTTCCTTTTCCTCAATGTAAGGATGGCTTGTAAGCTGTCATCCTGTTCTGTGTAGCTGACTTGATTAATGTTGCTTTTATTACTTCGTAAGAAATAGTCTAGTAGCTTTGCTCGAAGCTCTATGTGCTCAAATCTAAAATCTTGAGTTCTCGTTTTTTGGAGTTTTTGCCGGAATCAAACCGGCGACCTCGGGACCGACAGTCCCGCGCTCTGCCCAACTAAGCTACTTTTACATCGTCTCGGATTAAAACTGAATGTCTCCTTCCACAAATGGTCGCAGGTGTGGACTATGTTTTTTTTTTTGTGAAAGTCGCCGCACAGTTAGCACTCAAGTACAGCAGGAATGCACACAGGTGGTGTGCAGTAACAAGGTAGGCCGAAGCCGCCTGGCTCAAAGGCACTCCCGCAATGGACCTCGGACCTATGAATATTGATTTGACGTATATATTCGCATATTGTTTTGAAGTAGACATTCACATACGCAGACATACAAACAAATGAAGAATAGAAAAAAACACAAATGCCTCATAGTTGATTAAGTTTGGATTTGGAACCATTGTTTATGTTAAGCATGATAATTATGTTGATTACTCTTACAATTTATTTTCATTTTGGTCATGTTTCTATTTATTCATTGTTTATGTTCAGTAGTAATAAAATTATGTTTGATGTTGATTCTGGATTGAATTTGTAAGCTGAAACAGGCTGTGTACCACCGTCCATATGTCACTCAAAGGTGATACTGCTGGGCTCACATTTATTTGCCGCACTCGCAAACAAATTGAGCTTTTGCGTTCCATATCACTTGATACTGATAGTGACTTCCATTCGACGTTTACTCTTCACTTGGCTAGCCACTGCGGTGCTGCCTCAAACGTTTCAAGCATCACTTGCTTGTGATCTTCAGATGATTGCGATTGCTCAGGCCACTGCTGAAGATCTTGCATCGATGGCACTTCCACCCTCAGCACTCCTTTGTTTTTGATCCTCATGCCTGGTGGTAGCGGTGGGCAGTCACGGTGCCGTCCACCATGTCCTTAAGCATTTTCAAAGACCTCATGGCCTTACAATGTCCACATTCTTGCCCGTGTCCATGGAGCTCAGTGAGTGCTACTAAGAATTTCTGCAGTAGGTTTTGAATAGTGAATCCGTATCTGTCCCACAGATTGCTCGCTCTACCTATCCATACTGTTTGTAGAGACTCAGACCTTGGGTAGCTTGGTCATACTGCTATCCCTTCTGTGTCTTCTCTATTTTCGACCCGGGTGGGAGTGTATGTGGGTGTATGTGTGTGTACACGCACACACACACACACACTGCACAGATGGTGTACTTGGTTGTTAGCCCAGGGGTTGGGATGAGACACCTAGAGGGCCCGAAAAATCCGGATGGGCCAAATCTCGGCATTTATAAATTCGTATATATGTACAAAGTACACATGTGTATGTATATACTAGGAGGCAGGATGATATCTTGGACTAACTGCTTTTTCCTTTTAACATACTTTTTCTTTCGAAAAGAAAAGCAAAAGACGTGAACGCAAACCACCGATAATCTGAAATCTAAAATATAAGATTTGAGCACATAGACCCTCAATCAAGGGAACAAACCCACTTTTTATAGCAATAAATGCAATCATCATCAAGTTGATCTTCTTTGATCGTTCTCACTTCACATGTGACTTTGCATCCCACATCAGAATACATTTGAACAAACAGCTCCTTCAAAGCTGCGTTCGGAATAGCCTGCACAATGAATTTTGTTTGTTCTGATTTTCCTGATTGTCTGTGGCAGTGAGTATCGGCTCTCGTTGCTGTCACCTGGTCCCATCGCTTTTGCCTCCTCCCTCTGAAAGATGCCTCTGCCTACGGCACAAAATGTCTTTTTCTCATTCTTGTCCTTCTTTCTGCTTTCCACTCAAATCTTCGAATTTGCGGCATTTGACTCTCTTGTTGCAAAATTCACAGAAAGAGGACTTGAAGTCTTGTGACTCCTTTTCGATCTGTTCCAGAGGCTGCGGTGCTGCATCAGCGTTGTGTTGGGCATCCATTTCGCCGCTGACTCTCATTTTGTTTACACGCCTTCATAACAAAGCTAATGCTTCAAACTCATTTCTTTTCATGTCTGATTCCTCTTCTACCAAACTTAATTTTTGAATGCCTTGTCGATTGCGTATTTTGCGTACTTCGTCCTTTGCTTGTTGTCCTTGGACCAGAGTGCCTGATACAAATTCAACTCGATTTGAACAGTGAAGAAAACAATTTCTCAGAATGTTTGGCCCCGAATTAATTCGAATTAATCCATTAATTAAACCTCTTCTACCAAACTTAATTTTTGAATGCCTTGTCGATTGCGTATTTTGCGTACTTCGCCCTTTGCTTGTTGTCCTTGGACCAGAGTGCCTGATACCCATTCAACTCGATTTGAACAGTGAAGAAAACAGCTTCTCAGAATGTTTGGCCCCGAATTAATTCGAATTAATCCATTTATTAAAACTTTAGCATTTCCGAGTTTTTTTGACGATATTTTTGGTGGCTCAACTCTCTCTAAAAAGAGGTGTCTTAGTACACAAGAATTCACTCGCTTCTTGTCAACAGTGTCGTCACAGCGTTGGGCTGTGATCAGCAGAATATGGAAAAATATCTGTTAGACTTCAAGTGGGCTGGGCACAGGTTAGCACACATATTTGCTGATGGTTGGTCAACAGGGTCACACAAACGTAAAATGACATTGTTGGAGGCGCCCACAGGGACATTACTTTTTGATTACAAAGACATTAAGCAAGAGATTGTGCACACGTTACTGTTGAAGGAATATGGTGTGTCGAAAAAGTGTGTGATCATCATGGACAGGAGACAGAACTTAAACGTGACTTCGACTCCAGAAGGAAAAAGTGAAACTTCGGCTCAGGACCGTTACTGTGCCAGAGGTTTTGGAGGAGGCGCGAAGAAATGGCGTGCAAACGAAAAAGAATAGAAATAAGTCTAGTATTCGTGACAATTATGTTACATGTGTTGGTATAATTGTTGTTTCTAATAAATTGTCTTGGAATTGAAATTGTGTTGTGCGATTTGTATCTCAAGAGATTTGATTTGACAAAGGGTTTGTTATTTAAAACTTTCGTCATTACTGTTTGGTACAAATTGTGTCGTTGTGATCACTCAGTATTGGAGTTCAAATTATTTTCACTACTAATGAATTGGTAGACAGAATAAGAAACTTGGAATGAAAAACATCCCCGAATGTTTGGGAAGAGGATTTTTTATGAAAAGAATGCGCCGCAGGCCAGATTTTTAATGAAATAAAATGCGACGCAGGCAAGACTTATCAAACAAGATGCGCCGCAGGCCGGATTTTTGAACTAAGTCCTCATGGGTACTCTGTCCTGTTAATGCAGTAAGCAAATTATTTTCCACGAATCTCAGATCAGAATCTTCTTCTTTTAATTAATCCATTAATGAATTAATTCATGAATTAATTGACCTTTGGCTGGCCTATAGTACGTTTGTTTTCCCCACTGGATTTGAATCACTTCCGCACTTTCAGCACATATCATCTTCCTCGCTGTTTTTGCTAGCGCTGCTGCTCTTACTTCCACCCGTCTCTTCGTTCTCTATTTTCATTTCAAATTGCTCGTCCTCCTGCGTCTCTTCATCCATGCTATCGTTCTGTTTTTCATTCTACATTTCCATCTCCTCCTCAAGCAGCATGGCAAGAGGCTTTCTTGAAACCACCTCAATCGCTGCCTTTGTCATTTGCTCCGGCAGAGGCGGCAAATGCAACGGAACTCGCATTAGGGGCAGTGGACGCAGCAACCACAGCAATGACGGTAGCGACATCTATCCCAGAAACAATGTGATCAACAGCAGCAGCGGGAGCAACACTTGTCCCAATCACACCACCGCCATAGCCGCTGTTGCCAGTGCCTCTAGTATGGGCGATGGCAATGCCACCACCTCCAACGCCACTGTCACTCGTATTCCATAACACAATCCCTGATGGCCTGATGACCGAGTTCGGGAGGCCCGATGCAGTCGAAGACATCATGACGGAGGCCAAGGGCTCTCATACTGGGCTTATGGCGTGATACGAGTGTGCTATGCCGAGGGCTGGGAGCACAAGCAAGAGAGCTGAGAGTGTCTTTGTCGACGAAAAGCTCTTCACCGTGTTGGCCACGTTCGCCTATCTGCATCTGGTCTAGCTCAGCCTGTAGCAGAGGGAGACTCACCTTCAGCTGAATGAGCGGACAGTCGCGAGGTGAATGTGAAGGGGCACTGCTTTTTGTTGCAACAATGTCACATCTGGCTTGCTTACTGCTCCCTTCATATGTGTCCATTGGCATGAGGTCGTGGTCGACCTCTTGCCGGAGGATCAGAGCTTGAAAAGGGTTGGTATGGCTGGCAGCTGATATTCCTACCCTCGAACCGCCGCAGTGTGATGGGTCGGAGAAAATGTGTTTGATGTCAGCTTGAGTTTTGGTTTTTTTCACAGCTTCCCGAGGATGTTGGATTTTCTCTCTTTTTTCTTTCACCTTTTCTATGGCTGCTTTCACACTTGGCTCGCTTGCCTTTACTTTCAGTGCCAGTCTCGCTAGGTGATGCCTTCCTGACGTGGATTTTCGCACATTTATAGCAGGAGCTGGCCGTCCACCGCATTGCTCGCAACGCTCGCCACACTTGCACCGTTCCAGGCTCACAGTTTCCCTGATTTCGTGGCATACTGTTACCATCCAGTTCCGTGCGTTGTTGATTTGAGACTGTTCAACGAAGTCAATTGACCATTCTCTCACCGCATGCATTGAGCTCAGTCACGGTACTGTATATATGCCACATGCATGTCTGGTGGCATATGCATTCTCGAAATTGTTTTGCTGGAGCGTCACATGTCGCTCTTGTTCTGTCCAATTTTGGCAGGCTGCATTAGAATTTATAAGGAGGGTCCTAAAGGTTTTTCGGTGATTCATCCGTCACCATAGCTCAGTGGTAGAGAGCGCGGCACTTAAGAAACTTAGTAATCCGTAAGGTCCC
>Ga0105053_10008949_pt1 | contig 12865 bp, 8 predicted proteins | sample BON01_FD_78093 | JGI IMG/M metagenome (GOLD analysis project Ga0105053, IMG submission 78093) | Freshwater microbial communities from Lake Bonney liftoff mats and glacier meltwater in Antarctica - BON-01 | ecosystem: Environmental > Aquatic > Freshwater > Ice > Glacier meltwater | place: Lake...
AACCCCTCGTTCGCGTTTTCAATTTTCTGATCCTGGGACAGTTTTTTGGGCTTCTTTTTCTTGACTTCGGCGCCCGCTTCGTCTGTCTTCTTTCGGGCAGACTTGGGACGCTTGGGTGCTTCGGGCTCCACCACTTCCTCGACGACGTTCTCCAGTTTACCGTTTAGTGACATCCGCAGAGGAGTGACCGCTTCACCCGGCGAGCGTTCAGCGGCCGCGATGAAAATGTTCGACGTATCAATTTTATCAGCCACCGAAACTTTCTCCCTCGAGCCGACAGTCCCCTTTGCCTGCTGGTCCTTCTCGGCGAGGATCGCATCCAACACGACCTTGTCGAAAACAACCTCAGGCTGCTTCACACCCATCAACGACAACACGCGAACAAGCTGTCCCAAACGGTTTTCGAAGAAATCCGAAGAACCCAAAACGACGCCGGTTTCAGCGCTGACGGCCTTGCGGTGGTTGAGGTAAATCTTTTCGCCCACCTTAATCCACATGGCGTAATCCATCCAACTGTCGAACAGCGCCTTTGCTGGGGCAAACTCGGGAGTAGTGCCCTTGGTTACGACGAGATAAATCTGGGACTTGATGTGGGGCCAAATTTTGTTGTCAGACCAGGACACACCTCCAGTGCCCTGATTGGTGGTTACGAAATCTTGGGGGATATTCGTTATAGCTGACTTGTAGCCCATACCCACATAGCCAGCTATCCATTTGCCGGTTGTCGTAGAGAGAGGAGGGGTTCTGGTTGCACTCGCCAGAGTTTTCATACACACACGCATCTCCTCGACGAATGTGCCGCCGTTCTTCTCCGCAAGGGTGTTGAACGTATTGACCGCACCTGAGCATGTCGAGTCGTACAGCTGCGTGGCCGCAGCGAGTGTGGTCAATTTTTTGTCGGCTATTGCCCGCCCTGTGTCAAACTCCTGGCTCTCCGCCTCCAACATCTCGCGGGTGAACTCGAAATCACTTGCAGTTGCAGCGGGTGCAACGGGCACGCCACCTTCTGGCTGAAGGGGACTGCCCGTGTGGGAGATGCCCCCGAGTAGATCGGGGGCACGGGCGCGATGGGGACCTGAATCGGGCGAAGACATGCTCCACGTTGTTTCTGGTACCAGCACAAACCCACACCACCTATATATATTTGCGGCGTGGCGTGTGGTGTCCAGGGAGAAATTATCAGACCCTGTGGATTTCATGCAATAAATGCAAGATTTCGCCGCTTTTAGCACTTTTTGTTTTCGCGGGTGGCGGACACGAACAAACGTGCTGGTGACACAGGGGAGTCGCGACCCACAACCATTCATGTTTACTGATAACACAACAACACACACAGAACAATCTGCCCGTACGCGCTCTCAGTCTCTCTCAGCACAAACGCAAGGTATGCGGCTGCTGGTCTTGAATCACGGGGGCCGCACAAACGCCAGGGTACCCGTGTATGCTCTTCAGTCACGCGCACGCGGTGTGCGGCTGCTGGTCTCGAATCACGGGGCCCGCAGAAACGCCAAGGTACCGGTGCGTGCCCTTGAGTCACGCGCACGCGGTATGCGGCTGCTTGCCTCGAATCACGGGGCCAGCACAAACGCCATGGACACAGTCCATGTTTACCAGGTACATTCACGTGCCGAATTGCGCAATTTTCCGCTTCACGACACGCAGCTGTGTTCTCACCTCCTGGATACGCCCCAGCATGGCCTCCGCCTCATCTAGCATTTCACCAGCGCGCTTGGGGGGTTTTACGATGGTACGGGCCGACAAGGGGTCCCCCGCCGTGATCAGCACACTACCACCACCTCCCACTTCACGAGCCTGCCTGTTCACTCTAGGAATCTTAATATGAGATAAGGGGGTCACCACCGTTTTACGAGCACTAGCATCGCCCAGCACTGAGCAAACGGGTTTCGGCGTTTTAGGAATCTTGCGATGTGACAAGGAGTCTATCGCCGTGGTCGCAGCAGAAGTTTTCACCACCCCAGCCAGCTGTGAGGCACAAGCCATCGTTTTTTCCGTGTCCTTGCATTGCAATTTCAAGAACTTCATCCCGATGGGGGCGGGACTGTCGTTGGCATGCTTGGCGCACAGCTTCAGTAGGTTGTCATGGTACGCGGCGACGATCTTTTTGAGCTCAGGCATAAGAGTCGCTCGCGGGGACTTATCCTCATGTTTGTCCGGTATGCGCGCGGGAGACTGCGGGGCAGTCGAAGAGCTGTCGACAGTAGCCTGCGCTTTCCCGGACGGCGCATTCGGACTGGCACCATACTTCCGCACGTCCGCCGAGGACTGTGTGCAGAATTCAAAGGGCAGCACCGTAACCGGAAGTTCGCGTTTTTCCAATTTGCGCATGTCCCCACAGCCCATTCGCGTCACATGCACCAACGTGTCTGCATTACCGTTGTAGTGATCCCAACGACCGACCACGAGTTCTTGCACGACTTGCATATCCCTAAGCACACTGACAATCTGATCATTACCAGACAGAAATGAGTCGGGCTGGAGGATATGCCCCAAAATGGGTACGAGCCCCAACATTCCCGCCTCACAATATTCTTTGACATGACGGACCTTCTTGAACACAGCAATAAGAGCGTTGACGACATCGGGTAGCGATGAAGCGGGAATGTGTGCCAGCTTCTCTTGAATTGCATCGCAAATCACAATGTCGCACTGGGGTGTTTTCTTGTCGTTCTTGAACCTGTGAAAGTTTGGGTGTTTTGTGACGGCAGTTACCATGGCGACAACGTTGCCATGGGGTCCTTTTTCTATTATGCACAGAACCTTGTGCACCTCGCGCGCCACTTTTTCCCACGACGCCGACTTGTAGAATTCGTTCATGGCCGTGATGCAACCGCTCTGCCCACAAGACCACATAGCGAATCAAAAGCATGCGGCTATGAATCACCATCAAGGAAACTAGCAATGCGCGCGCGCGGATCACCACCAAATGACACCACCGAATGACACCACCACAAGAAGCGCATGCTACGATTTGTCCTGTGACAAACACGCATGTATCGTCTCGGTGCGCCGACGGCGAGAGGGATGCGGAGCGGTCTTACCAAACACAACATGGCTTCGTCTCTGAAATAAACAACGCCAGTTTCCTCGAGCGTAGTTTGCACAAACGTAGCGAGAATGGACTTGCAGTATTCCTGTGCTTTCGCAGTGCCATCCGATGCATTCTCCGTCTGTAGACGCAAGCATGCCATCATGACCGACGTCATGAGGAATAAGAGCTTCGTGTTCTTGCGGTGTTTCGACTGCAATACTATCATGCGGGTAACATCGATGTGGTCGAAGGTGATTTTAACCGATTTTATCCCCTGGACGTGCAGGGTGTATCCGTTTGTGCCAGGCACGGTGTACAAAGAAGCTGACTCGGCCTTCGCCCACAACCTCTCGAATGCTTTCTCGAATGCATGTTTCTCGATACGAGATACGTCGTAAAATTTGGAACTCGTCTTAGACTTTTTGTCGTTGGCCTCTTCAAAGGCCGACATGGCGCTACCACAGTATACCCGCTTGCTGTACCCTGAAACACAGAAGCGTGTGTACTATGCTGCGAGGGGCCACTGTTGGGCGCAACCGCTGTCCTCCTACACGATATGCCGTATTTCTCCCGAAATACCCCGCTTTGACGAAGCACAAGAGATTCGTGGCCAGGGTCGTCTCTTGTTGATGAGGACCACGACACACTGGACCCAGTGAGATAGCGTCACGCTCGCTGTATATATACTGTTAGCATTTCAGTTGCATTTTTTAATGGATGCGATGCCGCATCGCAGGACATACAAGGCGGTAGGGTAGTGCAGGGGAATGTGCACAGTACATCCAGTGCTACCGCTGGCCCGGGAGCTGTTCCGGTCTCGCTACGAATCGGCCAGCGTCGACAGAATACGAGTGCATGCATTCTCCCTCAGTCGTGGGCACCCATGCTGCGAGTTTGTAGCCCAGCTCGCTCCTCTTGCGCGAAAGACCACGCGATGTAGGTATGCACCGTGTTGCAGGTGTGTCGAGTCAAGGCAAGACCAAAGCTGACTGGCGGTTCCGAATGCATTTCTTTCCTGGTGCTTGTCCGAGACTGCGCCGCACCTCGGGGGATGTGCGCGTGCGAACAGGCTGTGTAGGTTCGTGCAGGCTGCTGTGTGTGAATCAAAGTGCAGAAAACGCACAGCATGCTGTGCAAACATATATACGTGAGTTTTGTTATCCGGGCACTGGACTGACCGGGCATACCCTGCTGAATCAGTGGAAAATAGAGGCAACCGCAGGGTTCACACTTGAGGGTGCCCGCGGAAGCGCTGGTTGGTGTATTGCACGACAGAGCTCCCGGTGCCGTGGGTGTTGTTGTCAAGCACCCCCTTCGGCCTCGCAGATCAGCTCACCAGTACCGTATACGGGTTCCATCACAGACGCCAGCAGACATGCGCGGGAAGAATGGGGCGGGTCTGTCACTGGTGTTTGTGGTGTGGCATTTGGCGTGCGGCTCGGTATCGTCTGAATACACCATACTCGGGGACGAGTGCAGCGTGTGTCCTGCCGGCACATATATGGACGAGGTTGGGCAAACGGAATGCAAACCCTGTGTGGCTGGTTCCTTTCTTAGTGTCACGGGAAGCATTGCAGAAGACAACTGTGTGAGGTGTGGGTCTGGGAGGTTTTCGACCACAATCGCGGCCATCGCCCAGGACACATGCGACGCTTGCCCCGCAGGTGCAAAACCTACATAGGGCTCCCCTTCTCTCACCATGCCCGCCTGCACTGTTTGGTGCAAATTAGGCCACTAGACACGATGGATGAAGCAGAGACAGCGCAGTGCATTGCACTGGCGAAAATACGAGTTTCCACACATGCGACGCTTGCCCCGCAGGTGCAAAGCCTACATAGGGCTCTCCTTCTCTCACCATGCCCGCCTGCACTGTTTGGTGCAAATTAGGCCACTAGACACGATGGATGAAGCAGAGACAGCGCAGTGCATTGCACTGGCGAAAATAAGAGTTTCCACAGAGCGAGCTCGACAGTGCAGGACACTCCCACACAGTGACTCGAGGGTTTGTGCGGATTGGCAGGCACATTTGTAGAGGTCGTCGGGAGCGATTCGGCGGAAGACTGTGCAGGCTGCCCTCCCGGGACGTTTTCGTCGGCCACTGCGCTCGGGGACGAGGACCTGTGTGAGGACTGTCCTGCCAATACTTTTTTCGCGGGAACAGGTGCAAGCGCAGTGGGAATGTGTGTATTGTGCGACGCAAACGCCGTAACGCTACCGAGAAGCACCGCAGGCACCGACTGCCGATGCAGAGAGGGGTACACAGGAGCGGACGGCGCGGCGTGTGTGCAGTGCGAACTCGGCAAGTACAAAGACACGGTCGGGTCCAGCGCGTGTGTGTTGTGCCCGGCGAATTTCTACGGAGACGAGCGCGGGGCAGACGCCGTGTCCGACTGCCAGGCGTGCCGCCTAAAATCAACGTCGCAGGCTGGCAGTGGGGACGTCGCTGACTGTCTGTGCGACGACGGCTACTACGAAAACCCTTACAGCAACCGGATCTGCAACCAGTGCGACATGGGCACCTACAAAGACGCCATCGGCGACCAGAACTGCACCAAGTGCCCGCTCGCCACGTATCTCACGGCGTTTGCCTCGGACGACGCGAGTCTGTGCACACAGTGTCCTCCGCATTCAAACACCACGCAGCTTGGCACAAAAACCATCAACCAGTGTCTCTGTTACAAGGGGTATTCGAGATATGCGATAGACGAATGCACACCCTGTCCCGGAGGCACATACGACAGCGTGGTGGGGCCGTCCGAGTGTGAGGCCTGTGCAGCGGGGAAGGCCTCGACCGCTGTGGCGGCCACCGAGGAGGAAACGTGTGTGCAGTGCGCCACGGGGAAATATTCCCTGCAGTCCTCCACGGCGTGCACGACGTGCGAGGCAAACACCTTCTGTCTGCTGGGACATAGGTTCCAGTGCACTTTGGCGGTGCGCCTGCTTACCCACACCAACCAGCTGGTGGGACAATCGGACGCCGGGGCGTGCGTGTGCATTCCGGGCTACCGGCTGATCACCACCAGTGGCGGGGCTCAGGAGTGTGCGCCATGTGCGTCTGGCTTCTTTTGCACGGGCACAGACAACACCATGGAGTCTTGCCCGCTGCACACCTCGTCTCCAGTGCAAAGCGACGCCCTGCTGGACTGTGTGTGCGTCCCCGGCTACACGGGGGTGGACGGCGCGCAGTGCACCGAGTGTCCTGTCGGGAAATACAAGAGTAGCTCCGGGAGCGCTGCGTGCACGCTGTGTGCGCCAGGAACCTTCCAGGACAATGTTGCACAGACGCAAAGCAGCACTTGCGATGCGTGTCCGTCGGGGAAATATCAGGAGTTCTCTGGAAAGGGCAGCGAGGCAGACTGTCTCTTGTGTGCACAGGGCAAGTATTCTCCCAACGCGCGTGCTACGCTGCAATCGGACTGTATCAACTGCCCTGCGGGGACATTCCTCGCCTCGGAGGGAAATGACGAGGCGTCCGACTGCATCAGCTGCCCGCGCGGGACCTTTGCGACACAGCCCGGGAACGACAACGCTAACGACTGCACTGAATGCGTGCCCGGCAAGTTCTCGACGGCTCTCACAGCAACGGCCGCCAATACATGCCAGAACTGCATCGCTGGCAAGTACTCTGGCAGTTTCGCCGCCGATGCCGATACACATTGTGAATTGTGTCCCAAGGGCACCTACTCCACACAGCCTGCGGCGTCCAGCATTAACACCTGCCTATCGTGCCCTAAGGGCACCTTTCTTACGTCCACGGGCAACGACCAAGAAAGCGACTGCGTGGAGTGCGGGGCCGGCAAGTATTCCACCGCCGTGCGCGCGGAGGCTGAAACCACATGCCAGCTGTGCATCGCGGGCAAGCACTCGTCCACGACGGGTAACGTGGAGGATGCACTGTGCGTCTTGTGTCTACCCGGCAAGTACTCCGAGTCGTTGGGCGCCGTGAACGTGAACACCTGTTTGCAGTGCGGTGTCGGCACTTTCCTGCCGACCTCGGGTAACAATGCACTGGTGGCCTGTATCGCGTGTGGGGCGGGACGGTGGTCAGACACGCTCGGCGCGGCGTCTGAGAGCACCTGTGTCAATTGCGTGGCCGGGAAGTACTCCAACACCACGCACAACGGGAACGAGCAGAGCTGCGTCAGATGTGACGCCGGAACATACTCGGAGACCACGCGCAGCGTCACCATTGCCAACTGCGTGAAATGTGCTGGCGGCAAGTATTCCTCGGCCTTTGGTGCAAACACCAACGCGACGTGCATCTCGTGCGTCTCTGGGTATTATTCTGTGGTTGTCGGGGCCACCTCTGTGCTGCAGTGTCTGCAGTGTCGGGTGGGAAAATTCTCCAACTACCTGCAGTAAGTGTCGGGCCGGCGCACGCCGGTGTTTGTTCTGCTATTAAATCTAAATTGTGCGTGTCTTTGCGTGCCGATCGGAAACATGGGCATGCGTATGGCGTTTCCCAGTATGCTTGTGTGTGTGTTTGGTGTGGTTGTCGGGGATGCGTGTCTCGTCGTGATTCCTTGCACGCGCTCGAGCTTCAAAAGGCATTACACCAGTGCACGCGGGGTCCCGCATGTGTTGTGTGGTATGTCGATGTGTATATTTGGTGCTGCGCTTTGCAGAGACGGTTGATGCGTGCATATGGACACTGGAAGAAATCGCGGTGGTCTGCAGGGATGCGTGCATGTGTGTTGTTGGTTTCAAAATATACATCCAGCCCCATGAGGAATAAGTATATAAGGTTTCGCCGATCTGAGAGGGCAGTGTGTGTGTAAGAATCGGGAGTGTGGTATGCCGAAGAAAACGGAGGCGGTGTATTCGTTGGCTTCGACCCCCGAAACGCCGGTTCTTCTCGCATCATGCACCCATTCGCTACAGACCCTCTTTGAGCAGGTGTGGTTTGCTGAGTTTAAGAAGGAATGGACATCTTCGGCGGCGCAGCGCACAAAACTAGCGGATATGATGAAGAAAACTAAAGGCATGTATGTGCCGGTGCCGAAAAAGAAAATTGCCGAGTGGAGCCCGGCGGTGGTGTTGCATTTCCTGTGCGCCCCGGCGCTGGCTTCCTTTGTAGGGAAACAGCTCAGATCGCAGATTGTGTACGCCAACAACGACTTTCTGAAGCTTAGCGCGGAGGACGGGCCCCATGTGGAGATCTTGCAGAAGAAGACTGAGCAAGGCGGCAAATTCAATCTAGCGCGAGCGATGATTCCGCACGAGCTCAAGAAAGCGCTATTGGACACCTGCAACGGGCTGGTCGAGGCCGGCATCATGCCCAAGGAAATGCTACAGGAATTCCAGGGGGCCTGCAAGAAATGCCCTGATGAAACGTTTTATGCCCTCAAGACCCTGCGCAAAATCAACTGCATGCTGTCGAAACCAGGCGTGCAGGCAGGGCTCGGCGACCCGAACAAGGCACTTCTTGGGTCCCTGATAGAGCACTGTAAAACCGCCATCAACAGGGCCACGAAACACCTTGTGGGATACAATACACAACACCCGCACCCGGTGCACACGCCTAGCCACCAAAAAGGGCCCTCTCCCACTCAAACTAGGTACAAAACGTACCTCGAAACTCTGGACAGTGGCGGGGGCGGGCTGCGTGCGTCCGTCTTGAGTCTCCGCAAGACAATCGACTTGGAGGCCACACACAAGGTCAAGGGCAATATTTACGTGGTCCCCGACGCCCTTTCCAATACCACCAGCACCAGAAACGCATACGGCATTGCACATTTCATCGCCCAGAAACTGAAAAGCCAGGGCATGGACGCGAAGGCCTCGACCATTACCGACGCCTGTGCGGGCATCGGCATGACCGCCATCGCGTTTACGCATTTTTTCCAGAAGGTGCATGTGGTGGAATCCAACAAGAACACGCTCAAGTGGTGTAAGGCGAACTTGGAAATGAGGGGTGTGTCGGACAGGTACGCCATGTGGGATACAGTCCACGACTACGTGAGCGGGTGTGCTGCGCATCATCAAACCGTGGTGTATCTGGATGGCGAGGGTCGTAAAACCTCTTACTGTCCTTATCTCACCACGAAGAACGGGGCTTCTGGCCCTGCAGATACCACTGTGCTTGACGTGTGTAGTAAAATTGGCCCCAACGCGACCCTCATTGTGCTGCGGATGCCAGCGACGTTCAAATTCAATACGGTGGTGCAGTGGTGTGCAAACAGCAACAATCGGTTCCACCACCCCCAGCGCTCTGCCCCGATACCTGACGATCTGGACGCGGAGCACAAGTTCTATCTGGTCGCGATTTGGACGGGAGATTGCAAGAAGATGACAAACGCCACACCCGCGATAAATATGAGCTTTGTCAAGTCGACAGCCCCGAAACACGCCACAGGCGCAACACACGCCACACCCCCGAAACACGCCACACCTGGCGCTGTTGCGAACAAGCACATTAAGCACACCGATCCACACGGGTCAACTACACCTCACCCCCGCGCGCCAGCCTTTACTACTTTGGAGCATCTTGCGCAGCACAATACTGCCCAACATAACAATAAAGGCAGGAAGCATGGCAAATCTACTTGGCAGGGAGCCAGCTCCGCCCTTGACGTGGATTTCGGCAGTGACAATGGCGACAGGCACTCTGCAAAGGCTGGCGCGTGCAAGTTGGTGGAATCCATAGCAGCATCTACATCCACGGAGATACCCGCAACAATTTCCATCAACCTCGCTCATCGCCCCACCTCGCAACATCAAGCGAGTGGGGGTCCCGACAGGAGGATGACCCCCGTGCCAAAGTTTGAAAACGCCGGTATCAGACTCAAGAACAGGAATGAAATAAAAGCAGAAAAAACAAGGGCAGCCGAGCACAATGCAAACATGGCGCGAATAAGCCTGGAGCTTACAAAAAGCGAAGGTGAAAAACCACGGACTCAGCCTCCTGAGTCACAAACCCCCTCCAAAAAATTACCGGTTCAGCAAAAAGCGGGAGATTTGGCTGCAGCTTCGCCGGTTGGGGTACGTACATCGGGACGGGGTATTGACAAGAAGCAGAGAAACTCCCTATTGTCAACTGTGTCCAGAAATGCTTCAAATGATAAATCAAAAAATACACTAACAGAAAAAAGAGAAACTCAGACTAAAGGGGAGTTACAATTGAAAACGAAGGACTCGCAAGCAGGAAGTGACAGTACAGGGATTGATGTGGAGCCGGCCGGGCGTGACAAGCTGAGCATAGCAGAATTCCGAACGGGTTCATTGTCTACGTTGGCGGCTGCGCATGCTCGAGGCTCCGGGGTTGGGATACGTAGAACGAGTCAGGATACAAACAAGCAGGTGGGATCATCCTCAGATATAACTATGTCTAAAAAAGATCTAAGGAATCGGGGGGTACGAGAAAGAGAAGATCGAAGATCACTTCACAAGGAAAAAAGGTTTACATGGGCCCCGGTGGATTTGAAAGATATTATGTCGCAGGCAGAACAAATTAGTAGAGGGATAGATCGTAGCCCGGCCGCGCGTAACACGTGGAGCACAGGAGATTTCACAGAGGGTACATTGTATGATTACGCGGCTAAGCACCATTTAACAGAATTGCAACAATCAGAGCAAATGAATAACAGGTTGTTACAGAACCCGATGAGTTTGGAAGGTCATAGCCCGCCCGCGCGTGACACGCAGAGCACGGCTATGGTATTATACTCCCAGCCAATATCCCCCCGCTTAGCCCGCGGACAACCAAAGGGCTTGAAAAACAAAGGTGTTAGGTCCTCTCGACCGGATTTGAATGCAGCGGCCGTGCCAAGGTCCTCTCGACCGGATTTGAATGCAGCGGCCGTGCCAGATAACTATTCGAGAGATTGCGGAGAGTACGCCAGTGGTTGCTTCGGACAATCAAGAACACGTCGACATTACACAAGCCCCTATCGTGATAATACGACAAATATATTTCATAGAGCATCTATGAATGATCTCAGTGCAAGCCACTTGCACCAGTTGAATGTGCCCGGTTCCAATATACAGTTAGCAGCCGTGCGACAAGCAAGAACCGACAATTCAGCAACAATAGGTCCTCGTAGTAGCCGACCATTAACATTAACCACAACGTCCCACAATGACATGACACCCGGCACTCTAGGATTTGTCGCCAATTTTCTAGACACCCAAGCCGCATGGGACCGGGTAGCAGCGGAATATGCTCCAGCAAGTACCACGAGCGCATCCTTATCACCAATATACCCAGCCGTATCACCCACACATGGAGACAAACAGTCGCCTAGAGGCGAGAGAATGCGGTCTATATCTCCCTCTTGGTCCCCCCAATCCCCCTCTCCTGATTATACACGAGCAGGAACTCCTGTTCATACACCTTCATCTCCCACTCAGTCCCCTCCTGATTATACAGGAGGAAGAACTCCTGGTTATACACCACCAGGAACTCCTGTTTTTACTCCAGAAGGAACTCCTGTTTATACACCTTCACCTCTCAGTCACGATCCCAGGTTATCCCATTTCCAAAATGTTCCGTTGGGTTCATTGTTAGCAGCACACAGGGAAAGACCACGTGACGGAGATGTCACTCTCCAGCCCGATCCAAAAAGATCGACACACCGCACGAATGTGATGCAAACCAATCACTACGACCAATGTACTGACACAGTCCATCATGCTATGAGGGTGGATACCTCATGACATGCAATGGAAGCAATGCAGTGAATACCGACGCATGACTGCATGGTGCATGGTGCAGCGGATGGGCATCGGATGTGTCGCGCATATTTTGCTTTACTAGTACGATCCCACCCAACACATACAATTGAAACCCGTAGTCCTCGAAAATATACAAGGATATAGACACACATGCTCTCCGCGGACACACACAGCCACATCGACACCGGACACGTGCATCCGTTTCGGTTGCCCGTGATGTTGTTTTTACCTAGAAATAAACCAAACTATCAACACGAAACATACGCGTGCGTGTTTGCGACACACGCGATGCCACGGGGGCCCGCTGCGTGTGTCAGACGCTGTGGTGTCAATATAACTTAGGAGATACTGCCCTTGTGGTGGAAATGTGTAGTTCTGACACGCCTCAGTGTGTGGACTGAGATCATGGACAAGGCGCACAGAGGTGCGTCAGGGCGTAGTGGACAGTACGACGCGCTGCACGGCAAAAACTGTCGTTTTCCCCCACTCACTGGCCCTCATGGTCTCCAGATCGACAACGTACTTGGTGGTGATGGCCGCGTCTGGAACGAGGGCGTTGCCGTGCGCTATGAAGGCAGGCTGGAAAAGACGCCACTCGCGCTCCATCGCCACCGCCGTGTCGGCGCCGAAATCTTCCCAGCGCTCGGGAGTCCTCTGGACTTGCCACGAGTAGCGCACGTTCACCCCGCTCCTCACGTCTTCGGGGGTGTAAGGTGGGCGCAGGAGCCCAGCGGTGTTCATTGGGAATTTGGTTGCGGTGGAAAAAAAGCGCGGTGCAAACTTGTTCGAGCAATTCTGTAGGTCTTTATGCGGCGTATATAATTTCACCGGAAATAGCATATCTAAATTAAAGCGTATTAAGTTGTTCGCGATGTTGGTGAATATCTGGTAGCTATCGACACGGGTACGACACGACTCGCAGTCCAGCGTAGTGCACACAGGCGTGTTCCCCGTAGACAGAGACCTTGTATCTTTGCCGTTTGCGGACTGTGCACACTCCACCAGAGGTGTGGTGGATACCACCAGAGGGTGTGGTGTCGTGTACCAGAGGTGTGGTGGATACCACCAGAGGGTGTGGTGTCGTGGACCAGAGGTGTGGTGGATACCACCAGAGGGTGTGGTGTCGTGGACCAGAGGGTGTGG
>Ga0105053_10008957_pt1 | contig 12857 bp, 9 predicted proteins | sample BON01_FD_78093 | JGI IMG/M metagenome (GOLD analysis project Ga0105053, IMG submission 78093) | Freshwater microbial communities from Lake Bonney liftoff mats and glacier meltwater in Antarctica - BON-01 | ecosystem: Environmental > Aquatic > Freshwater > Ice > Glacier meltwater | place: Lake...
CTGTTTTGCCACTTTGTATTCTGTATATCCATCATCGTCCGGACTGGAATCACAATAACTTACAATAGTAATTTACATGTTTAACATGACTACAATCAAAATAACATATTTAATAGTAATCCACATGCTTAGTATAAACAATGAAATGTCCAAATCAAACATTGAATTTATTACTACTTATCATAAACAATGATATTTACCTATCTTTTTGTTTTCTTTCTTCTTTTTCCGAAACATAATAGACACCTGTGATACGGTGTCTATTGATGTAATCATACCCCTCTATATATCCTTGTCCTCCAATTTCTTCTGTTTTGCCACTTTGTATTCTGTATATCCATCATCGTCCGGACTGGAATCAAAATAACTTACAATAGTAATTTACATGTTTGACATGACTACAATCAAAATAACATATTTAATAGTAATCCACATGTTTAGTATAAAAAATGAAATGTCCAAATCAAACATTGAATTTATTACTACTTATCATAAACTATGAATAATTAGAAACATGACTAAAATCAAAATAAATTGTAATAGTAATCCACATAATAATCATGCTTACCATAAACAATGTGTGCAAATCCAAACTTAATCTACTATGATAGATTTGTGTTTTGTTCTATTTCTCGTTTGTTTGTATGTCTGCGTATGCAAATATGTACTTCAAAACAATATGCGAATGTATATGTCAATCAATATTCATAGGTCCGAGGTCCATTGCGGGAGTGCCGTTCGATTCGGCCAGGCGCTTCCGGGCTTCCTTATTACTGCACCTCCATCTGTGTGCGTTTCGGCTGTACTCGGCGTCCTAGCTGTGTGCATTCAAAACCCAAAAAAAAAAAAAATTAGAGGTTTGGAGGCTTTTTAAAGGGGAATGGTAGACCTGCCCCCACCCCTCCTCTAGCGTGGTTTCCATCTCCACCTCTAGTTGCTGCTGTGTCATTTGCACCTAAGTGTGGAATGTGCGCTGTTTTTTTTTCCATCTGAGGCCGACTGGGCGCGCGGCGGCAGAGTTAGCCTGACGTTGCCGTGCGCCCACTGATTGGACCAGGGTTATGCGGACAAGGAGTGGGGAGTGCATTGCGATCATTTGGTACAAACGTGCTTGTATTAGACAAACAACACGACAACCTTCTCTTGCTGTCTGAACAGCTGAAAACGGACGTCAACAAAAATGTTGTTATAGAACGACTTCTAAACTAGAAACTCTGTTCTAGAACTAGGCCATGTCACGAACGTGACCATTTTTCTTCACAAGACCGTAACCTCAGGTTGGGGTTATCGCTCAACACACGCACGCACTGGCACACACACGCACATTCTACATACGAACGCACGCACATGCACACACACGCAAATCAGGTATTCCAAAGACCACAGACACAAGTATTCCGAGTCACAGTTGAAAATACTGGGACAACAATGGTTGGTGTTGTGTGTTTCACATTTGCGCACTGTTCATGGGTGCTCTCAATTTTCCATCAGGGTGTTGCGTAGAGTGAGTTATAAAGCGTGTTGGTGAGTCATCAACCTTGAAAACCCACCAAAAACAAAAAAAGCCAGCGCCCGGGCTGTGTGTGTAAAAAATGATCGCCTTTTTGTCTTGCATAGCCAGGATATTCATATCTTGCCCGTGGGCCACGATGCCCACTTATGATATGAGAAACTGCTTTGACTTATCATATGATAAAATATATTTAACCCTCTCGCGTCGTTGTGCTGGGATGTGGTCCCAGTGATGTTGTTAGAGTGGGCAAGCGCATTGGGTTCAATTTTTTCCCGGGACAGGTATATTGTGAGGTGGGGGGGGGTGGCACTCATGGTAAGGGGCAAGGGGGTGGTGGGGGGCATTCTTGGCAAGCGGATGCAACTACGTGTGTGAGAAGCCGATGAACAAGGTACAGGAGAAGCCGATGAACAAGGTAACGAGGAGCCATGCCTTTTTCCACCTGCCGAACCCACGAACCTCTCCTTGCGTTTGTACGTACCACGAACTTTGTTTTTGTTTTGGTTTTTGGTTTTTGTGGACCTTATAGTAGGTCCATACCTGAACCCAAAGGGGAACAGAATTCTTCTGAGATCGATCGGAACACCGTGTTGAGATTTGGTTTCGTGTTTCTGAGTCGTGCCTTCAGAACGAGGTGCAAAGAGAGAGCCATGAAACTGTAAATTTTCAGGAATATGGATCAACAGAACTTCTGCAGCCACATATAAGTTAGAAATTCGTTATAAAGAGGAACATTTTTTTGATAGTTTACCAAAAGAACCAGGAAAAGCTGTCCCACATTACTGAAAAAGAAGGACGATTATTTTATCTCGTCAGAACTCCATTCTCAAGGGGCGATACAGCCAAATTACGTCTCAATATCTCAACAAAATTACATGATCCAGCCGAGCACGTAGCTGGCTTTGGATCAAAGAAGAACTGGAGGTGTGCATGCCTCATGCACCTGCCTGTTCCATGTGCGTACTGCTTCGAGCTGCAACGTTGTGTGAAAGTATGCGCGAGCATCGAGAGAAAAGAAAGAGCAATCTGTCCAGATTGACCCAGAGAGACAGAACTTGAAGGAGCAATCTGGCTGCCCCCCCTGCATCACTGACGCAAGCGCAATGCGCATGAAGAGTCAGCCCCTGCATTGCATCGCCTACACATTAGCCCCCTCCGTATGCATGACTCACAGAATCGCTGACCCACTCGCCCCTCCTGCTTGCATTGGAACAGTTTCCGCGCGCACACGTACAGGCGGAGCGAACAATGAACTCGCCCCCCGGCATCATCAAAGGGGCGAGCTTCAGGAGTGCGGATGAGTTTGACATGCTATGCAGCGACGATGCGTTGCAAGAAGTGGACGTACGCAAAGGGCATTTTTCTGTTCTGCCCCTGCCGTCGCCTCTGACGGAGATTATAGTGCAAAACGCGATGGCTGAGCTTAGCCAGGGCGCATGCGGCTCGTTGGATCAATGCATTGCCTGCTACCGCGCAAAAACGATGTCTGCTGAAGACATGCTCACGTGCGCCAAAGTGATGGCGCCACTCAGCAAGACCTTCGCAGCGCTCTTTCAAAAGCTGGACCTTGCTCAGCCTTCTGCTGGGCCGGCGGCTAGCGAGTCGCCCGACGCGGGCGAGGAGGCATCCGCCGATGACATGGCGTTCCTCTTCGCGCTCTCGTGCCCGACATCTATTACCCCGTTGGATCTGTTCAAGGTCAATCAGACAGCACCCAAGAGCCCTCCCAAGAGCCCCCCCAAGAGGAACTCTCTGCGAGCAGAAGTATGGGGGCCCATGCTCTTGACAGTCCCTGAAGATGAAGACATTCCTGAAATGCAGCTTGGGCCGGTGGCCATCTGCTCTCAGCACCAGCAGAATACGCGAGAAGACAGGCACACCATCTCCTGGGAAGAAGAAATACCAACGCATGATTTCGTGGATTCTCTGTGTGAAGACAGCCACCTGTTACATGTTTTGCGAAGTGAGAGCCATCCAGGAGTGCCCATTTGCTGGAGTGTTCCATCGGACAGCGCGCTTGCGTGGGTGGGAGTGTGGCTAGTGTGTTTTTTTGCGCTGGCCACGTCGTTTTTGTACGGCTTGCTGGCTTCGCTCCCAGCTCTTGGACTCATTTTCATGGCGCTTGTCCTCCAAGCAGATAGCTTGGTGGTCGCTGACGCCTACAGTGCTCTTGTGACAGAATCCCACGAGACACATAATGAGAGCAAACTGCTGCAGTTTTAAGGAACTCTCATGCCAAGTGTTCTTGGCGCTCTTCCACCGTAAATCAAGTCTTTTCTTGTAACAATAAACTCACTGAAATTTGCAGCTTCGGAATTTTCTGTAGACGTCCAGGAGTTCTAGTAGGAGGAGCCACGTCGCGACGCAGACTCATATTTGAAACGTGGGCGTGGCTCTCTCCGCCGCGCGTCCATTCGCCGAAACAAACCTTGGAAATTCCCTGCGTTAAATGTTTGTTCGTTCATACATGCAATCAAAATGCCTCGAGTTTTTTGTTGGTGTCCCCCCGGCCGGCGGGTCTCGGGCTAAATCAGTTCAGCTCCTACAGTAGCATCAAGCTGATCAGACTATTTTTGTCGATTCAAGCCTGAGTTTCTGATCCAAGATCCCTATCCTACTTAACCTCCTGAGTCACTGAGATCCAAATTCCACAAAGATTTAAGTTTCTTACTAAAGAACTCTTCCGAATGAGTCACACTTGGAGCATCACCAAGCAGCACCCATCCGAGTCCGCCTGTGCATGTAGCGGCGTGCACATTCAACTTATGACAATTCAGCGAATGTACACAGGCATTGAAGCGGGAGGGAAACCTGGAAGGTTGGAGGTATAGGAGCTCCCAAGTCCGTCAAGCCTTCAACTTACATCCTCTGTCTCACTTGTGCTGTCTCCGGGCCTCCTGCGTGGGAGCCAAGGATGGCGGGGGGCGAGTTGACTCTGCGCTCCCGGTCCGGAATGCCTGCCAGTGTGCGTGAGCGCGCACAAACTGTGCCAATTCAGCGAATGCATAGCAGAAGGGTCTCATACAGAGTGCAGAGCATAGGTTCGGCAACAGCTTCGTACAGACTTCATGGTACTGGAAGTAGACACGTAGGACATATTCATCACACAGACTCCTGTTTTTGTGCCTAGCCCATCAGCACAACTACAAACCGTACGCGACTATTACCAGTGGGGGCGTATTCCGACCTCCTCTGGGCATTACATGATGATTGAAGCCTGTACTGGAGTTGCAGGTGCAGTACAGGCTCACTGGCATGCACGTGCTCTGACTCCGACACGTTGTTGTACCTCAGGGCTTGACTTGGGCTCTTCACATTCTTTGTAAGTTGAGGGGATATTGAATGAGCCTGAGGTTACTATTTTGATAGAGTCACAGTTTTTCAAATTAGTAACTCAGTGAAAATTGTCAGTGATGGTGGGTATCCCAGAGACCAGGATGAGAGGGTGAAAAAAGAGGCTGGGAGTTCGAGGACTGTTCGCTATAACATCCCTTACTGGCACTCAGCCTGAGCTCAGCAGTCACAGCCCGCATGTTCTAGGGGACCTAGAAACAGGTCACCAGTCGTTGATGTGCTAGGCGCTGCAACAAGCGGCTGTGTGGACAGACCAAAGTCTGTAGTAGATGTCATCAGGGAATTAGTACAGGCCCTTCATATCAGCTTTCTTTTTGTGAGCAAGTTCCTGTGTATATGGACTCGGAATCTGCTACCTCAGAGTATTCGACTACGTCTCCGAGTCATTGTCGTGGTGACGGTGCCCTACAGGGACGGCAAGGGAGACTTGGGAGTCACTAGTAAAGTTGGTTCTAGACGTCCTCAAATGGCCCGGGAAACTTTTGAACCAGCGCCCGGCGAACCTATCACTCCCATGGGCAACCACTGTCCGGCGACTAGGCGCAATTAACACAGCAGAAATGGGCGCACGGCAGCGAAGGGGCGTCAGCCCCAAGCTGACATGGTTCTCGACCAACCCAGGGAGATATTTGTATTGTGTTTTTTGATTTGCGACGCCACAACTCGAGCAAAACCCCAGTTGCGACAACCTCGTCGTCGCAACTCGCGTTTTGCTCGAGTTGCGCAACTCCCAAAAAAAAAGTATGCTGCAATGGGGCCCGAGAAACGCCGGGAAAAAACATGCCAAATTTTTTTGAGTTGAGGTGCGCTGCAACTCGGAAACATTGCAACTCGGAAAAAAAAAGCGGATTGTCGCACGAATGGGGGTGCCGAAGAGGCTGGAATAAATTCCACTGTCAGAGGCTAGGGAAGGTGGATTCTGGTAACCACTTCTGGTAACAACTTGAGTACCAATTCTCCTTACGCTGGCAAAAACTTGAAATAATCGAAAAAACCCTCGAGAAAACCCCGCCCCAGAGATTTTTTTGCCTTTCGAGGCTGAGGCTGGCGCATCACAAATCGTTGGCTTGTTCTTGCAGGCTGTAAGAGGTATGCGCACTGGCATCACTGGCTTGATGACCTAGACACCTCCGAGTCGTAGTGCACTAAAATGCAGGGGGGGGCCTGATGATTAGGATAATTTTAGTTGTCCATTCCTAAAACCAGCCACCCCCCTCTGATAACTAACGAGCCTCCCCACCCTAATAATTAGGAATCGCTAAGTAAAATTGCATCGCGCAGCCGCACTCTGCAAACACTAGCGCAGCCGCACTCTGCAAGCACGCAGACGCACAAATTTTCTTGCACGCACCTGCATGTGGAATGCAAAAATCTCGTTGCACGCTGGCCGCAGCCATACTTTCCACCCTTCCACCTAAATACTACACTGTTTCAAGTTGACGTCACGCACTGCGCGAGAGTGCGCACTCGCCACGCTCCGCCCGAAAATGTTGTAGAGTCACGTTTTTTTGTTGGAAACTGATAGTGGGTATCCCAAGGAAAGGGAGTTAATTTGTTAACCCTGGCAACCCCTGGGATTCCCCTTCGCTATGACACCTCTCAGTCAGCTCTACCAGTCTCTGCCCTCGCCCATTCCAGGGGACCTCGGAAGAGGTCCCATTCTCCAGTCGACATGCTCGAACGTACAGACACGTATGGACAGGCCAAAGTGTGTAGTAAGGGTTGTCAGGGGAGTAGCGTAGTAGACTGTCCATGTCATCCGTCTTTTTGTTTGATCAAGTTCTGGCATGCACGGAATCCGCTACCTCAGAGAATTCGTCTACATCTCAGTGTCTTGGTGCGCTATGGGCCGGCCAGGGAGGGTGAAGGTTATCCTTGTGCCTCTGCCCGTGTGTGACCACTCCCAGGGGGCTTACTTCCCTCCCAACAGGAGGCGGAGTATAGTTTTGCGGGTTTTATTCCAACAAACAAACAAACAAACAATTCCTAAACGGCCTCAGATCGAAAAAAAGAGTACCAGCGCACCTATCATACGACCAATACCTGGTGACTCAGTCCCCTTGGGTGCAATTAACACAGCAGCAACCAGAGGCAGAGATGAAGCCATTCGAGGGGAGGGTGAGGACCGGTTTGTTTGTTTGTTTGAATGCATTTTAACGCAAAATTGCACTTTTTCCGGCTGAGGTCCGCCCAACGTGTAGTAAGAACCTTGAAACTTTTCTGGCGAGTGTAAATCATTATGTACCATTTCCACCTCAGACACCCATAGCAAGACTATTTGGATACGGTAGACTAACTTATTTGAACGAGTTGGTCTTTTGTACTGGGGTTAGTACCATACGCATAACAATACGAATGGAGAAGGGAAAAGATGAGTTCGTGGCGTTTGGAGTGGGCTTTCACCATTCTAGCGGAGAACCTTCCGTTTTTTTAGGCTATCATGTCCCCGGGCCCCTCATCAAAAGTTTATTTTAAACACTGCAAAAAAATTATTGAATGAGGTCAACAAAGCAAGAAAGAGGTCACGCTGGGTCATTTGGGTCAATTTGATTAAATTCATTGTGATTGAAAGACACAGAAATTTTGTCAAATTATGTATCAATGTAGTGCCCTCGGATATTTTTTTGGTATTCATTGTGTATGGAGCTTCCATGTAAAATATTAATTTTAATTCTTTCATATCTCTTGTTCTCGAGTATTTTAGGGATTTTGGGATCTTTTGCTTTTGCTGTCTTCACTCTCTGCCATCCTTTTTGGTTTTAGGGTTTAGGCCCGGGTTTGTTATGCCGCCACACAGCTAGCACTCCAATTACAGCAGGATCTTTTTTTGGTGTTGTGCCGACACACCACCAGCGCGCCAATTACAGCAGGAACACACACAAGTGGTGTGCAGTAATACGAAAGCCCAAAAGCGCCTGACCGAATCGACACTCCCGCAATGGACCTTGGACTTTTTTTTTTGGGTTGTTTGCCAAAAAAACACGCACCTCATTGGCGCAGCACACACCTAGCGCGCCAATTACATCAGGAATGCACGCAGGTGGTGTGCAGTAATAGGGAAGCCCGGAAGCAACCGGCTCGAAGGCACTCCCGCAATGGACCTTGGACTTGAACTTTTGAAGGCATACGCATACATGTGTAGACAAATATAACAGAAATAGAACACAAACGCATCCACAAGCATGGAACATGGGTGAAGAACACACACACGAAACAGTAATCAAATTTGTATTGAATCTTATTGATTTAATAGTTTCTTTATATATTTCATGGTATATTTCATGTATTGGAACTATGATTATTTTATGTATTTATGTATGTTATTGGCATTGCTTGGATTTTGCTTACTTATGTTTAACCAGGGTCATTCTCATTTTTTTTTGTTTATTGGGGTTGTTTTATTTTATTGATGTGTGTACATTTATACATATGTATGTATGTATATATATATATATATATATATATATATATATATATATATATATATATTTTTTTTTTTTTTATATATTTATATATTTATATATATATTTATTTATATACATATACACATCCATATATATACGTGTGTGTGCATGCGTGCGTGTGCGTGTCGTGTGTGTGCGTGTATGTGTGGGTGCAGCTATAATGCATGCATATAACATAACAGCCCTCCCCTGGAGTGTACTTTTGGCCATATCCCGTTTTCGAGGCGGTGGGATACGGTGAGAGCTACAGCGGGATACAGCTAGATACAGCTGGATACAGCTAGATATATACGGATACAGCTGGATACAGTGACAGTGGGATACAGCGGGATACTGTGGATCTGCTGTTGCAGAATGGCTAGATACGGGGATACAGCGGTACAGCGGGATACCGGGCCCTCGACCCAAGAGGACATGTGTGATGTATACTGATTGTTCAGCCATACATACCTGACGTTCCTACACCTATACAGTAGCATGCATTATTTGCAGCTAGCAGCTAGACTCGGGTTAACCCGGCTACCGGCTATGGCTATGAACTATGAACTATGATAGGCTATAGGCTATGACTATGACTCCTATGAGCTATATTTATTATTTTTGTTGGAGCTAGATAATCGTAGGTCGTAGGGGGGTAGGGGACCACTAGTACTATAGTAGTTATAGTTAGAAGTTAGTAGGTTAAAGCTATAGTAGGGCGGGTGGAGTTAGTTCCGGGCTGGGTGGGGAGCGGGCGGCGGGCGGCTCCTTATATATGTATACGTTTACTCTTTTAATACCACCTCCACCTACTCGTCCACCTCGACCTCGACTTCGACCTCCCACTCCCACGCCCCAAGCAGCAGTAGCCAGCGGCACGCTATTGCTATTACCCATCGCGCATTGTGCCTAGAGCGCTAGCCATAGGCATAGGCCACACAGACACAGACACGAGGTACGTGTAATAGTAGCCTAGTAGGTTTTGGTTCTAGCGATATGCGATATCCGTTTTATTTATATTCGGGTTAACCCACAAGTTAACACACGGCCCACGAGCGCACACCGCCAGCAGCAGGCCCGCCCCCAGGTTAAAGGCTTGCCCCGAGGGGTCGATGCGCACCCCTCAAAAGAAGGGCACACGCCAGGGTCGGCGCAAAGGCACGTGGACGCTGGTGAATCCGTCGACACGACTCCGTAAAATACAATAAGAAGGGCACTCCCCCGACCCCTGTCGCTCGTCGGTCGCCGGCTGTTGCTCTGCGCTCTGACGTTGGGTGTCCGCAGCCGTGGCACCGCGCCGTGGTAGAGCACGGACGGAACTCGTGAATGAATAGGCGAGGCTTGCCTGCGAATCAAGCGGGAGGTCGCGCTGTCAGGAGGACGGCTGCACAGCGGACAGGGTGGTGGCGTTTTAATTGTGTTGTTCTGGTTTTGAGGTTATGCTGGATAGAAAAGCAGGAGACCGGCATCGACTTGGGCGGCACGGTACGCGGCGCAGCGTGGTGAGAGTGGGTTTATTGCATAGGTTGTTGTTGGATGTGAGTGACGCAACCTGCTCGCGCAGCCATGGGAGCGGAACGCCCTCTCGTTTAAGAGTTTAAACTTGAAAACAAAAGGGCACCCCTGGGCCGCGTGAAAACCTATAGCGTGACGCGGTGGGCTCTTGATCTGCCACCCAAGCGAACCCCGGGAGGCGGAGGATCGAACCACGCCGGAGTTTAGATGGGTGGCTGGGGGGGGCGGGGCAGGCGGCGAGGCGGAGACTGGAGGCAGGGGGCGCGCCTTTTTGTCTAAAGGCTCGTAGCAAACGGCCAGGCCGCCCGGGGCGTGCAGGAAGTCTCTCTAGCGGGCGGACGGGACCTGACGAATGGGCGGGGTGGGGGGCGCGTGAGCAAACCGTGCGCGCAAGGCGCGTGTTATGCAGCGGGGGCGGCGGGGAAATCGCTGCTGTCATTGGCCTAAGCGTCAGGGCAATCGGCTTCGGAAAGAGTCGACAGTGACCATGTTGCAACTGTGTACCAGGGCCCGACGAAGGGAGGGAGCCCGCGTCGTGCAGGAAATATCAGTGCGTTGAAGGCGGGGTATCGCATGTTCAGAGCCCGCGGTCAAAAGGTGACCGGGAAGGGTCGTTCACGAAGCCGATAGGGACTCGCGTGCTACGGGCTGGCTCAGCGTGGCTCGGGCTACGCACGCGTACCGGTAGCGTGTTCGTCTCCGCGCGTACGGCTAGTCGACACTCAGCCGAAGTAGCCATCGAGTTTCGCAGTTTGGCACGTCGACCAAAGCGTCTATTTTTGGAAAACAAAACTCATGCGAAAGCGTCTGTTTCCGGAAAACAAAACTCAGCAAGCGATTACACTATTTTCGGAAAACAAAACTCAGCTGGCGCGAAGAAGCTCTGGAATCGTCTGCTGGTAATAACCCGGTTGCCGGTCGTTCAGAGCGCCCCCAAGCCCCGGCACAGCGCACCCTTCCGGCCACCGCCGGCCCTCGCACTCACCTCACGCACAGCACCGCTCCCGCGCAGTCGCGATGTTGCTTGCGGTCATCGTCGCGCTCGTCGCCAGTGCAAACGGGCTGTTGCTGCCAACCGGCGCGCCGGTGCGCGCGGTGCACGCGAGGCCGGCCATGGCGCGGACCGCTGCCGCGCCCGAGATGAACCTCCTCAGCCAGCTCACGGACCTGCTCTTCCCGAACAGCAAGAGGTGCGCCGCCGCGGCACCAACTAGCAGCAGCGCTAGGCGCCTACGGGCAACAGCTGCCGTGACCCACACATCATCGCACTATCCCACCTCCACGCGCCGCGGCCCGGCCCGCCGCCGCCGCAATGCTGACGCCTGCGTGATCTGTTCGTGTGCGGGTACTGGTGGGAGAGGAGATTGAGGGATGATGTAACCAGCAGCGCCACCCTCTCTTGCCTCGCCTGCCGCCATACACGTCCACTTTCACGGCACTCGCTCCCACTCACGTTCGCACACGTGCAGTCACTTGCAGTCCCGTGTCTTCCGTCCATTCGTTCCATATCTCCCTCGCATCCACAACTCGCTCACGCTCACCACTTTCACTACTCGTCTGCGTCCAATTGCGTACTTGCTACCTCCTCTCTATTTGCCTGCTCTCACTCACGCAGATGCAGACGTTAGATGCAGATGTCATATCGCCTCGCCTTCCAACACTCACGTTCACTAACCTCACTCCCGTTCACTCGCGTTCACTCACACTAACCTCACTCCCGTTCACTCTCGTTCACTCACTCTCGCACTGGTTACCTACACTCCCTTCCCTCTCGCGCATTGCCTCTATCTCTCCCTCGCGTAAAAAGATCAACAGGTCACACACCCACACACACCGACAGAGAACAACACCCCCGACACCGACTCACACACATGACAAGAACAACACCCCAAAGCCCCAAACGAACACCTCCCACAAACACTTCACAACGCTCGAAGGTGGCGCGCCCACGCCCGGGTGGGTGGCCGCGCCGAAGTCAGCGTGGGAGGTAGGGTGAAATCTCTCTCTCTTCTCTCACTCGCGCAGATGCAGGCGGTGGTTCGCCTCCACCAATCCCACTCTCTCCTTGTCCCCACCCACGTTCACGCACCCAGAATCTCACCTCCACACGCGCGCTCTCTCACTGCGGGTGGCGCATACCTACCTCTAGCTACCTACATATGTGTACCCTCAAGAGACCTCACCCCACCAGGACAGCGCGGGCACAGTTCACAGCGTCACACCGCCGCCGGCACAGCCGCCCCTACCACCACACACAAGAGGAGCACAGTCCTACAGCGCCAACCCCACCCGAACGGCCTATGTTCACCCCCCAAAAATGAACACGGCAACGATTTCGTTTTTTTACACTGCCGTTGAGCCCGATTCCCTGATCGCGGTTCTCTGTCACTTTTTGGCATTTTTGTCATTCGGCTGGCTGTAACGGTGGAATTCTCTTAATCTTTCCAGGCTAAATTATTAGGCGCATAAAAATCGATTGGCGAAGCAAGAACCGTGCTAGAGAACCGCCTAGATAGATAGATAGATACATAGGTAGTCGATTCGTGGCTGTCCCTTGCCACTTGCCCTTTACAAGATATTCGTTCGCTCCGACGCTGTTGTGCACGAATCAACCATCCCTGTATTCCCACCCTCACCTGCATTGCCCACACCATTGCAAAATACTCGTGCACGAATATTGCGTAATATACGACGTCCTCCTGACCCCCCCCCCCTTTTGTATGCCATACACCATACAATATTGCTGATGGCAATATCCTGCAAAGGCCAACATGCCACCCCCTCTCTACCTCTCGCACTCCAGTGGCGCAGATGCAGGCGGCGGCTCACGTCCACTTATCGTACTCGCCCACCCCCGTACCTCGCATTGCCTCTATATACGTGATGTATGGAACCTTTCTTTTGTTCTCGGGTTCACCCTCCCCCACTCTAGCTCAGGGGGGGGGGGGGGGGGGGGGCGCCCCCCCCCCTCTTCCCCGGGCAACCAGCGGCCGAGAAAGGTTTCTTTTTTTTTTCAAAACAACCCCCCCCCC
>Ga0105053_10008960_pt1 | contig 12853 bp, 12 predicted proteins | sample BON01_FD_78093 | JGI IMG/M metagenome (GOLD analysis project Ga0105053, IMG submission 78093) | Freshwater microbial communities from Lake Bonney liftoff mats and glacier meltwater in Antarctica - BON-01 | ecosystem: Environmental > Aquatic > Freshwater > Ice > Glacier meltwater | place: Lake...
TGTTGCAGTGTTTTGCAGTGTGCTGCAGTGTGTTGCAGTGTGCTGCAGTGTGTTGCAGTGTGTTGCAGTGTGCTGCAGTGTGTTGCAGTGTGTTGCAGTGTGTTGCAGTGTATTGCAGTGTGCTGCAGTGTATTGCAGTGTGCTGCAGTATGTTGCAGTGTGTTGCAGTGTGTTGCAGTGTATTGCAGTGTGTTGCAGTGTGTTGCAGTGTGTTGCAGTGTATTGCAGTGTGTTGCAGTGTATTGCAGTGTGCTGCAGTGTATTGCAGTATGTTGTATTGCAGTGTATTGCAGTGTGTTGCAGTGTGTTGCAACCCATTGACGCTGCGAGGCTTGTAGCACGTCTAGACATGACTCATTCACATGTGAGACCTGACACATTCGAAGTGTGTTGCAGTGTGTTGCAGTGTGTTGCGGTGTGTTGCAGGCGCACAAGACCGTTCGATGTGCCATGTCTGTGATGTAGTGTGCTATAACGTTTTGCAGTGTTTTGCAGCATTGTGCAGTATGATGTAGGCGCTCAAGACTGCTCGATGCGCCACGTCTGTGTTGCAGTGTACTGCACGTGTTGCAGTGTACTGCAGTGGCTGCAGTGTGTTGCAGTGTGTTGCAAGCACGTAAGACTGCTCGATGTGCCATGTCTATGTCCCAGCATGCTGCAGTGTGTTGCAGTGTGTTGAAGCAGTTTGCAGTGTGTGCAGGCGGATATGACTGCTCGATGCGCCATGTCTGTGCTGCAGAGTGTTGCAGAGTGTTGCAGTGTGCTGCAGTGTGCTGAAGAGTGCTGCAGGTGCGTAAGATAGCTCGGTGCGCCATGTCTGTGACTGCAACACAGTGCAACACAGTGCAACACACTGCAACACACGACTCATCATGACACACGCATCGAGTTAGGACTCATTCATTACGTGACATGACTCATTTATATGTGTAACGTGACTCATTTGCACAGGAGATGTCAAGAGAGAGGTGCATCGTCCTCCAACGGTGGCATCCAAGGCATGTCAATGGAGGCTCATCAAATATGCACACATGTTCAAAAAATGGAGAGAAGAAACGGTGTTCAAGCGCAAGCTCCATGGTGTAGCGACCAAATGTGTTGAGAGGTGGGCGCACAGGACACTGTTAGGCGCGTGTGCAAAGTGGTGCAAGCAACTACGCCAATGTCGTGTAGCGTCTATAGGAGCAGCCAGGTGGCTGCAAAAGTCTGCCAGGGTGGCATGGAACAGGTGGAGGACTCAAATGCACAAGGCACACCATATGCGCAAGATGACATGCAAGGTGTGCCAACGATGGCGTCGGCACGCGATGTGTTCTGCGTGGATGAAGTGGTATGAGCAGCATAGACAACGTGTGCGAATTGATTGTATCAAGTCACGGTGTGCAAAGCACCTGAAACACATAATTCCATCAATGTCTGCTTCATTTGATAGCTGGAAATATAACTTGTTGGAACGGAAAAGAATGGTACACGTGGTGTCGAAGCTGGCAAGGCGGCGGCAGCACTTCATTCTCTCTGTGTGGTATGCAACGTGGACCGCAAATGTGTTGGAAAGCAAACGAATAGCACGAGTGTCTGGAAAGATTGTGAAGCGCTGGGCATCCATTTCTATTACAATACCGTTTGTCAGCTGGGCCGTCGAGGTGCAGCAGCGGAAATGCATCAAACTTGCAGCTTCCAAAATTTTATTGCGATTGCTTCATTTGAATCTTGCAAGCCCCTTGCAAGCATGGCTTGACTATAAATGCGAACAAAAACGCTGGAAGCGTGCTGGCAATCTTGTGTTCAACCGCTCAAGAAGCAGAGATTTTGCTTGTGCATTCAAGGTCTGGAAAAATATGCATAACGAATTCATATCGAACATCGTCAAAGTCGGCAAGATCCTTGTGCGGTGGCACAATATGACAGCAACCTCTTTGCTTGCCGCGTGGCGGCAGCTTGCGAAAGAAAGCCATCGTTTGAATCGTTTGGCAGCAAGCACAGTCAGGAGATGGGCCAACGTGGTCCTAGCGCCAGTATTTGCAAGCTGGGTCAAGGTGCGTATTATGTCACGTGTAACCAGGAGTTCTGTGATACAATGGCTGCAATTCATGGAGCATGTTCAGTCGTCTCTTGCTCAAGATTGCTTCCAGGTGTGGGCACGAAAAGTGCGACAAGGTGCTGCAAAGGTAGTCATGAACAATAAGCTTTTGATTGCATGGAAGAGACTGGTGCTTTGCACTGCATTATCGCGTAAAGAGAGAAAGGCTGCTGTCAGGATGTTTGATAGAGTCTCGTACAGGCCGCTGCTGATGGCATTCGAACGCTGGCTGTATCTTTATGATATCAGGAGAATGCAATGTTCTGAAATCTCGAGGTGGTTTCGCAGAAGCTTTACTCGCAAGACGCTCACGAGCGCTTATGCCATGTGGTACGAGAGGACCACATGGCGATTACGGCAATGTCGTGTAGTGTGGAGAGTAGCGGCAAAATGGCTGCACAAGTCTATGAGTGTGGTATGGAGCACGTGGAGGACTCGAGTACACGAGGCGCACCATACGCACGTGGTGACATTCAAAGTGTGCCAGCGTTGGCGGCGGCAGGCGATGCGTTCGGCTTGGATTACTTGGTATGAGCAGAGACGAGCACATCGTCTCAAGGAACGTATCGTTCAGCACTGGATAGACAGAGAAATCAGCTGGATATTCACTGGCTGGAAACATCAAACCGAAGGCCGCCGAATTATGACTCGTCAAGCTCTCAGCCTTGCGTGTAGATGGATATGTTTGTGCAAGAAAGTGTCTTTTGAGAGCTGGAAAAACAAGATGCTGGACAAGAGGAGGCTGTGGCAGGCTGCAAGGAAAGTGGTGAGACGCTGGCAGAAGTCGACAATATCTCGCGAATTTGCTAGGTGGATCGAGTACGGACGTGAGCACATGTGCTCCACAAAAATTGCTAAGCAAGCGGCAGCGAGGTGTCTATTGATGGCATGGTCTTTGTGGTACGAAAGCATGTCGGTGAAGAAGAGGCTGCAAACAGCTGCATGTAAAATCACAGGCCGCTGGACTCTGTTGCAGGTTGCTCGTCCTTGGTATGCATGGTGCTGCAGAACTACAGACCAGAAGCATTTGAAACGCAAAGCAAGGCAAATCTTGCAACGTTGGTCAAAACTCGATGTTGGTCCTTTTTTTGAAACCTGGACAGAGGCCTGCTTAACCTATCTTCAAGTCCAAAATTGTACATCGAAAGCACTGGCGTGGTTGAGGCACATATGCATTTCTAGTGCATTCCACAGGTGGATTGGTTACGTTACAAAGAACCACAATACGTCGGCAATTCTCAACAAAGTTTGCAGTAGGTGGCAGCACCGTGCGTTGGTCCGAGGCTTTCATGCGTTCGTCGACTGTTTCGCACACCATCGACGAGTTCGGTTTCAAATACATGATGCTCAGGTGCACCTCTCGTCAGATTGTAAAGAACAATCTTTCCAGCGATGGTTGGATCAATTAGATCTATGGCGTGCACTTTGCGTAGAAAAACATTCAGCTTCTAAGCGCTGGGCAAAACAGCTCGTTGAACTACGAGAAAAGTGCAAAGTTTTGGTGTGTAGCTGGATTGAAAAGGGGATGCTCTGTTTCTTATCAGCAATCCATGATGAATGGGTGGGTATTGTATCACAGAACAGAGCTGAGCGACAGCGCTGCAAGAACATTATTTGTCACTTCGCAAACGCCGTGCTAAGGATCACCTTTCAGATTTGGGTTGGCTACACCCACACTTTTCGCCAGATCGAATCAACACAACGCAAGAACGCAAGACTGCCAAGGATAACAGGTGTGGCCGCCATGGTCCTAGCTTTCTTGATACAGGATTGCCTCTCAACCAAATTTAGCAGATGGGTCATCAATGCTTCAGAATGTGTGCGATCAAGAAATGAGGACAGCCATCATGCCATGATATTGTTACATTCAAATCGCCTTTTGCAAGCACTGTTGCTCTGGAAATTGGGGCATCAGCACCATTTGGATACACAGCTTCTCTCTGACAGGTTGGTCTATATGGCGCTTGATCTTCAGCGTCGCTGGAAAACGCTTGCTCTCTCTGGTAGATTTCGTGAGTGGGCCACGATCTCAAGAACCAAACACCTGCAGAGTGCTGCAAAACATTTGGAGCAACATTTTGTATCATCGATCTTTGACGCGTGGAAGCACCACCACACCATTCCCAAGGAACAGCGATGCACAGAAACTCATCCAACTGAAGCTAATCCACCGGAAAACAAAATTGCACAGCCCAAATCTGAGGCTCTTATTCCTCTATGCTCAGGCTCAGCTTTCCTTTCTCCTCCAGGACCAGACACATGGTGGAGCAACATGCAGAGGAATATGTCCTTTCGAGAGATGCGTTTTGCACATACTTCAGACCGCGGGCATGAAGGGTACGAATCAGCACATTTTGGGCAGCACACATCAAGATATTCCACGTCACCTCCACGATTTGGGCAACTGCGATTCCGAGAGACAACGCTTTGATAGTAACTTCTTGGGAAATATTGAACTACCTTCTGAAAATTAAACTTTGGGGGAATGTAATGTTCATAGACCAATGTATAAGTGTGTTGTTATATGTGCATTTACACATACATACAGAAAAACTGTTCAATCATGGATACAAACAAATAAACATATATGTACACAAATACTTACACAAATATGTGTGTGCATGTGTGTGTGTGTGTGTGTGTGTGTGTGTGTGTGTGTGTGTGTGTGTGTGTGTGTGTGTGTGTGCGTATGTCTGCGTCTGTGTGTCTGTGTGTGCATGTGCATGCGTTCGTTTTGCGTGTATTGATAAGATTTTGCTCCAAGAATTCCCGGAGCAAAATCTGAACACTTGTCTGTATTTCTTTGCCAGTGTAAGTATGTATGTGTCTCTGTATGTGCGTGTGTATTTTTATATTTAATTTCCTACCACGTCACCACCATTCCTCAAGCTGGGAGGACTGTCTGTACTTGATTGTGGTAAAAGTACTGGTCAAAGTAGCAGCAGTCAAGGTAGCAGCAGGGGTCCTAACAGTTGGGAAAGGAGACGTAACTGTGATAGTTGTTTGAGTGAGTGTTCTGGAGCTGAACATTGTCGATGGTCTTTCTGTTTTTGCAGCACTCGTTATTACACTCGTAGTGGGGGAGGGCGTTTGTAAAATTGAAGTATTGATGGTCGGAGAGGGAGTCGTGAAACTTGCAGTGGTTGCTTGGTGTATTGCAACTCCCTTTAATACCTGAACGTGATTTGTAACACATAACATACATGTAATATTATGTACAAATTTGTGCACATGTGTGCATGTGGGTGTGTGTGCGTAGCGTGTGCGCGCACACCAGCTCGTACGTTGTGTATGCAAGTTTTTGCGCTTGCTTGCACTTGTCCATACGTTGATGCTGTAGATGAGCAGATGGATCAAAATACAAATGGAATGGCACAATATCATACATACTGAAGAATACACACATACAAATGGAATGGAGAAATATCATACTTGCTGAAGAATGCACCCATATCTAACCTGTGGATTTTGAAGAGAAATGAGGCACGGCAGATCCAAAAGGTTCTGAGCATTGTTTATGATTGCCTTGACACAGAGATACAGAGAAAGAAAGAGATAAACGGACAGCGAGAAAGAGAGACAGAGACAGAGACAGAGACAGAGACAGAAAGGAAGCGAGAAACAGTAAGCCTGAGAGAGAGCACAGCAAATACGTCATGCTCGACAGAGAGCGAAAGGAATATTAGTGCGCATTATACAAAAGGGAAAAAGAGCAAGTGCACACGCACTTGCACACAATCAGAAAAATATGCCAGAGGGACATGAAAGAGAGACACAGAGACACACAGACTTTATATTGCAGAGGGACATGACAGAGAGACACAGAGAGACACAGACTTTGGTTGGGTGAGTGGCAATAGCCAAGGCTTGCTGCTTCTGAAACGGGGCCACTCTGAAGATTATCTTGATTGCTAGCGCTCTGGTGCTTGTGCTGGTGTTTTTTGTTGTTGTAGTGGTTATGGTATTGTTGTTGTCATGTACTGCAAGTGTACTGCTAGCAGTATGTGGTGTAGAATGCATATAGCGATGGGAAGGCAGCGATTGGACCCTGATAGATGTTTGAGCCTCCTCTGCCTGATGAGCGAGCGAGGTTTGGTGAGTTCGTTCAGCCATATATGTTTTATGCACATAGTTCATAAATGCTCACACACTCCACAGCATTCCACAACATACTTATTTGGTGAATAATCGTGTGCAAAGGGTAAACGACCGTATGTACACGAGCAGCATACTTGAATGTTGACGACAAACACATTTTGGGTGTCGACTTGCGCTACTTGTGCTATGGCTGCGGGACACATACACATGGCTGCGGGACACATACACATGCAATAGAGAGGCACATGCACACGAAACACGCACAAAAATAGACACCATACATACCAAAATCGCAAGAACACAACAAGCAAATGGTCACAGAGAGAAGGGAGACAGCGTTTGCATACATGATCTACATCTTCTCATATTATCTATACACAGCACGCATCAGCGCACAACTCAGGCCTCAAGGGTCTTAGGAGGTGGGAGTTTTTCCGAAATGGCTGGTGAGAAGGAGAGAAAAACGAGAGCAGACGGAGGAGAGTAAGTGGTGGGAAGGGCGGAGAAAAGAGAAGAAATGCACACACTTGATGAAGGAAGCATCCAGCGATTCAGTGAAGATGGGCATATATACACTCATTTGCACCATGTAATCAGGCGCTGCATTATCTGGCACAGGTGTCGCAGAAGCCCCTACCACCCTATCAGGCATGGCAGAAGTAGAAACTGGGAAAGGAAAAGAATGAGGAGCAGGAGCAGGAGAGGATAAAACAAGCGGAGCGGATAAAACATCTCTGTTGCTGTTACCTCCATCCCCACTGCCCTGATCCTCTTCTCCACCCCCTTCCCCCCCACCTCCACCGGAAGCAGCATCCACGATAAGGCCTAATGTGGTTTGGTCATTGCTTGGGTTTGTCACGGCGTCCCTCCAGAATGGGTTCTACACTATTGCTAATGCTGTCCCTATTAGCAGGGGGAGGGAAAGAGAGAGAAAGGGAGAAATATTGTAATCACGTCTCATTCATACTAGTAGATGGCATGACTCGTCCAGATGACATCACTCATTCATAATTTATATGACTTATCCATAGATGATATTACTCTTTCATACATGACACGACTTATCCATAGATGACAGGACTCGTCCAGATGACATCACTCATTCATAATTTACATGACTTATCCATAGATGCTATGACTCATTCATAAATGACATGACTCATTCATAGATTTCATGAGCAATACTCGTGTATGACAAGCAGACAGACCGGCCACCAGACGAATAGATGTAGAGTCATGCACGCAGATAGAAAGGCAGACACGGAGACAGACAAGGAGATAGACAGAGAGACAGAAATACAGACAGATAGACAGACAGATAGATACTACGAATACATACACAGTACACACCGACACTTATGACGAGGGGTAGACAAAAACAGCACACAACCATTTTCGCCTCCTCACTTCTGCCACGCTTTGCTGCGTTTGCTGCCATGTCTGCTGCTGTTGTGGCTGCCGCTGAAGTTGTCGCTTATGCAGGGGCACATCTTCGAAGAAATTTCTTCAACGCTCGAGAGGATGCTGATGCCACAAGTATGTGTGTCTTTGCGTGAGAGGCAATACGTTGAATATGTCTGATTTCTTCTACACACTTGTCACTTGTACGCAAAACATCTCACTCGCTCACATGTATCACTGATTTATGCTTACTTTGCAGGGTGAGCAAGTACAGCAGAACTCGCAGAAGATGGAGACAATGTTTTGAAATCAAGGCTATTTCGCGCGTCATTCTGATCTCTATTGTCATTGGGTGCTTCCGATTTTGCACGAACTCGCTGTGGCTTTACAGAGAATAAAATAGGATCGCCTCTGATGCTCTCCCTCTCACACCCATCATTACTTTCAATCGTACGTTGTCTCTCTATACCGCTCTTTCTGGTGTACCCTTTGACTGAACCCTCCACCTCTCCTGAGCGAGACACACACCCATTCCAAAACCCGTGGTACCTGTCCCGCACTCCCAGAGGAGTCTAAACTTGTCACCACCCGGTTAAGTAGCTCTCAATTGCGAACAACGCGGGTACTTTGTCCTTCGGGTTTTTTTATTTATTTAAGAAAACAAGTTTTGCTTTGCGAAGGTCATGGGTGGCGGAGGATTTCACACACTGGGACCACAGTACCCCAGATATCATATCATTATTCATGGCCCTCACCAATGAGGCCGAGCGAACTTTGGACCTGCCCAGACACGGAGCCGCCAGGGCTTGCCCTTGGTTGTCAACGGCGTTAGTTGCTGGGTCCGTTCGAAGAGGAAGAGGAGGGGATCGGTATAGCCAGCGACGTAGTTAAGGTGGAGGGTGAGGATCCGGCCACCCCAGTTTGTCTAAGGGAGGTCAGGGTGAGGAGGTGCGTCGGCGATTTTCAATCGTGGGTACGTGCTCCCTTGGCTTTCTCGTGAAGAAACCGCAGGACCGTACATTGATTCCCCAATATCGGTTTAATAAAACAAAGCAACACACACCAAATGTCACACCCGGGACATTTTCAGTGAGGAAAATGGATTATGGATCATGGAAGATTCCGGCTAAGACCGACCCTACATAAAACAAAGACAACACCCAGAAACAAACTAACAAACAAACCCTATATTGGGGGCACCATTTCTTGGGCGCTACGTCCCTTGGTAGTTAGGAGGGCTTGATTGTTGGAACTTGTTAGCCCCGGGGATGCATGCCAAACATTATGAACTGTTTTTAGCGGGTCGTGATATTAGGACCGCGCGCTGGGTAAGGGTATTTTCTTGTTGAAAAATTAGGCAACCCCCCGAAGGAGAAATACCCGCCCTAGAGAAGTCGAGGACCTATTTTTTGTGGCTAGGCACTACTTTACGGAATCCTGTTGACCACGTAACATGATAGAACCAAACTAGTTCTTTTGGCCGGGATACGAACAGTTTAGACTCCCCTTGGAGTGTTCACCTTGCTGGGCTCGGATCCACAATCGGGGACTTGCCTCCCTAAGTTTGGGTGTGTATAAATATAGTCAGTGGCAGTGTTAGAAGTGATGTATGTGCTTGGAAAAAGATGAACAACAAAAACAGAACGAAATTCGATTTTAACCAGTAAATCCACGACTGCTGTCCTCGTATGATCTTCAGTACCTTCCTGCATGAGTAGTGACGTGGAGTAATAATAGTTTTAAGATGGAGTAAATTGGAATGAGCCAGTCACATCTAATGTACACATCAATGACACATAACTATATTGAACCCGTACAATGTAAACAAACCTTCCCACATTGTTAGTATTGCAAAATAGGAAGAGTAGTAACATCGGGTAAATTGAGTCTTTTACGTGACATAACTCATTCCTGCCTCAAAATGTCATACACAATAATCAATATATGAATGCATTTGCAAAAGGAGACCATGATGATAGGGCTACACTTTTTTAAAAGAAAGGTATTAATACATCATGATGAATACTTCAACAGGCATATTTTGGACGTCGCACAAAAGCACGACATGAAACTCACGGAATTTCACAATTTTGAGCTTTATCATAAAGGTGCGTATGTGTATCTGTGCGAATAAGAATGTGTATACATAAGTACATGAATTTGTATGTGTGTATGTGAATAGATTTATATGTATTTCACATTATTTCTGCAGACAAACGTGTACTTACATGAATAAATAAAGTAGTCCACGCAATGAAGTAAACAACTTCTCAGAATGTCTGGCCCTGAATTAAATTAAGAATTATGAAATTTACATTTGGCGAACCTATAGTACGTTTGTTTTTGCGACTTCGAACTGTATTATACATATGTGTGTATACACGTGTGGGTATTTCTGTATTTGGGTATTTATGTATTGATTTGTCTGTATGTATGCATGAATATGATATACGTATATATACACATCATATTGCACCAAAACACGCATGTATGTACAGAAGTGTAGAAGATATTTCCACGGGTTGTTGATGTAACCTCAATCTGGAGATTATATCTCCCGGGAGTCGAACCCGGGATTTCACGGTGGTTGGTCGGTATTTCTGAATGTTTTCATCAGCTGATGAAAGCACATGGCGTAGCGGTAGAAATTCGGTATTTCTACCGCTACGCCATGAATGTTTTCATCAGCTGATGAAAGCACATGGCGTAGCGGTAGAAATACCGACCAACCACCGTGAAATCCCGGGTTCGACTCCCGGGAGATATAATCTCCAGATTGAGATTACGTCAGTTGTCGGAAGTAGGATAGGGGTGTGTTTCTCTCCGTCTCTCTCTCTCTCTCTCTCTCTGCCTGTGTGTCTGTGTTTCTATGTGTCTATGTGGCTGTGTGTCTGTGTGTCTGTTTGTCTGTTTTCTGTTTGTCTGCTTGTCTGTGTGTCTATGAATCTGTGCTGTTGTCTGAGTTTGTTTGACTACTATCCCACCTTTTTATTTTTCGGTATTCCTATAGATTCTCTGGAGGCACACTCACATCGCGAGTCTTATAACATCCTACGGGTTTTGGCACCAAATTCCATAACCTAAAGGATCTCATTAATGGGATTGCTACTCTTATGATGATGATTACTTTTATAACTTTAACAAAAGTAGTTTAGTACCCTTGATTGAGGGTCTATGTAGTTCAGCTTCGAGTTCACGATTGTTCGTCCACATCTTTGGCTTTGCTTTTTTTGGAAGAAAAGATCTTTTTGGAAAAACAAAGCAGACAGTCCAAGATCTTATCCTGCCTCGCAGCATATATATACGCACGTATACTTTGTACACATATACGAATATATATGCTGACATTTAGTCCATCTGGATTCTTCCGACCCTCCAGGTGTCTCGTTCCGACCCCAGGGCTCACATCAAGTACCCCATGTGCAGTGTGTGTGTGTGTGTGCGTATACACCCACATACACCCACATACACTCCCACCCGCGTCAAAAAATAAAGCAGACACAGACAATACTCCTATCTCTCCCGAAAAAGCGGAAGTTCCGTCAAAAATAACCCCCCATGCCAGGCGACAAGTGTTTTACACTATCTAAACCTTCCCCCCCTCGTCTCCCAACGCTAATGAACAAACTGCGCATACACGAGCGCATGTGCACACCATGCAGCCGCTGGAGTGTATTCGCAAATGTGTACGTTGATGTCAAAAAAAACCGGTCCTGTACATGCATTGGTGCCCAGGACACCTGTGTAGGCCACGCCACACCCACCACAAACAACTGCAGATACACCCGCGCATGCGCGCCTGGGCAACAGTGCAGCAACTACATTCGAGCGGCCAGGGAAACAATTGTAAACTATCTTGAGTCTTGTGCAAGCATCTTGCAGGATTTTGGTTGCCGCACGCTAACCTGCTCTCAGCGACCTCGGCCCGACAACTGCTCGCTCAAGAAAACAATGCAAATCCACGCCATCTCATGAGGTGGTCGCAGCTGCATTCAACGGTCGCACAAACATAATCTGATCATCCGCAGTGGCGCGGGCCCCATCCAGCTGGTCTATGGTTTGCACTCACGCTTGGCCGCAAACTTAATCCTCGACAAAATGCGATTTCCACCATTTTTTTCCGCAGACAGGTATAGAATCTATGCAATATTCAAGAACGTTGAAAGCTCTATTTTTCAACTCTTTTACAAAAGAAGTCAAAATAATTTGATTCTTCTTCTTGATTTTTTGACATCGCCGACGTGTGCTTATATATGCGTGTTTGTGTTTGTTGGAAATGTGTGCGTTTATGAGTATATTTAACGACCTTATGTGCAAGCGTGGCTCATATGGTCAGAGCGAGGGGCTGTAAATCCCTAGGTCGTCAGTTCGATTCCGTCTAAAACCCGAGAACTCAAATTCCCATGGATTTGAACTTCATAGACCCTCAAACAAGGATACTAAACTACTGTTGAAAGTAATAAAAGCAATCATCATCATCATGTGTAGATGTACACGTGCACGCATGTGTCACGAGGAACTTGTTCTGAATCTGAAAGCAAGTCTCCAAAATACCCCGCCTGGGTATTTTGAGGAATTGCTGTAAGGAGCCGGTTTCAAACAATCTTTGCCGATTTTTGGTCAAAAAACCAAAACATCGGATCGGTATTTCGGGTTTTTCCCCTCTCATTTTTAATAGAGCACCGGGATCGTGTGACAGGAGCTTGGAAACAAATCAAGCAAAGACGCGATGTAAGCTATGGACCGAGTATGGTAACGGCCCTACAGCATGGGACATGGATGGATGAAGAGGGTTTCAAAAAGACTTGTATCAAGGAACAAAAAAAAGGGGAGACATCCACCAGCCTCTCTACAATACATGGGTAGCAGACTTCATGCTGAGATAGGATGCAGGAAGGTTTATGCTATTGATTGATGTTCCTTTTATTACTCCGTAAGAAATAGTCTAGTAGCTTTGCTTGAAGCTCTATTTTCTCGAATCCTTTCTTTAGATTCTTGAATATCGGGTTTTTTGACATTTTTTTGTTTTGTTTTGTTCTTGTGTGTGTGCAAGGTCTCTAACAAAGCCTTTCTTCCGCTCCTCTCAAACAGGCTCCTGTGCCTGGTTGTCGCCATTCCTCTTGTGTGCTGATTGTACATGTGTGCTTGTTGTTCTTTCCCGCGCAAAATGGCGAATTTCTTAGAAATGTCGTCACGCAACTTCGTCATCTAAGGAGACGGAGGCACGGCTGCCCAACCCTACGCGAACCGGAGGACACCGAGTGTGCACCATAA
>Ga0105053_10008961_pt1 | contig 12851 bp, 9 predicted proteins | sample BON01_FD_78093 | JGI IMG/M metagenome (GOLD analysis project Ga0105053, IMG submission 78093) | Freshwater microbial communities from Lake Bonney liftoff mats and glacier meltwater in Antarctica - BON-01 | ecosystem: Environmental > Aquatic > Freshwater > Ice > Glacier meltwater | place: Lake...
GACACTGCGAAAGTTCCCGCAGAAGTGCCAGAAGATAGCCGGGTGTTGAGAGAGCGCCGTTTAGTGTTCCCGACCTCTGATCGCCTCGAAACCTGGCTTATCCCCTCCGGAACGAACCGGTCTTGACAAAAACACGAGTCAACCATGGTCTGACGCAACTTGCCCCCGTACCACCGCTTCTAGTACTTTGTCTTGTCTTTTCTAACAAAAAGATTGTGACAGAGCGTAAGCCGCGTCCAAGCAGTTGATTTTCAAGCCGTCCAATTCGTATGGCGGGAATTTCTTGGTTCGCGAGAGGTTTTTTTTTTTGGAGCGTGGTGCTTTTCTCGGAGCTCTTTGTACTTCCTCTCGTTTCAAACCCTATTGGAGTCAAAAATATAGAATTATACTGACATTTCTCAAACGATTTAAATTTTGTTGCACATATAGCGTTGGGAATACCCACAGCTCAACAACCGTCCCACAGCTCCCTCCTATCAACTTCGAAACTGGCGAGGACCAGACGGACACAGGAAGGAGCGCTCGAAAATTCCCGAAGTGGAGCTTTATCTCACTCTCGCCTCATGATGGGATCCAGGATGTTTGCGAGAGTGTTCCTCCAGAACTCTTGGTTCTGGATGACAATTTCATATCAATTTCATATCAAAAACGGGATTCCCTAATAAAAGTGAAGTCGGAAACTTGAAATTTCTAATAAATAAAAGCGGCTTAAATTGGAGACCAATACGACTCCTCCTCTGAAGCTCTGAACCAGTGAGCGTACCGATTTCTCAAGGCCACAAGTCTAGCTTGGGACGACGATGCTGCCCCGGAGCGGCGTGTCACGGGCGGTCCTCCTTGGCAGGTTGTTTTATGCCCTTGCTAGATAGTTACATGCTGTACTCGCGGGCGCAGTAGCCTGTTCTTGTTTTCCTTGGAAAGGGTGCAACTATGATCTACACAGCGGTATCTGTCTCATACTCGATACCGCCACTGTGGCCGTGCTCATAAAGTTTGGCTTTCGCTCGTGTTCCAGCACCAGCCTTGCGCGCATCCCACTTGCAGTGGGTTGATGCAGGTTCTTCAACCCCAGAGGGTGTTGACTCAGAACAAGGTGTCCGCTGACGAGCCCTTGTGGACGTCAGGGTCGCAAGGGAGGGTTGCTTAAGAGAAGCACAATTGGGGTGTTTCATGGACATAACAACCTTACACAACATTTGCTCTCGGTGGCAGACATGAAGGGATCCGTTTGCTTCCAGCATTCCGCGTGCGGGCGTTCTCTTCGACTGTCCCGAAGGTTACGGCCTCACTATGCACGCTGTTCCCTGAGCACACACTGCTTACCGATTATTTTATCAGTTCTCATGTGTTTTACCATTCTGGTTTCTTGTTTAACAGTTTTTGTTTCTTTTCACGAGCAGATCCCCGTGCGCCAGGAGTTCTCCCGGCTACCCCAAGCGCAGGGTCTATACAACCCTGATAATGAAAAGGACAACTGCGGCGTGGGCATGATTGCAAATCTCAAGAAGGCGGAAAGCCATCGAATTGTAAAGAATGCCCTGCAGGTACATTTGGCGAATGCGACATGTGCTGCTCTCATTTCTGTCGGATCGTGTCACGGATGGTCGTGAGCAATACAATACAATCTGCTACCCTCGTGTTGTTGTAGGCTGTTCAGCGCAAAGCCGCGAGATCCATCACACACAAGTGTCGCTTGGCAGATGGCGAAGTCTCTGCCATCTGCTGGAAGGACAAGCAAGTGCATCATCCAACACAACCTGGGCACTGGCACGTGTATCTTGATACGCGATCATGACACACGAACGAATATGCAGGTATTGGAGCGCATGGAGCACCGTGGTGGATGTGGTTGCGAGGTGAACACAGGCGACGGCTCCGGCGCTCTTTTTGCGATTCCCGATACATTTTACCGCAAGGAGTGCAAGACCGCTGGCGTGGAGCTCCCCCCCAATGGCAGGTACGACCCATTGAAATACAGATTGAAAATACGTGCGCGCGTGCATATGCACACAGGTTAAACGACAAGTTCTGAACTTGCTGGATGCCTGGGTCTCGTATTTGGTCTCACAATTCGCCGGATCGTAAACACGGACAAGTTTTCGTGGAACCGTTCAACATTCACATTGTGCAGCATGTTCACACACATTTCAAATTTATTCCTTGACCGCATGGTATGTGATCTACACATGTCATATGTTTGATCTACAGAAATGTGCATACACACGCACCCTGTCTGCAACATGCAACACATGCTATTAGTAACATCTACACACACTACTACACACACCAAAGATGTGGAACAGGTCTGATGTTGTTGATAACACTCTGTAGACACATGTCGTCACATGTATTCAATATATAGACACATGCCGTAATCTAGAATTCAATGTATAGACACCTGCTGTAATATTTGAATGTTTATCATCTATTCATATGGGGTGGCTACGATTATTAGGCTTTTAAAATCATAATTCTCTTTTGCAGAATATAGTCTCCTTTATAGGGCTCTTTTGCAAAGGAGATCTATCATTTTAAGGAGCCTACTGATCGTAGCCACCCCATATCGACATAAGCCTCGAAGCTAAACCAAAAGAGTCGATATCATAGATACAGACACATGCGGTGACATCTACACACACCCTCACACGTTTGGCACAGGTCTGATGTTCTACATATATATATATATATATATATACCACAGGTGTGGCACGATCTGATAGTCTATATATATATACGTATGTATACCTCAGGTATGGCACAGGTCTGATGTTCTACACACATATATATATATATATATATATATACCACATCTATGGCCCAGGTCTGATGTTCTACATATATATATGTATATATATATACCATAGGTATGGCACATGGCTGATGTTCTACATATATGTGTAGATATATACTACATCTATGGCACAGGTCTGATGTTCTATATATATATATATATATACATATACCACAGGTATGGCACAGGTCTGATGTTCTTTTCGAAGGCCGATGGTGTGTACGACAAATGCAAGACTGTAATTGAAAAACACTGTGCCGAGAAGGGTTTCGAAGTGAGTAGTTTGCCATCTCGTGTGTATTCAACCTACATTTCTTCTTATATGTACTCACTGCATGATTGGCACGTGCATGCCAGGTGTGTTCCGACACATCCATATTCAATATGGCCTTTGTCTGGATGTATATAAACATGTACTGTCACGAAGTCCAAACATGTACGTACACCTCCATGTATATTGAATATACACGTATATTGATACACATGAATAGATGCACTCACATATTCTTGTCCCCTCCAATATGTATACACGTATGTCAACATGTACACATATATACGTATATTTGCATACATACATACATACCTATATGTATATATGTAAATACACGTACATATACGTATATACACATGTACATTAATTATCACATATGCATCATATGAATCATGTATATCTATACGTGTTTGACTACATTTACACATATATACATGTACATGCATACATGTATATGATTTTTTTATATATAGGTGCTGTACTGGCGGGATGTGCCAACCGACAACTCAACACTTGGCCCCTCCTCTCTTGCGTGCGAGCCACACGTAAAGCAAATATTTTTGGCGCCCAAAAACACGGATATCTCGGCGCTCATGCTCGAGACTGAGCTCATGATCCTTCGCCGCAGGTCTCGTCGTGATGTTGTGTGTTTGCAGACGAAGATGTGCGCAGTATTTTCAGGCAGGTTGAGTGAGAAGGAATTGTGGATATCTTGAATTGAAATTGTGTGTCGGCTCGCTCACATGATCCGACTCAAAAATTTAGTTCAAGAACGTTATGAGTATGTCCAAATATAAATCGCATAAATGTAAATTGTATTCATGTAAATTGTATACAGATCAAATATGAATCGAATCCATATTTGAGCGTGACATTACCGTCTCGGTATTATGTCTTGTTGCAATAATTATAGTTCTTCTTTGTTTTCAAAATCTCCTAGCTTTATAATTCTTTACAGATCAATACAAAAACTTCTGCAAGAACAAAAATTACCACAAGTGAAACAAAAAAATCTACTAATTTCAGAATAGGAAGGTAAAAAAACAACACGTAATTGAAATTGTCAAGATTTTTTTTGATATAATAGTCGTATGGCATACATTTCATGGAGCATATTGTTATTGAGATTATGCACGTGTAGTGCATACTGTAAACACACACATAAATACTTACATTTGATACAGGGTTGGGCATGACATTGCCGCCGATCTTCTGATACTCTAACAACATTCACATGTTGCGCAGGTAGTGCATATTCAAAGTACATACTGACACAAACACATTTGGCACAGGTTTGAGCGCGACATTGCCGACAACGTAGCAACAGCAGAGGACTGGACGCAAGAATTCTATCCCTGTACTCTCTCTTCTCGCACTATTGTGTACAAGGGTATGCTTACTCCCGAGCAAGTCGGCCAATACTTGTGAGTCTCATTCCTTACAGAGCACTCTTATGTAGATATGTGTCACCTTCGCTAATTGTCAATACCCGCATACATTTGTTTACATCGGTGTCCCCTATGGTAGACATACCTACATGTTCATGTATATACATTTATGTATACATGGCGTAGCATTCGGGCTTCCTACTCATCTACTACCTATTATGCAGCAAGGATCTGCGCAATGAATCGTTTGAGACCTACTTGGCGCTTGTCCACTCGCGTTTCTCGACCAATACTTTTCCCTCATGGAGTCGTGCGCAGCCTATGAGGTTTGTCATTATTTTCAAAATATCTCATATTTTGTAATATTTACACGTGGCGATGTGAGTATGTGTGTATGATGTGAGATGTCTGGATGCATGCCAATGCACGCACTCGATAATGTGCGGAAGTATAGTTTTGTGTGAGCGTGTACTGCTGTGTGTGCGTGTGCTGCTGTATATTCTCTTTCGTTGTGTATGATTACCACTACTACATGTACGCATGATTCATTGGCACACTTTGGCCAGATATACACATTTCAAGTGAAGTGTGAGTTATGTCACACATCAGTGATCAAGACAAATGCATAACCTCATATTATCGCGCGAGTGATGTCGCATGTATGCACACGACCTGTCACTCATGGGAATCTTACTACAGAATGTTGTGCCACAACGGAGAGATCAATACGCTCAAAGGCAATGCCAACTGGATGCAAGCACGCGAAAGCGTCATCGAATCACCGCAGCTCGGTGCCGAACTCACACAGCAGGTGTGTGTGTTTTGTGAGAGAGACGGTGTGTGAGAAAGACGTTGTACAGGCCTTGCCCCACTCGCTGCAGCCTTACGCCTGCGTCTTGCTCACTCATGGCTGTTTGCCGTTTATTCTGTGAACAACCTTCTCTTGTGTCAAAAAAGTCGAACGTGATTCTCAAGGGCACCAGATATCATTTGAAATTATTTTTCCACACACGACAAGTGAATTCTGTTTTCAAGCGAGGGCACACAAGTGAATTCTGTTTTCAAGCGAGGGCACCCACACCTAATTTTGCTCAAGATTGGGCAAAGTGCTATGTGTTCCCTCAATTTTTTTTGGGTGCCCATAAATCTGTGTGTTTTTGCCCACAAATTTGAGCAAACACATTGCTGCATGCCTCAGAATTCAATTTGAATACCTGACCGCATGCGATCTCACGATCTCGCACAAGATTTCCAGATCCTGCTTGAGATCAAAAACAATTATGTCTGTATACTAACATTCCGACTCAGGAAAGCTGCGCTGTGATTCACAAATTCGCCAGTCGTCTATCTTATAAACACAACATCTGTTCATTTTTTCTTTTTGGTGTCGTCAATGAGCTCACATTTTTTTGATCTGCCCTCAGATGCTGCCCGTCATCGACAAGTCGCAGTCAGACTCTGGCTCGTATGACAATGTACTCGAGTTTTTGTACCACGGATCCGACCGATCGCTTCCTGAGTGTATGCTTATGATGATTCCCGAGCCGTGGCAGGTAATGTATTTGTGTGTTGGCAGTTCGCTTTTGCGTCTCCGTCTGTGTGTGTGTGAGAGAGAGTGTATGCTTAGGATGATTCCCGAGCCGTGGCAGGTGATGAGTGTGTGTGTGTGCAGGTTGTGTGTGCGTCTGCGTCTGCGTTTGTGTGTGTGAGAGAGGTGGTATGATTTGATGATTCCCGAGCTGTGGCACGTGATGAATGTGAGTGTGACTATTTGTGTCTGTATGTGTGTGTCTGAGTCTGCGTCTGTGTGTGTGTATGCTGCGTCTGTGTTGTGTTTGTGGGTGAGTGTATGCCCATTCCGATTGCAGAGCCTTGGTAGGTGCTGAATGTGCGTGTGCATGTGTGCTTGTGCATGTGTGTGATCTGTATGTGTGTGAAATAGTGCATGTCTAAGACGAAATCCACGCCTTGGAAGGTATGAGTATGCGTATGTGTGTGACAAGAGCAAGAGACTGAGAGAGAGAGAGTATGTGTATGCGATGCGCGTGTGTGTGTTTGACTGAGTGAGCATGTTCGTGATGATTTTTGACTGAATGAGAGCATGTTTATGATGATTCCCGAGCACAAAAAGTTGATGAAAATGACAGTTTATATACACGTGACAAATATGCGAGAGAGAGAAAGCACTGGGAGGCAATTGGTATGTGCGAAAAATGTAAATCAGCGAACACGCAAATGTTTATGCGAGTGAGTGCCATTCCCAGAAGGATGCAAGAGCTGTGGCAAGTCATTTCTGCATGTTTGTTTGCTCGCGATGTATCTTGTTTTGAATTTTGCGATTGCTCATCCTGTGTAAACATGTGTGTGTGTTTCAAGATTCTCCAGAACTGATCATCACTGTTGGCCAAGGCAAGTGTGTTGACGCATCACGTGATGCATGCGGAGCGATGTGTGTGACAGATGTATTCACACACTATATACACACATAAATACATATATGTGAGTGCATATCGATGTGCGTCACAAGTGCATATACACCTAAATTGACGTTTATTTTGATGCCGCAGAACGACGGCCAAATCGACGAGGACACGAGAGCTTTTTATCGCTTCTACTCAAACGTCATGGAGCCATGGGATGGACCCGCCATGATTGCCTTCACTAATGGTGTGTGATTGTGTGCATGTCAATGTTCTCATATATGTAAATGAGTGCCTGCATCAATTGGATATGTGCATCACCTGAGGAACTATGTACGTATATGTATATTCATATATTATTGCCGTCGGAAGCAGAAAATGTATGCATATGATTGGCTGGTGTTTGTATTTGACCACCAATGCTATGACTGTATATTTCAACGACTCCGCTTTGATTGTGTCACCTGTGGAGTAGATAAAGGCACATAAATGTAGATATGTATTGCTTTCGCCAACGGTATATATATACATATATATATACATAGCCTCCACCAATGGTATATATATACTGGAATATCATATATTTTCACGCCAATTCGTATTTATAGATCTAAAATACATGTATGTCATGCTATGAATAAAATCTGGCGACCTACCTCAATCTTTTGTCACAAGCGAGTGCCCACTCATTCTGAACCCATGTAATGGTATGCAGGGGATGTAATTGGTGCGACGCTCGACCGCAATGGTCTGCGCCCATCGCGTTATTACGTCATGGACAGCAAGGGCGACGGCATCGCTGATGAGGTTGTCTTGTCGTCCGAAGTCGGCTGTCTCCAGGATATCATTCCGGTAGAGACCATTATTGAGCGCGGCCGTCTCAGGCCGGGCCAGATTTTCCTGGTCAATCTTGTTGAGGGCAAGATCATCCGTGACAAAGAGCTCAAGAAGACTCTGTCGACTGAATGCGACTACCGCAAGTGGTCCGCCAAGATGATGACGATGGAAGACGTCATTGCGAAGTCGCCGGCCATGCCGAAGGAGGAGGTCGAGGGGCGCTACACCAACCGCATGCTCACTGCGCACGGTTACACCACCGAGGCAATTGATACCATCATTGAGCCCATGGGTGCCACAGGCAAGGAGGCGCTGGGGTCAATGGGTAACGACGCGCCGCTAGCATGCCTCTCACAGAAGCCGCGTCTGCTGTACGAGTATTTCAAGCAGCTCTTTGCGCAGGTGACCAACCCGCCCATCGACCCGCTCCGTGAGTCAATCGTGATGTCGCTCCGCCTTCCTCTTGGTCCCGAAGGAAACCTTCTCGACAAGAACGAATCTCAGGCACACAGGATTGACGTTGAGGTGCCTCTGCTGAGTCTGGAGGAAACGTATGCAATCAAAAATATGACCATGGAGGGATTCAAGACGAAAGTCGTTGACTGCACCATGAGCTACAGCAATGCAAACCAGCCGCCTGGTAGCGACGAGCTTCTCAAGGAGCTTACTCGAATCGAGGAGGAGTCTGCCCAGGCCGTTCGTGACGGCTACAAAATTGTGTGCCTGTCTGACCGCAATGTGTCGGAGACACGCATGCCCATCGATTCGATGCTTGCGATTGGCTGTGTGCACCAGCACCTCGTCAAGAACAAGCTTCGCACACTGACGGGTCTGATCATCGAGTCAGGCTCAGCGCATCAGGTGCATCACTACGCCCTCCTTTTTGGTATGGGTGCTGATGCAGTCTGCCCGTACATGTGCTATTATGCGCTCTACAAGGCTCGTGACGAGAACAAGCTTGGCATGAACTACACCAACACCGAGCTCACGGCAGCGGTCAAAAGCGCTTTTGATTACGGTGTGCGCAAGGTGATGGCCAAGATTGGTATCTCCACTCTCCAGAGCTACCACGGTGCACAGATTTTCGAGGCCCTCGGTGTCCACAAAGAAGTGATGGATCGTGCCTTCACTGGCACGCCGTCACGCATTGGTGGGATCAAGTTCGACACTATTGTGGGCGACCTCGTCAAGTACCACGATATGGCCTTCCCCAAGAACCCCGAGCAGACGGGGTACTTGCCCAAGTACGGCATTGAGTCGCGTTTCTCCACGGCACGCATTGGCGGCAACTTCGACAATGAGGATCTCGACAAGTTCTCGCTGCCCAACCTCGGTGACTTTCACTTCCGCCAAGGCGGCGAGCTTCACTACAATGCACCCGAGCAGATGGCAATGTTGCAGGAGGCTGCACGCAAGAACTCGCGTGATGCGTACAACACCTACAAGACGATCTCGCACCAGCTCGTCAAGGGCATCACGCTCCGTGGGCAGCTCACGTTCAAGACTGATGTAACTCCGATTTCGATCGACGAAGTTGAGCCGGTCTCAGACATTGTCAAACGTTTCACCACTGGCGCGATGTCGCTCGGGTCCATCTCGCAGGAAACTCACGAGGCGCTCGGAATTGCTATGAACAGACTTGGCGGCAAGTCTAACACCGGCGAGGGTGGCGAGGAGAGTGATCGTTTGTCGGATCCCAAGCGCAGCAGTGCCATCAAACAGGTGGCCTCGGGCCGCTTCGGTGTAACTTCCAACTACCTTACCAACGCCATCCAGCTTCAGATTAAGATGGCGCAGGGCGCGAAGCCTGGAGAGGGTGGTGAGCTTCCCGGCTTCAAGGTGTCGCTTGACATTGGACGCGTGCGCCACTCCACCCCCGGCGTCGGCCTCATCTCTCCCCCCCCTCACCACGACATTTACTCGATCGAGGATCTCGCTCAGCTCATTTATGATCTCAAAACAGCCAACCGTGGGGCACGCATCTCGGTCAAGCTTGTGTCTGAGGTTGGCGTGGGTGTAGTTGCTGCGGGTGTTGCCAAAGCCAAGGCCGATCATATCCTGATTTCAGGCCATGACGGAGGCACAGGTGCGGCGCAATGGGGCGGCATCAAGAGCACTGGTTTGCCATGGGAGTTGGGTCTCGCTGAGGCGCATCAAACGCTCGTCATGAATGACTTGCGTGATCGTGTGGTACTCGAGACCGACGGACAGATCAAGACGGGCCGTGACGTTGTCATGGCCTACCTGCTGGGCGCGGAGGAAACTGGGTTCTCAACTGCTCCGCTGATTTCGCTTGGATGCATCATGATGCGCAAGTGCCATCTCAATGTTTGCCCGGTCGGGGTAGCCACACAGGACCCTGTGCTGCGCAAGAAATTCAAGGGCATGCCCGAGCACGTTGTCAACTTCCTATGGATGGTTGGCGAAGAAGTGCGCGAGACCATGGCGGCCCTGGGTGTGAGGACTGTCAACGAGCTGGTTGGTCGTTGCGACCTGCTCGAGTTTGACGAGTCTCTGCGCACTGAAAAGACCAAGTATTTGGATCTGACTCCCATCATCACGCCCGCGCTGTCGTTGCCCGGGCTCATCAATCCCAACGCGCGTGTGTACAATCACATCAAGCAGGACCACATGCTCGACAAGCACATTGACACTGAGCTCTTGCCCAAGGTCCGCAATGCCATCGACACCAAGGAACCCGTTGTTGTCGATATGGAGATCATCAATGTCCAGCGTTCGTGCGGCACTACCATTGGCAACGAAATCTCCAAGAAGTGGGGCGAAGCCGGTCTTCCCGCTGACACGATCACGCTCAACTTCTTCGGATCGGCAGGCCAAAGCTTCGGAGCGTTCGTGCCGGCAGGCGTCACGATGACAGTCATTGGCGACTCGAATGACGGCACTGGCAAGGGCCTGTGCGGCGGCAAGCTCATCATCAAGCCTGACCCCAAGAACCTTGCAAAGGGATTCAAGGCCGAGGACAACATCATTACCGGTAACGTAGCGTGCTTTGGCGCCACCAGCGGCAAGGCTTTCTTCCGTGGCATTGCCGCCGAGCGCTTCTGCGTGCGCAACTCGGGTTGCCTCGTGGTATCTGAGGGCTGTGGCGACCACGGTCTTGAGTACATGACGGGTGGACGTGTGGTGATCCTCGGTGAAGTAGGCAAGAACTTTTCTGCAGGGATGAGTGGAGGCATTGCGTGGGTCTACGATCCGAAAGGCGAGTTGCGCTACAAGGCAAACTTTGCCGAGCCCATGCGTGATTTCGAGCGCCTCAGTGGCGATGTTTTCGAGGAGGAGCTTCAGGGCTACATCAAGGAGTACGCCAAGGAGACTGACTCCCCCGTTGCTGCCAACATTCTTGCCGACTGGGAGACAGAGCGCGAAAAGTTCGTGCAGGTCTTCCCGCTCGACTACAAGCGTGCTCGCAAGCAAGCCATGGATGCCGATGGCTGGAAGGGCCGTGAGGAAATGCCCAAGGGCAAGGTGCCTCTTGAGGATATGACTGGCAAGGATGTCAAGCTGGATGCTGCCACTCCCACAGAACAGGAGGTATCGACCAAGTACAACAAGCTCAGGGGCTTTGTGGAGATTGAGCGCAAGCCTGAGCCTTACCGTGATCCCGAGGAACGCCGTACCGACTGGGGTGAGATTTACACTCCTGTGAGGGCACACGATGTTGAGCGCAAGCGGCAGGCTGCACGCTGCATGGACTGCGGCACTCCTTTCTGCCAGACCCACTCTGGCTGCCCCGTGCACAACCTGATGCCTGAGTTCAACGAGTTGGTCTACAAGGAGCAGTGGAAGACAGCCCTCGACCGCCTCCTCACCACAAACAACTTCCCTGAGTTTACCGGCCGTGTTTGCCCAGCCCCGTGCGAGGGTGCATGTGTGGCCGGACTCGTGGCCGCGCCCGTGACAATTAAGAACATCGAGTATGCCATCATTGATCGTGGCTTCAAGGAAGGCTGGGTGAAGCCTCGCATCCCGAGGGAACGCTCGGGCCTGAACATCGCTGTTGTGGGTTCGGGTCCAGCCGGTTTGTCGGCCGCTGATGAGCTCAACCAGATGGGTCACAAGGTGACGGTTTTCGAGCGAGCCCCCAAGCCCGGTGGCCTGCTGATGTACGGCATCCCGAACATGAAGCTCGACAAGCGCGTCGTGCAGCGCCGCCTCGAAATCCTTGCGGCCGAGGGCATCGACTTTATCTGCAACGTCGAAGTCGGGAAAGAAGTGACAGCGCAGCAACTCAAGAGCAAGTTCGACTCTGTGCTCCTTACCGTCGGCGCCACTGTGCCGCGTGACCTACCCATCCCTGGTCGCGAGCTGAAGGGAATCCACTACGCTATGGATTTCCTGTCGAAACAGCAGCAGACGCTCTTTGATCAGAACCCCTCGCTCATGGACGACGCCATCTCATTCCGCACCCCCTTCAAGGGCAACAAGGACTGGACGCTCAACCACGACAACTCTTTCATCGATGTCGCCGGCAAGAAAGTGGTCGTGATTGGAGGCGGTGACACAGGCACTGATTGCACGGCCACCTCGCTGCGCCAGGGTGCCTCGCAGCTCGTCAACTTGGAGCTGTTAGACAAGCCTCCTGCCGAGCGTGATGATATCGCCAACGCGTGGCCCGCATACCCACGTATCTTCCGCACCAACTATGGGCAGGAAGAAGTGAAGCAGCGCGACGGTAAGGACCCTCGCAAGTACGCCGTCATGACCAAGGAGTTTATCGACGATGGCGCGGGGAACGTGAAGGCGGTCAAGATTGTTTCGCTCAAGGTGTCGCGAGATGACAAGGGACGGCCCACTCTTGCTGAGGTTGAGGGGTCGGAGCAGGTGATCGAGGCTGATGCTATCATTTTGGCTATGGGATTTACTGGTCCTGAGGCAGATCTGGTCAAGGATTTCGGCACTACGACCTCTCCCCAGGTCTTTGTCTGTATATACATCAGAGTAATACATCGGTGATGAGTCATGGAACTGATATGTACACATGATTGCGACACTGCGACCACACCCCAGGGGTTGCACTCAACTTGTACCTCTTTACATGATGATGTGGCAGCGGGTTGCCTCTGATGCGTTTCCTACATGTAGACATGTAGACATGTAGAGGGCTGTGTGCGTGTGGCCACTGC
>Ga0105053_10008966_pt1 | contig 12844 bp, 11 predicted proteins | sample BON01_FD_78093 | JGI IMG/M metagenome (GOLD analysis project Ga0105053, IMG submission 78093) | Freshwater microbial communities from Lake Bonney liftoff mats and glacier meltwater in Antarctica - BON-01 | ecosystem: Environmental > Aquatic > Freshwater > Ice > Glacier meltwater | place: Lake...
AATTAAGAGTTCAAGTTTACCAAGCAATTATAGATTAAAAAACGAGCTAAACTTAATTCGAGGGTTTGAACTTTTTAGATGTGACTAATTAATACAGATATCACAAAATTCTAATCTCACGTTAATCTAAATTTGTGAATTAATCCAATTATCAATTTTTGCTTCTAATAATACTAAAGGCAAACTTCCAGAATTAAGCACTTGATTGTGAAACTCTGTAACGCTAAACTTATCACCTAGTTTGGTTTCGGCTTTAGTTCTTAATTCTCTAATTTTTAATTGGCCTATTTTATATGACAATGCTTGGCCTGGAGTTGCCATATAACGTTCAATTTCAGCAATAACCGATTCTTCAGATTCTGCTTCGTTGTCTAATGAATATTGAATGGCTTGCTCACGCGTCCATCCTTTACTGTGTATTCCAGTATCAACTACTAAACGAATAGCACGATGCATTTCCATACTTAGCATTCCAAAATATTGAATGGGATCTTTGTAAAGACCAAGTTCCCTGCCTAAAGATTCGGCATATAAAGCCCAGCCTTCAACAAAAACTCCCATACTTTCTGGATGCAAAAATTCTGGTAATTCTGTATTTTCTTGTTGTAAGGATAATTGATAATGGTGTCCAGGGATGGCTTCATGTAAAAATAGCGCTTCATCTGAATATTTATTATATTTTCTTACATCAGGAATTGGCACATAAAAAATTCCTGCTCGCGAAGCATCTTTAGTTCCAGGAACATACTCAGCACTTGCCGAGGCTTACCTAAATGCCTCTGTACGTCTCATTACAAAATCTGCTTTAGGTTTCAATTCAAAAACCTGATCTAATGTCTTATTTATTCTTTCTTTAATGCTATTAAAATTATCAATTACTTGTTTTGGATCTGTAAAAGGCATTTGCTCTGGACTGTTTCGGACACACTCAAAAAATGCTTTTATATCACCTTCAAACCCTATTTTATTTTTTGCATCCTCCATTTCAACTAAAATACGAGCTACTTCATTTTTTCCTAGTTCGTGAATTTGATCAGCTGACATGGTGGTGGTGGTATGTAACTTAATAAGATAATTATATGTTTCTGGTCCATTTGGCAAAGCTCCAATTCCTGAAGTTTCTCTACAAGCTGGCAAATACTCATTGACCAAAAACTGCTTAAGCTCTTTATATTTTGGTTTCAACTTATTAATAATCATGTTGCTGTATTCATCAGAAATTCGATGATGCTCTTCTTCATTAATGCTTTCAGGCATTGATATTATTGGCATATAAAATAAATGGTCCTTAACCGGATTTAAAATAAATTCATTCAATTGAGGTATCATTTTTTGAGCAAGTACCTTTGGCAACACAATATTTTTAGACATGCCTTCTTTCATCATTGAAATAGAAGTATCCAAAAAACTAATGTAGTCATCTACTCTTTTTAGCCAATTATCATAATCTTCAACTGTATTAAAAGGCTGAACACTTCCTCCTGCCGCTAATTGAGCAACATATAAATGCAACGACTGTATTTGAAATAATGGCATCAATTCAAAACTAGGTAAGTTATAAATGGGTGATGCTATGGTTACAATGGCATTATTTAAGCCTTCTAACTTCACCTCACAGTCCCACTTCATCACTTTCATGCTTAAAAGGTCTGCTTCCGATAGATCTTTACTATCATATTCATTTAACACATTCAAAAAATGAGTGTAATTTTCCTTCAAGTCTTTTTGATAGCTATCAGATATATAATTAGCTATGAAATTATTATATTCATAATTGCCTCCTTTTGTTGCTTCAATTGGATTTATTCGATCCTTAAATTTATAGTAATTGTCAAAAATCGAAGCAATTGATATTACTTCTGATTTATTCTCTATTGAAGTTTGATCTTTGCACCCATATCCTAGCAGAGTAAGCATGATAATAATTAGACTCTTTTTCATTTTTTTATTGGTTGATTGATTTGCAATTGGTGTTTATTCAATTTTATTGAGTATGATCTGGAGCCATACGTATTAGTAAGTTAACATCAAATTTGTAATGGCTTCTAATTTTTTAAAAATATATCCGAAAAGAGCTTTTTGTTTTATCAAGTGCAACTTTTTACGGTCGGTTAATTTATTGACGCAAAAAAGATATAAGTATTTAACCCCATATAAAACAAGGCAGGTAAAGAAATCCAAACACTATCTTTTAATTTTATTCTCACTATAAGGCCAGACAGCATAATTAATGCAAGACCGAAAGATGAAATTGTTAAAATTGGATTAAACTTAAGTCCTATTATTAAACCTGTAGCTCCCATAAGCTGTAATATTATTGTTAATAAACCAATTTTTTCTAATCCAAACCGCTTAAATTCTTTTTTCATATGCGGTGAGGTGAAGTAGGAGACAGCAAAAGCAATAAAGGATACACTTGATATTAAAATGCATATTTTATCTATATTCATATCTGATTATTGAATTGATAATAAAGTTATAAAAGCACACGAAATTAAAAGAATTAGAGAGGGTAAATTTTTAATATGCGTTTCTTTATTTTGAAACAAAAATATTGAGCACCTCTCATTAACAGCCCCATAAGAAAAGAAGGATTAAGAACTAATGAATATTGACAAACACCCACAATTGCCGTTTTCGAATGCATGTCCAAAACTAGCATAGTTCAAATTAAATAATGTTCCCCATTTGGAAACAAGCTCATCTTCATCAATACTGCCTGGGTATCCCCAATAAAATTCAGTAACATCTTTAATATAGGAATAGCAACTGGAGTTGAAATTTTGTTCAAAATCATTCCGAGATGACACATCTAAATTTTTCGATTGTAAAAGAGTTGTAATTAGTGCTTAATTAAATTTCTTAATTAAGTGGTAAGAAAACTCAATAATTTCCTTGTAGTTGTCTTTACTAATTTTTTCGTCAATACCGTGAAAACGCGTCATACTCTCTGGTGTAATCCGGATTGGATAAAAACGATATACATCATCTGAAATGTCATAAAAATATCGAGCATCAGTGCCTCCACCAACTAAACCAGGTACTACAATACTGTTCGGAAACATACCTCGTATAGTTTTTTCTAGTGTTTTATAGGCTTCAGAATCAATACTAGAAACGGGAGAAGGATTGGTTAAAAAGCCTACAGGTTCTACTTTTATTTTGTCAGATATGGAGCTTTCAATATGTTTTTTTACGGACTCTATAGATTCTCCGGGAAGAATTCTAAAATTAATTGTTGCTTCTGCAACTGTAGGAATCACATTATTCTTTACGCCACCACTAATTATTGTTGGAGCAGTTGTTGTGTGTGCATTTAGAGCTTTAAGTACTGGTTTTTTAAACAACCAAGGGTTGGCAAATGCTAACTTTTTAAAAAAAGGTAATTCTGCCCCCATGTATTTAAACTGATAATCAATAGGTTTTACAAGTTTATAGGGTAGTTGATTATTTTCAAGATCAACAATTGCTTGAGCGAGCATACCTATAGTGTTTTCGCTAGGTGGTGCCGAGCTGTGACCACCTTTAGTCTCAACGATAAGTCGGAAGGAAGCAAATCCTTTTTCGGCCAGATTAACCATGGCTACAGGATTGTTAATTCCTAGAACTAGGTCTTCTGCTAAAAAGCCACCTTCGTCAAGTGTCATTGCAGCATGCACACCTTTTGCTTTTAAATGTTTAGCAATTTCAGCAGCACCATTTGCACCTCCAACTTCTTCATCATGTCCGAAAGCAAGGTAGATAGTTTGTGAAGGCACAAATGATTCTTCAAGGAGCTTCTCTACAGCTTCTAATAGGCCTATTAGGGTGCCTTTGTCATCCATTGTACCACGACCAATAATATCTGTTTTAGAGATTTTCCCCTCAAAAGGTCTTGCTTCCCAATCGTTTAAAGTGGGGAGGTCTACTGGTACAACGTCTTGATGTGACATTAAAATAATTGGTTTTTTTGAGGCGTCTGATCCTTCCCAAGTATAAAGTAAACTGTAGGTACTAATTTTTTCTAGAGTTAGATTAGTGTGTGTTAAAGGAAAAGTTTCTTCAAGAAACCTATGGAAGCCAAAAAATGCAGTTGAATCAGGAATGGCATCTTCACTAAACGAAATTGTTTTGTACTGTATGCCTTTTGAGAGGTTTTGAAAGACATCATTTGGCAGATTTATGTTTTCCAGACGCTCTGAAGCTACCTGTTTAGAGTTAAGTCTTAAGGTATTGAAAACTAAAACAGCTAACAAGGTGAAAATAGCAACAACAATTAAAAGAATTATTTTTTTCATAAAGACAAGTTATTAAATAGATTTAAATGATATTATCATTGGTTAGCAATTTCTGATAATGAGGCACAACTTAGTGCTAAACCTAATAGTATGCATATATCTACTTTTTAGTACCTACTAATCTAAGGGATTTTTATGTTTTTATATTATTGATCGAACAATAATGATAAAATTTGTTACCAACTAATTCTTTTTTAAACTAATCCTTTTATCGCTATCAGACTTATTACCTTTATGATTGCACTAAGAATTGAGTTAAATTTAAGTCTATGAAAAAATTCACTATTTTTTTATTCTTGTTTACTGCTTTACTACTATCAAGTGAATGTGTTGGACAAAAGCCCAATACTGATAAAAAATACACCTTTAAAAGAGGAGATGATAACGGAATTGGAAAGTGGTATAAGGGGAGAGAAATTGCATATGTAATGGGATTTGAAGGAATTGGTTGGTTGGAAAGATCCGATCGAGAAAAAGAAGAAAACGTTTCTAATTTGATTCAAAACATGAGGATTAAATCCAATGATATTATTGCAGATATTGGAGCTGGTTCTGGGTATCATGTATTTAGAATGGCCCTGATAGCTAAAAAAGGCCTAGTGTATGCAGTAGATATTCAAGGTGAAATGTTGATGGCGATTGAAAAGACCAAAGAGTCTAGCAAAATCAGAAATGTTGAAACAATTCTTGGAAGTGAAAAAAGTATTCATTTACCTAAAAATTCAGTTGATAAAATTTTAATGGTTGACGTGTATCATGAGTTTAATTTCCCAGTAGAAATGATTGCTTCCATTAAAAACGCATTGAAGCCTAATGGACAGTTATTCTTAATCGAATATAGAGGTGAAGACTCAAAAGTTCCTATCAAAAAAATACACAAAATGACTGAAAAACAAGCTGTGAAAGAAATGGAAGCCGCGGGTTTTAAACTTAAAGGAAATATCGATAATCTTCCTTGGCAGCATTGCATGGTTTTTGTCCAAAAGTCAGTAAATTAGTGTCAGGGTTAAGCAATACAAATTCATTTGTCCACAAGGTAGGGTCTTCAACCCCCCGTTTGGATGAATTTCTGTTTTGTTGGCAAGCAAAGATTTATATAAGTCTTCAACATTGTTGTGGATCGTTTATTTAAATTCTCCAGAGTTTACATCTTCAATGAATTTTATCAATCCAGTAAAGTAGGTTTCTGGATCGTCAAATTGGGAACAATGGCTTCCGTTCGTAGTTACGCTTCTACCGTTTTGTACTTCTGTAGCCATCTACTCCATATATTTTGGATCCATCGTATCATATTTAGCTCCAAGCATTAAGGTTGGCGTTTTAATTTCTTTTAGCACTTCAGGGTCCATATGTGGGCCTAAAACCTCATTAGCGTATAGGTAAAGCCCCATTGTCTTTTCAGGGTTCCGAACTGATGTTCCGTGATCTGTTGCCTGAGCCTATAGTATTCCGGGTTTTCCTCCACTCTTTTTTGATTTTCCTCCAATGCCTCCTGATAAATAGAGCGCTCTATGAAGCGTCCGTTTTTATTTACGGCACTATAGGTCTTACGGTAAATAGATGTCTTACAAGACAGACCTTGCAGGCCTGTCGGTTCTTGTAATGCTTGACCTTTTGGCCCGCCTTATCGTAAACGGTTCCATTGGTCGCCAATATTTGTCCGTCGGGACAGGTATAGGTGTCCTTTGTTCTGTCGTACTTGAAATCGACCATGGGATAGAGCCCGTTGCGTTGGGAAGAATGCACTTTGGGGGATGAGTATGGCGTTATGCCGTTCTTGGTGCATATCTCCAGATGTTTGGCCGTGGTGTACCCTTTATCGGTAAGTGTCCTCATGCTTTCCACGCCCAAAAGTTCCTTTGCGTCGAGTGCCATGGGCGAGAGTGCGTGGGTATCGTTTACAGTGCCCGTGTCGTTGTTGACGAAGAGTTTGTGTTTTGCATCACACCCTGCCTGCACATTATAGCCCACATTGATTATGTTGCGGTATTTTTCCTTTTTGGTCTTTTGGCATACTATTTTGTTCTGTATCCCTTGGATGTCTAGATCCGTGTCCCCGGTATCGGGCTGGCTCTGGTATTCTAGGATCTTGTTGTCTATGTAATCGATATGGCGGTCGATTTTTTTCTGGTTGAAGTTATTCTTCAGGGCGTTCTGCGCCCTTATCTTGAAGGAGTCTATGGCGATGGTCTCCCCCTCTATAAGGTCCCAGTCCTTTAGCAGTCTCACGAAATGTCTAAAGGCCATTTTGAAGACCTTGGTGTTTTCCTTTCTGAAGTAGGCTATTTTCCTTGCCCATGAATCGATACCGAGACATGATTCAAAACCCATCATTATCAGTTGATCTCTGTTAAAACCTATTATAAAATCCATACCCTTAAGATAATCAATATCAATAGGTTATGGTATTGGCCGTTTTAAAGGAAATCAACAAAGTTATTAAGAAAGTATAGGTTGTTGTGCAGTCTGACGGTTAGTATAAGCAGCGAAGCCATCACGCAGGGTGGCTTTTATTTTCACACTTTTTTGTGGTGCGTATTTTCTCCGTTCAATTGTTTTCTTTGGTTATTAGGTTTTATAATCATTCTAAAAGATTGGTCTTTGTAAATATAATATCCTATCCAATTATATAAAGTCCTTATTTTATTTTTAAAATTGACAAGTCCCATTATATGAACGAAAATCCAGATTAACCAAGCAATAAATCCGCTCATAGAATATTTTTGCTTTGGAAAATCTAATACAGCTTTATTTCTTCCAATAATAGCTAAAGAACCTTTGTCTTTATATACAAAAGGTTTCCATTCTTCTTGACTTTTTAATAAATTATCAGCCAAGTTTTTTGCTTGTTGTATTGCAGGTTGAGCTAGCTGTGGGTGACCATTAGGATAATTTTTATCACCATCCATTATAGCACAATCTCCCAAAGCATAAATATTCTCAAACAAATGAACCTGATTAAATTGATTTGTTTTTAATCTTTTATTATTTCCAAAACTATTTTTTGGGAAACCTTTAAATACTTTGGCAAGAACACCAGCAGCCCAAATTAGATTTTTTGAATTAATTTTATTTCCGTTGGATAATTGGACGGTCTCACCATCAAAGTCTTCAACAAAAGTGTCCATTACAAGATTAACACCATATTTAGATAACTTTTTAGAAGCATATTTCTGGGCATTAAGAGACATTGATGACAACACAGATTTTTGACCATCGATTAAATAAATTTTCCCTATGTCTTTTTCTTTTAATTCTGGATAATCTTTTATTATTACTGATGTACTCATTTCTGCTAGAATTCCAGAAAGCTCAACACCTGTAGGGCCTGCACCTGCAATAACGAAAGTTAGATATTTTTTTCTTTCTTCTGAGTTCTCAATTCTTGTAGCTAAGTCTAATCGTCTTAAAATGGTATTTCGCAATGATAATGCATCACTTATTGTTTTCATTGGCAAACATTTTTCTTCGATATTTTTATTGCCAAAGTAATTTGTTTCTGTACCTGTTGCCATAATTAAAATGTCATATTTTAACACGCCATTATTTAAAATTATTTTATTCTCATCAGGAACTAATTGTTCAAGTGAACCAAGTCTAAAACGTACATTTTTTAAATTACGGAGAATTTTACGAAAAGGATAACTAATTGCTGAAGGCTCCATAAAACCGCTAGAAACTTGATATATTAAAGGTGGGAAAAAATTATAATTATTACTGTCCACTAAAACAATATCGTGTTTTTTTGAATTTCCTAGGCGTTTTATCAACTCTAATCCAGCAAATCCTCCGCCAATAACAATAATTTTTTTTTTTAAATCCATGTTCTTTAGAAAAGAGTTTTTTTAATGCACCATAACATGCTTATATAAGGTTAGGTACTTGAGTCAAATTCATAGATAAGCTTATTAAAGTTTCCATTGAAGATAAGCATTAGCAAATTTTAGAGTCCGATTCCGATTTTTCGTTAGTCGGTTTTTTATTCCGTAAACTTGCTCAACTCCGCAGCAGTTTTAAAATCAGTTTGTCCTTAAAGTTAATCCATTTTTTTTATAGCTAACGGCACACAAGTCTTAAAGGACGGTGAGTATACCGGAGCCTACCTTGGAAAATTCGTGAAAGGCTCAGGTGCGATTCAATAGTTATAGTTGGCTACAGGCCGTCTAGGTAAGTTTTTAACTCAGTCATTTTAGAGGTAAGCCGCTCAATAGCTGCGGCATAACGCACATCCCATGCTGCTAAATTTTTACTGCGCTTTAAGGCCACTTCGTACTCAATACCCGGAAGCATCCAAGAGGCATATCCGCTGAATGGATCGGTTGAGGCGTAGAGCGAACGGTACCAAGCACCGTAATCCATGCCCCTATCTTCGATAAAGCTTTTCTCTAGTGCTATGAGTTGAGTGTTAACTGCTTTGAGGCCTTTAGAGGATAAATCAGAGGCATCTACTTGGTTGAGAGATAACGCTAATTCTTCTGCAACTTTTTCAAGACTTAATAATGCCTGATGAGAGGCAGTAAAACCATCGAAATCAACATCGAAGGCCTTCACTTTAATTTCTGCAGTCGAAAAATGCATTTTTAAATCGGTTGCATAGCGGGCAACATCGTAGTCGACAATTGCTGTATTTGAAAGGCGCAAAGCCATGAGGCCAGCAAGATGCTCTATGGTTGGGCCCATCTTAAACTCGGGATCTACAAAAGTGGAATAGTAGTGAAAACTATCGTAATTCGAATGGTATGGAGTGGGCCCCCCGGCTCCCCCACTTAAAGAAGGAACGCCTACATGCATGTAAAAGGCAATGTGATCTGATCCTCCCCCAAGGTTACCGATACTGGGTTCTAAGGCCCCGGGTTTCTTCCAAAAATCGTAGAGCGTTTGATCAGTATATGGATAATCAACTGCTTTTGAAGCCTCAGTAATAAGCCGTTTTAAGGTGGGTGAAGCCGATGCTCCAAAATTCTTACCCGAAACACCTCCATCAAAGTTCATATAGGCAACGGCCTTAGATCCAAGTTCTTCACTCATTTGCTCAACCCACTCGCTAGAACCAATCACTCCGTGCTCTTCGGCATCCCAATGAGCAATCATGATCGAACGCTTTGGACGGTATCCGCTTTCAGCCAATCTACCGAGACTCTCACTAAGGCTCAACAACATGGCAGTTCCGCTGTTTGGGTCTGTGGCGCCAAACCCCCAGGCATCAAAATGACAACCTAAGATGATCCACTCGTCTGGAAATTCTGATCCCTTCAGTGTACCCACAATATTAGCTATGCGGGTATAATTAATGGGTTGATCAACCTTAACACGAACCTTTAAATGTGGCCCACCCTGAAGGCGATATGTAAACGGCAGTCCTCCTTGCCAGGCTAAAGGAACAGGCGCTCCTTTCATCTGTTGCATAATCTTTTGGGCCTCACCATAGGCGATTGGCAATACCGGAATGGTGTGCAGGCCCACCTTGGTCGGATCAAGGCGCTTTACTTTTTTCTTTCCGTCAAGCGGTAGTGCTGGTTCATAAGGTGTGAGCGGGTCACCCGTGAAATCGACAGTGAGTAACGAGCCTCTTTGAATTGTAGAGGCATTAAAATAGGGGCCTTCTGGGTATGTCAGCCCGCGCGCGTATCCATTGTCTTTAGGGTCTGAATAGATCAATAAACCAGCAGCACCATTAGCCTCGGCAAATTTGGCCTTATACCCTCTGAAGTTTCCTCCATAGCGGGCTATGACAATCTTACCTTCAACTGAAACCCCAAGGGTTTTGAGCTCTTGAAAATCTTCACGCGTACCGTAATTCACATAAACCACCTCGGCGGTTACATCACCACTACCTGAAAAGGAGTTCCACCCCTTCCATAAAAGCGAGTCTGAAGAAAACGGATCTTCTTTGAGCACATCTTCTTGTTGGGTCAAGATATGTCTTTGAGGGGTGACAATCTCAACATGCGACTCTCCTGGTGTAGCTGGCAAATAAACATCGTAGGGATAAGCCTTAACATCGAATCCGGCCTCATTCATGACAGTCGACATATAGCGCTGTACTGCCTCATTGGTGGCGCTTCCGGCCACATGCGGGCGTTCAGTTAGACGTTGTAAATGTATTTTAAATCGTAAGGTATCAATAGCGCTTTTAAATGCATTCTCAGTAGCTTGTTGATCATTTTGTTGGGCGGCAACTGAACCAAGACATATGTAGGCTAATACCGCTAAAAGAAGTGTTCTGTTCATCATTAATTCAGATTCCAATTTTTTAAATGGTTATTGACAGGAGCAGTTTGCTTAAGTCGCTCTTTAATCATTGGTAGATACATGGTGTTGTAACGCAATCGAGATATATAGTTTGGATTTTCTTGATCCCCATTCCAGCAATGTTCGGCTCCGTCTCCGTAATCAACCTCCCCTTTGTAGTAGGGGCTTGTGGTACTTTCAAGAAAATCTTCGGTCAGTTTCACGGCATTATTCAGATAGTAATTGTCCATGTCTCCGCAATACAAGAATATCTTTCCTTGTAAATTGGGGCCAAGACTCTCCCAATCGCGCTCCATGATATAACGCAAATCGTAGTTTTCTTTCCAGTAGTTGGCCACCTCGCGATCAATATCTCCTGAAAGTTTATCCCATATGGGTTTGGGGTATCCATTTTCGCCGGCCGGAGAATATACTGCCTGCCAAATGTCCCATTGATCGCCAGAGCGTCCGTTGGAAGCCAGCGCCAGCTCACGGTAATTCATGTCGCGAAGGCTAGATTTAAGCATACCCTTACCATCGCGCATACCAGGCCTAAGGGTCTTTCTAAATGAGCCATCGGTATAGTAGGCGTTCTCATCTTCATAGAGGTTAACTGCTGTGTAGGCTCTAAAATCGATGGGGTCGGGACATGCCGCAAAGGCACCATTATATTCGGTGGGGTAAAAGACTTGCACCGCTAAGGCTTCCCAGCCACCGGTTGATCCGCCGTAAACAAAACGGCCCCATCCTTCACCAACTCCGTTATATAATTTCTCAATATGCGGAATGAGTTCGTAGGTGATAGCATCACCATATGGGCCTAAATTGGCTGAATTCACCGCATAAGAATCGTCATAATAGGGATTCTGATGTTGGATTTCAATAGCAATAAAGCGCGGAAAATCATCAGAGGTCCACTGCTGGTATAGGTCATAAGCCTCTTTCTGCTGAATGTATTCGTAGCCCGTAATTCCAAATCGACTGTTGAACACCCCATCGTTGGCATCTGCGGTCGGAGGTTCGGTACGAAACCCGCCAAAAGTATCCGGAAAATGGCCGTGAAAAATCATCAGTGGATACTGAGTTGAACTGTTGGGGTCAAATCCGTGGGGTACTATCACATTGGCCTGCAAATGCATCGGCCTCCCCCAAAACTCAGTGAGTGACTCGCTCTGAATTTTGATGTGCTTGATGTATTCTGAATCCGAAACGGGCTCAATGGACGGAATCTCCTCGGTTATTTTCAGGGCAACAGCGGGGGTGCCTTTACCCAAAGTCAGTTGAACTGGAACACTGTAGATATTCTGAGGGCTGATGTTCCAATGCTGGCCCTCACCTTGATCCATCGGTAGTTTAACCTTATGCCCAGTTGACAAATTAAAGGTCTCGTATTTGTGGAGTAGAGCTTGAACGCTGTATTCGCCTTCAGGAATATCCGCAACACTACCCACTGGATAGGCAAATGTAGACGGATCAATTGAGATGGTCTCACCGGGCATCCAGCCATCTATATCAACCCCAAAGACTATTCCGGTTTGATCAGAGTCGTTGATTTGAAAACGGGGTTCTTTTTCAAAATCGGTCCCAATCAAGACCAATAATCTCCCGTCAAAACCTTCAGTACCGAGGGCCTCATCATAGGTAATGGTGATCATCTGAGATTTGGTAGTGCAACCTGTCAAGGACAGTACGGCACCCAGAACAACCATACAATTTCGAATAATTTTTTTCATAATTAGCTATAAATCAGTTGATTTCACTAATATAGCAACTAATTAGTTAAGCGTGTTCTGAAAAAGACAACTATTTAGAACCTTACCAAAAAATGCTTATAGCAACTAAATGTCATATCACCTAGAAAACGTTCACATCTCATATATAATACTTTTCTATAGAACGCTAATTATCAGCTGTTTGCTGGTTTTGCTTTTGCATTAAAACAGCTTAATAGTTTCTATACGAACTATTTTTTGTATTTTTGTTAAAATATAATTGTGCTTAAGGGAGCTTGTCTGGGAAAAAAATAAAGCTACAATTTCGTTACTATCGATTTCATGGGAATATGAAAATTCTAAGATACGTATCAATAAAGCTATTCAGCAAGACAGATTGATTGATCCTTTGTTACTCATGGAAGCATAAACTGAACTAAGTGGCACCTTATATAAGGATAAGGATCAAAAAATAGTTACTTAATGAAACGTGTTACGTTTTCTTGCTTACAAGAATAGAGAAGCTTTGCAACTATTGGCTACTACTTGTTACAAAGCATCATCTGAAAAGATTGTATTAACCACCACAAAAAAAATAGTCAATGAAAATCATTGCTATCAAAA
>Ga0105053_10008969_pt1 | contig 12842 bp, 10 predicted proteins | sample BON01_FD_78093 | JGI IMG/M metagenome (GOLD analysis project Ga0105053, IMG submission 78093) | Freshwater microbial communities from Lake Bonney liftoff mats and glacier meltwater in Antarctica - BON-01 | ecosystem: Environmental > Aquatic > Freshwater > Ice > Glacier meltwater | place: Lake...
ACGCGAACCGGTGGCGGCCCCGTCCAGCAGATCAAGGATCGGCAGGCCGCCGGCGATCAGGATCTCGTCCTGCAGACGGAGGGTGTGGAAGATCGAGATGTTGAAACGACCCTGACCGGGCTGCATGCTGCCGCGGCCACCGCCGCCGAACATGACGCTCATCGGCGGGCCACCACGACCACCGCGCCCGCCCGCAGCGGCACCGCCGGCGGGCGCGCCAGCGGCAGGAGCCGCTGCCGGTGTCGCCGAGCCGAACGCACGAGAATAGTTGAAGCCGGTGCGGATGTCCTGACGCTCGAATCGTTCAAAATTCAGCGGCCGGGCGTCGTAGGAGATCAGATTGCCACCGAGGCCGCGGGTGAAGCGGCCCGGCAGGGCGGCCTCAAGATCCGGCGTCAGGGTCGGGAAGGTGGCGATGGCGTCTTCGGTCAGGCTGCGGGTCCAGGTGGAGCTGACCCGGAAGTCGGTCTCGGTCCAGGGCTTGAGGTTGAAGCCCGCCTTCCAGACCTGGCGATTGTCGGCGTTCAGGCCCGGGTTGCCGCCGTCGGTGCGGGTGACCAGCACCGTCTCGCCGGCGGGGCCGGCTCTGAAGTCGAACACCGGGACGTTGAAGGTGGAGATGGTCGGGTCGTTGAGCTGTGAAATAGAGGGTGCGCCCTGCTCGTCGGTGTAGCTGAGCTGGAACGACACGGGTTCAACCGGCGACCAGTTGACGCCCAGGCCGAGTGTGGACAGGCCACCGAAGTCCGAAAGATCCTCATAGCCGATGTTGAAATTGGCCGACAGATCGCCGAGCGCGGGCAGGATATCCGTGCGGCGGCTGGCGATAGGAAGGCTGAAACTGGCCTGGGCGTTGAATCGGTCGCGCGACTGGGAGCGGTCGGTGGTCAGGCCAGAACGAACGCTGGTCGAATCCAGAGAGCGGGTGTCCGCCCCGAATTTGAAGGAGGTGGAGATGCCGCCGGCGGGCAGCTGGAAGATGTCGCCGTTAAGCACCAGTTCGGTCGCCAGCACCTGGGACACGGAGTTGGCGGTGTCGTCGGCCAGACGGGTGAAGTCCGTGAGTGACAGGACACCGAAGGGATTGGCCCCGAGGTCATTGGCGGTCAGCCGGGTCTGGAAGGGTGCGACGGAAAAACCGCGCCCGGTCAAGGTGTCAGATTCGACGCGATCATAGTTGCCGGTCAGGGTCCAGCGCCAGCTCTCGCCGAGAAAGCCGTCGAGGACGAGGCCGAGACCGCCGGTCAGGCTGTCGTTATCGCGGCCGAGGGGGAGGGCATCCAAAACGCGACTGACCCTCTCGTTCGTCGGTGAAGTCGAGAAGGGATTGCCGGTCGGCAGCGTCAGGTCCACGCCCGGAAGGCCGTTGAAGCTGCGGCTGGAGCGATCCTCGAGGCTTGCGCTGAGGGTCGCCTGGGTGGTGTTGTTGATGTCGCGCTTGAAGGTGCCGCGCACGGTGGAACGCTCGCTCGCACCGAGCAGCGTTCGATAGGCACCGAGGTCGTCGAAGGGTGTCGCGCCGGTGCCGCGGTCGATATCACGCTCGGATTCGAACAGGGGGCTGGAGCGCTCGTATTCGAGGTCCATCGACCAGCGGGTCGGACCCGAGATATTCAGGACATTGCCCTCGACCTCGGTGGTGGTGCGGCCCCCCTGGACCGGCATACGGCCTGTGAGTTCGCCGGTCGTCGAGCGGAAGTCGCTCTTGAGCACGAAATTCACCACCCGTTGGTCAGCGCGGTAGCCATATTCGAGCGCGACCTCCTCGGGCAGGATGTCGACCCGGTCAATCGCCTCGGGTGGAACACCCTGAATCTCGCGGAAACCGGAGATGCGGCGGCCGTTGACGAGAAACACGGGCGGGCCATCAGCGCGGCCGCGCGAGCTGCGGGTCAGGGGTTCCAGATAGGTCAGCAGCTCGGCGATGTTCGAGGCACCATAGGCCCGGATCTGTTCCGCGGTCAGGGTGATGTCGGGCGGAATGTCAGAATTCACGCTGCCGCGCAGGCGCTGGCCGGTGGTGGTGACGGTCTCGAGTTCAAAGGCTTCCGGTTCAGACCTGGCCGGCGTCGGTGCCGGCTCTGTAGTCGGAGCGGGGGGCACCGGTTGCTGTGTCTGCTGGGGCGGAGGCACCGGCGCAGTCTGGATCATGCCGGCCATGAGGCCGGACAGGGCAGTGGTGACGAGCAGCATGCGGATAGACCCCGGGGAGAAACTGGCCCTGTAACGTACCGGCCTGAACTTTCCGTCGCATTTGAGCGAGGAATCATTGGCCTGGGTACGATACGGACTTTCGACGCTAATCGAACCTTCGGCGATCCGTGACCAATGAACTTTTGGTCACAATTGGTCGCCCGGCAGGCCGTGGGGTTGTAATCGTCAGCTCACGCGGGCGTGTCTGTCACCTTGGGCATGCGGGCGGCGGCGAAATGCCTCACCCGACTTCCTTGAGACTGTCCTCCAGCCCTTGTTCCCGTACCTTGCGATAGAGGGTGGAGCGGCCGATGCCGAGGCGGCGGGCAATCTCGGACATATGGCCGGCATAGACCTCGATGGCGTGCTGGATCAGGTCGCGCTCGATCTCATCGAGGGTGCGCAGATGACCGCGCTCGTCGAGGATGCGGATGGGGGTGTCGGGAAGCGGCGGCAGGTCGATGCCCGAGCCCTCGGGAAATGCCTCCTCCGTCTCGCGGCTGTCGCCGCAATCCACCTCCCCCGAGGGGGGGAAGAATGAGGCGGCGATCCCAGAGATGGCGGGGAAGTCGAACGGTTGCAGGAAGGGAGCGTCGGCGAGGACGATGGCGCGATAGACGGCGTTTTCGAGCTGGCGGACGTTGCCGGGCCAGTCGAAGGCGCAAAGCAGGGCCAGGGTCTCGTTCGAGCAGCCGGCGACGCGCTTGCCCTCCTCGACATTGAAGCGGGCCACGAAATGATCGACCAGGGCCGGGATGTCCTCGCGGCGCTCGCGCAGCGACGGGGCCTCGATCGGGAAAACGTTGAGGCGATAGAACAGGTCCTCGCGGAAGGCCCCTTCGCGCACCTGCCGGGCTGGATCGCGATTGGTGGCCGAGACGATGCGGACATCGACCTTGACCGACCGTTTGGCGCCGACGGGGTCGACCTCGCCCTCCTGAAGCGCGCGCAGCAGCTTGACCTGCATGTCCAGCGGCAGTTCGCCGATCTCGTCGAGGAACAGGGTGCCGCCGTTGGCCTCCTGGAATTTGCCGAGGTGTTTGTCGTGGGCACCGGTGAAGGCCCCCTTCTCGTGGCCGAACAGGATCGACTCGATCAGGTTGGACGGCAGGGCACCGCAGTTGACCGCGACGAAGGGCTTGCCGGAACGGTCGGATGCGCCGTGCAGGGCCCGGGCGATGACTTCCTTGCCGACGCCGCTTTCGCCGGTGATCAGCACCGGGATGGAGGATTTGGCCGCGCGGGTCCCCAGCGAACGGACCATCCGCATCGGCGCGCTCTGGCCGACCAGATCATCGAAGGAGGTACGGCCGGTGACATGTTTCTTGAGGCGTCCGACCTCGGCAGTGAGCCGGGTCAGTTGCAGGGCGTTCGATACGCCGACCAGCAGGCGCTCGGCGGAGACCGGCTTGACGAAGAAATCCTGGGCCCCGGCCTGCATGGCCTTGACCACGGCGTCGACGCCGGCGCTGGCGGTCAGAACGATGACCGGGGTCACGACTCCGGCGGTGCGGATCTCGGCCAAGGCCTCCATGCCGCTCATGCCCGGCATGACCATGTCCAGCAGGACGACGTCAGCGCCGCCGCCCTTCGTCAGGCGGTCGATGGCCTCGCCGCCGGATTCGGCGTGGACGACGGCATAGCCTTCCCGCTCCAGCACGGCCTGGGCGAGGCGGCGCTGGGTCGGATCGTCGTCAACCACGAGAACGGTCTTGGACATGGGGCGGCCCTTCATCATCACGTTGTGGCCGTTCCTCGTTGAGACGGGACTGGCTCATTCCGGGACGTTTTTACGCCCCACAAGGTAAAGATCGGGTTTTGCGGGGTGGTGAGCGCAGGGTTAACGCGTGGCGCGGCCGGCCATAAACCCATTGAGGCGCGGTCTAGTAATCTGGTTCAGAAAAGACAAAGGGCCGGTTTCCAGGCCCTCATTCACGGAACGGCAGGCTTGTCATCACCTCATGCCGCATGCGCTGCCTCGAAAAGCAGTCTCTCAAGTCCCCGAGGTTGGGAATTTAAATATGGATTAGGTCAAGTGCATTTGCAACGGCGCGACGTATGGCCTCGAAATCGGCAGCGGGAAGGGTTGGTACGGCATAGTGGTCCCGGCCAATCTTGTAGCGGTCGAGACGACCAAGTGAAACCGTGGTCACCATATCGCACTTGGCCCAGCAGCTGATTGCTTCCCGACCCGGCAAGGGATTTCGCGTCAGGGCGTGGTAGCGGTGCTCCAGCGCATCCGGCGATGTCTTCGAAAGCGGTGCCACGGTGACAAGCTTCCGGTTCTTTCGGTTACGGGCGATGACGACAACTGGCCTTACCTTGACCATCTCCGGGACCACAAACCCGCGATAGTCGCACATGACGATATTGTCCGGACGCGGTTGATGGAGCATGGCCATGCAGCGTTGTAGAGCGATCGCAATCCTGACGGCAATTAGTCTACCGCAAAGCTCTTGTGGGCCTGCATCATCGCCGCGATCAGGGCCTTCTCGCCGTCGGTCAGCGAGGGGTTCCAGATGTCGAAGATCAGGATGACCCGCATCTGGTCTGCGTTGTTCCAGGCTTCATGCTCGATGGTGTCGTCGAAGACCCAGGCCTGACCCAACTTCCAGTCGCGGACGGTATTGCCGACGCGGAAGCGGGCCCGGCAGGATCAGCGGCAGATGGGTCAGCAGGCGGACATTGGACGAGCCGGTGTGGGCCGGGATGTTGGTGTGGGGTTCCAGCGCCGAGAAGACGGCGGTGGGCGCGAACCCTTCCTGTCGGCACATCGGCAGGGATTCGAGCAGGGCGGCCGTCTGAGGGCAGCGTTCGCAGACCGCGTCCTGCCTGGCACCGTCCCGCCAGAGCCAGAGCGAGGTCCATTTGCGCGAGTGGTTGAGCTCGCCCCACTGATTGACCGGCGCGCCCTTGGGGTAGGCGACATAGGGGGCGAACTGATCGAATGAGTCCGCCAGCAGGGCCTCAATCTTGAGTCCGCCAGCAGGGCCTCAATCTCGGCCACGATAACCGGGGTCGCCGCCTCCAGTGTCTCCAGCCAGGGAAACAGGACGCGGTCATAGAAGGGGATGGCGGGCAGGTGGGGGTAGTGGAGCAGCAGCGGCTCCTGCTGCGGTGCCGTCTTGATGCCGGCGAAGATGTCGAGCCCTTCGTCGAAGCGGTCGAGAGTCGCGGCCTCGACCGAACCGCGCAGGGTGGCGACGTTGGCGCGCATATGGTCCCGGAGAGCCTCGGCGTGGCGGCGGACGACGCCGTCGGCATGGTCCATCTGGGCATGGAGTGCGGGCGGGCACCGCTCGCGCGGCGGGGCGATCTTGAGGGCGTTGCGATAGACGTCGGCGGCGGCCCGGGCCTGGCCGATCTGTTCCAGCATCGCCGCCTTGCCGAGCAGGGCGGCGAAATCATAGGGCTGCATCGCCAGGGCGTCGTCCAGCGCCGTCAGGGCACCGTGGAAATCGCCCATCATCCGCAGGGCCAGGGCGCGGTTCAGCGCGCCGCCGTGGGTAGGGCCCAAGGCGTCGGCCTGATCGATCAGCCGGATGGCGGACTGCGGATCACGCTGCGACAGAGCCTCGCTGGCGCGGTGCAGCAGGTCGTCCTGTGGTCCGTCCTGGTTCACGTCGGGTCCCCCGAGCTCATTTTATTACATGATGGTGATGAACGCCAACGCAGCGCCGTCAAGAGCGTTTGGCCCGGACAGGGATTTTCCTTCCCATGCGGTCCTAGGAGCAGCGCGAACGCTTGAGTTCGCCCAATATCCGTGTATAGAACGCGGCTTCTCCGTCGCAGCTTCGGCAGCGGCGGTCCTGTCCGAGAACTTCGGGGTCTGGGGGTCACCCAGGCCATAAATGTCAGAGAGCCCTCTGACGCCGTGGGGAGATGGGGATGCAGACGGCCTTCGTCATCCGGTTTCCGGGCGCACGGGGTTCGAGCCTCCTTCGGACATTATGACCGGCCTGAACGTCTCGCAGCGATGCGCGGCGCATTGGCCAATCCGTCGTCGGGAATAAGCCCGGCGGCGAATACAGACTGGAGACCGCAATGGATCGCGCACAAAAAGCCGAGTCGATCGAAACGCTGAAGGGCGTTTTTGCCGACGCGGGTGCCGTGGTCGTGACCCACAACCTGGGTCTGACCGTTGCGGATATGGAAGACCTGCGTGGACGCCTTCGCAAAGAAGGCGGCACGTTCAAGGTGGTCAAGAACCGCTTGGCGCTCAAGGCGCTCGAAGCCGACGAAGGCAGCGACTACCACGGCCTGTTCAAGGGTCCCGTGGGCATCGCCTATGCCGACGATGCGGTGACGGCCGCCAAGATCACCGCTGAATACGCTAAGGCCAATGACAAATTCATCGTCCTGGGCGGCTTCATGGGTGACAAGGTTCTGGACGCGAAGGGCGTGGAGGTTCTCTCCAAACTGCCGTCGTTGGATCAGATCCGCGCGTCGTTCCTCGGCCTGCTTAACACGCCTGCGACCCGTATCGCCGGTGTGGTTCAGGCCCCGGCGGCCCAACTGGCCCGGGTGTTCAACGCCTATGCCACCAAGGACGCCGCGTAAGCGGACCCGCCTCTTTCATCTCTGCAACCTCGCTACTAAAACCCAATCCTCCGAAGGAAAACTCACATGGCCGATCTCGCCAAAATCGTTGAAGACCTGTCGAAACTGACCGTTCTGGAAGCCGCTGAACTGTCCAAGCTGCTGGAAGAGAAGTGGGGCGTCAGCGCCGCTGCTCCGGTCGCCATGGCTGCTGCCGGCGGCGGCGCTGCTGCTCCGGCCGAAGCGGCTGAAGAGCAGACCGAGTTCACCGTCGTCCTGCTGGACGGTGGCGAAAAGAAGATCAACGTCATCAAGGAAGTCCGTGGCGTGCGTTCGGACCTCGGTCTGAAGGAAGCCAAGGACCTGGTCGAAGGCGCTCCGCAGAACGTCGTCGAGAACGTCTCCAAGCAGAACGCCGACGAAGTCGCCAAGAAGCTGACGGAAGCCGGCGCCAAGGTGCAGATCAAGTAAGGCTGAGTCTCACGGCTTTAGGACGCAACCTGCGTCCCGATATCGCGGGCCCGGTGGAAAACCATCGGGCCCGTATTCGTTTCGGCATGGTGCGGGGCCGGATCGCCCCCTCTGAAACCTCCCCGAACGAAGGAACTTCCCCATGAAAATCCTAATGGTGCTGACCTCGCACGACCAGCTCGGTGATACGGGCAAGAAGACCGGCTTCTGGCTGGAAGAGTTCGCCGCGCCTTACTATGCGTTGAAGGATGCAGGAGCGGATACCGTTGTGGCCTCACCCAAGGGCGGTCAGCCGCCGCTGGACCCCAAGAGCGATGAAGCCGACGCCCAGAGCGAAGATACCAAACGCTTCAAGGCGGATGAGGACGCCCAAAAGGTGCTGGGCCACACAGTGCGGCTAGACGGTGTCCGGGCCGATGATTTCGACGCGGTGTTTTATCCCGGCGGTCACGGGCCGCTGTGGGATCTGGCAGAAGATCGGACGTCGATCGATCTGATCGAGGCCTTCGTAAAGGCCGACAAGCCCGTGGCTGCAGTCTGCCATGCGCCGGGTGTGTTCAAATCAGTCAAGGGCGTCGATGGCGAGCCCCTCGTCAAGGGCCGTAAGGTCACCGGCTTCACCAACAGCGAGGAAGAGTCTGTCGGCCTGACCGAGGTGGTGCCCTTCCTGGTTGAGGACATGTTGAAGACCAACGGCGGCGACTATTCCAAGGGCACGGACTGGTCGTCCTATGTGCTGACCGACGGCAAGCTGGTCACTGGCCAGAACCCGGCCTCGTCGCGCGAGGCGGCGGAGGCCCTGCTCAAATTGCTGTAGACGGAAAGGTTGGCAGGGCCGGGCCCGGTGCCCGGCCCTCATTACGTCAGTGCCGCCGCGGCGCGAAGATGTCGGCGAGGCGGTCGCGGGTGCCCTCGATCCGGACCAGCTGCGGGTAGCGCAGGCCGCCGTGGTAGTCGAAGGACAGGGTGCGGAACTCGTCGCCGCGTTTGACCACCAGAATGATGGGGTCGGTGCCGCCCTTCGCTGCTGTGACGGCGTCGCGCAGGGCGGTGGCCGAGGCCACGTGGTCGCCGACGGCGATCAGGTCCCAGCTTGCACCGAGGCCCTGGTCGAAGGCGAGGCTGCCCCAGCGGACGCCGGTGATTCGGTTGGTGGCGCTCAGGCTGAACCCCAGGGAATACTGGAAGTCGCTGGCCCAGCCGCCGATCATCCGCTTCTCGACCGGCGTCAGCTCATCGACATATGTCAGTCGCCAGCCGGCGCGTTCGATCCCGTCCAGCGGCGCGGTGGCGTCGGGGCCGACGGCGTCAAGCCGGGTGCGCAGAAATTGTGCCCAGTCGTGGGCATGGACGCTGTTGAGATGGCTCACCACGTCGTCGAAGGTATAGGGCCGGGCCTCCCAGACGCCGTCCTCGACGCCGTAGAAGGCGCGGGCGAAATCATCGAGGGATTTTCGGTCGCCCGTGGCCTCGCGGATCAGGGTGTCGGCGTCGAGCCAGATCAGCAGGGCCTCTCGGTAGTAGTCGCCGGTGCCACGCATCCACGACGACCACGGATTGGGGGTGCGGTAACCGAGCAGATTGTGGTTGGTGGTGTCCTGCAGGGCGCGCCACTGGCGGCCGGGCTGCTGGTCGTAGAAGCCCGCCACCTCGGCCAGGTTGATCACCGCCTCCTCGACTGTGCCGAGGCCAGAGCGAGGGGTCAGGACATCACCCCAGTATTCCGTCTGGCCCTCATAGACCCACATCAGACTGTTTTGGGTCGGGACGTTGAAATTCTGGACATATTCGTCCGAGGGCCGGCGGAATTTGCCGTTCCAGCTGTGGACATATTCATGGGGAAGCAGACCGCGGCTGCCGTAAGACGGGTTGGCGGTGGAGAAATAATTGGGGGCGGCGGTGTTTTCGGATGAACGGTGATGCTCCAGGCCAATCCCGCCCATCTTCGAGGTCAGGGCCAGCAGGAATTCGTAGCGGTCGAAATGACGGGCCCCGAACAGGTGGTCGGCCTGATCGACGAGGGATTCGTAACGGGCGATCCATTCCGGGCTGGCGTTGATCGAGGCGGCAGTGTCTCCGACCAGGTTCAAATGCACCGGCGAGCGGCCGCCGGGATCGATGTCGATACGACGATAGTGAGCCCCGGCGAACATCGGACTGTCGGCCAGATGCTCCAGCGAAATGGAGGCGAAGGTGGCGACGTCGCCCTCGCGCGAGACCGTGTCGAGGGCCACGCCATACTGCCAGCCCGCAGGCAGGACCACAGACGGGGCGAAGGTGATGCGGTTGTGGTTGCAGCCCGCCGGATAGAGCAGGGCCTTCTCCCATTGGAGATTGACCATTTCGGGGGTCATGACCACGCGCCAGACGGCGTTGTCGGGCTGGGTCAGCCATTCGAAATCGACCTCGATGGTCTCGACGCCGGCCGGGATGTCTAGGTGGAAGGCGTAGGCATCGACGGTGTCGCGTACCCACTCGATACGCCGGCCGTTTCCGGTCACGGTAACGCCCGAGACCAGCTGGATCGGGCCGGTGCTGGCGTGGTTGCCAGGAATGAATTTCGGATATTGCAGCACCAGATGACCGGCGCTGACCGGGAGGGTCTGGCGGGTGCGGATGACCTTGTGGTCGAGGTCGGTCAGATCGACGCGGATGCCGATGACGCCGGGATAGTCGCGGTCCTGCGGGGCCGGGATCGGCGGCAGCGCGCGCGGCAGGCTGGTCGGGGCGGGCAGGGGCGCCAGGGCCTGGGCGGCGGGAACCTGGGCCAGGGCCGGGACAGCGGCCGAGCTCAGGAGCAGGGCGAGGGCGGCGGTGCGGATCATTATCGGTTGCCTCACGATCAGCGGGGGCGGGAGGCGAGGATGTCGCCGAGACGGTCGGGGGTTCCGGGGATCCGCTCCAGATGCGGGTAGCGCAAGCCGCCGTGGTAGTCGAAGCGGAGGGTGCGGAAGCGGTCGCCCTTCTTCAGCATCATCTCGATCGGGGTGGTATTGCCGCTGGAGGCGGTGATGGCCTCGGCGATGGTGGTAGCGCTGGCGGCGCGACCATTGACGGCCACCACCTCCCAGCCCGAGGTCAGGCTGGCCTCGAAGGCGGGCGAGCCCCAGCGGACGGCGGTGATCCGGTTGCTGGTGTTGAGGCTGAGGCCCAGCGAATATGAGAAATCCACCCGTCCCAGTTCGGTGTTGAGCGCCCGGGCATAGGCGTTGGGTGTGGTGTTCCAGGCGAGGCGGTAGCCGCCGCGCTCAATGCCGCCGAGGGGGCCAGCGGCGTCCGGGCCGACGGCGTCGAGCCGGGTGCGCAGGAACCGCGCCCAGTCGCCGGTCTGGATGCCGCTCAGGGTCGAGGTCACGTCGCTGAAATTATAGGGGGCCGGGTCCCAGTTGCCGTCCTCGACGCCGAAGAAGGCCTGGGCGAAATCGTCCAGCGACCGGCGACCGCCGGACTGTTCCCGGATCAGGGTGTCGGCGTCGAGCCAGATCATCGCCCCTTCGCGATAATAGTCCTCGCCGCGCTGGAAACTGCTCCAGGGCTGGGGGCGACGCTGGGCGATGATAGGGTCGTTGGTGGTGTCCTGCATGGCCCGCCACGCGCGACCGGGGTTGTCGTCGGCATAGGTGGCGGCGGTGTTGGCAAAGATATCCAGCGCCTGCTGTTTGCTCATCAGGCCAGCGCGGGCGCTCAGGACGAGGCCCCAGTACTGGGTCTGGCCCTCATAGACCCAGAGCAGGGAGTTCTGCAGCGGCTCATTGAGATTGGAGGCCATCTGGTCGGCGGGACGACGCCATTTGCCGTTCCACGAGTGGGTATATTCGTGGCCTAGCAGGTCCCGGTCAGCCAGGGTCGAGGCCGGGTCGGTGAAATAGGCGATGTCAACGCTGTTCTCGGACGAGCGATGATGCTCCAGCCCGATCCCGCCCAGCCGATCAGTCACGGCGACGAGGAAGTCATAGTGGTTGAAATGGCGGGCCCCGAACAGGCGGTCGGCCTGCCGGACCAGTTCGCGGTGCCGCTCGATGTGGGCGTCGGTGGCGGCCAGCATGGCGGCGTCATCGGCCACGATGTTCAGACGAACGGGCGAGCGGCCGCCCGGATCAAGGTCGATCTGACGATAGTGGGCCCCGGCGAAGACCGGGCTGTCGGCCAGATGCTCAAGGGTGATGGGGGCGAAGACGGCGACGCCGTTCTGGAACGAACGGGTGTCGAGGGCCGTGCCATACTGCCAGCCGGTGGGCAGGCGCAGGGTGGGCTGGACGGTGATCTGTCGGGAGACATGGCCGGCCGGATAGAGGATGGCCTTTTCCCACTGGATGTTGAGCATCTCGTCGGTGATGACCACCCGGCCCTGGGCACCGTCGATCGGGGTCAGCCATTTGAAGACCACCTCGACCGAGGCGGCACCGACGGGGACCTCGACCTCGAAGGCATGGGTATTGGCGGTATTGCGGACCCAGCGCAGGGCCTGCCCGTCGGCGGTGATGCGCAGGTCGGCGATGTCATCGACCTGGCCGGCCGGGCCGGGCTGTGGTTGCCCGGGATCCACTGCGGATAGAGCAGGATCAGCGGGCCGGGGCCGGAGACGGGGATGGTCTGGCGCACCGAGACGATGCGCCGGTCGATATCGGTGGCGTCCATCTCCAGGGTGATGACGCCGGGCCAGGCGACGTCGCGAGCGGCCGGGATGGGAGTCAGGATGCGGTCGAGAGCGGGGGTCCCGACTTGGGCCAGGCCCGGTGCTGCCCCGAACAGCAGGACGGCGGCGCAGGCGGAAGCGATCAGGCGGACGGCGGGACGCATCATGTCGGAAGACTCTCGGTCGTGGGGCGGGAGCAGATCACGCCGCGCGCAGGCAGGGGTCAAGCCGGACGGGACCGCGCAGGATTAAATCCCTGTCATGTTCGCGAGTTCCGCCCTCAGGCAGCGGGTGCGGTCGCCGGTTTCACTTCCAGCAGTTCGACCGTGAATAGCAGGGTCGAATTGGGCGGCAGGTCGTCGCCGCCGACCCAGCGCTCGCCGTAGCCGAGCGCGGCGGGGATGACGAATTCGAACGTTTCGCCCTCGCGCATCATGGCCACGCCCTCGGTCCAGCCCTTGATGACGCGGTTGAGCGGGAATTCGGTCGGCAAGTTGCGGGCGTAGGAACTGTCGAACTCGCGCCCATCGACGAAGGTGCCGCGATAGTGGACCTTGACCGTGTCGGTGGCGACCGGCTGGCGGCCGTTCGGATGAGCGCGGCCGATGCGGCGGTATTGCAGGCCGGATTCGGTGGTGGTCCAGCCGCGCCGTGCGCCGTTGACGACCAGATATTGCGCATTGCCGGCGGTCCAGCCCTCCAGCGTGCCGACGCCCGGCGTGGCGGTGGCGGGCAGGGGCGGCGGGGCGCTGGCGCAGGCCGTGAGGGTCAGGGCGGCGGCAGCGATCAGGAGGGTGCGAGTCATGGACGGAGGCTATCAGTGTGGCTGCGCTTGAGGAACAGGCGTTTGATCGAGTGTATCGCCCTCTCCATGACCTTTATCGTTCGGATACGAGAGGGCCGGATTGGCAACCGCCGCCAATATGTGCCGCCTCGGCACAGGACAGGACATTTTCGATCCGGCGATCCGCGTCCAGGCCGACGATGACCCCCCCCCCCCGGA
>Ga0105053_10008970_pt1 | contig 12841 bp, 7 predicted proteins | sample BON01_FD_78093 | JGI IMG/M metagenome (GOLD analysis project Ga0105053, IMG submission 78093) | Freshwater microbial communities from Lake Bonney liftoff mats and glacier meltwater in Antarctica - BON-01 | ecosystem: Environmental > Aquatic > Freshwater > Ice > Glacier meltwater | place: Lake...
AATCATCAAGACCATCATGGGATAAAACGACTTGCCTAAAATATCCTGCAATCATCGAAAACGGAGAGCTCTTAAAGTTGGGTTTTGAAAGATGAGTCAACGTATGTATTTTTAAAAACAGCCTGACGACAATTTTCGAATCAGATGGATTCAAAATACCAGGAGTGCCCTGGAAAATCAAATCAATAAATATTTTCTTGGCTATTTTCTTGGCTATTTTCTTGGTTTCGTATTTAATGTTAGTAAGTACGATAGTAATAAACCACCATGTAAACTCTCGCCAAAATCAAAATCTATACACCAGTATTTGAATTCAACAAAAATGTTATGATAGTTATGGGACGAATATGAATGTTTTACAGTAAGGTTGGTATTAAAAGTTAAAAAGTGAACCAAAATTCTTCTTCGCTAACTCCAACACTTCTACTGATGCATCTTCATTCGGGTTCCGTTTCTTCCATAATGACATGTAAGATACTTTTCCATCAAGCCCGTTGGTTTTGGTGCCCATGTGCTGCAACTTGTAGTTGCTGTTTTGAACCACCTTACCAGAAATGTCAAAAGTGTCCACGCAGTAACTCTCATCGGGTCCTAAGGCACGCATTTCTTGAAACATGGCATAATCATCATCAGTATTCCCTGTCTCAGAATTTGACGATGTGCATAAAGCACTTCTTTTGAAATTTGTGAGTAGCTGCTCGCGACCCCTGCAAGGGTTCGGTGCGTTGAATCCGCCTATGACCATAAGTCAGGTACGTATCGAAACCGATGAAGAAAGATTACCGACAGCTTCTAACAGTCTGTCCAGTTGATGGCCCAAACACTTTAAAGGATCGTATCTCATCTTTTGTGAAGTCACCAGATTTTGCTTTAAAAGCTTGCAAATTTGCAAGTGAGTTTGTGGATAGGTTCTTTCTAGCGAAGACATCCTGCGTGCATGAATTACCTTCAAAATACACTAGTGTCCTTGGAGCGTCACAAGAATTTTGTCTGACACCAGTTGGACTCGCGTGAAGTGTGATTTGGTACCTGGATACCTTGCCTTGCAAACCATTATTCACTCGGAAGTACGACCGATATTGGCTTGCAGTCGTCGTCTGTTCAAACCTAGGAACGCATAGCCCCTCACCTGCAGCAAGCGGCTGGGTTAGTAAGATAGAAGCATAGTCGTCGAGGCATAAGTTATCAGGATTATCTCCTATTTCTAGCTGCAATCCTGCAGCCATGTGTCCAATAAACATGACTGAACGAGACTCATCATTTGCTAGACAATCTTGATCCTTCGTCCTTTTGGTGACACTGTGACCCCCATAAGCAGGATAAGACAATGTACCAGCAATGTTTTGTGTACATCCATCTCCTTCATAAAACCACGTATCGTTTAGTTTTGGATTTGGTTATTGAATGAACAGTTGACCACTAAATAGCTTCAATACGTTCGTTCAAAGGGGTTTCAATGGTCAATTTAGAAGGTTTCAACCGTTGGAAAATCATGCTGGAAATCCAAATTTCCTATTTATCTTTGTTTCGTCTCGATTCCGAAGAAATCAATTCGAGTATTGTAAAAGTTGTACAATAGATGTAATGTTCTACCAAGTTGTCCTTTTGGGAGTGAAAACGGCAATAATCCTATTTAGGTGATAAAAACGCTCGTCCCAATCATGAAATCGTCTCAATTCCCAATTAATTTGATTTGATTCGAAAAATGGGTTTTTAGGGGGTTAGTGGGGTTTTAATCTTTTGAAATACCTTGGTAAATCAAATAATAGATTTTTGTTGTGTGGTGAACTTTAAAATTAAAAATAATAACAGTAAGTATGGAAGAAAATCTATAACCTTGTCAATTGTTAAGCGTAAAGCGTCTATTTAAGCACCAGACTTTTTCAGCACTCTTTCTTGTTATTTTGTCCTGAAACTGGGTTTACCCAGTTATAAAAACTAGTCTGCCGAAAGAGCTATGGTGTTAACTGCGTGCCGACAACTACCCATGCAAACGTTAAATCAACTCATTTCAGGAGAAATTGGTATTATGGTTCAGGAAAAACTTCCGCTCCTACAAGTTCGAACGATTCGTACCTTGACCCAACGCGTCATAGGATCACAGTACCATAACGAACAAGTTTTACAAGAGGTTATATGGTTGAGGCGTTGAAATTGGGTTGGCAACATACTAATTAAATGGTGCATGGCGACCAAAAAGACCAGTGAGTTCAAATATGTTCTCGCTTAAAAGGCGAACCTAGTGTAAAATCGATTCCCTGTCAATTTGTGTACGCTACAGTCTTGTTAAGAACAAGCATCACAGAGAAGCAATGCGGCTAGAGTTCACTGCGAAGTGCAATAGCGAATTTTGCTACAAAACGTTTGCGAAGAATCACTAAAAGGGACTTCTCTAAGTTCTCTTGGACAGTCGTTATGTAAACGGCATCATGACTGCTGAACAATTTAAGCCGGAGGTGTATATATTCTTAACTCCTCCCAACAGGAATTTGACGAATCATCGATTGCCAATCAAAGGAAGGTTCCATCTCCTCCAAAACGCAGCGAAAGCGCGAAAAAGTACTGGATTAGGCAAGAATCCGAACCATTAAGCAAACTGGCGGCGGAAATATCTGAACAAACTGACGGGATCAGTAGAAAGGCGGCTTGGTGATACCAAAAGGATGCCAAACATTGTACTGGCGGAAGGCCATCAAGGTCTTTTGTTGGTAGGAGGATTTCCAAGCTACACTCGTGAGTCCCAACGAACGTGTAAGTACGAAGCAGATAGCAAAATTGTCGAACAGATTACTTGCTGTAGAGATAAAAATTTGTTTGGAGCAGTCGTCGAAGTCCAACAGCGCGTTTTTTATTTTGAAATTGAACCTACCAGGTATGTAAAACATTAATCATAAATAAGAATGTCCTACAGCATAGAAACTATGTTTACATGTTTGCACCTATTTCGCTAGTGCACTAGTACTCAAATATGCAAAACACTACCAGTTTCAAAAATGAATTTCAGGAGTTCCATGAAACAGAAAAACATTGGTACACACCTAACAGCTTAAGAGGAACACAAGGGTATGGCATGAATTTAACTTTACGGACATAGGTCCGAGGATCGGGCTATTGAGTGATTAAATGCAAAACTTTTTATCACCCTCAAACCCAAACGTCCCAATTAAGTTATTTTCATTTTGCCAAACACCCTTGCGTTTAGCGTATCATTTAAATATGATTAAACTTCAAATACCAGCACCACAACAATAATGTATATTGAAATAGAAATCAAGGCTTACAGGGCACTCGAGAATGGCCACACGAATCCATCGATATATTGCTTCAAGAATGAGAGGAATTATTCGTAGAGACTGTCTTTTTGTGGGGGTCTACCCTGTACTCTGCATTTGATCTTGCCATCGATTTCAAGTTAGTTGGATGTTGGGAGTCATTGGAGGAAGTGGATTGCAGGCGGTGTACACTGGGGATGAGAAGACTCTAGCTACTCCGTTCGATGATGTCAGCGTCAAAGTAACAGTGGTGAATGCAGATTTGGTGTTTGTGCAACGTCATACATCAACTGGAGTGTACTCGCCCCCTCATTTGGTGCCATATGCCGCCATTCTGTGGTCGTTGAAGCAGTTGGGCTGCACAAGGATCCTTGGTGTTTGTTCTGTTGGTTCGTTGAAGAGCAGTTTGAAAGTAGGAAGTTTTATTGTCCCGGATGATTTCTTTTGTCCTTATAAAATACTTTCAGCGAGCGAGGGCAAAGATTCTCATCATGTTCCAAGCATCGATGAGAAGATGAGACAGATCATTGTAGAGTCGGTGGATATGAGACCGTTGAGGGATGGGGGTGTGTACGTCAATAGCCTCGGACCGCGTTTTGAAACCCGAGCTGAAATCAGATGGATGAGTCAAGTTGGCGATGTCGTTGGAATGACCGCATCGCACGAGGCGACCATAGCTGGTGAAATGGGTATGAGCTATGCAATTCTAGGGTTGGTTGACAATATGGCTAATGGGCTTTCGCACGGACTGACGTTGGATGATTTCTACGCCGTACAAAAGAAAAATCATGCTCGCTTGGAAGAAACCGTATTGAAAACAGTGTCTGCGTTGCTTTCCAAAAAGCCAGTCAAGTCAAGCAAGCAGATTATTCATGCACCGCATATTGTGACTGTGAATGCTACGAATGATGTATTAAACGATCATGCCGTGGTTGTTGAAAACGGTAAGATCGTTGATATCCTGCCTTCCAGTTCGTGTTCCTCCGATGGTATAGTTCTTCCTAAAGGGACTGTATTGATGCCTGGATTGATCAATGCACACACGCATTCTCCCATGGTGTATCTCAGAGGATATGCTGACGATCTGCCCTTGACAACATGGTTGGAGACCAAAATATGGCCGACAGAATTCAAATGTGTCTCACGTGAGTTCGTTCGTGAAGGAGCAGAATTAGCCATCGCTGAAATGCTTCTTGGAGGAACCACTTGCTTTTCGGACATGTACTTTTTCCCAGAAGCTGTTTGTGATGCTATTGAAGCTACAGGGATTCGGGGAGTGGTAGGATCGATTCTAATAGAATTCCCTAGTGCATACGCTGCCGATGCTGCTGACTACTTGGCCAAAGGAGAGGAAATGATTTCGAGCAACCAATGTGATCGCATCACATTCACAGTTGCACCGCATTCCCCATACACTGTATCAGAAGGTCATCTCGTCAAAGCAGGGGAGCTGGCCCGCAAGTATGGCATTCCTATGCATATCCACTTGCATGAAAGTGAAAGTGAGATTGAAGAATCGTTGCAACTTAATACAGCGTCTCAGTTTTGCCATAAATGCGATCGTAAGTGTCGCCCTTTGGAGAACCTCGATTCTATCGGTCTGATCAATGAATCTTTTATTGCCGTGCACATGACCCAAGCCACTCCTGAAGATATCGCCACTCTCAGTAGTCGTGGAGCCCATGTAGTCCATTGCCCATCTTCCAATTTGAAGCTGGCCAGTGGATTTTGTCCAGTGCAAGCCATGCAAACAGCCGGTATCAATATTGCGCTAGGAACTGATGGGGCATCCTCCAACAACAGTTTGAATATGTTTGAAGAGATGAAGCTTGCTGCGATACTTGCAAAGGGAGTTTCTAAATCCGCCACCAGCGTAGGTGCCATGGAAGCCATTCGCATGGCTACTATCAATGGAGCTTCCGCTCTCGGTATCGACAGTAAAACTGGATCCATTGAAATTGGAAAGAATGCTGATATAATAGCTGTTGATCTGAGTAGCTTTTCGTCACAACCGATGTACTCGCCTGTGTCCCAATTAGTTTACGCCAACTCCAAGAAAGTCTCACACGTTTGGGTGGATGGAAAATTATTGGTGGAGAATGGAAATCTGTCAACCATTGATGTCGAAGGTTTGAAATCCAATATTGAAAAGTGGACAGCATTTATAAATTGAAATGAAATCGGGAGTTTTAATTATTGAGGAATTTATGGATTAAATCAAAATGGTTGAAAATTCAGATAGTTCTTTGTGTTGCTTGTTGTGTATGTTTTTCAAAACCATGCTTCCCAGATGCTGAATGCCAGGATGATCTTTGAACTTGCGAAGCAGCTGAGCGACTCTATTGCTGACTTGAAAATTCTTCATCACCGCATCGGAATTCAAATTGGCAATTGCCATCAAACAGTTTTCTTGTAAACCTACAACTTCTGAAAATCTATCCATTGCTTTAAATATGGCAGAATATCCCTCTCTTGCTTGAATAAGTCCCAGTACTGCGATTGCATTTTGCTGGAGAAATATGTCGTTAGGAAACGCAGTTACGGCTTGAACAATGATTTGTTCTACGTGAAGGTCCTGCAATACGGCTATGTTTTCTTCGTTGACCGCCATTGCCCCGAGAGCCCCGCATCCTATAGTTAAAACACTCGGTACATTTTGAAAACGAATCATTGCCGCAAGAACCTCAGGAGCAAAATCGACAATGGGCCAGCTGATAAATGCAGCACAACCTGCTTCTTGGATGCCTTGATGGTCTAGATGATTCTTCATCGTGAAAGCAACATGGCGATTGAAACCACTAGTATCACCTCCTAGATTGCCCACTACATCAAGAGCCTTTTCTAACAATTCAGAATGTTCAGGGTACTTTTCCATAATGGTGATTGTAGCAAGTCGCAATTCATTCGATTCGGGTAATTCAGTTACAGCACATAGCTTACTCATTCCTGCACAAGCATGTGTGAGAATTTTGGGAGATATTTCATGGTTTTGCATCAATTTCAACAAATGTGGTTTGATGGTTTGATCTTCCAAATTGGACGATGCAATAACCGCACAGGCACGTTCCAACAAGAACTCGTTATCTGGGAATCTTTGGATAGCTCTAGTGGCTGGATCAAGGACGTCGTATTTCAAGTATAGAATTTCCAATCCATATGCTTGAAGCATAGCATTACCTGGGAAATTGTTAAGTGCTCTTGCAACTTGAGCAAGATCAAATGCCGGCTTGAATCTAGAAAAGGCTTTAAATGCCGCAGTACACACGTGTTCATTCGTAGAGTGTTTATTCAACGCGTCTTGAATAAGTTCAAACTCGACGAAAGGAATGGCTTGGACCTGAACATAAACGTTGTTCTTATGCAGCTGCATGGCTCTGGCTGCTCGATCCCGCACTTTCCCACTACCTGCGAGTATCTTGCACGCATTGATTTGGACCTCACTTGACATCAGGTGAATATCCATCGCGCGAAGCACAAGTTTAGAGTCTACTTTCGTAAAAGGAACGGCGCTTAATACTGCCAGTGCGTTTTCCTGCACGGCTACATCTTGAGAATGATTTGACAGTGCAGTCATAGCTCGTTCAGCCACTTGTGTGGTGTCGTCCAAGTGCTCGACAAGCGAAGCAAGTGCACCGCATCCCATCTCTTGAAGTCCTACATGCGACTCGTGCATCCTCATCGCCTCCACAATCGAACTGACTGCTTTAATCTGTGGCAGAGGCATGTTCATCAACAGTCCGCACGCGCTCTCCAGCACTTGGGGGCTGTTTCGGTGCAGTTTCATCGTGCGCAACATCGTATCTCCAATTTCATCACCAAGGTCCAAGCAACCAGCGAGATTGGTTAAGGTGCCGCAAGCACTCTCTTGTATATCAGGATTTTCAACATGTAGTTGCATTGCCGATAGAATTGCTTTTAATGTTTCGGGGCAAAGCATTTGGGGGAAAATGCCGCTTAGGTTCCATAATGCATGGCAGCCATGTTCTTGCAATTGTGAATGAAGAGGAAATAGATTCATGGCCCGAACAATCAAACGATCAGCATCTGCCTTTAGAAGGAACAATTGAATTTCTTTCGAAACTGCCAAATGCATCAAAGCGCAACAAGCTTCTGACTGTATATCTGCATTGTCAGTGATATTCAATGCTGTGAACACCATTCGATGTACCTGTCGTTTAAAAACCAACTCGTCCCGTTGGGTTTGTGCTAGCGTTGCAATCAGCTTACATCCAGCAATTTGAATTTCAACATGAGTTGGATTGTTTTCTATGGCTTTAGAGACCAACAGGAAGTTCACGTTCTCTTGGCTACACAGTGCTTGCAGCGCTGACAATTGCACCAACGCTGAGTGAGGATGAGCTATCATTGCTTTCTCAATTCGTTGTTGTTCCGATTCCATTCTTAGTGCCGCTACTGCTCGCAATCCACACTCCTGTATTTTCTCATCAAATAGAAATGCGTTAAGGGCTGTCACAACCACGCGTTTCGCAAAATTCATGTCATGGAATTTGGCTAAAGCAGCAATGGCAGCGCATCCTTGTTCTTGTATTTGAATATCAGCCGGAAAGAGTGCCATGCCGTGTAACACCCGATTTTGAACAATACTGACAAGTGGTCCTGAATTTGGAGCATCAGCTAAGCAGGTAATGATATAAGCTAGGTAAAAATAAACGATCGGCTCATCACTTAATTGAAGGAATTCCAATGATTTGCTATCAACAACTTTTTGCTTTTTCTCCGCATTATTCATCACGATATCATGCAATACGGTACAGCATGCAATTTGCGTCTTCATTTCAGGTGTTGTCTCCATCGTTAACAACATCTGTTGAAATATTTCGTCGATCATTTCATGATACGTCTCTCGAAGTAGCAACACCTTTGCTCCGTTGTACTGGATGGCATCATTAGTCAGATGGTGTTTCATCGCCTGCAGTACAAGGCCAAAGTGGTCTAGACATTTAAATTCGAGCATCCACTTTACTCCTTTTTCCTGAATTGAACCATTACCGCGGAACGCGTCCATTGCTACAAGAACAGGTTCAATTGTCGTCTTCCACGAAAGTGCACACCCCCTACGTTGCACTGACTCGTCATCCACGTGTATGACCATCAAAGCGGCCACAAGCCCCTCGTCAAACGTCTGACTGTATTTCAATGAACCGAATGCATTGGCTATAACCCTGCCACATTGCTTGTGATTATCGAGAGCTTGATTCACCAATGGGTCAAAACATTTAATGTTCATGAGGAACCCGCATCCCAGCTCTTGAATTCTCGCACTTTTTGGATGTTGCTTCATAGAGTTTAAAATTTCAGTTTTGGCTGCTAGGTTTCGATTGATGATACTCAAGTTCATCAACGCACCTACAGCTGCTTCATACACTTGCTCATCTTGTTCATGATGTTCCATCGTTTTCAAAAGTGAAGCTTTAATGGTTTTATCATATGTTGTGCACAAACTCAGAAGTTTACAACATTCAATTTGAATCTTCGAAACTAATGGGTACCGATCCATTGTATATAGAATGATTGGTAGAGGAACAAAACCCAGTGACAGCAAGGCCATTAAACCGTAGTATTGAACCTCGATATCCACTTCATGAATTTCCATGGCCTTCAAAACCGCATCACTGGCATTGTTTTCAAAGTGATCCAACACACTCAGTGCAAAGCATCCACTTTGCTGCACTTTGGAATCTTCCCAATGGGTGCTCATGATCTTCACAATACTATCGGATGATTTGGTGGTCGACACAATCTCTTCAATCATCGAAACCGGGTTGTTCTTTTCTCGCAAAGGACTTAAAATACGTCTTTCCATTGCATCCTCAATTGCATCAGTAAATACCTTTGAGTTTGATTCTATCTCTTTCAGTATGGCTCCAAAGGCGAACACATCAGCTTTCGTACTTAACATCAGCGGCAATGCAAATTCCCCATTTGAATCGTAAAATTCCGGTGCACAGTATTGAGTTCCATCCTTAGGTATCTCTGTAGAAAGAGTGGTACCTACATCAGTCCACACAACATGGGAGAGATCATTCAATAGCAAGTTGTTGCATTTACAACCTCCATGAATAATTCCTTTCCCGTGCAAGTACTTCAATCCTTCAAGAGCTTGTCGAGCAACTGTCAGCTTTTGAGAAAAGTTCATATCTTTCAGGCAGCTCCCCAAGTTGTGGCGGTACAACGGCATGATCAGAAACACTTGTCCATCAGGTGCATCGATGACATCAACCAACCGCAAGAACAGTTTCCTCTGTTTACTAGGAAACATGATTTTGCGTTCAAAATCAACAACTTTCTTGATGCCAACGGTTGTGTCGTTCTCCCATTCCGTTGTCGCAAGCCCGATGCTGGTAGACACCAATCCATCTAGCGACTTGAACATCGATTTCGTATGCAATAAATAACGGATCTTTATTATTATTTTTATGCTTTATCAGCAGCACGCAAAATCCGCCAACAAAATCAATAAACAAGGAGCTTCCCCAGTGAAAGAATAGAGTTTTGAATTTGCGTAGCCTGTCACATAACAACTACTGAGTGCTACAAACCATGAATCAATTGAGAACCGTTTGATTGATACAACTAAGCTAACTCCACTAGAAATTCTCTATTTCCACAGTTGATTGTAAGTTTCGTCACTCTGATTTTCACAGTTTTACAAGACTCGGATTCTTCAAAATCAGACTCATGCTCATAGAGTGATATGTGATGTTGGCGGTCTTCATAGTATAACGGCTTCGAATACTGTAACAACACTTGGTCAATACAGTCCACCAAATTATCCAACTGCTTCTTCCCTCTTCTAACCATCAGCGCAGAAAATCTATCTTGAAAACATCTAAATCCGTTGCAGGTCAATTCAAAACTTTCGATCCCTTCTACAGCCGCCCTAACATCATCGACAAACCCTTCGATCTCAATCTCTCTCAACGAAAACATTCTTGACAGACTGATGTGCTGATCATCCACACGTCTCTTGCAAGCAGACAGAGCCTCCGCTTGTTGGAAGACATCTTCAGGAATCGAAAAACCTTTAATGCTCACAAACGAAAACCAATCACCAACATGTAACATGTTATTGATATACAATGGTAACAATAAAAAAAATGTGGATTCGTTTTCACTTTACAAATGAATCACACCAACAACAATAGTAGTAGTTGGTGGTGTGACGAGGAATATGGATGGGACTATTCAGTCGAAACACCCTGCTTCTCATCTACTATGTTAGAATTGCCTTCCATATGGCTATTCATTGCCATGGGTATGCCTCGCCTTTCCTCAGTACTTCGACTCCCACTCGTGAAACCAGCAACTAGTCTCGTCTATTACATCAAAATATCTGCTACTTGTATTGCCTTATGCTGCTGCGGATTCCTGGTGGCCCTTGAAGAGCCTCCTTCAGCGTCCCTTGTGGCTGCCACGACTAGCGCATGCGTTGCTTGGCTTCTGGCACTCGCGCTTCTGGTTGCAAGCTATCAACGTCATGTTCCAACATGTACATTGTTGAGAGCCTATTGGGTCACGCAATTGTTCATCAACATCATCATCTTTGTAAATAAAAAAGGTGGCAACAGTATTTTTCGAGGGCTGTACTGTGCTACTTGCGTCGTTTTGGCCGTCATGTCACTTTTTGCCCAAGATCAAACTCCATACAACGAAGTAGTTATTATCAATACTAGGCTAGACTCAGGAGTTAGATTGGATTCGGAGGATAACATAGACGAAGAGAATCTTCTTCAAAGGTCTCTGTCTTCCAGTCTATTGATCACTGGGGCATCCACTAGCAAGTACAGCAGTACGCTCACAGCATGGAATGAAGCACTTCGAAATGAAATCTAATAATATTTTTTAGTAACTAAATTAAAGCATCGTAGTGATTTCCAGCTTCCGACAGTCCTCGTTGCCACAACAATCTGATAGGCGAGGGATGCTTTTCATCTCCATAAGTGATAAGATGTTCAAACGAACCAGTATGATGGAACACAGATATGGTGATCCCTAACTTGTTAGATAACAACAAAAACTCTGTTTCACCGGCGTAGTCTGAACGCGACATTGCCTGAATGTACTCGGAGAAAGTCGGATATTTCGCATCCTTCATCAACACCAACTGTTCCAGCGTCAATCCAGTACCTGTCATTTCCTCCGAGCCACGAGAACGCAGTTCCACACAAACGATGCGGCGCAGTTCCGATGCCAATGCTGTTTCATCCGCGAAGCTCAAAGCGCCCCCGTTTTGACCTTGCGCAATGCTTCGAAATGCACAACTACCATCCCCGGTGACCTTCTTAATTCGAAATTGTTTTGAAACTTGGGAATAACTTGGGGGTGTTGCTGCAGGAGCTACTCTTGGGGCAGAGCTGATGTCCTCGATGTGCATACCATACATCTTTACATTAGTTTTTTTGCCGTCTAATCTCAATGCATCCAAAGCATTACTTATCTCTTCACGGGAATATCGTTTTTCAGTGTCTTCACGCTGTTCTTCTTCTGTATTCACAAATTCAGGTTTAGGTTTTTCCAATCTTCTATATTTTTCAACGATCTGTAACCTGATGCCCGCCATACACAAATCCATCTCATCGGGGACACCAGAAAGAGTATCTCGAACATCAATCGCTTGTTTGTGGAACTTCGGATGGTTGGACGGTAGGTGCAGTCCCATCCCTAACGTACACTCGAGGTACAAATGCAAACAATAAAAACCATTATCCCATTGACTCAACTTTTTATACTTTTCATAATCCAGCCAAATGGTCAGGGCCTCTACATACCGCTCCACTACATCTTTGTTGAATTTCGCGTCCTTCACAGTGGTCTTAATTCGTCGCTTTGTAGCTTCCCATTCTTCATCGATAACCTCCATACCGATTAAAAGAACCTTGCTCTGCTGAACGCAATTAAAAGAACAAGAGGAATCGTTTAGAAACGTTACTACTATACATGGGTTCTTGTAGCACGAATTCATTGAATGAAAAAAGATACCATAAAAGAACAAGTGCAATTTCCTTGCAAACATTCATAAACCACACGGATTCTTGTAACCTTAATCATATTCCTCGCAACAAAAAAATAAAAAAAGGGCCCCAGAAGAGACTCGAACTCCTAGCCTCTCCGAAATCAGCAGAAGAAAGAATTCTTCATCCCAAACGGAGAATCATACCCTTAGACCACTGGGGCTTGCGACAACAGCTGACCAGATCCATAATATAACGCAATAAAAACATATCTTTAAAAGAACAAGTGTGTTCATTACACGAATTCGTAGTATATTTTACGGGTTCTTGTACGCTATAGAAAGTTAAGACGTCAAGGCGTTCCTCAATTCCTTTTAATTAAAATTCAAATGGCAGATGGTAATGATATGGACAACGAGATGCAAAAGTTGAAAGAGAGACAGGAGATACGAACAGAGATGAAATCTCTCGTGCATCAACAGGAAGGGGGTGAAAAGAAACTGTTGGACTGCACGGTGACGAAGAAACAGGTTCAAGACGAACTCCGTTGTAACATGGAAGAGCTGAAAGCATCAAGAATTTGTTTAGAACGGTTAT
>Ga0105053_10008982_pt1 | contig 12828 bp, 12 predicted proteins | sample BON01_FD_78093 | JGI IMG/M metagenome (GOLD analysis project Ga0105053, IMG submission 78093) | Freshwater microbial communities from Lake Bonney liftoff mats and glacier meltwater in Antarctica - BON-01 | ecosystem: Environmental > Aquatic > Freshwater > Ice > Glacier meltwater | place: Lake...
GCCGCAGCCGGATTCACCAACCATGCCAAGGGTTTCGCCCTCCATTACATCAAAACTGACCCCGTCAACCGCTTTGACTTCGCCCCGGCGGCGGCGCAGCAGGCCGGCATAGATCGGGAAATGCATCTTGAGGTCGCGGACCTGCACCAGTGCCTTTTTGGGAGTGCCAGCGTCAAGCATGGGCGGCCTGCAATGGTTGTGCTGCGGTGTCGTCGACAAGAAAGCAGGCCACGTCATGACCGTTCCCCACCGGATAGCGTGGCGGATTTTCCACAGCGCAGCGGTCAAAGGCAAAAGTGCAGCGTTCACGAAACGGGCAGGATGTGGGCTGTGCCGACATCAGCGGCGGTTGCCCTTCGATCACGGTGAGGCGCCGGGCGCGGGCGCCGTGGACGCGGGGAACGGTGGTGAGCAGCGCCTTGGTATAGGGATGCTGCGGGCGGGCGAAGAGTTCGCGCACCGGCGCGTGTTCGACGACCTGGCCACCGTACATCACCATGACCCGGTCTGCGATCCCGGCGATCACGCCCAGATCATGGGTGATCCAGATCACGCCCATGCCGAGTTTGGTGCGCAATTCCTGCATCAATTCAAGGATCTGCGCCTGAATCGTCACATCAAGGGCTGTTGTCGGCTCGTCCGCGATCAGCACTTTGGGCTCACAGGCCAGTGCAATGGCGATCATCACCCGCTGGCGCATGCCGCCGGAAAACTGGTGCGGATAGTCATCCAAGCGGCGTCCGGCGTCAGGAATCCCAACAAGTTCAAGGAGTTCCTGCGCCCTTTTGCGGGCGGCGGCTTTGGAAAGTCCCATGTGTTTGCGCAGGGGTTCCATGATCTGGAAGCCGACGGCAAAGACCGGGTTGAGCGAGGTCATCGGGTCCTGAAACACGAAACCGATGCGGCCGCCGCGCACCTTGCGCATTTTTTCGTCGTCGATACGTAATAAATCCTGACCCTCGAACATGACCGTACCACCGCGCACATCGGCGGGGGGCGAGGGCAGGAGCCCGATCAGCGACATCATCGTCACGGATTTTCCCGAGCCACTTTCCCCCACAACGCCAAGGAGTTCACCGGCGTGCAGGTTGAAACTTACATTATTGACGGCATGAACCTCGCCACGACGTGTCTGGAACACGGTCTTGAGGCCCCGGACATCTAGGACAGGCAGCGCCCCATCGGGCATGAAGAACCTCCCAAGTGGTTCTGTTGTATTATTTTTTGTCGGGCAACCTATATGTCACCTCATCAGAGGCACAGGTTATCAGCAAAATCCATCGCGGCAAGTCCCTCTCTGCGACGGACCGGTCCGTCGTTGCGTCAGCCCTGATCGGATACGGCACTGCGGCCCTGTCTGGCCTTGCCGCAACGCTTTGCCTAATGTCGCCGCAAAGGAGAAAAGATGCCACAACACATGAACGCCCGGGCGCTGCTGAACCAACTTGTCAGTTTTCCCACCATCAGCCGTGACAGCAATCTGGACCTGATCGATTTCGTCGAGGATTATCTGCGCGGCCATGGCGTGAGCCCGGTCAGGGTGCCATCGCCCTGCGGCACCAAGGCGGCGCTATATGCGCATATCGGGCCGGATCTAGCGGGTGGCGTTGTGCTGTCGGGTCATACCGATGTGGTCCCGGTCGAAGGGCAGGACTGGTCGGACGATCCGTTTGTGGTGACCGAGCGGGACGGGCGGCTATATGGCCGGGGCACCTGCGATATGAAGGGGTTCGTCGCGCTGGCGCTGGCTGCAGTGCCGTTGGCGCTGAAGCGGGGGATCAGGCGGCCGCTGCAGATCGCACTGAGCTATGACGAAGAGATCGGCTGCACCGGCGCGCCACCGATGATCGACCATATGGCAAGTCATGGCATGCCCCGCGCCGCCTGCGTCATCGTCGGAGAGCCGTCGATGATGCAGGTCGTCACCGGCCACAAGGGCGGGGTCGGCTACGGTGTGCATGTGCGCGGTTACGAGGTGCATTCCTCGACCCCGCATCTGGGGGTCAGCGCGATCATGCAGGGCGCGCGCCTGATCGACTGGGCCAATCGGGTCAATGCCGAGACGGCGGCGGGCACGCCCGGACCTGTCGCGGCACAGTTCGAGCCACCCTATACCACGTTGCATGTGGGGATGATTTCAGGGGGCACGGCGCATAACATCACGGCGCGCGATTGCCATTTCGGCTTTGATTTCAGGGTGGTGCCGGGCGATGATCTGAGCGCATGGACCGCCCGGCTGAAGGCAAAGGCGGCAGAGATTGCGGCGCAAATGCAGGCGGTGCGACCCGAGACCGGGATCACCCTGACCCAACGCTTTGACGTTGATCCGCTGGTGCCGGAGGTGGATGGCATGGCAGAACGGCTGGCGCGTCAGTTGACCGGTGACAATGGCCGCCATGTGGTGAGTTATGGCACCGAAGCCGGCCAGTTTCAGGCGCGCGGGTATTCTGCCGTGGTCTGTGGCCCCGGCGATATCGCGCAGGCGCATCAGGCGGATGAGTATATCAGCGTGGCGCAGTTTCAGGCGGGCGAGCGGTTCATGGAGAGGCTGGTGGATTGGCTGGCACAATGAATGCCTCTGTGAATGCCTCTGTGAATGCCTCTGTGACCTCGTTTCCAATCTCGATGGCCAAGCCTGCCGAACATGCCGGGCCGCTGCCGACAGAGGCCGATGTGGTGGTGATCGGTGGCGGTATCATCGGGGTGATGACGGTCTGGGAATTGGCCAAGGCCGGATTGCGTGCGGTTCTGGTCGAGAAGGGCCGGATCGCGGGCGAGCAATCCTCGCGCAATTGGGGCTGGATCCGGGCGCAGGGCCGCGATCCGGCGGAATTGCCGATCATGATGGATGCGGCGCACCGCTGGCGCGAACTGGCCGCCGGGATGGGCGATGCGCTGGGCCTGCGCCAGACCGGGGTGATGTATCTGGCTGATAAGCCTGACGCTTTGACCGGGTTCGAGGCCTGGCTGCTCCATGCGCGGGAGCATGGGCTCGATACAAGGGTGCTGAGCGGTGCCGAGGTTGCGGGCCTCATGCCTGCGGCGGCCAAGACATGGGCGGGCGCGATGTGGACGCCGTCGGACATGCGCGCAGAACCTTGGCTCGCGGTGCCCGCACTGGCGCGGGCGGCAGCGGCGGATGGTGCGGTGATCATCGAGGGCTGCGCCGCCCGGTTGATCGACGTGGCGGCGGGTCGGGTTGCGGGGGTGGTGACCGAACAGGGGCGGATTGCGGCGCCTGCTGTCGTGCTGGCCGGTGGCGCGTGGTCCGCGCTGCTGCTGCGCCGACATGGGATCAGCATTCCGCAACTGTCGGTGCGCACGAGTGTGGCGGTGACCGAGCCTTTGCCCGAGGTTTTTGCTGGCGGCGCGCGGGATGCGACGCTGGCCTGGCGGCGGCGTATTGACGGCGGCTATACGCTGGCCCCGCGCGGGCGACAGGACCTCTATGTCGGGCCGGATGCGTTTCGGGCGCTGCGCGCCTTTGCGCCGCAATTGCAGGCCGATCCGTTTGGTACACGGTTATATCCTGCCGCGCCATGCGGTTACCCGGATGGCTGGGGCACGCCGCGGCGCTGGGATGGTGACCGACCCGGCCCGTTCGAGGCGATGCGCATATTGAACCCGCCGCCGCACAAGGGCGATGCTGCGCGGCTGGCGGGGGAATTTGCTGCACGCTTCCCGACCCTCGGCCCGGTGCGCATGCGCAGCCACTGGGGCGGCATGATCGACACGATGCCCGATCTGGAGCCGGTGGTGGATCATGCGCCGCGTCTGCCGGGGCTGGTAATTGCGACGGGTATGAGCGGGCATGGCTTTGGCATCGGGCCTGCGATCGGCGCGATTGTGGCAGGGCTGGTGCAGGGGCGCGAGACCGGGCATGATCTGCACCGGTTCCGGCTGGGTCGCTTTACCGATGGCACGCGGATCAAGATGGGGCCGAGTGTCTGAGGCGTTGACGGGGGGCTGTCTGCCCCCCGCACCCCCCGAGGATATTTGAGAACCAAAGAATGAGAGGAGCGGCCCTTGCCCCGGCGGGCCCGCTGGGTCAGGATCGCGCCAATCCCACCAGAACCGGAGCCACCGATGCCGATCAAGAACCGCTTTGCCGAATTGCTGCCCGAGATTACCGCCTGGCGCCGCGACCTGCACGAGAACCCGGAGATCCTCTTCGAGACGCATCGGACGGCGGCGATTGTTGCTGAAAAGCTGAAGGAATTTGGCTGTGACGAGGTGGTGACGGGGATTGGCCGCACCGGCGTGGTCGGTGTCATCAAGGGGCGCAGCGATAGTGCCGGCAAGGTGATCGGCCTGCGCGCCGATATGGATGCGCTGCCGATCCATGAGCAGACCGGGCTCGACTATGCCTCGAAAACGCCGGGTGCGATGCATGCTTGCGGGCATGACGGGCATACGGCGATGCTGCTGGGGGCGGCGCGGTATCTGGCGGAGACGCGCAATTTCGACGGGACGGTAGTGGTGATTTTCCAGCCCGCCGAAGAGGGCGGCGGTGGCGGCCGCGAGATGTGTGCCGATGGCATGATGGACCGCTGGAAGATCGACGAAGTTTACGGGATGCATAACTGGCCGGGTCGGCCGCTGGGCAGTTTTGCGATCCGGCCGGGTGCGTTTTTTGCCGCGACGGACCAGTTCGAGATCGAGATCGAGGGCAAGGGGGGCCATGCCGCCAAGCCGCAGGAGACGGTCGATTCCACTGTCGTGGCAAGCCATATCGTGTTGGCATTGCAGAGTATTGTCAGCCGCAATGCCGATCCGGTGGGGCAGATCGTTGTCTCTGTTACCTCGTTCGAGACGTCGTCCAAGGCGTTCAACGTCATTCCGCAGCGGGTGATGTTGAAGGGTACGGTGCGCACGATGGACAAGGCGATGCGCGAGATGGCGCAGGTGCGGCTGATCGCGCTGGCGGAATCCGTGGCGGGCGCTTTTGGCGCAGTGGCGCGGGTGAATTATCTGCGCGGCTATCCGGTGATGGTGAATGCGGAGGAGCAGACCGCCTTTGCCGCAGAGGTGGCGCGGTCGGTGTCAGGCGATTGTGAGGATGCGCCGCTGGTCATGGGGGGCGAGGATTTTGCCTTCATGCTCGAGGAGCGGCCGGGGGCCTATATTCTTGTGGGCAATGGCGAGGGTGCCTCGGTGCATCACCCGGAATACAATTTCAACGACGAGGCTATCCCGGCGGGGTGCAGCTGGTGGGCGGGGATTGTCGAGCAGCGGATGCCGGTGGCCTGAGGGTGCGCATCAGCCGCCTTTAGCCCCCAGTATGGCTCATGTGGCGGCTGACCTGACCATCCAGTTTTTGTCGTGAGTAATCAAAGTCATGGCCGCGCGGTTTGAGCGCGATTGCAGCGCGGATTGCGTCGTCGAGGGCCGCGTCGCCTTCGGTGGCGCGCAGGGGGCCGCGCAGGTCTGAGTGACCCTCCTGGCCGAGGCAGGTGTAGATTTCGCCGGTGCAGGTGATGCGCACGCGGTTGCAGCTTTCGCAGAAATTATGGCTCAAAGGCGTGATGAAACCGATCCGCCCGCCGGTTTCGGCGACGCGGACATAGCGGGCGGGGCCGCCGGTCTGATCGGGCAGGTCGCGCAGGACATGCCGCGTGGCCAGTTGCGCGCGCAGGTCGGCCAGTGACCAGTATTGTCCCAACCGATCCTCGTTGCCGATATCGCCCATCGGCATCACCTCGATAAAGGTGATGTCCATGTCGCGCGAGGCCGCCCAATCGGTGAGCGTGAAAAGTTCGTCTTCGTTGAAGCCTTTGAGGGCGACGGTGTTGATCTTGACCTTGAGCCCCGCCTGTTGCGCCGCGTCGATGCCGCGTTGCACCTGCGCCAATCGCCCCCAGCGGGTGATCCGGGTGAACTTGGTATCGTCGAGTGTATCCAAGGAAACGTTAATGCGCCGCACACCCGCGCTGGCGAGGTCGGCTGCATATTTTTCGAGCTGGCTGCCATTTGTTGTCAGCGTCAGTTCGTGCAGCGCGCCGGAGACCAGATGCCGCGACATGGCGCGGAAGAAGGTCAGGATATCGCGCCGCACCAGAGGTTCGCCGCCGGTGATCCGCAGTTTCTGCACGCCGAGCCGGATGAAGGCGGAGCAGAGCCGGTCGAGTTCTTCGAGCGTCAGCAGATCCTTTTTCGGCAGAAAGGTCATGTTTTCCGACATGCAATAGACGCAGCGGAAATCGCAGCGGTCGGTGACCGAAACGCGCAGGTAACGGATCGCGCGGGCGAAGGGGTCTATGAGCGGAGCCATGCCGGACCCTAGGACGCCGGGCCGCCGGGTGCAAGCTGGCTGTTGCGCAGCGGGCGGGACTCACTTAGTTTTGAGCGCATGAAACCTGTGATCATCCTGTCTGTTCTGGTTCTTGCCGGGTGCAACAGCCCTGAACTCCAAGCGCTTTTCGGGCCCGGATCGGCGGCGGTGCAGCCTGTGCCGGTGTCTGAGGTGCCGCAGATCGTGACGGCGGTGACAGCGCCGCCGCCACCGCCTGCGGCGCGCACGGTCGAGCAATTCGATACGACCAGTGCCGAAGAACGCTCTGCCGCCGTGGCCGCGCCGGAGCCTGCTGGAGAACGCAGTCTGGGGACGACGGTGGCCTCGCTCGGCGCGCCCACCGATCCGGGGATCTGGATGCAGACAGGGCTCGTTAGCGAAGTGACCATGGGTCGCGTGGTCTATGCGGCGAATGGCAAGTCGGTGACGCTGGAATTGCGCCCGTCGGGTGGCGAGCCGGGAGCGGGGAGCCAGATATCGCTGGCCGCAATACGCCTGTTGGAAGCGCCGCTGACCGGGTTGCTGGAATTGTCGGTATTCGCGCAATAGCGGCATAGATGCGACTGCCACCGAATCTGGCGTTAAGTCATTGAAGTTAATGAAAGATGCAGCTGCGGTTTTGCGTCGGTATTTTGACGGTATTCCAACGGTGGGATTTTTGAGTTCTGCGGGGTTAATGCGGCGTGCTTCAGGTTAAGTGTCGAGATGGCGCGCTGCCTCTTTGCGGGCAAAGGGCTTCATGGCGGCACCATGTGCGTCGAGAAAGGCGCGGGTGCGGGCGGGGTCGTGGCGCGAAAGCTCGCGCAGCCACCATGCGACGGATTTCTGAATGAACCATTCGGGATCGCTGACATAACTCGCGGCCCAGCCGAGGATGCGGTCGCGGATGGCAAGGTCGCGTGGTTTGGGGTGATTCTGTTTCGTCCAGGGCAGGGTGATGACGAGGGCGGCGCGCCGGGTCCACATATGCTCGGACGTGGTCCAGGGTTCCACATCATCGATCCGGGCGGGATCGGCCAGAAGCCGCTTGGCCCCAGAGATGCAGACGTGATCGGCGATGGCCCAGGCGTCGAAATCGGGCAGCCAGGACCGGATCAGCGCCCAGGCCGCGTCGTCGGGGCGGATGCGCGCTTGGGTGAGAAGTTTGGCGGCGGCGATCCGGCCTTCGTGGATCTTGCTGTCCCAGAGGCTGGCCGCGAGGGCGAGCCGGTCATCGAGGCTGAGGTCGATGCGCCATTGGCGCGCGAGATCGTCGATCTGCGGTACGCTGACGCCGAGATAGGGCCGGTCGATCTTGTGATAGGCCAGCGCCTGCGCCGCGCGGTCGGGATCGCCCAGAGCGGTGAGGGCGGCGAGGGCCTGTTCGGTGGTCAAGGCGCTGTCCCGGTGCCGGTGAGGTAGCCGTCGATGGTGGTGCGGCCGGCGACGAAGCTGTGCTGTGCGCCGATGAAGGCGGTGTGGCTGTCGTCGAATGCTGCGAATTGTCTGGCCATTATTCCACCGTCACCGATTTGGCGAGGTTGCGCGGCTGGTCCACGTCGGTGCCTTTGGCGACGGCGGTGTGATAGGCCAGAAGCTGGGCCGGGATCGCGTAGAGGATGGGCGCGAGGAAGGGATCGACGGCGGGCATGATCAGGGTTTCCCAGACGCCCTCGCCGGCCTCATGCGCGCCTTGGGTGTCGGTGATCAGCAGCACCTTGCCGCCGCGTGCCATCACCTCCTGCATGTTGGAGACGGTTTTTTCGAAAAGCGCGTCGCGCGGGGCCATGACGATGACGGGGACGAGTTTGTCGACCAATGCGATGGGGCCATGTTTCAGTTCACCTGATGCATAAGCTTCGGCATGGATATAGCTGATTTCCTTGAGTTTTAGCGCGCCTTCCATGGCGAGCGGATACATGGCGCCGCGCCCGAGAAAGAGGATGTCGCGGGCTTCGGCGAGTTTGACGGCGAGGGCCTGCGTGCGCGCCTCGATCCCCAGAGCGGCGTTCATCAGGCCGGGCAAGGCGCGCAGGTTGGTGAGGTGTTGTGCGAGGTCTGCATCGCTGAGCCGCCCGCGCTGATGCGCGGCAGAGATCGCCAGCAGGGCCAGCGTGGTCAGTTGGCAGGTGAAGGCCTTGGTCGAGGCGACGCCGATTTCGGTGCCGGCGAGGATCGGCAGGGCGAGGTCGCTTTCGCGGGCTATGGAGGATTCGGCCACGTTGACCACGGCGACGATCTGCGTGGCCTTGCCCCGGCAATAGCGCAGGGCGGCGAGGGTGTCTGCCGTCTCGCCCGACTGGCTCACGAAGATGGCGGTGGTGCCGGGGGTGATGGGCGGTTCGCGGTAGCGGAATTCGGAGGCGACATCGACCTCGACCGGGAGCCCCGCCAGTTGCTCGAACCAGTATTTGGCGACCATGCAGGCGTAGAATGCGGTGCCGCAGGCGACCATGGTGAGACGCTGCACCTGTGCAAAATCGATGCCGGGGGCGGGCAGGGTGATCTGGCCGTTCTGGATGTAGTGGTTGATCGCCTCGGTCAGGACGGTGGGCTGTTGGGCGATTTCCTTGGCCATGAAATGTTTGTAGCCGCCCTTGTCGACTTGCGCGGAATCGATCCGGATCACCCGGAGCGGGCGGTTGGCGAGGTTGCCCGCATGGTCGCGGATTTCGACGGAAGTGCGGGTGAGGACGGCCCAGTCGCCCTCGTCCAGATAGGTGATCCGGTCGGTCATCGGGGCGAGGGCGATGGCGTCGGAGCCTACGAACATTTCGCCGTTGCCGTGGCCGATGGCGAGGGGGGAGCCTTTGCGGGCGGCGATGAGCAGATCCTCTTCGCCGTCGAAGAGAAAACAGAGCGCGTAGGCGCCTTGCAGCCGCGCGATGGTCTGCTGTGCTGCGTCGCGCGGCGAGAGGCCCTGATCGCGGTAATATTGTGCGAGGAGTGCGACGGTTTCGGTGTCGGTGTCGGTTTCGTAGCCGATACCTTTTTCCGCCAGAAAGGCGCGGAGTTCGCGGAAATTCTCGATAATGCCGTTATGCACGACGGCGACGCCGCCGGCCCGGTGCGGATGCGCGTTGCGCACCGATGCCGTGCCATGCGTGGCCCAGCGGGTGTGGCCGATGCCGGATTTGCCCGCCAGCGGGTCATGCACCAAGAGGTCGGAGAGGTTGACCAGTTTGCCGACGGCACGCCTGCGGTCGAGCGTGCCGTGGTTGACGGTGGCGATCCCGGCGGAATCGTAGCCGCGATATTCGAGCCGTTTGAGCGCCTCGACCAGCAGGGGGGCTGCCTCGTGCGAGCCGAGCACACCGATGATTCCACACATGTTACTGGTCCTTTTTCGTGGCGGATTTGGCGGCGCGCAACATCTCGATAAAGCGCAGCGCGAAGCCGGGTTTGTTGACCTGACCGGCCCGCCCGATGCCCATGTCACCGGGCGGCACGTCGCGGGTGATGACGGAACCCGAGGCGGTCATGGAATCGTCGCCGAGTGTGACCGGGGCCACGAGCATGGTGTTGGAGCCGACAAAGACCCGCGCGCCGATCCGGGTCCTGTGTTTGAAAACCCCGTCGTAGTTGCAGGTGACGGTGCCTGCGCCGATGTTGGATTTGGGGCCGATTGTGGCGTCACCGATATAGCTCAGGTGGCTGACCTTGGCCCCGGCGTCGATCACCGCATTCTTGATCTCGACAAAGTTGCCGATCTGCACATCTTCGGCGAGTTCTGCGCCGGGCCGCAGCCGCGCGAAGGGGCCGACGATGGCGCCGCGCGAGACGTGGCAGCCCTCAAGATGGGAGAAGGCGCGGATGCGTGCGCCGGATTCGACGGTGACGCGGGGGCCAAAGACGACGTTGGGTTCGATGATCGCGTCGCGCCCGATCACGGTGTCATGCGCGAAATGCACGGTGTCGGGGGCGGTGAGGGTCACGCCGTCTTCGGTGGCCGCGGCACGGGCGCGGGACTGGAACGCCGCTTCGGCGAGGCTGAGTTCGGCGCGGGTGTTGATGCCCAGCGTTTCGGACTCGGGGCAGCGCACCACGGCGCAGGAGAGCCCCTGCGCCCGCGCGATGCCGACGATGTCGGTGAGGTAATATTCCTGCGCGGCGTTGGCGTTGGTCACCTTGTCGAGCAGGTCGAAGAGCATCTGCGTGTCGCAGGCGACGACGCCGGAATTGCACAACGTGAGGGCGCGGGTGGCGGGGTCTGCGTCCTTGAACTCGACGATTTCTTCGAGGCTGTCGCCCTGAGTGACGAGCCGCCCGTAGCGTTTGGTGGTATCTTCGATCTCGAATCCCAGCACCACGACGGCGTGATCGGCGCGGGCTGCGATCAGTTTTTCCAGCGTTTCGGGCGCAATGAAGGGGGTGTCGCCGTAGAGGATGACAGTGTCGCCCCGCGCATCGCGGAGGGTTGCGCGCGCCTGTAGCACGGCGTGGCCGGTGCCGAGCTGTTCGGGTTGGAGCACCACGGTTGCCTGCGGATCCCAGTCCTGTGCGGCGGCGGTCACTTCGGCGGCACCCACGCCGGCGACGATCACGGTCTGCGCCGGGTCGAGCGTGGCCCCGGATTTCATTGCGTGGATCAGCAGCGGCGCGCCGCCGATTTCATGCAGCACCTTGGGCCGTTCGGAATTCATCCTTGTGCCCTGACCGGCGGCCAGAATGATCAGACTCGTGCTCATGTTTGCCCTGCGCCCCACGTTTATTGCGCGCTTCATCCCATTGCAGTGGTGATATCGCAAGGGCGGGGGCTTCACATCCCTTTTCGGATCGTTACAGAAGGGCCGCAGGGAGGTGCCGCGATGCGCACGGTGATATTCGATCTGGACGGCACGTTGGCGGATACCAGCCGGGATCTGGTGGCGGCGGCGAATGCCTGTTTCCGCGATCTGGGGCTGGGCGACCTGCTCGACCCGGTGGCGGATGCCGGGACCGCGCTGCGCGGCGGCCGCGCGATGCTGACGCTGGGGTTTGGCCGGGTGCAGGGGTTTGGCGAGGATGAGGTGGCGCGCCAGTATCCGCTTTTGCTGGCGGCTTACGGGCGCGATATCGACCGTCATACGGTGATGTATCCGGGGGCGATGGATGCGGTGGCCCGGTTGCGGGCGGCGGGCTACCGGGTGGGGATATGCACGAACAAGCCGGAGGGGTTGGCGCAGGAATTGCTGATACGCCTTGGCGTGCGCGATGCGTTTCATGCGCTGGTGGGGGCGGACACGCTGGCGGTGCGCAAGCCGGACCCTTTGGCGCTGATGGCAGCGGTGGAGCGCGCGGGGGGCGATATCCGCCGCGCCTGTCTGGTGGGCGATACGGCGACCGATCACAGGACCGCGCGGGCGGCGGGGGTGCCATCGGTGCTGGTGACATTCGGGCCGGGGGCGCAGGCGGTGCGGGAGTTGATGCCGGATGCGCTGCTGCAGCATTTCGATGATCTGGATGCGGTTGTGGCGGGGTTGGGGTTGTAGGATCGGGTTTTCTATCCGCTTGGTTTGACAGGCCCCATTGGGCCTGTCACGCGGAGTTGGAAATAGCCTTTCCCGGCCGGTGAGCCTCGCTTACCGGTCAGCGCCCGCCCCCCGAAGCGCGGATGCGTCGTCCCCGCTGGGGCGGGCACTGACCTATGTTACGGGGCACGCCGAGGTCGCGCTGTGTGGACGTTGCGAAGTGAGCGAGGCCAAGGCTCCACCGGAGCCTCGGCTGATCCCGCTCTATGGGCGGTGAAGGCGTTGGAACAAATCAGCAACATTTTGCCGAATCTGGTTTGACCACCGCCATTTTGCCATGCTGGCCCCGCAGCATCATGACCTCAGCCGCGCCGTCCCGGTCCGCCGTCAGTTTCGTATTCGTGACGGTGCTGCTCGACATGGTCGGGTTCGGCCTGATCATTCCTGTGCTGCCCGGCCTGATCGGGGAAGTGGGTGGCGTCGGGATTGGTGATGCAGCAATTGTTGCGGGCTGGATGTTCTTTGCGTTTTCCGCCGCACAGTTCCTGTTTGCGCCGATCATGGGCGCGTTGTCGGATGCTTTTGGCCGCAGGCCGCTGCTGCTGCTCGCTGTTGGCGGGCTGATGGCGGATTATGTGTTTTCGGCACTGGCGCCCACGCTGTTCTGGTTGTTCGTGGGCCGGGTGATCGCGGGCGTGTGATTGTCAGCGCGGTGGTCGGTTTTTATGTCGCTGCCGCCTTGCTTGTCGTGGCGCTGGCGATGTTTGCGCTGTTGGAGCGGGGCCGCCGGGCAATGCCGCCAGTGTTGGCGGCGGATTGACCCGGCGGCTGTGTCCCGCCAGACTGTGCGCATGAGTCCCGAACGCTTTACCGGCAGTTTCACCCAGCAGGAGCCGATCCCCGAAGACGGGATTGCGGCGGCGCTGGCTGTGATGCGCCATGGCCGGTTGCACCGCTATAACGTGGCCCCGGGCGAGGTGGCGGAGGCGGCGCTGCTGGAGCAGGAATTTGCGGCACTGGTGGGGGCGAAATATTGCCTTGCCGTGGCCTCTGGCGGCAGTGCGATGACCACCGCATTGCGCGCTTGCGGGGTGGGGCCGGGGGACA
>Ga0105053_10008983_pt1 | contig 12827 bp, 12 predicted proteins | sample BON01_FD_78093 | JGI IMG/M metagenome (GOLD analysis project Ga0105053, IMG submission 78093) | Freshwater microbial communities from Lake Bonney liftoff mats and glacier meltwater in Antarctica - BON-01 | ecosystem: Environmental > Aquatic > Freshwater > Ice > Glacier meltwater | place: Lake...
AAAATATTCGTCACGGGGACTTCTCGTCTAGTCTCCTACGACAATACTAACCCCGCCCTGCTGGGCTTAACTGCGAGGTGCGGATGGAGCTCGGTGTACCACCAGCGGTATGAACGAATATACGTTCCAGAAGAGCACTTGACTATTTATACCACAAGAATTTTACGAAACCACAAATTAAATTCGGCTACAAATTCGATCCTAGAATGCTTTGCCCAACGAGCCTCGTATCATCAACTCGACGTCTATGTCATCCTCGTTTTCTCTCTTCTAGCGGACCTGCTGATCCTAAAACCTTAGATTTTGCCAACATGGGTTTTAGTTACGTAGAGACGAAGTCAGTTGCATACTTTGACTACGATGCAGAAAAAGGTTGGAGTAAAGGACGTCTAGGAGGCCCTCAGGTGGATATACACATTATGAGTAACGCATTGCATTATGGTCAGGCAATATTTGATGGAATGAAGGCATTTCATAGAAAAGATGGCATGGTATCAGCATTCAACCCAAAAGAAAATTGGGAACGGTTAAAAAGTGGAGCAGAAAGACTAGGCATGCCAGTGGTCCCTGAAACTCTATTCAATGACGCATTGAATATGTTAGTTAAGGATAATATTGAATATGTCCCTCCTTATGGAACAGGTGGGTCATTCTATCTTCGACCAACTCTTTTTGGTCACGGCGCTAAACTAGGACTTGGTGTTGCACCCAAGTATACATTCGCTTTACTAGGATGCCCAGTTGGAAATTACTATAAGGGTGGATCGATCAGTCCTATTGATGCTCTTGTGGTGGATTCGGATAGAGCTGCTCCTAATGGGATGGGAAACGTGAAGGCGGCTGGAAATTATGCTGCTGATGTAAAACCAGCAGCAGATGCAGCTGCGAAAGGTTTTCCAATCGCGTTATACCTTGATGCGAAAACAAACAGCTTTGTAGAGGAATTCTCTACATCCAATTTCATTGGTATCTCCAAAGATGGAACTACTTATGTGACTCCTGATTCCCGCAGTATACTTCCATCTATTACCAATAAAATGCTTCAGCAACTTGCGATTGATAGTGGAATGAAAGTGGAAAAACGCGTGGTACCTATTGCGCAAGTAGGAGATTTTGCTGAAATCGGGGCATGTGGTACCGCAGTCATAATTTCCCCGATTCGAAGCATAACGGTAAATAGCACAAAATACGAAATGGCTCCTGAATTCCCAGTATTGACTTCCCTGTACAAGAAGCTTCGAAGTATTCAGACTGGTGACAGCGAAGACAAGCACGGATGGCATCGAGATATTTGCCAAATGAATACGTAATTTAATAATTATTTTGTGGGGTCAGTGTTGGTATTATACATCGGCTGTGGGTCCTTCCAATTTTGAATTTGAATTCACTGGCGAATGATTTCCATTGTGACGGACCCATAAAAATGAAGCAAGACCAAGATTAATAACTCCAAGCCCGGAAGTGGTTACAATAGCAGACCATGGCCATCCTGTATTTTCATCTTCTACATCATCATTTTGGGATTCCACCTGGTCATTAGAAAAGGAAGCAGTGGGAACAAATGTAGATATTAGGCCTGTTGGAGCAAATGTCGATAATGCCGATGGAGAGCCAGTGGGCAAGGGTGTAGGTACTGACGTAGGCAAAGAAGTTGATACTATTTCAACTTTAGAGAATACAGTATACAGAGACGTGGAAGACGTAATACCAATACGGCCATCGTTAAATACCCTAGGTGAAGAAATAAATTCTCCTTTTTCGATAGAAATTCCAGCGATTGCGGAAATATCTGGCCATTGTTCCAAAAGGAGAACTTGGTTTCTAGTGCCAATCCATACCGTTTCATCTACCATCGTCATACCAGTAACATTCAAAATTTTGAAAGGCGTATCTGATACTCCGCTGTAGATGTCGAAATTGTACAAATATCCCATTAAATCAACTACAAGACCTCTGCCTTGGAAGAAAAGAACTTCATCGCGGATGCCGGCATTTGTCTCAAAGTTCCAGGCTTCGTTGCCAGTGTCTTTGTATATTTTAAAAACCTTACCACCTGAGAAAGTATCAGAAGATGTTCCGACAAGAACACCATCGCCTTCAAGAAAAGGAATATTGAATGATCTGAAATCACCAAAATCAAAAGACCAAAACAATGAACCATCTACCACAGAATAGGATTCAAGCGAATTTGTCCAGAAACAAGAAAGATAAACATTTTCCGAGTCTACCACCATTCCTGTGAGTGGCCAATCAATAGTCAAGTTTCTGGTAGCACATATAGGTTGTGACCACGTTGTTGTCCAAACTCCAATATCAAATCGATAGAGAAACGATGGGCGATCTGCCCCTCTAACAACCACAAATAAATCATTGGATGAATTTGGATTCTTCGTGACAGAAATGATTGTGTCGCCAAAATTCCAGGAACCTCCCAACACACCAGAAGCCGTATGGATCTTGTATAATATACCATCGGAGCCACCAATGAAGCAGTTGGATCCAATAACCAGAACACTGTTAACCCTTGCAGCATCACTTGCCAATGTGGTGAAATTCCAAATCAGAGTGCCGTTTTTTGAAAAGTGTGAAATATGTTGTTCATATTCAGGAACCACGACTCCTCCATCAGGAAGAATCCAAGGAGAAACAGTTGATCCTTGAGTAGATTTAATGTCCCATGAAACTTCAAAGGGCTGTGCGTATGCTGAAGAAAGGAGAACCAGCAGCAGCAGTACTATCATTGAGACCACCAGGTGCATTGCACTTCGGAAACCAGAATTTGAATGGAAATTGTCCCGCTACACTGTAGCCGTTAATAGGATATTCCCTAGATACATGCTACGTCTTTTCAGAATTTTTCGAAATCGACTCTATCAACAATCTATACGAGCCACCAGGCTCTTCTCATGATTAGATATTCATGTTTTTTTAAAAAGAATAAGCGAATGATGGCTAGTATTCAGTACTTCCAGTAGCATTTCACTTGTTCAGGTTGTTTTCAATAAATAATACTGTGGGTTCTTTGATTATCTCCTAGTAATCCCAGCATCTAAACTTCTGCCATTTTAACAGCACCCGAAGCTGCATAGTGGCCGGAAGTAAGCCTAATTCGTCTAGTGCTGCGGTACACTTGTCGCATCACACGATCTTAGATCATTTTGAATTCAGAAAAGATTGCTCCATCCTAGAGGATTGAGTGCACTATTGGTCTGACTAAGTGTCTACTATGAGTGGTTGTTGCGGGTGTTTTTGGCAGAATAGTCGTCCACATCTTTGTCGTAATAGGGGCATGAAATATTAAAGAGCCATTGATGATGAAATTTCATACTTCCCATCTTATGCGCCCCAACTGCATGATAAAGATACATGTCATTCGATGGGGGTTGAGACCGTCTCCCATTGTACTTGTAAAATCTAGATTCTGGTAGAACTTGTCGCCTGACTTGCTCGAAATGCAAGGAACGAAGAACCATGTTAAACAATTCTTGATCGGAAATAAACTTCACAGCGGCTGCATTTTCCGTTGATTTCATAAATACTTTGGTTCTTGCAGTATTTCGAAGGTATATCAAACCTGTATTAAGTGGGTATTTCGCTCCAACAAATGGCGCAAACATGCCAACAATATCAAAGTACACACCTGTCTGTTCTAGATATTCCAAAACATTTACTTTCCACACAATATCAACATCGTGTAAAACTACATTATATCCTGCATCCAATAATTCATTCGCGGTCAATAAAACGACATTGTTTATTTGGACATGCTGAATTCCTGTGGCTATCCCTGTGTACCTCTTCTCTATCTGGTAGTTGCGAGTCCAATCTGTCGACAAATGCTTGATGCCGATTCTATCTAAAAGAGCTGAGGATTCAACATCGGTGGGTACAATAAGACCAAAATCATTTATATCCAATCCAAGTAGTGATAACGAACACAACCAATTGAGCAACAGAAATAATTGCCCGTAATTCACACTAATAACAATTACAGTCTTTCGGTTACCAAACCTATTTTTGAAATAATTGACCCTTTGAGCAACCATATCACCGAAACGAAATGCTTTGACTAGTCGTGTAAACATATTCACCGTGAGGGAGCTGCACTTCAAACAACTTGGATCGGATGGACACACCCAGACATCCCTTAAAGTGTTGATTCTACCTCCGGGGTCACACATGGCTAACTCTTTCACATCTAGCGGTTTCTTTGGGAAACCTGGAGGTAGATAGTCGTCTCTTAAAAACTCTGCTTCTTTTATCTCGTTGCTTTTTTCGATTTGTACATGTGGAACCTCTTTAAATTCAGTTTTAGAGGAAGTTACCTCCAATACGGAATCAAATCCGCGAAACAAATATCCTGCTTGAAATATAACTAATGAAGAAACCAACAATGCCATTGCTAACAATAAAGGATTATTGATAGTGATGGCCATGGCTGCTCAAACGGATCAAGGTCTACTAGATACCAAAAACGTGTTAATACTTAATACCAGGTATTAGAAACGAGTTTTCGTGAACCAATCACTGAAGATGTCTACAAAGAACCACAACAAATACCGTCGAGATAAGCCATGGGATAATGAAGACATTGATCATTGGAAAGTTGAGGAGTGGAAAGCTGGAGATATGGCTACACCAATGGCAGAGGAATCTTCATTCGCCACTTTGTTTCCTGCTTATAGGGAGAAGTACCTTCAAGAAGTGTGGCCGATGGTGACGAAGACCCTTAAGAGGGAAGGAATTTCATGTGAATTAAACCTTATTGAAGGATCTATGACTGTAAGAACCACCCGTAAAACTGCGGATCCGTATCTAATCCTAAAAGCCCGAGACCTCATCAAGCTCTTGGCTCGATCAATTCCTGCTGAACAAGCTCTTAAAATATTGCAAGATGGCAATGAAGCGGATGTTATTAAAATTGGAGGGTTGGTTCGAAATAAGGATAGATTTATTAAACGCCGACAACGGTTGTTAGGACCCAACGGTCAAACCCTGAAAGCTATCGAACTCCTAACTGGCTGTTATGTATTAGTTCAAGGAAATACAGTCGCAACTATGGGGCCTTTCAAAGGTATCAAGCAAGTCCGAAATATTGTTGTGGACTGTATGAAGAATGTGCATCCGATTTACAACATCAAAGCTTTAATGATCAAAAGGGAACTGGCTAAAGATCCGGAGCTGGTACACGAGAACTGGGATCGATTTCTACCTTCTTTTAAACGTCAAAGTGGAACTAGTGCTGCAAAGAAGCCCAAAAAGAAAATTGAAAAGAAAAAGTATACACCATTTCCACCTGCCCAACAACCAAGTAAAATGGATCTTCAACTGGAAAGTGGAGAGTATTTTCTTTCTGAAGCACAACGAAAGCGGAAGAAGGACGAAGAAAAGCGTATATCTAAGAATGAATTGAACGATGCAAAGAAATCCAAACATAAAAGTGTTCTTCAACCTCCACGAGAAAAGAAAAGGAAGGTGGAAGCTGAAGCCGAGTCGGAAGATTTGAGCAAACGTGTGAAAGACAAACTTCAAAAGACCTCCAAGAACTCATCGAAGAAATCAAAATCCTACGTCCTTGATTAATTTTAAAGTTTTATTATGTATGGTTTCAGTTTCAGTTGTTTCAACGCACTAACTTCGAAGTCTCTAACAACTCTTGGAGCTCTTCACGGACAACTTCTCTAATTAATTCTTTCAGCGACATATCGGTGATTCCTGCTGCAGTGGTACTCGTCATAGCATCCTTAATACCGTGATGATTGTTTAAATTTTCCACCAAGCGATTCGTAAGAGTTTGCAATTTTGTTTCGTTTTTTTCAGGAGCTTGTGCTGGAAGCCCAGCTTTCATTCGTTTCGACTGTCGCATATCCTCAGCACGACAAGATGCCTTCACCTTGGACAGCTCCGCTTGTATAGACTCCGGATCCGCGAGAGATCCCACAGATTCTTCGGGGAAATTCAAAATGGCTCCGTTCCCCCTTAGGGTTATGGCTGCTTTGTCATAGGCACGAGCAGCCATTTGCTCGTCTTGATAGACACCTAGGTAATTCGTCTTTCCTTGGAATTTAATCTTTGCTCTCCATGATTTACTAGCCTTGTCCCAAAGAACACCTCGATATATTGATGTACCTTGATTTTCTCGGCTGCACCCATGGGTTTCAAAAAACGATGGGCCTTCTCGAACTCGATCTGGGAAATTTAAAGGTGTTCTTTTATGATTGGGAAGTTTCTCCCACAAAGACATAGCAGCCTCATCATATGCTTGTGCTGCGATGATTTTATCTTTAAAGTATCCAATGTGGGTTGAATGTAATTTACAGCGCCAAGACCCTGATGTTTTATCCCATGAAACGCCCTATCAATCATGTAGTAGACCAGATAATACATCTCGATTCAAAGACTTACCTTGTAATTAATTTCGTTGCCAGATAAAGCTTGAGGAGAAGTTTGTGAATCATTGATTAAGCCAATAGACGTAAACATATTCATTGGGTGCGTAACGCTGCTGCTGCCCGAATACAAATAAGGCAAAAATTCGAGCCTATTTTGAAACGGAATGAAGGTTGAAGATTGACCGGATACCCATTCAGGGCTTATTAGAGGCATCGGAACTCTAGGTGCACTCCTACTATTCCTAACAGTTAAGGACGATTGCACAAGGGAGGAGGTTTGTATATCATTTGATGAGAACGCCTCATTGTGATTGCGTTTTGGCGTAATACTCTCCTCAGAAGAATCACTTTGAGGTTCAGATTTCATGCAAGATTCTGGGACATTGATCTTTCCCATATACCTGATCTGTAGAATTGCAATTCACCGAAAACTTGAACGTAACACGAAAGGAAGAAAACAAAGCAAGCGGCTTCCCCTCTAATGATCTGACACACAAGCCAAAACAGATTCAAATAGTTTTGACAACAAATCGGATGTTCGATCTCTTGAAATTCTGCTACAGGTGAATAAAAGCACAATCCCGTTCTTGATTCGAATCTGCTCCCGTTCGTCCAAACTTAAAATGAACGGCCAGTGCAACAAATAGCTGAAGCTCAATGCCAATGCCAAAATAATTTACGCTAAATGTCAAACCTGAACCTTATATACTAACCTCACCTACACTTTTCAAGAAACACCAAATGAACTATAGAAATCCAAGTGGTCAGCTATTTAGAGCGGCTAGTTCAAGGAGAATTTTCAAATAGAAATTCAGAGTGTTGATTCTTGTTTATTCTCCCGAAGAGTGTATCGAGACAGACTATACGATATCGCGACCAGTACACAAGCACTGATTTGATCTCCTTTCAGAAAATACCGTCCACGATCAATTGTACGGTTACTACTAAGGTTTAAAAAAAAAAACGCAACAATTATATTTTCGAATGAATTTTGTGATACCGTACAAAGCATCGAGGCAAAAGCGTTTTTCTACTTTTGATTATATCCATAGCGGGTTCGGTAGGCGAGATATCGGTGCTTTGCTGCATTTGAACGATTGGATAAAAACGCGAGTTGCTTCGTGGAATTCAGTGGCTCAAATACGCCGAATTTCAATTTTAATTCCCTTTGCTTTCGGGAATAATATCCCTATCTAATATCAAAGGAAGCCATATTCTTGGCTGATTTTTTAAAACTACTAGTAGTGGATAAAAGCCATCAAATGCTAATTTCTTAATAAACAAGAGTATCTTGTTGAAAGAAAAGAGCCTGATGGCAATCCGTGAGGTTTTATTGGTACTTGCCTGCACCTCCTCCTATACCAGAACTAAATCCGGGCAACATGCCAGTGGAAGCAACTTCAGAAACCTTGGCATACCAGCTTGAATTGGACAGGAATTGCTGAGTGAGAAGGGTGATACATAGATTCTGAATAATCAGCACGCCACCTGTGATAACAAAGTGTTGAAGATAGTGGGCAAATAAACTAGCGATAAAAACAAGAGCAGGAAATGAGAAAAACCAAACAGACCCGAAGAACAGCAACCTTTTAAGAAAGCCTTGCATTTGCATCGAACCCTGAACTTCTGATGAAGAAATGGTTCCCAAAGTACTATATATGAACCAGAATCCGAAAATCAGCCTTTGGATAAGGAGAAACTTTCCAGCAATCCCAGCATGGTCGTGAAATGTCAGAAAATCATCTCCTTGGACTTTGTTTATGATTTGAAATATCGTTGCCATAAACCCTAAAATCAACAATACGAACAATGTGGGGGTCTCATCATCCAAGTTAGGTTTATTCATCAATTGTCTCAAATAACTCGGGGCTTTTCCGTTTTGGCGCCTGGAAAAGTCTACCAACGTCCATCCATTCCCAAGACATAACAATGCAAACTCTATAACAAGCTGAGATATTCCCTCGAAGAAATCGGAAAAGAAATCCAAGATAAAAATGCCAGACCCGTTTTGCATGTAAACAAACAGATGCAATATCTCACACGCCATTGAAATCATTTGCATCAAATACGCAATCGAAAGAGCTTTTATAATACCGTGTGAATCAAAGAAAAGTCCATTTCCGGTTTTCTTTTTGTAGGCCGACGTGTTGGAAATCCAAAAATAGAACATCATACAGGCCACGATTACATATATATACGGAAGCCATGATTCCTCTGCTGGAAGATGAGAATCACCTGGATTTCTCATGTCAAACGTGTAGGTAAATTGCGTGGTTCGCGACCGTCTGCTGGCTCCAGCTATTGTTTTTGGCTCATCGGTTTCAAGTTTCTCGTCACCGTTGTCGAACCCCCTGCAGTCAGCAATAACAAAATACCATCCGTAAGTTCTTACATGATGAGTAATTCTCCATTTAAAGGACCATTTATTGTAACCTTTATTTTCGTCATACTCAGGTTCGAAACCTGTTGCCGTTCCGACCCCGCTAGATTTGTAACCCTCTTTACCAATCGGGATTCGAGTATGGGCATGCTTCACCTTCTGGCAATCTGGTTCGTTATGATATGCCGTCATCCAATTTGTGTCCATGAAAAGATACACGGAGCCTTTTGGTTCATTGTAGTAGGTGATGTTCCCAACAACGGAAGCTTCACCTGGAACGAAACTGAACTTGGTTACTTCAGTGATTCTGTATCCTCCGAAATAACCGCGTCCGCTAACTACTTTACCTGAAGCATGAATCAACAGTAAACTCGGTATCACACCACACAACTTCATTTTAAACAACTACTACAAGATACACAAACACATCTATGGTAGACCCTGTTGTAAAAACTTGTTTGCGTGAAGATGCCACTCCCTCCTCCGTTTCCTCCTAGTTCTCGACGGACCTCGAGAGCAATTGCGGCACCTCCGAATGTTCGCCCTCCGAGTGATCAGCCTCCAACTCCTAAAGGTGATCTTGCGAAACGAGGTTTTGAAACTCCATTGATAAGTCAATACGAACAGATATTTCAAGTTCTTGATGCTGATAATGATGGAATGCTCACAATGGAAGATATTGGAGCTATATTACCCACTGCTTCTAAAGATGAGCTATCTTGGGTACTTCACCAATTTGTTCCTAATCAAGTTTCAATCATGCAAGATGGACCGCTTAAAGTGGATATCGTCACCTTCGTGCGGATTTGCGAGCAACGAAGAACGACAGAGTGGGCAGATGCATATGGCTTTGCCCGAGATAGCATCTACGAGGAAATTCAAAGTAGTAAAAAAGACATTGATGCAATAATGAAGGATAGGTTTTGCGCACAAATAACCCCAGCTGAAGGCCTAGAAATGAAAAACCTGCTTGAAAATCGCGAAGAGTTCGTTAAAATATTCACAGATGTTCAATCATCCGATGTTATTAGAAAGAAAGCCCATCCACTTAGTGTTAAGCAAAGTGGAATCTCATTTTGGGATGGAAAAGGCTCTCCTCGTAAACTAACAGTTGCAAGTCCTTCCCTTGAAGAAACTAAATTTCCGCCTCCTCCGCCTCCTGAAAGGATAGGACATTAATTATTGATCTTGAAAAACAGTTAACGCGGCTAAAGCTTCAAGTGTTCGATCAAAAATATAACTGTCAGAGGGATTAGAATCTGATTTGGTTTTCGCACATTCCATACAAAGCCGATCTCCACTTAGTTCTATGAATAGTTTCCTACAGACGCAGTCACAGGCCTTGCATTGTAATGCTTTTTTTAAACCTTTGTCAATTCTACTTGCCTCTCGTTTCATTCTTTTGATTTCGTTCCGTAAATCTTCAACAGTTTCTGACAACATCAAAGTCGAATTCATTGTTTTCGCTAATTGCACTTGGTATTGGTTTTCACGCATGATATTTTTTTTCAACTCCGCTACAATATCCTTCATTTGTTGCTTGTGCTTGCTTTTTTGTCGAGATAGCTCGAACTCATGCTGGCTTTTCATTCGTTTAAGCTTGTTTTTGAACTCTGTTATCATGACAGATGTTTGTTTCTCTGTCACCAATTGAATAGTTTTTTCGTGTTCCGTCACGGTCACTCCATCTGTACCTGTTTTTTCAGCTTTCGATAACCAGCGGTCTTTCATTATATTGCGAGTTGCATGCCTACTTGTTGGCGCATACTGCTCTAACACAGAAATACGATCCTTGATACTCCATTCGCTCATAGCAGAACAGCGTAAAAGTGACTCCATTCTGAAAATCCGAAAATCGTAACGGACATATCTCTACACTACTATTAATTTTATGTTCACCTATACGATTTTATGAGGAGTGGTTATACAGCTATTAAATAATACGCTAACCGGTTGGGTAGATATGGCTAAAAAGATATTAACTTATAGGGTCAGGCCTCGCGTGATCCAAAAGTGAACTGCTCGCAGTCCACTTAAGATGATCTCAAGTCCCATCCCCGAGGCGCATGCCCCAGTTACTATTCTTCATGCCGCTACCCCAGCGTTTCCTCGTAGCTTCAGTCATTCCCAGACTGCATCGTACTTGTTCGTGTTTCCCACTCTCCGCAGAGGTGTCGCTCGAGCGCCCAATGTAGCCTATCTAGGTTTACCTTTACTACCGGCTTTGCATCCATCGACTCCTGCAATGAACCGGTTTGGTGGTCGCGTTGCTGGCTCTCAACTTTGTCAGCTCCATACCTGAGGCTTCCAGCAACACTGTTGCCAAGCTCTTTGGTATGCAGAGGGACTCTCGTTACTGGCCCAGCACCCGCTTCCACCTCGCTATGTGCCAGTTGGTGATACGCCCTAGAACATAGTATTTCACCCAGGTGTTAATTTCGATGTTTCCCATCAGCTCTGTCCTACTAGCTTGGTTCATGAATGTCACCCACTTGCTCCATCCAGCTTCGTATGTTTCTGAGAGTTTTCTCTTCGCAGCTCCCACGAGAACATATATGTTTTCTTCCTGGGTCGCTTAGCACTTCCTCTATCTTGGCCCAGTGTACAGCTTGAAATTCCTGTGTGATCAAGTTAGTGTATTCACTTAGTGTTTCTTTGACGACTCTCGATGATGGCATCCGCTAGGTAGTTTTCGGCCGTGGGGATCCATATTGGGCTCGTTGAAATATTGACAACTTTCCATGTTGCTTCTAGTGCCTCGTTTCCATTATACTCCCTTCTGATTCGTACCTCTCCAGGTTAATTGAGACTTTCCATCTCAAGTGGAATCTGAAAACTAGCCCTCTCAGGTCTGCTTGTCTTGTCGCCAGAAATCCATATTCGACAATAGTCACTGTTTCTACTGTCTTATCTCGTTGCCCTTCGCAATGTATCTGAACATTGCCCATTGTAGCGCCAGTGAGAACCTCGAGATACGTGCTGCCGATGTTGCTACTCAACTCAAGCGCCGCCTGCTGATACAGAATGTTTCCCTATGCAAACAGCAGCGCTTTGGTCTCCTTCTTCTCGGATCACAGCAGCCTGTACTCGGCCTTGATATCTATCATCATCAATCCCAGTTCGCAGTTTGACCTCAGTGGATACCGCAACTTCCTGATGGCGTTTGCGGCATCCATTGTATCTCCCTTTGGCACTACTGCTAACGGGTAAAGTAAAGCTATCCTTCTACCATTCCTTTCCAAGAAGTTCTTGAACTCGTCTGTGTTTCCACAATCTGCCAATTCAATTATTCTATGACGGGATAGTTTTCGCTTGCCTCATTGTTTCTCGCAACCGCTGTGTTTTCAAGTTTTGAATTTTCACCAAGCATATGGTGGAGGGCTTTCCGTGCAATAAACTCGCTGGGAAGCCGTTTCTCTCTCACTACCTCCATAATTTCTGATCCTCCTCCAGCGTTGAATTGAGGCTTTCACCGGTATCACACGTTTCCATGCAGCACGGTAGCCTGCTGAATTCGGCTGATATAATTACTGGTATCTTTAGCTGCCTGGGTAGTTGTTGCATGTCGTTGTCATGAGGCTTGGGGACGTATTGTGATCCTCATCCAATATAGCCTCCAGCTGCGAAATCTCTTAATGTTCGTTTATCTTGTGCGTCTTTCCCTGACCGGCGAATGCCCAATCGTTGAAGTCTGCTGGATTGCTGGGAATCGGTTACTCTACGAATTTCTTTGCTTTCTCACCTTGGATATGCACTGGTCTGCCCCACTCGAGCGCCCAATGTAGCCTGGTTTACCTTTACTACCGGCTTCGCGTCCATCGACTCCTGCAATGGGTTGATCAAATACAAGCTGAAGAAATTGAAAGACTTCCAGAACATTAGTGACGACAAGAAAAAATTCAGGGACACCTTAACCGCCAAGGGAGTTCCAGACTCGATTTGCGACTTGCTGTTTGAAAAGTATATTGTAGAAGCTACCGTGTTGGAAGCCATTGGGAAGCATGCCTTCTTGAAGGAAGTCAAAGGGTTGATCGACGAAGAAATGCCTAGTTTAA
>Ga0105053_10008984_pt1 | contig 12825 bp, 11 predicted proteins | sample BON01_FD_78093 | JGI IMG/M metagenome (GOLD analysis project Ga0105053, IMG submission 78093) | Freshwater microbial communities from Lake Bonney liftoff mats and glacier meltwater in Antarctica - BON-01 | ecosystem: Environmental > Aquatic > Freshwater > Ice > Glacier meltwater | place: Lake...
CCGATCCGGAGCGGGTGATGGTGTTTCACTCGCTGTCGAAACGGTCGAATCTGCCGGGATTAAGGTCGGGTTTTGTTGCGGGCGGCCCGGACGGCATCGCGCGGTTGCGGCAATTGCGCGCCTATGCCGGGGCGCCGCTGCCGTTGCCGTTGCAGCGTGTCGCGGAAAAGGTCTGGGCCGATGAGGCGCATGTGACCGAGAGCCGGGCGATGTATCAGCAGAAATACCGCGTCGCCGATCAGGTGATGGCGGGTGTGCCGGGCTATATGCCGCCGCCCGCAGGGTTCTTTCTCTGGTTGCCGGTGGAAGATGGCGAGGCCGCTGCGCTGCGGCTGTGGCAGCAGACCGGGGTCCGGGTGTTGCCGGGTGGTTATCTGTCGCGCGAGGTGGATGGCGAGAACCCCGGCCGCGGATTTATCAGGGTCGCTCTGGTGGCCCCGACACAAGAGATGCAGCGCGGGCTGAGTTTGCTCCGCGACTGTCTGTACCAATAAGAAGGCGAGGGACGATGGCGTATCAGACAAGAGGGCGCGATCCGCTGCTGGACAGCCGGACGCAGGCCGCCATCGAAAAGCGAGGCAAGGAATTGCTGGGGCTGGGGCTGATCGCGCTGGGCGTGATGGCGGCGATGATGATCGGGTCCTATTCGCCCGATGATCCAAGTTGGATGATAGCCACGGATGCGCCGGTGGAGAACTGGCTGGGCCGGATCGGCGCCTCGCTGGCGCAGCCGCTATTCATGATCGTGGGTTGGGGGGCCTGGCTGGTGCCGCTGGTCCTGTTGACCTGGGGCGTGCGCATGACCGCGCATGTCGGCGAAGAGCGCGCGATGGGGCGGCTGATCTTTGCCCCGATTGCGGTGGCGATGGCCTCTGTCTATGCCTCGACCCTGGCACATACGGCGGAGTGGTCGCACAGCTTTGGTCTGGGAGGATTGTTCGGCGATACGGTGCTGAGCATGGTCCTGACGGTCCTGCCGCTGGGTGCGGGGGTGGGTGTCAAGCTGATGTCGCTGGTGGCCGGGTTGGGCATGCTGGCGCTGATCAGTTATGTGCTGGGCTTTACAAGCCGCGAAATCCGGGTTGGCTGGCGGTTTGTGCTGGTCGGCATGGTGATGACCTATGAAATGGTGTTGCGTGTGCTGGGCCGCAGTGCCGAAGTCTCGCTGCGCGCCGCGAAAGGCGTGCAATTGCGCGCGCAGGATATGATCGACGCCCGCCGCGAGCAGGCACGGGTTGACCGGCTGCGCGCCGAGGCCGAGGCCGTGGCCGAGCGTGCTGTGCCGGAACCGACGCAGGCGCAGCGGGTGGCCGCCGTGGTGCGGGCCAATCCGGCGATGCCGGTTGCCCGCGCCGCCGCAGCGCCCGCAGATTATCGCGCCGAACAGCGGATGGACAGCCGCCCTGCCGCGTGGTCTGCGCCGCAAAGCGAGCATCGCGCCGAGCCGCGTCTGAGTGGTGCGCCACAGATGCCGGTGGCCCGTGCGATGCCACCTGCGTTGCAGCAGAGCGGCGGGTTTGCGGCGCCTGTGCGTGAGCCGGTCGCGTCTGCCCCGGCGTCGGGTGGATTCTTGTCCCGACTGCCCGGACTGCTGCACCGGAATGACCCGCAGCCCCGGACCGAGCCGCGCCGGATGCCGGAGAATGAACTGATCGAACTGCCGGATTATGCCGACGATGTCGAACCGTTGGATGATGACCGGATCAAGGCCCGGATTTCGGATGTGATCCGCGCGCGGCTGTTGAACCCTGCCCCGTCCCTGCCGCGTCAGGAGCCCCGGATCGAGCCGCCGGTGACCCGGAGCCATGGCCCGCGCACGTTGATCCTGCCGCAGGCGGCTGAGCCGGAGGACTATGCCCCGATGGTCGAGGCGGAATTGCCGGAGGATGATGCGCTGCGGGGTGCGGATGAGGTCTGGGATGATGGCGTCGATGCGGCGATGGTCGCAGCGCCGGCCTTTGTCCGCCGCAATACCCCGCCGCTGGTGGCCGAGCAGCGTCATGCCCCGGTCCCGGTCGCGGAGCCGCGCAAGGTGGTGCAGCACAACACCCGCAAGCCGGTGCAACCGTCACAGCGCGCAAAATCCGAGGCGCAGCCTGCGCTGCCGCTCGAGGACCGCTATGCCACCTATGAATATCCGCCGCTGAGCCTGCTGACCAATCCTATCGAGGTCGAGCGGTTGCATCTGAGCGATGATGCGCTGGAGCAGAACGCAAGGATGCTTGAGGCCGTGCTGGATGATTACGGCGTCAAGGGCGAGATCGTGTCGGTGCGCCCCGGTCCGGTGGTCACGATGTACGAACTGGAACCGGCACCCGGCCTGAAGGCGAGCCGCGTCATTGGCCTGTCGGATGATATTGCCCGGTCGATGTCGGCCCTGTCTGCCCGCGTATCCACGGTGCCGGGCCGGTCGGTGATCGGGATCGAGCTGCCAAATGCGGTGCGTGAAAAGGTCGTGCTGCGCGAAATCCTTTCGGCGCGCGATTTTGGCGACAGCCAGATGCGCCTGCCGCTGGCACTGGGCAAGGATATCGCCGGGCAGCCGATCATTGCGAACCTCGCCAAGATGCCCCACCTGCTCATCGCCGGAACCACCGGGTCGGGCAAGTCGGTGGCGATCAATACGATGATCCTGAGCCTGCTTTACAAGCTGACCCCAGAGGAATGCCGGTTGATCATGATCGACCCGAAGATGCTCGAACTCTCGGTCTATGACGGGATCCCGCATCTGCTGTCTCCGGTTGTCACCGATCCGAAAAAGGCGGTTGTCGCGCTGAAATGGGTCGTGGGCGAGATGGAGGAACGCTATCGCAAGATGTCGAAGACGGGTGTGCGCAATATCGAGGGCTATAACGGCCGCGTGCGCGATGCCCTGTCGCGCGGCGAGATGTTCGAGCGCACGGTGCAGACCGGGTTTGACGATGAAACCGGCGATCCGATCTTTGAGAGCGATGCGTTCACGCCTGTGGTCCTGCCCTATATCGTGGTGGTCGTCGATGAGATGGCCGACCTGATGATGGTGGCGGGCAAGGAGATCGAGGCCTGTATCCAGCGCCTTGCGCAGATGGCTCGCGCCTCTGGCATCCATCTGATCATGGCGACGCAGCGCCCGTCGGTCGATGTGATCACCGGCACGATCAAGGCGAACTTTCCCACCCGGATTTCGTTTCAGGTCACATCGAAAATCGACAGCCGCACCATTCTGGGCGAGCAGGGGGCAGAGCAACTGCTGGGTATGGGCGATATGCTGTATATGGCGGGCGGGTCCAAGATTACCCGCATCCATGGCCCGTTCTGTTCGGATGAAGAGGTCGAGGAGATCGTCAATTTCCTGAAGGGGTTTGGCCCGCCTGACTATCTGTCTGGTGTGGCAGATGGCCCGGACGAGGACCGCGAGGGTGATATCGATCAGGTACTGGGACTGGGTAACGGATCAGAGACGGAGGATGCCATGTATGACATGGCGGTGCAGATCGTGGCGCGGGATCGCAAATGCTCGACCTCGTATATCCAGCGCAAACTGGCGATAGGCTATAACAAGGCCGCAAGGCTGGTCGAGCAGATGGAGGATCAGGGCGTGGTCACCCCCGCCAATCATGTGGGCAAACGCGAGATTCTGGTGCCGGAGGTGCATTGAGGCAGGGGCCGCTTCGGCGGTCCTTTTCTATTCCGGGACCGGGAAGATCAGGTCATAGGCCCAGTTGAAGCAAAAAGTGTAGACGAGGTAGAAGGCGGCAAAGGACAGGTCCATGATAAGGGCATCCAGCAACGAAATGTCCAGATACCAAGCGATGAAGGGCAACAGGATCAACAACAGCCCGCCTTCGAACAGCAGCGCATGCACAACCCGGATCGATAGTGTCTTGGCCACATGCCCGCGCAGGCGCAACATCGCGAGATCGAAGAGCAGGTTGTAGAGATAGTTCCACAGCGTCGCCAACGTGGCGCTGAAAAGGCCCACGATGCCGATGTCATGCAGGGGTTTGTCAAACACCCATGCCCCCAGCGGCGTGATGCAGATCAGCCCAATCACCTCAAAACTGAGGGCGTGGCGGATACGGTCAGCGGTATTGCGCATTGTCTTTTACAATCACATCGGGTCGTCCTGAATCTGTCTGCCGGGATCGGGCCCGGCGTGGAGGTCGTCCTCGCGCAGGGGGTGATACAGGGTCTGCGGTCGGGGTAGCAAGACGCGCAGCGCCGCTTTTGTCAGCGGATGTCATTGCGCGTGATATCGCCTAGCGCTCGTTCTTGTGGCAGGTCGTCCCTATCTGATGGCATGCGCACGCCCGTGCCCCTGAATAGATGAGGACGTCATGATGATCCGACTTCGCCCGATCCTTGCCGCGCTGGTATTGGCGCTGGCGCCTGTGCTGGCGGTGCCTGCAAGCGCGCAGCAGTTATCCCTTGCCGAGGTTTCGGCCTATCTGAACCAGATGCAGACTGCGCAGGGTGGTTTTACCCAGATCAATGCCGATGGGACAATCTCGACCGGCACGCTTTATATCAAGCGACCCGGACGCGTCCGGTTCGAATATGCCCCGCCCGAGCAATCGCTGGTGGTGGCAGGCGGCGGGCAGGTGGCGATATTCGATCCGCGCTCCAACACCGGACCGGATCGCTATCCGCTGAACCAGACGCCGTTGAACATCATTCTGGAGCGCAATGTCGATCTGACCCGCGCCCGGATGGTCACAGGCCATGTGTCGGACGGGACCGCGACGACGGTCACGGCGCAGGACCCGGAGCATCCTGAATATGGCTCGATCCAGATGGTGTTTACCGCCGCACCGGTGGAGTTGCGCCAATGGATTGTCACGGATGATGCAGGTGGTCAGACCACGGTCATTCTGAATGACCTGACCACGGGCGGGCAGATCCGCGATATTCTGTTCAATATCCAGGCAGAAATGGCGAATTGGAATAACTGAGCCAGGACTGACGCGGGTGTAGGGGCCCCAATGGCGCCCCTACACACGCTACGTCGCGAAACTGAAGATCAGCGCCGGCAGTCGACATGCCCGAGCCAGTCGCGCAGGCTGTCACATCCGGAGCCGCCCGGGATGCGGGGCCGCCGGCCGCTTTCGTTGCCAGCGGTGTTACCGCCGCCTGCTACTGCGCCGGTTCCGGTTCTGCATTCCGAATGTTCGAGGATATCCTGCGGATCGTCGCAGCCCGAGCCGCCCGGCACGCGCGGCTTGGACCGGCCCGAGTCGTTGGAATTGTCGTTGGAATTGTCGTCAGAGCTGTCGTCATTGCGGTCGTCGTCGCGGTCGTCGTCATCATCCTCGCCGCCACGTCCACGACCACGGTCTGAATCATCGTCATCGTCGTCGTCGCTGCCACGGCTGCTCGACTGACCCGAGAAAAGCTGGTTGCTCTCGCTCCAGTCCATGACGATGCCGCTTTTGGTGACACCGGGGGTGCTGAATGTGCCTGCAAAAATGGGGGTGCCGAGTGTGAGTGCAAGGCTGAGCGCGGTGCTGAGGTAGAGAAGGGATTTCATTTTCTGTCCTTTCGAGGATCGGTTGCTATGGGGACAGATTGCAGTGCCGCCCGGTTTTGCGGCACCGACCGAGGTCGCGTCATTTGCAGCGACCGCACATCACCAATGTCCTGCAACTCGGCCGACTTTGGTCTGATGCACAGTCCCTGCGGATGTGGTGATATGTGACTGCACCGATCCATTGGTCAGGTGCGTCGCCGTGCCAGGACATCAGAGAGATATGACCACCCCTATCCGCAGCCCGAGACGACGGTTCATCACCTTGTTGGGTGCTGGTTCAATTCTGGCAGTACTGCCGGTGGGGTTCGGGTTTGATCCTGAGACGGGCGCCCTGCGGCTGATGCCGCCTGCCGCCTATGCCGGGGATGACGATGACGACAACAGCGACCGCGGTGGCGGCGACGACCGGGATGATGACCGGGATGCCGATGATGACCGGGATGATGATCAGGATGATGACAGGGACGACGAGCGTGATGAGCGTGAGGACGACCGTGATGATCGTGACGATGATGACCGCGACGATGCGGACGATGACCGCAGCGGCACGGGTAGCGGCGGTGACGACGGCGGGCGCACTGCGCTGCCCGATATCAGCCTGCGCTATAATGATGGCTGGATCGAGCAGATCGTGAACGATCGTTACGAACTCTTTGATGACAAGGGGCGCCGGGTGATCCGGCGCAGGGCCAATCTGGTGGATTATAACCGGATGGTGGCGCTGCTGGGCTGAAGCTTTGCCCTTGGCCTAGTCGCCCCAACGATCGCGCGCCAGAAGCGCCGCTTCGGTCCGGTTGCGTACATGCAGTTTTTGCAGGATCCCGGTCATGTAGTGTTTGATCGTTTTCTCCTGAAGGTCGAGATCGATCGCCACTTCCTTGTTGCTTTTGCCCTTTGCGACCAGCCGCAGGATATCTTCTTCGCGTTTGGTCAGGCTGTCGATCTCTGTTGGTGCGGCGGCGACGACGCGCGGGGCCTGCATGGCGGCCAGAACCTTCATCGCGAGCGAGGGCGCAACATAGCTGCGACCGGCGGCAAGGTCTGTCACGATCTGAACCAGATCGCGGGAGCCGACGCCTTTGAGGATATAGCCCGAGGCGCCGGCCTTGAGCGCCTGCATCACGTCATCATCCTCTTCGGACACGGTGAGCATAGCGATGCGGGGGCTTGGGTCGAGTGCTGCGATCTGGCGCAGCGTGGCGATGCCGCCATCGGGCATCGAGATGTCTAGCAGGACCACGTCGGGACGTTGGGCCCGCGTCATGGCGAGGGCTTCGCGGCCGCTCGCCGCCTCTCCGACCACGTCAAAACGACCTGATTCGGTCAGGCTGCGCGCGACGCCGTCGCGGTAGAGGGGATGATCGTCGGCGACGACGACGCGGATCAGGTTCATGATTGGGGTCCGGTTTCGATGGTCATGATGAGTTCTGTGCCGCCGTCCGGATGAGTCCGGCCGCTGAAGATGCCGCCGAGCGATTCGACCCGGTCGCGCAGGCCGGCAAGACCGAGCCCATGCCCTTCTTCGGCAGGTTCCGGCACAGCGGGAAGGCCGGGGCCGTGATCACGCAGGCAGAGCCGGAGTTCGCCGGACTTGCAGGTGAGTGTGACGCTGATCCCGATACCATCGGCGTGGCGGCTCGCGTTGCCTAGCCCTTCCTGCATGAAGCGGAACACGCAGATGCGGGCGGCGGGGCTGAGGTCGGGGTCTGAGCCACAGCGCAGGTCGAGCGCGACCGTATGACCGCTGCGCACGCCATGCGCCTCGGCGACGGCCTGAACGATGGCAGCGATCGGGCGACCGGCGATATCGGGCAGGGAGAGACCGCGCGAGAGGGCGCGCAACTCGGTCATCGCGTCGTTGACCGCTGTGGCCACGGTGTCGAGTTCGGCGTCGCCGGGGGCCAGTTTGTCGCGCAGATTGTCGAGCCTGAGCGCGGCATAGGCAAGATATTGTGCCGGCCCATCATGCAGATCGGCACCGATCCGGCGCATCGTCTGTTCGGTTTGTGCCGCGGCACGCGCTGCTGCTGCCTGTACCCGGAGCCGCAGTTCGGTGTTATGTTGCGAGAGTTCGTGCAGGTCGGCCATGCGTGCGGCCAGATCGCGCCGCTGGCTTTCGATCAGGCGGCTGCCGCCAAGCACGATGGCATAGAGCAGCGAGCCGAGCGCCAGCATGATCCCAAAGACCGCGCCCCATGCGCCACGGCGGGCTGCGATGAGGTCGTCGCGCAATTCGTAGTTGACGACATAGAACTCGGCCACGGCGATCACGTCCCCGGACCAGACTTCGCGGATCGGGGAATAGACTTCGAGCAACGGCAGGCTGAGCGCGCCTTCGTCGATATCCTCGGCGCTGCCCAGTTCCTCGAAATCGGCGCGCACTTCGCCGTCCCATGCGCGGAGCAGGTTTTCGGTGACTTCAAAGGTCTGGCCGACCAGATCGCGGTTGCTCGCCTCGATCAACAGGCCATCGCGGCGCCAGAATTTGTAGGAGACGACGGTTTCGCCCAGCGATGTGTTCTGAAACAGCTCTTCAAGCGCGCGTTTGGCGCCCGGGGAAAGGGTATCGGAATCCCGGAATTGCTGGCTGATCGGAGAGATCATGCTTTCCATATAGATCGCGGTGGCGTTGGCGGAGTTGCGCACCACGGCATCTTCGATCCGGGCGGTGACAAGCGAGCCGATGATGGCGGCGGCAAGGGTCAGGACCAGACCACTGGCAAAGGCATAGCGTGTGGCGAGCGACATGCGCTGCCAACGGTTGCCGAGCCCGAGGCCCGACTGTGTCAGTTTTGGTCTGGTCGGTCCCTGTTCGGGAACGGCAAGGTCAGTCATGTCCCGATCTATGGACCGGAACGGGGGCGCGCGGAAACAGGCTTTGGTCTGATGACTGCAGAAAGTGGCGCGGTTCCCGGATCATCCCCGCCGGCAGGACCGCAGTTGCGCGTCATACATGACCGCCCGCGCCTCGATCTCGCCGGCGATGCGCACCAACCATGTCTTGCTGTCATAGCTGCGGCGCAAATAGCCGCTGCGCCCTTCGTGATAGGCGAGATACTGGTTGTGCGCGTCGTTGAGCGGCACGCCGGTTTCCTGAACGGTCAGGGTCATGTACCAGCCCATGAAATCGGTGGCGTCGGCAATATCGTCGCGTCGCGCGCGGCGCACACCCTGACTGGACAGATATTCGTCCCATGTCCCGTCGAGCGCCTGCGAGTAACCGAAGGCCGAGGATTGCCGTCCGACCGGGATCACCCCCAGCGCGTATTGATGCGGCGGGCGGGCGTTGCCGATGAATTTGCTTTCCTGATAGATGAAGGCCATCAGGACCGGCACCGGCACCCCCCATTTGCGTTCGGTCGCCCGAAAGGCGCGCAGGTAATCTGGATGCTGCGTGACAATTGCGCAGGCATTGTCCAGCTCTCTGGGTGCCGCGTATTCCCGGCTGCCGCAGCCGGATACCAGCGTCAATAGGATCATGGCGCGAAAAAATCTGCTCATCTGCCGCCTCGTGTCGTCTTTTGTTTTGCGGTCAGTGTAGCGGATCATGCACGGTCTGGGAACTGGCAAGGGCCGGGGATCAGATCACAAAAGCAAGGATCAGCGGCAAACCGAGCACGGAGAGCAAGGTAGAGACGACGACAAGCCCAGCGACGGCCTGCGCGTCGCTGCCATATTTCTCGGCCAGCAGGTAGGAGGTGACCGCGACGGGGGTGGCCAGCTGCAACACCAGAACGGCAAAAGCGACGGGTGCGAGCCCGAACCAAAGCCCCGCCGCGACGCCGGCGCCAGCGCAGAGCCCGAATTTCAGCAGCGAGAGCCAGACCGCCTGTCGGATCAGTCCCGGTCGCAGCCGCGCCACGGCGACGCCGAGCGTGACCAGCATCAGCGGGATGCCAAGCTGTCCGATCAGTTCGAGCGTGTTGGTCAGAAAGACCGGCGTTTCCCAGCCTTGCCAGAGGAAAACCGCGCCAAGCAGCGTGGCCCCGACCAGGGGTTCCTGCACCAGACGCCGCAGCGAGCCGCCGCCGGTGACCAGCCAGATCCCGAAGGTGAAGTTGATCACGGCCATGACGCCGAAGATCACCACGGCATAGCCCAGCCCCTCGGAGCCGAAGGCAAAGAGCGCCAGCGGCAGGCCGATATTGCCGGTGTTGCCAAAGATCAGCGGCGAGAGATAAGTCGCCCGGTTCAGGCCCAGCCCGGCCACGATGGCCCAGAATACGGCGATCACGGCGAGATAGGCAGCGAGGCTGGCGAGCGAGACGGTCGCCAGAGCGGCTGGGTCAATCTCGGTCTGCATCAGTGCCACGAAGATCAGGCAGGGCACGCCGAGCGTCATAGCCATGCGCGTGACGAACTGCATCGGATAGTCGAGCCCAAGCTTGACCCAGACAAATCCGATCAGCCCAAGCAGGAAAACCGGGGCGGTGATTTCGACGACTGTAAGCACAAGGTTCACAGACTGTTTCTCATGTTTTGCATGCGCGGGCGTGGACTCCACCCCGTTCTCGCGGGTATTAGAGGGATGGGGGTTGTTCTGCCATGCTGAAAACACGCGCAAAGTATAGTCTTGGACAGGTGGTTCGGCACCGAAAACACCCCTTCAGGGGTGTCGTGTTCGACGTGGATGCGATGTTTTCGAACACCGAGGAATGGTATCAGGCCATTCCCGAGGACAGCCGCCCGAACCGCGAGCAGCCGTTTTACCACCTGCTGGCCGAAAATGACCAAAGCTATTACGTGGCCTATGTCTCGGAACAGAACCTGATTGCGGATTATTCCGGCGAACCGGTGGATCACCCTGATCTGGATGATCTGTTTGGCCCGTTCGAGGATGGGCATTATCCGTTGCAGGTGCAGCTGAATTAACGCGTCGGCCGTCAGTATCCCAAGGCACAGCCATCTTTGCGCGGATCTGACCCGCCGACCAGGACTCCATCTTCGCCGATGATGATCGCCTGAGCGCCGCCCAGCGGTTCCTCGGCGGTGCTGACCTGATGGCCCAGCGCGGCGAGTTCTGCGCTGACCTGCGCACCGTAGCCGGATTCGAGCCGCAGCCCTGCCGCATCGGCAAAGCTGCGCGGGGCATCGATCGCCTGCTGCACATCCATGCCGAAATCCTCCAGATTCGAGGTAAACCGCGCGTGCCCGGTGGGCTGATAGGCCCCTCCCATCACGCCGAAGGGGGCGAGTACCTTTCCATTGCGCTTGATCATCCCCGGAATGATCGTGTGCATCGGGCGTTTGCCCCCGGCCGCCTCGTTCGGGTGGCCGGGGGTGAGAGAGAAACCGGCGCCACGGTTCTGGAACAGGATGCCGAACCGGTCCGACGCGATCCCGGCGCCAAAACCCCAGTAGATCGAATAGATCAGCGACACGGCCATACGGTCCCGGTCCACCACGCTGAGATAGACGGTGTCCTTGTGCACCGCATCGGTGCCCGGAAGGCTGGCTGGCATGGCGCGGGCGGGGTCGATCAGCGCGGCCAGACGCGCGGCGGTTTCGGGCGAGAGCATGTGATCGAGCCGGGTGGTATGGTCCGCGTCGCCGACAAAGCGGTTGCGCGCGTCATAGGCGAGTTTCGTCGCCTCCGCCTCGATATGCACGCGCTGCGCTCCGATCGGGTTCATCGATGCGATGTCGAAATGCGACAGGATGTTGAGCAGCAGGATCGCGGTGGCCCCCTGCCCGTTGGGCGGATGCTCCCACAGCGCGAGCCCGCCGTAGCCGCCGCTGACCGGATCGGTATAGGTGCAGGCGGTGGCGGCCAGATCGTCGAGCGTATGACTGCCGCCCAGCGCATTGAGCGAGGCGATCATGTCCTGAGCGACCTCGCCTTCGTAAAACCCGGCGCGGCCCTGTGCGGCGACGCGGCGCAGCACCTCTGCCTGACCCGGCGCGCGGAATATTTGTCCGGTGCGGGCAGGCTGATTATCCAGCATGAAGTAGTCGCGGGCACGACCTTGCAGCGCTGCGCCCGATTCGGGCCAGTCATGCGCGACGCGCGGGGCAACGGGTACGCCTTCGTCGGCATAGCGGATCGCGGGGGCGAGGGTGGCGGGCAGGCCGATGCGGCCCCAATCCTGCGACAGGCGGCAAAACGCATCCATCGCGCCGGGCAGCGTTACGGCCTGCGGGCCCCGCAGAGGCATGGTTTCATGACCGGCATCGCGCAGGGCGGCAGCATCGAGCGCGGCGGGCGCACGGCCGGACCCGTTCAGGCCGATGATGTCCTCCGACCCTGCGGGTGACAACAGAACAAAGCAATCGCCACCGATTCCGGTCATCTGTGGTTCGCAAATGCCAAGCAGGACCGCCGCGCCGATGGCGGCATCGACGGCATTGCCGCCTGATTCGAGGATTTGCACGGCGACCTTGGCCGCGAGCGGATGCGACGTGGCACAGATGCCATTGCTGGCATAAACGGGCGAGCGCCCCGGTTGGTGAAAATCGCGCATCGCCTGTTCTCCCTGATTGTGCGGGGCAGAGTAGCGTGGCGTTTGGGGGATGCAATGCGGGCCGGGATGGTAAACCTCGGCGCCCCGCTACTGGGTGGGGGCTTTGTCACGGGACGCCGAGGGAAGCCATGCAGCTACAGGCACTTGATCGCGCCGGATGGTGGCGTCAGCATGGGGAGAGCGCGGTATTTTCGGGGCAGTTTCGGGCTGATGCGAAACAGTGCAGGGCGGGCGCCCGATTGATGACAGGATGGCAACAATGCGGACGGTAGTGATTGCAGGTGCGGCCCGGACGCCGATGGGCGGATTCCAGGGGGTTTTTGCTGAGGTGGCGGCACCCGTGCTGGGCGGGGTGGCGATCGGGGCCGCGCTGAAGCAGGCGGGGATTGCCACGGTGGATGAGGTCCTGATGGGATGTGTCCTCCCAGCCGGACAGGGGCAGGCGCCGGCACGGCAGGCGGGATTCGCGGCCGGACTGGGCGCAGAGGTTCCTGCGACGACACTGAACAAGATGTGCGGGTCGGGGATGAAGGCCGCGATGCTGGCCTATGATCAGATCGCACTTGGCGGGGCCGGGGTAATGATCGCGGGTGGGATGGAGAGCATGACCAACGCGCCCTATCTGTTGCCCAATATGCGTGGCGGCGCGCGGATCGGGCATCAGGCGGTGCAGGATTCGATGTTCCTCGACGGATTGGAGGATGCCTATGACCCCGGTCGGCTGATGGGCACATTTGCCGAGGATTGCGCGGGCGCCTTTGGGTTCAGCCGGGCGGCGCAGGATGACTACGCGCTGGAATCGCTGGAGCGGGCGTTGGCGGCGCAGGCGATCGGTGCGTTTGTCGCCGAGATTGCGCC
>Ga0105053_10008989_pt1 | contig 12817 bp, 11 predicted proteins | sample BON01_FD_78093 | JGI IMG/M metagenome (GOLD analysis project Ga0105053, IMG submission 78093) | Freshwater microbial communities from Lake Bonney liftoff mats and glacier meltwater in Antarctica - BON-01 | ecosystem: Environmental > Aquatic > Freshwater > Ice > Glacier meltwater | place: Lake...
CGGAATGGCTGGTGAAGCGCAGCGCGCCCAGCACGACCTCATCGCGCGCCATCGCCTTGGTGGCGGCGCCCAACGACAAAAGGGTCGCCGCGACGGCGCCAAGGCCGGTGAGCCATTGGCGCCGGCTTGTGTGGAAATGCATGATGATACCTCCCGGGGTGTCGATGTGCGGCGGCGTCTTCGTCCGCCATTCCCGAAACTTTGATCGGTTTGCGCGGCGTTGAAAACCCGTCTTTTCCCCCGGCGGCCGCCCCTCCCCCCTTTAAGCGGCGGGAGGGGCGCACGCGCGTCAGGTGTCGATGTTCTCGACCGCCAGCGCGTTGTCTTGGATGAACTGGCGGCGCGGCTCCACCACATCGCCCATCAGCTTGGAGAATATCTCATCCGCGTCGTCCATATGCTCCACCCTCACCTGCAGCAGGGTGCGCGCCTCGGGATCGAGCGTGGTTTCCCACAGCTGGCTGGGGTTCATCTCTCCCAGACCCTTGTAGCGCTGCAGGCTCTGGCCCCGCTCGCCTGCGGCGAGCACGACGTCGAGCATTTCCTGCGGGCCGTGGATGCGGTCGTCCTTGTCCTTGCGGCGCAGCTCCACCGGGGTGCGGTAGATCTCGCGCAGGCCCGCCGACAGCGCCGAGAGGCGGCGCGCTTCGCTCGAGGCGAGCACCGGGCCGTCGAGGGTCCGGACCTCCGCCACCCCGCGCACGACGCGCGACATCCGCAGCCCGCCATTGGCGGTGCGCGTGCCGGTCCAGCCGCGCTCCGTCTCGGGCGCGATCATGTCGAGCCGCTCCGCCACGCGGGCGGTCAGCGCCTCGGGCGCGCCTTGGAGCGCCTCGGCGTCGAGCGCGCCGGCGATGGCCGCCTGCTCGATCAAGAACCGCGGCGCCGAGGTCGGGAAGGACTGGATCGCATGGCGGGCCTGACGCGCGTCCTCGACCACGCGCGCGAGGTCCGCGCCCGCCAGCGCGGTTCCGTCGCCCAGCGTCAGCACCGCGCCCTCGACGCCCTGCGCGATCAGATAATCCTCAAGCGCGCGCTGGTCCTTGAGGTAGACCTCCGACTTGCCGCGCGCGACCTTGAACAACGGGGGCTGGGCGATGAACAGATGCCCGCCCTCGATCAGCTCAGGCATCTGGCGGTAGAAGAAGGTCAGCAGCAGCGTGCGGATGTGCGCGCCATCGACGTCTGCGTCGGTCATCACGATGATCTTGTGGTAGCGAAGCTTGGAGATGTCGAATTCATCCCGCCCGATCCCGGTGCCGAGCGCGGTGATCAGGTTCCCGATCTCCTGACTGCCCAGCATTCGGTCGAAGCGCGCGCGCTCGACGTTCAGGATTTTGCCGCGCAGCGGCAGCACGGCTTGGTTGTGGCGGGAGCGGCCCTGCTTGGCCGAACCGCCGGCGCTGTCACCCTCCACCAAGAACAGCTCCGACTTGGCGGGGTCCTTTTCTTGGCATTCGGCCAGCTTGCCGGGCAAGTTGGCGACGTCGTTCTTGCTCGACTTTTGCACGATTTCGCGGGCGCGGCGGGCGGCGTCGCGCGCCAGCGCCGCGGTCACGACCTTTTCGGCGATTTTCTTCGCCTCGGCCGGGTTTTCCCCGAGCCAATCGGCCAACCGCTCATTCATCAAGGATTCGACCGCGGTGCGAACCTCGCTGCTCACCAGCTTGTCTTTGGTCTGGGAGCTGAACTTGGGGTCCGGCACCTTGACCGAGAGGATGCAGGTCAGCCCCTCGCGGGCGTCATCGCCCGACAGCACGATCTTTTCCTTTTTCGCCAGCCCGGAGGAGCCGACGAAATTGTTGATCGTCCGCGTCAGCGCTCCGCGAAAGCCCGACAGATGCGCGCCGCCATCCCGCTGGGGGATATTGTTGGTGAAGCACAGCACATTCTCATGGTAGCCATCGTTCCACCACATCGCGACTTCGACGCCGATGTCGTCCCGCTCGCCGCGCACGACGATCGGCGCCGTGAGCAGCGGGGTGCGCGAGCGGTCGACATAGCGCACGAATTCTTCGACGCCGCCCTCATAAGCCATGATCTCTTCGCGCGGCTCGACGCTTCGTTCATCGCGCAGCTTGATCCGCACGCCGGAGTTAAGGAACGCCAGCTCGCGCAGGCGATGCTCCAGCGTTTTCCACTGAAACTCCCGATCCGAGAACGTGTCGAGGCTGGCGAGAAAGCGCACCTCGGTGCCCTTGCGCCCGTTCGCGTCGCCGACGACCCGCAAAGACTCGATCGTGTCGCCATGGGAGAATTTCGCGAAATGCTCTTTGCCGCCGCGCCAGATCCGCAGCTCCAGCCAATCGGACAGCGCGTTGACCACGGACACGCCGACGCCGTGCAGCCCGCCCGAGACCTTGTAGGAATTGCTGTCGAATTTCCCGCCCGCGTGCAGCTGGGTCATGATGACCTCGGCGGCCGAGACACCCTCCTCGGTGTGGATCGCGGTGGGGATGCCGCGGCCGTTGTCGCTGACGGAAACCGAGCCGTCGGCATGCAGCGTCACGGACACGGTGTCGCAGTGGCCTGCCAGCGCCTCGTCGATGCCATTGTCCACGACTTCGTAGACCATGTGGTGCAGACCTGAGCCATCGTCCGTGTCGCCGATGTACATGCCGGGACGCTTGCGGACAGCCTCCAAGCCCTTGAGAACCTTGATGGAATCCGCGCCGTAATCGGCCTCTTTTTCGGCGTCGGATCTGGTGGAGGCGTCTTCCGACATTGCGGCGATCCCATATTTTTCTTTTTGCTGACGCACCTTACCTGCGCACGAGGAGGGTGTCACGGGCGCCGCGCCTTTTCCGCGCGCACGGCTCGGCGCTGTGATGAGGGGGTGCTGATGCGGATTCGCAAACAGTTGATAATTTGTGTGATGCACAGGCGAATATAAATAAAATATGCGATGGCCAAGCTGGAGCGGGATGGCGGATTTGAGCGGCTCGCTGAAAGTCTCCCTACGTCGCGGCACGCCAACACATTCGACTTTGGCGAACTTTTGGCGGATTTCGCGCCGGATGCCTTCATCTGCAGAATGCCCTATCGACAGACCTCGGCTTGGGCCGCGGCCAGCCAGACGCCGACCCTGCCCGTGTTCTCCGATGCCTTCCGCGGTGGAGGGCATCGCATAACCTAGCGGAATTTGCGCACCGCGCGCGCTGCGCAAGCTGAGACCGGGGATCTACGCCAACCATCAGATCAATGCCTCGCGCGCGCTCAACGCGGCGCTCGGGCTGCCCGACGAGCGGTCCCTGCCGTGGGACTGGCCTGCGCTGATGCCGCACCCGGACCCGAAGAGTTAGAACGCAGCGGCGCCGTTCACACATGTTCCATGCGGGCGCGACACTATTCGCTGCCCCCCCGGCGGCGCGCGGCGGCGCCGAGCCCGGCGATGGCCGCCACCGGCAGGACCGCCGACGCGAGCAGGGGCTCGGCAGGCATGCTCGACACCGTGAGCGAGTGGGTTTTTGGATTGAAGAGTTCGGCCGCGTTGCGGAGCGCGCTGTTGATTGCGAATAAAACCTTGGAGCTGCTGCTTCGAAAAATAGAGAAATATTCAAAATTAAATCATTCGTGATGGGCTGTAAGTCAATAAAACTACCATCAATATTCAAGAGCGTGGCGGCAGCCGACGATGCCATCGGCGCTGTGGCCAAATCGATTTATCCGGCCAATTTTCAAAATTCACGGCAATGTCCTTCCTTGCAGAGGGCGGGTGCAACGAATTAGATGCGTTCAGCAGAAACAGGTTCTTTTCAAGCGATCTTGGTGGCAAAGTTCATTGAAATCTTGGGATTATCGCTGCCTGAGCGCCAGTGCAGTGCAAGAAATAAATTCATGTTCCCCAAAAACACGGCTCAACAGGAAAAGCTTTTCAAATTCTCGTCAGGCATGTCCACAAGCTCGCTGTCGCGCTGGGCAGGTCGGCCCATGAAACGCTCCCCGAGCCAGGCGAAATCGCCGTCCTGCGACCGTGCTCCGGCCGCTGCGGACTCCGGCGTCATCGGCTGCATTGTCGCGCCCTGCCGCTCCGCTATCGCGAATTGGAACGCATAGGCCGGCGTCAGGCCCATGCGCAGATCGGAGATGATGATTTCTTCGCCCACGCGGTCCGCGCGATAATACCCGCGGCTGAACCATTCAAGCTTTTGGAACGCATCCGTGCCGGCGACGCAGGCTGCGATCTCAGGATGCCTCGGGTGGGTGTATATTTGCCGGGCGTCCGCGCCGTCGAGCAGCGAGAGATAGAGGTTGTGGTAGCGGTCCTCCTCCAGCCCGATCACCCGCCAGAGGACGGTGTTGAACGGGGAGGCGATGGCGAAGATCCGGTCGGGGGCGATGCCTTGGCGCGCGAAAATCTCCTGCGCGCGCGCTTCGATATGGCGCTGGGTGACCGCGCTCAGCCCCATGTAGAGGCTGCTGAAGGCGAATGCGGCGACGACCCCTGTGTTCAGGCGCGACGACCATCGCCCGCTCAGCAGCGCCCATAGGGTCACGCCAAGCAGCGGGAGGGTGTAGATCGGGTCGATGATGAAGACGGAGCCGACTCCGACCGGGTCGGGAAACAGCGGCCAGAAAATGCGGGTGCCGTAGACCGTCATCGCATCGATGATCGCATGGGTGACGAGGCATAGAAACACGGTCAGCCAGACAAGCGGCCGCTGATCTCTCAGGCTGCGGATGCTACGGACGAAAATTTCTCCGATGATGGGCGCCGCGAGGGTGTGAACGAGCACCGAGTGCGTCCAGCCCCGGTGAAACACGAAGGAATCCACAGGATCATCAAAGGGGATGAACACATCGAGATCGGGAAGCGTGCCAAGCGCGCCGCCAATCAGCGCCGCCTTGCGGGGTCCAAGCGTTTTGCCAAGGCACAGGGTCGAAACCGTCGCCCCGAGAACGAATTGCGTGAGTGAATCCATGGTGCGCAACAATCTCCTTTTGGGTTGAATGTAGGGCTGTCGCGCGCGTCGGCATCCGCTTGCGATCGGTTTGTCTCGTCATCATGGGCCGCCGACGGCGCTGGATCGAGGGTCTGGCGCGCCGCCGTGGCCCTGGCGCCCGATTTGGGCGGCCACTGAGCCAAGATCATCACCGGGCATCCGCCGGGCGCCCTCTGTGGCGGTTCGCAGGGGGCGCGATGGCAAGGGCACGAAGGGATCGCGGCCCTGCGCGCGCGGCAAGGCCGCATCTCGCCTCGATCGGCGCATGGCGGCGGCGCCTCGTGGTGAACGGCCGCCAGGGCGCGCCCCGCCGCAACGGCCGGGCAAAGCCTGCGCGCGGCGCTTACCGCTCCGTCAGGGTCGATCCGCCCTCGCCCTCGCGCAGCTCGATCTGGTGGGCGCGCGGGCCCAAGGCCTCGAACAGCTCCGCGCCCGTGCCGGTCATCCACGCCTGGGCGCCCAAGCCGCAGACCTCGTCATAGAGCGCCGCGCGCCGGTCCGCGTCGAGATGGGCGGCGATTTCGTCCAGCAAAATGATCGGCGGCGCGCCCGCTTGCGCCGTCATCGCCCGCCCGGCGGCGAGGATCAGCGACACCAGCAGGGCCTTTTGCTCTCCGGTCGAGCACAGGCGCGCGTCCACCCCCTTGGCGGCATAGACCGCGCGCAGATCGCTGCGATGCGGGCCATTCAGGCTGCGCCCCGCGGCCGCGTCGCGCGCGCGCCCGTCGCGCAAGGCGCGGCGCAGCGCGTCCTCGGCCCCCGCGCGGTCCGCCTCGGGGTCCTGCCCGGCGGCGAGGGCTGCGGCGAAGCGATCCTCGGGCGCGCCCTCCAGCGTCAAGGTTGCGGCGGGAAAGGCGGTGGCGGCGCCGTCTTGCGCGCCCGCGAGGCGCGCGACGGTGCGCGCGCGGGTCAACGCGACGGCGGCGCCCGCGGTCGCCATCCGATCCTCGAGGGCGGCGAACCACGCGGCGTCGCGCACATCGTCTTTCAGCAGGCGGTTGCGGTCGCGCATCGCCTTTTCATAGGCCAGCGCGGCCTCGCCGTGCCCCGGCTCGAACGCCAGCGCGATGCGGTCGATGAAGCGGCGCCGCTCCGCCGCGCCTTCGGTCCACAGCCGGTCCATCGCCGGGGTCAGCCACAGCAGCGGCGCGAGCGCCCCGAGCCGGATCTGCGCCGCCGCCTTGGCGTCGATCAGCACCGCGCGCGCGGCCCCGCGGGTCAGATCGACCGAGGTTTCCAGATCATGCAGCCCGTCCGGCCCGCTGAGCCGCGCGGTGATCTTCCAGCCGATGGGATCGGGGGCGCGCGCCATCTCGTCCGCCGCCGCGCGGCGCAGGCCACGGCCCGGCGAGAGCAGCGACAGCGCCTCGAGGATGTTGGTCTTGCCCGCGCCATTGGGGCCGAACAGCGCGACCGGGCGCCCGTCGGTGACAAGGCGAAGCCGCGCGTGCGATCGAAACAGCGTGAGCCCGAGGGCGAGGATCGCGCGCCGGGTCATCGCGCACAGGGGTGGCGGGCCATCTCAGACCCGCATGGGCATGACCACATAGACCGCGCTTTCATCATCGCCCTCGCGCACCAGCGTCGGATCGCCGGAGCCGTTGAACAGGAACACCGCGTTCTCACGGTCGACCTGTCCGGCGATTTCGGTCAGATACTTGGCGTTGAAGCCGATTTCCAGCGGCTCATGGGCGTAGGCCACCGCAAGCTCCTCGGTCGCGGCGCCGCTGTCGGGGGCGTTGACCGACAGCACGAGGCGGTCCTCGTCCAGCACCAGCTTGACGGCGCGCGACCGCTCCGAAGACACCGTGGCCACGCGGTCCACCGCCGAGGCGAATTCGGCGGCGTCGACCTCGAGCCGGCGGGTGTTGCCCACCGGGATCACCCGCGTGTAATCGGGGAACGACCCGTCGATGACCTTGGAGGTCAGCGTCAGCTCAGGGCTCGCGAAGCGCACCTTGGTCTCGGAGACCGAGACCTGGATCATCGCCTTGTCATCCTCCAGCAGGCGGCGCAGCTCATTCACCGTCTTGCGCGGCACGATCACGCCGGGGATCCCCTCGGAGCCCGGAGGCGCCGGGGCGTCGATGCGCGCCAGACGGTGGCCGTCGGTCGCCACGCAGCGCAGCATCCGCCCGCCCACGCCGTCCGCGACATGCATGTAGACGCCATTGAGGTAATAGCGCGTCTCCTCGGTGGAGATCGCGAAGCGCGCCTTGTCGAACAGCCGCCGCAGCAGGGGGGCGGGCGCCTCGAACGTGCTTTCGTATTCGGCCGAGGCCATCACGGGGAAATCTTCTTTGGGCAGGGTCGAGAGGCTGAACTTGGACCGCCCCGCGGTGACATGCAGGCGCCCCGCCTCACCCTCGTCCTCAAGCCGGATCTGCGAGCCGTCGGGCAGTTTGCGCACGATGTCATGGAGCGTGTGCGCCGGCACGGTGGCGGCGCCGGCTTGCTCCACCATCGCGTCGATGACGTCGACCACCTCGATGTCGAGATCGGTGGCGCGGATCGATATCGACGCGCCGCTCGCCTCGATCAGCACATTGGACAGGATGGGAATCGTCGTTCGACGCTCCACCACGCCCTGGGCTCGGCTCATGGCCCGCAAAAGCGCGGCACGCTCGACGCTGATCTTCATCGCATTCTCGCCTGGATGCGCGCGGCGCCGGAGCATCGCGCATGGTGGGACCTGTATCGGCGCCTCATGTGCCGGGCCGACCACACTAGCCGCATGTGCGCCGGGGGCAAGGGGCGGGGGCGGATTATCACGCCTTTGAAACCGCTTGCCGCAGGTGCGTCAGGCTTCGAGCATGCGGCGCAGCAATTCGAGGTCCTCAGCCATCTGGCTGTCGGTGGTCTTCAGCTTTTCGATCTGCTTGACCGCGTGGATCACCGTGGTGTGGTCGCGCTTGTCGAACCGGCGGCCGATCTCGGGCATCGATTTGCTGGTCAGGGTCTTGCACAGATACATCGCGATCTGCCGCGGCCGTGCGATCGAGCGCGAGCGCCGCGGCGACAGCAATTCGGACATCCGCAGGTTGTAATGCTGCGCGACCTTGCGCTGAATCTCCTCGATCGTGACCTTGCGGTCATTGGCGCGCAGAAGATCGGACAGACATTCCTCGGTCATGTCCAGATCGACCTCGCGGCCCACCAAGGACCCGAACGCCATCAGCCGCGTCAGCGCGCCTTCGAGCACGCGCACGTTCGAGGAGATCCGGTGCGCGAGATATTCCAGCACCTTGAGCGATATCCGCACGTCGGGGTGGTTGCGCTGCATCGATTCGAGCTTGGATTGCAAAATGCCGAAGCGCAGCTCGTAATCGGTCGGGTGCAGATCGACCACGAGGCCCCATTGCAGGCGCGATTTGATCCGCTCCTCCAGGCCCTCGATTTCGCCGGGCGCGCGGTCGGCGGAGATGACGACCTGCTTGCCCTGCTCGGTCAAGGCGTTGAAGGTGTGAAAGAATTCCTCTTGGGTGGAGTTCTTGCCGGCGATGAACTGCACGTCGTCCACCATCAGCACGTCCACCGACCGGAACAGCTGCTTGAACCCGGTGGTGTCCTTGAACCGAAGCGCGCGCACGAAGCGGTACATGAACTGCTCGGCCGAGATGTAGAGGATCTTGCGACCGGGGTGCATTTCTTGCACCCGCCAGCCGATGGCATGCATCAGGTGGGTTTTGCCCAAGCCCACGCCACCATATAAAAACAGCGGGTTGAACATCACCTCGGGGTCTTCGGCGACGCGGCGCGCGGCGGCGTGCGCCAGCTCGTTGGGCTTGCCGACCACGAAGCGATCGAAGGTGAACCGCTGGTCCAGCGCGACGGAGCCGAGGGCGCCGGCCTCCGCCTCTTCCTCGGCGGCGGCGGCGGCGGCGGCCGAGGATCGGCGCGTTTCCGCCTCGGCGTTCTCCAGATCCTCGACGACCGAGGCGGCTTCGGCGCGCGCGCGCCGCTCGTCATAGCTTTGCGGCGCCGACATGTGGGGCGCGGGCCCGCCCTGCGCCGAGGGGCGCGGCGCGCCCGCGCGCGCGGGGCGCTGGGTCTCGGCGGTGCGCGCGTGCGTCTGCATGGGCGCTTGGGCGTATGTTTGGCCGGGCGATTGCGCCGGCGATTGGCCCGGCGATTGGCTTGGCGCGCGCGCCGGGGCGCCCGCGGGGGCGCCCGCGCCGGTGACGAGCGTGCGGCGGCGCAGGCGGAATTCCAGCTTGGTGACATTCTCGAATTCGGTCGAGATCATGCGCGTGAGCACGTCGCCGTAATGCCGGTCCACCCATTCGCCAATGAAATTGGTCGGCGTGGACAGCACCGCGACCGGACCCGCGGCGTCTTCGAGCACCAGCGGGTTGATCCAGTTTTCAAAGGCCGACCCGCCGATTTCGGCGCGGGTCATCTCGCGGATGCGGGCCCAGGCCGGTCCGATCGGGTGCGCGGACGAATCCGAATTGGCGGACATGCTTATCTCCCTGCCGCTGCGGCGCGCGCGGTCGGCGCCGTCGGCGGGTTTTTCGGACAATGCGGGGTGGGTCAGCTTTGACGCCATGGCAGATCGCGGGCTTTCCAGCCGTTGGCGCCGCCGCGATGACCGTCGCCGTCCAGATCGCCCTCAAAGCCCTCGGCGACGTTGATGCAGCGCGTGGACGACCCGGTCGCCGCAAGGCGCGCCGCGACCTCGCAGGCGGCGTCATAGGACCGCGCGCCCGAGCGGCAGATGAAATAGATCGCGGCCGGAGGCGTGTCGCCGAATTCGGCCAGCAGCTGGTCCGCGAAGGTGTCGTTGACGCTCATGTCCGGAAAGCGCCGCCATTCGATCATCAGCGTCGATGCGCCCAGCGAGGACAGATCCGGCAGACCCACGAAGGTCCATTCGGGCCGCGTGCGCACATCGACCAAAGCCGCGTTTCCCGCGCTCAGGGCCTGCCATGCTTGCGTGGGGTGCTGGTGATCTACGCTCATGAAGGCTCCTGATCGTGCGGCGAGACGGGACGCGTCGGCGAGGGCGGGCGGCGGCCCGGCCCCCGTCGGCGCATGAGCCGCAAGGTCTGTGTGATTCCAAGGTACATGATACCCGCAGCGGGCTGCCACCGGCAAGGATGGTTCTGGTGCGGCATGGCGGCGGAGACTATTCGCGCGCGCAATTCGCGGTAAAAGCGGCAAGCGTAGGCGCTGAAGCGCAAAGATAATAAGAACCGCTACGGCTGATCCGTGCGATTTAGCTGGCTTTGCATTGGAAGTGGTGGCGCTGCGGTGCGAATACTCAGCCGCGCCGCGTGTCCTGAACTTAGGCCCGTCGCCTGATTCCAAGCAATGGGGCTAAAATGCGAACATGCCGTGAATGATCCCGCAGCGTGAGGGCGGCCCTTCGCAAGGCGCAGGGCGCGCTCGAATGCGCGCGCACCATTTAGGCGGCCGCATGAAATCGGCCGCGGAGCGACAGGGCGAACACGCGTGGAGCGGCCGCGCGCGATGGTCAGGTCTGCGACCCGCAGCGTCCCGAAGCCAGCCATTCGCAGCCGTGCAAAAGCGGAGCGCGGCCCCGAACCGGGGCCGCGCTCAGGCGCGTCCGACAGGGCCGCGCGGATCAGACGGCGAGAGGCGCCAAGCCCTTGATGCGGCTGGCGAGGCGCGAGACCTTGCGGCTCGCGGTGTTCTTGTGGAACACGCCCTTGGTCACGCCACGCATGATTTCAGGCTGCGCGGCCTTGAACGCTTCGGCGGCGGCGCCTTGGTCGCCGGTGGCGATGGCAAGCTCCACCTTCTTGAGGAAGGTGCGGATGCGCGAGCGGCGCGCCCTGTTCACTTCGGTGCGGCGTTCGGTCTGGCGGACGCGCTTGCGCGCGGAGGGCGTGTTGGCCATGGAAATTCCCGTGTTTCAGTCCTGTCGGTTCTGAAGCCGCGTTTACAGACGCGTTGCGGAGTCGTCAAGGGCCGGTCCCGACGAGACCCTTGCCGCGGCCCGTGCGGGCCTTCGGGGCGGGGATCCGATGCAGATGCATCACGCGATCCCCGCAGGTGGCGTCACGCGTCCCGCATCACTTGCCGCGAAACTGGGGCGCGCGTTTTTCCATGAAGGCGTTCATGCCCTCGGTCTGGTCCTCGGTGGCGAACAGGGCGTGGAACAGGCGGCGCTCGAACCGCAGCCCCTCGGCCAGCGTCGTCTCATAAGACCGGTTGACCGATTCCTTGACCGCCATGGTGGCGAGCACTGACTTCTCGGCGATCTTGGCCGCGGTGGCCAGCGCGTCTTCCAGCAGCTTGTCCGCAGGCACCACGCGGCTGACCAGCCCGACGCGCTCCGCCTCGTCCGCGGTCATGAAGCGGCCCGTCAGGTTCATCTCCATCGCCTTCGACTTGCCGACGAACCGGGTCAGGCGCTGGGTGCCGCCGATCCCGGCCATCACGCCGAGGTTGATCTCCGGCTGGCCGAAGCGGGCGGTGTCGGCGGCGAGGATGAAATCGCACATCATCGCCAATTCGCACCCGCCGCCCAGCGCATAGCCGGCGACGGCGGCGATGATCGGCTTGCGCACGCGCACCACGCCGTCATGCTTGTCGGTGAAGAAGTCGGCCTTGAACATCTCCACGAAGGATTTCTCCGACATCTCCTTGATGTCGGCGCCGGCGGCGAAGGCCTTCTCCGAGCCGGTGAGGACCATGCACCGGATCTTGTCATCCGCGTCGAATTTCGCGAGCGCGTCGTTCAACTCGCGCAGCATTTCCTGATTGAGCGCGTTCAGCGCGTCAGGACGGTTCAACTTGATGAGGCCCACATGGTCGCGGGTCTCGACGATGATCGTCGTGTAGGCCATGGGCGCAGGTCCTTCGTCGGCGTTCAGCGATCATCCTCCGCGCCACGCGCTGGCGCCGGGGTGAGCGCGGCTGATATCGAAGCCGGGCGTTTCGTTCAAGACTTTCCCGGCGCGCAGGCGCGGGCGCGGGTCGAGCGGGCGGGGGTCGAGCGGGCGGGGGCGGTCATCGTTGGCAGCGCGGGCAATGAAAGGTCGAACGGGCCGATTGCACAAGCCTTTCGATGACGCCGGCGCATTCGGGGGTGCGGCAAGGCTCCCCCTCGCGGGCGTAGACGGCGAAGCCATGCTGGAAATATCCAAGCTCTCCGTCCGCTTGGCGGTAATCGCGCAGCGATGATCCGCCCGCGGCGATCGCCTCGGTCAGCACCGCGCGGATCGCATCCGCCAGCGCGTCGAGGCGGTCGCGCGCGACGGCGCCGGTCAGGGTCTGGGGCGCGATTTTCGCCCGCCACAGCGCCTCGCAGACATAGATGTTGCCCAGCCCCGCGACGATTCGCTGATCCAGCAGCGCCACCTTCACCGATGTTTTGCGCCCCGCGAAGCGCGCCGCCAGCAGATCGGCATGGAAATCATTGCCCAGCGGTTCCGGCCCGATGGCCGCGAGCAGGCGATGCGTTCCCGCCGTCTCGGTGGGGAACAGATCCATGGACCCGAATCGCCGCGCGTCGTTGTAGGTGACGCGCACGCCCCCCTCCATGTCGAAGATCACATGGTCATGAACGCCGGGGGCCGCGCGCGCATCCGCCATGGCGGCGGTTCGCGCGCCGTCGATCAGCAGGCGCCCCGACATGCCCAGATGCATCAGCAGCGTCTCGCCTGAGCCGAGATCGGCGAGAATATATTTCGACCGGCGGCGCAGCCGCTCCACCCGCGTGCCGATCAGCCGGTCCGCGAAGCGGTCGGGGAAGGGGAATCGCAGGTTCGCGCGGCGTTGATCGACGTGCAAAAAGCGCCGTCCTTCCATCACCGGGAGAAGGCCGCGTCTTACTGTCTCTACTTCGGGGAGTTCTGGCATGTTTGCGCTGGGCGCCCTTCGCGATATATCGGTCCGTATGACAG
>Ga0105053_10008995_pt1 | contig 12813 bp, 6 predicted proteins | sample BON01_FD_78093 | JGI IMG/M metagenome (GOLD analysis project Ga0105053, IMG submission 78093) | Freshwater microbial communities from Lake Bonney liftoff mats and glacier meltwater in Antarctica - BON-01 | ecosystem: Environmental > Aquatic > Freshwater > Ice > Glacier meltwater | place: Lake...
CAAATCTTGTTCCATTTACATTTGGTGCGTAAAAATGGAAACTCCTGAAAAAAAATATCGAGCAAATCGACCATTTTTGAAACATTTGTTGGGAAAAGTTAGTTAAATGTGTACGGTCCCCGCACCTCTAGAGAGCGAATACTAGTAGACAGACCAATCAAATTTTAGGATGTTGTCGGTATCTGTGATATGCGGCTGTAAATCGACCCTTTTAAAGCATTTAGTGACAGATTCTAAATGTGCAGTTATTGTAAATAACACTGACACCACCGCAAGTGAATCATGTAGAACTATTGATCTCGGATGCGTTTGTTGCACAGCACGAGATGACCTCGTGGACCAAGTGTCCTCAGTTTGCAATGAGAATAAATACGATCATCTTATCATCGAGTGTTCCGAAGATGCTGATCCTGCTGAAGTCGCAGTTTTATTTGGTCATGATGAAGAAGAATTTCCTAACGGTGGGGCAAAACTCGATGCTTTGGTCACCGTTGTTGACGCAACCTCATTTTTCGAAAATGTCAACAAGCCGGAATTATTTGAATTGACGATTCGACAGATAGAATATGCGAATATCATTGTTTTAAGTAAAACGGATGTGCTGAATCAAGAGCAAATGTCCAAAATTCACAATGTGCTCGAGTCCTTAAATCCAGATTCGAAACGTATCAATATGTGTGACGTAGACACTTCGACTGTATTGGGGACTGGATTATACAACGAGAGCTCTATTGAGGATAACGCAGGATGGCTTCACGCGCTTGAAAATGATGCTGCTGTCGGAAATTCACATCCTGAATTCGGAATCACCTGTTATACTTTTAGGTCAAGAAAGCCTTTTGATCCTCAATCTTTCCATGATCTCTTTTATGCTAAACATTCTTCAGCAACGCAATTTGGATGCATCATTCGCAGCAAGGGATTTGTATGGATCGCATCGAATCACAATGGGATGGTAGAGTGGAATCAAGCAGGTGATTTTTCGTCGTTGCAAGTGAATATGCCGTGGCTGGTTACCGTCCCTGACATGTGGAAAGGATCTGAACAAGAGGATAAAATTTTAAAAGATATGGTAGAACCTTTTGGAGATAGAAGACAAGAAATAGTTTTTCTGGGACAGAATCTCAACGTCACTGAATTGGAGAGTGTTTTAAACCGATGTCTACTTACTGATGAAAGCTTTTTAGAAGGCCCCGACGCGTGGTGCTCCAAATTTACTGACCCGTTTGTTTGAAATACTATGCTTAATTAAAACCTTAATTTCTAAAATGTTAAACCAAATCTTCATCGAATTCAGCAATGAACTGCAATCTTGCTCTCGAGATTAGCCCAGGGTTCATTTCCTTTTTCACTTTTCCAATACTCATCAAGGTGAGCTTGGTATCCAATGCCGCCGGTAGATTTTGTGGAAAACTTTCAAGCTCAGAAATGATATCCGCGCTCTCTTGTACCATCTCTGGTAATCTCATAACAGTCAACGTCTCCTCTCGCAAAGTCGTCAAACTTTCAGTTTCCTTGATTCGTTCCAGCAACACTTCCTTGAAAATATCTCTAAACTTTTGATAGCCTTTCGGCCCGGCGTCTCGAATGATTTTGCCTGCTTCTTTCACAACACCACCAGCTCCTTTATAATCCTTGGCAATGGTGTACTTTGAATATCCTTGATCTATTTCCTGAAGAATTTCAGTCCTACTGGGATAAAATTCCTTAGCGAAGTAGAAAAAAGCGTCTTGGAGACAAACGATAGCAAATAATATCACGATAACATAGGCTACCACAAAACCGACACTAAAGTCACAGCCAGCTTCATTGCAAATGGCGGCATTTTCGGGAACTACAAATACCATTAAAACTGCATACGCCACAAACATAATAACGAATAAAATCAACGAATAAGCAGTATAGGTTGAGCCACATCTCAGTTGTTCATACCATAGCACCATTAGAACACTGTTATAGAGGACCACTCCCAGTGAATCGTATCCAACCTTGGCCGGCAAGGCATTCAATACGAGGCTCCATATGATTGCCGTGTGCACCAATCCCTTCACAAGGTTTTGAAACTGACGCTTCCAGTTCAGGTCGAGAGATTTCAAACCCACTTTATAAATCCAAGGATTCTCTTTCACGGTTTGTCGACCGAGATCTCGATCGAAGAAACCGTGCACACAAACTGCTATGTTGGCAAAATACGCTGTTACAACTGTAAAGATGTAAACAGCATATACTTGTGTGCCTGACCATAGAGTGTAGGCCCCGTACAGGAATAACAGCAAGGTGTATAATATCCAAGAGTAGGACACATAGATGACTAATTTAGACATCCTTCGATAATTCCATCGCCCATGGACCAGCATCAAGTCCACCAAAAAGCGAAACTGCGCGATACTGAAATCAGAATTGTTAACAGCTTGTCGTCCTTCATGACCGCTAATCCCAATTCCAATATGGGCTGATTGAATCATCGGTACATCGTTTGCACCATCACCAATTGCTAATGTCATAGGTTTCGTACCAACTGCATATTTCACCATCTTCACAATCAGGGATTTCTGACTAGGGCTTACGCGACATGCCAATACCACTTTGCACATTCTAGTGAGCTTTAGTAACATCAGCTCCGATTCAACATTTCCCTTTTGAGACTTAAGTAATACTTCCAATGCATCTCCAGAAACTATCAGGGCTAAACAGCCGCTCTCAAACAGCTGTTGCTCAGTTTCTTCTTCAGGACAGTCTGCAGTCTCGTTCACTTTTTCCTTGACGAGATGACTTTGAACGGCGATATGCGCAGAAGTATCAAGCATTTGCAAGACCCGTTCTAGCTCCGTTCCTGCATTGTCAGCATTGGTGAGCTTAATTTGAAACATCTCGTCATTCAACAAGCGAGAAGCAAGTCCGATGTTGATGGCCGTTTCCACTTTGTCTCCAGTGAGAACATAAACTTGGACACCACAACCTCGCAGTGTTTCAATCGCCTCTGGAACTCCTTCTTGAAGTCGGTCTTCTATCGCAGACGCGCCAACAAGATCCAAGTTAGATTCAATCAATTCAGCAGCTTCTTCGAGCCCTTTCTCCTTCTCTTCACCTTTTAGCAACGAGGAGGTGTGTACTTTCTCCATGAATGCAGCCAACTCATTCGGATTTAGAACGCGTTTACCCATAACCAACGTGCGCAGACCTGCCCAACTATATTGAACCAGCACTCGGTCCAATTTTTCCTTCTCAGACTGATTAATTGATAATCTACTCATCATCATGTTGTCAGCGCCTTTAACTAGCACGATTGTCTCAGTCTCTCCGTCTAACATCTCCCTAGAAAAAACCACCGACATTCGTTTTCTAGTGCTGTTGAACGCATTCAGAGCGAGCACAGAATACTTCAGAGTAGTACCGTCCATCATAAGAGACACGGTGTACATTCCGTTTTGGGTGTTGATTAGCGAAACACCCACATCAGCTGCTGCCTTAACAAAAGCCTCTTCATCAGGGCTTTCAGAATTGAACGATTGGTTTCCTGTTTTAGGATCCTCTTGAACCAGAGTTGTGTGGCAGGTGGCCAAGAATACAAAAAAATCCAACACTCGAATTCTATCTTGCCCAGATTGACTCGATTTCAGTAAATCGATAACATCCTGAAACAGCGTTGCTTTATCTAAATCTGGCGTTTCAATAACGACTTCGGTTTGAATTTCTACAGGTGATTCAATAGCGACTTCAGTCTGAATTTCTACACGTGATTCTGGTGGCACCCCGTACGTCTGACCATCTACGTAACACCCCACCAACTTCATTTCATTTCGCGTGAGTGTCCCGGTTTTATCGCTAAATACATGAGTCACCATACCTAAATCGGTAACTAATTGTGCATTACGCGCTCCTGCTGCAGTATCTGTTTCTTCATGATACATTTCGAGGTCGTTAACTATATAATAAGAGCAAGCAAAATTGATGACGTCAGCGATAATAACCATGGGAATTGGAACAGTGCTACTGAATAAAACTAAATTGGTAAACAGAAAGGCCAGCCAACCAGGAACTAGATATCCTTGCGTGACATCCATGTAATCAAGGTACCAGAACTGATCGGTATCAGGTCCTGTAAAGAGCAATAAAGTTGCAATAATAACCATGATAAAGTACAACCCTAAAACAGCAATCAATAAACCATTGATACTTTGATCCATTCTACTGAATTTACCAGAAGACATTTCATTTGAAAGTACTAATTTTGTCTCAGCTCCAGCATACATCACCATCCCAATCACATGTTGCGTGTTTCTAATATTTGATCCTCGCAGAACTAGATTTGTAAAGTCAACGGCCACTTGATCTTTTCTATCAGAGTTAAACACGCCGTTAAACTGCAGAAACGAATTCGGCTCCTCATACTCATAACTGCCTTGACATTTTTCAGCTACTATACTTCCAATCTTATTAACATCCTCTAACCTTAAAGAATTCCCATTCAAGGGAAATTCATCCAAAACGGGTTTCACAAAAAATGGAGGAACTTCTTTCATTTTCAAATTGGTCTCCCCATCAATCCCAGATGTTTCAATGTAACATATTTGCCTCGTTTCTGGCGACAATGCTGCAAGGATAAGAATATCTGCTGCCACTTGATCATCCTTGTTAATGAGGATCAGATCACCGGGGATAAGTTCCCCCCAACACACTGTTTCACAACTTCCATCCAATCGGATCTTCTTAACTTGCGTACCGTTGGTTTCCCAGTCGCCTCTATGACGTAGAAAGTCGTTCGTTCCTTCCAAGATCATTCCAAATCCAACCACAATCGCGAGTAGCACAATTGTACCTCCAGCATCAAATGGAGGAGAAAACACGTTATTTGCGTAGTTGCCTACGATGAGAAGAATAGCCACACATAAATAAAACATGTTGACTCCTCTTTTAAATTGAATCGCAATGGCAAAAGGCAAAAACGTCCATGGTGTGTATTTGGAAGAAATCACTTTGTTGGTTCTTCGTTTTTCAGGCAGGACGGAGGGAGGAATGTTGAGGGTCACACTACGTAGAGTTTCACCTGGCCTCGGACCTTTAAGACGACGTTCGAATGATTGTGACAGTCGAACATGTTCCAAACACTTTTCCATCTTGAGTCCACGTGCACTTCGTTTTCGGTTCGACCTACTCTGGAGTAACCGAAAGATAATAACATTTTTTAGGATCCATATGAGGTGCGTCCTTGAGTACTAGTGCTTGGGCTAATTCTGCTTCCTTCCCATTGGTCGACTAGATTAGTGTGCATCCACATGGGCCACTGGAGAGGCGAAGACTCGTTGAAGCGTGCTGAGCATGACCATCGCAGGAAGGGATTTCTGCATCGTCAATAGTGTCCAAACAATAATTCGAAAGTGCACTTGAATCAATAGAATTTTTATTTGGTTTCGAGCCATTTGATCCCTTCACAGTATTACGATATTGTTATTCAAAGCTGATGATTGCAAAACCAGCAAGCCGAAAAACATAGAGTTTAAAAGTCAACTTCGAAGATGGGTGTACTTTTTTGAATCGATATTATTTCAATTGATATTGTTCAAGAATTGTTATTAGGAGCATTCTTTCGGTCCTGATATCGCTCTCATTTTTAAAACATGGAAGACTGGTGCGTTTTTCGCAAAAAGCTGACAATTGGTCACATCATCAGTGTAAGAAAACGTCATACATTTTGAAAACTCCAAGCAATGTTGCTGGCATTCAGTTGCAGAACCCACATGCTCGATAAGTTTGACCCTTTTTGATTTGTAAAGAAGCCCTCTTTTGAAACATCCGCTTGAAGTTGGAGCTGCTGTTATTGAAGTTGGAGTCGGAGTCGTACTACCAACGCAAGCCCCCTGCAAGCAAGTTCCGGTTTCGCATTTAGTCCCATCCTCAAGTACGCTTACAGGCTTACTGTTCATCAGTATATTCCCTACACACTGGTTTTGTACCAGACACATTTGTCTGCAACCACCATCGGATATACCACAAAGTTCTTTGTTGACAATAGCACACTTGTTGACGCATTTACCATTGTCGCAATAACCATTCCCGCATTTGGTCGACGAAGATTCGAATAATCCGTTTACACAACATGTTTTGTCAGAAAAAACAATGGACGCATCAGAAGGCAATAAAATGTTTTCCACAGTACACTGAGCATGCTTGTCGCCTTGGATTTTGCATGCTTTGCACCCTGCACATGAATCTCCTCCGTTTGGACATTCACATTCTTCTTTTCCTTCTACAACTTCGTCCCCGCAAACGACAGGGGCATCCTCAGCCGGTGAGATGAAGTCACATTGAGGATACTGTGAGTTAATATGAGAGCACATTTCATTCGTTCTGTGTATTCCAAATCCATAGATATTTGTCCCTTTTAGTTTACCATTCCCATAATCCATCAGACCACCAGTGGTACCAACTCCATTTTCAAAGGAATGAACAGAGTTGAAGCCATGACCAACTTCATGTGCAAATGTTCGCCATGTCATGTAGCCTCGCTGACTAACTCCTTGGTTGAACGCTGTCGAACACAATGTTCCGATAAAGGAAAGCCCCGCTTGGCCTTTTTCATCTCGACAGCTGGTTAAAGTTTGATAATGAGCTACAACAGGACCATTGATTTGCAAAGGCGATAAATAATCGCCAGTGAGAGTTAATATATCATTCACAGTCGCTGGACATGCGGTATTCGGAGACCCAGAAAGAAATACTTTTGGAGCTGAATGTAGCGAAACTCCATTCAATCCTTTATCGGTGACAATGTTCAGAATTCCAATTTTTAAATTCACATTCATTTGCTCTTTGTAAATTGCGCTGGTGGTGGCAACAATACTTTCAACTTCGGATTTTATGGTACTTTCAGAAGAACCTGCTGCAAGGAAATATGAATAGTCGGTTCCTATCCCAATAGTAACATCTACTCCCTTTAGATCTCCAATGTAACACCCGGGGAACGCCACAAAACCAGAAGGCTCGGAAAGTCGTCTTCGTTTATCATTGAATTTCTGGTGTTGATTGTTGGTTCCACATCCTGGAATATGTTCGCTTGTCAGCATAGACGCTACATACGCAGTTCCTTTACTCAGCGAACGTTGATGCTCTTCGCCAATCATCGATGTGTGTTGAATTTGTACCCCGAATTCAGGGGATTTAAAAACCAGTTTTGCATTTCCTTCCGAAAAAATTGTTGCAACCATGAAGGTCCCGTTGCCTTCGTGAATCGAATAAGTCCCTTCACTTGTTAGATTCGTGCGGCTAGAATCGTACACATTGATCTTATTCAAAGTAGAATTCAAAAATTTGCCTTGGAACAGAAAAGATATTCCAAGCTGTTCCCCTTGCAGTCGATTCATCTGGAAGTCGTCGACCTGAAGAAAAACAGGCTGATCCTCAGCAAATTGAGCTGAGCTCCAAGCCACGCATGATCCAATCAATATAGTTAGCAGATTCATTTTTGTTTTGCGTACCAAATTTAGAATGATTTGAAATCAGTCCCGACACAAATCTACAGGAATACCTCTTAAATACACTGTCCCTCGTGCATTTCGAACTCCTACTCGTTCCTTTAATGGCAATTTTATCCTGTAATGTTTCTAGCTTTTTAAGATTGAATTACCGTTAATTACGGTACCAGCAGCCGGACACTGAACTAGTTTCACTGGAATCTTGAAATCACACAAATTATTTGTGAAAGATAAAATGGATTTTGGGATTCCTGCGGTACGGTCCCCTATTCCCAAGAACCATGAGCACAGTCACTCTGATTAGTGGTTCACTGGTTGGTACACACACTTTTTAACGATGAAATACCGCAAAATGAAGTGAATAGACGGTAAATTCCCAATGTACATGGTCACTTAGAATAGATTGTTCAAATCGGTTTCGTTGCCAATGAAGAGGTCCTGGGCTTTTGTTGGCTTGATGGCATCGATACACGGTGCTAACGTAGTTAATGAATTCCAAGCTATACTATCTGACGGATCGGTATATCTGTCTTACGATATAAAAGGGAAACAATTCGGAGGTACATTGCAAACCATCAACTTATACACTGATGAATCAGGTTTGAAAAGCAATTCTTCTTTTGCAAGTCATTCTTTCGATGGAGCGTTCATTGTTGCAACTTTATTTCCTGATGGTCATTGGACTTTGGTCAACCGGCAACCTGACGACTTCCATCAAATTGATCACGTAGATCGTATTTCAGATAATTCCAGTCGGCAGCTTCAATCTGCCTCAGGATATCTGGCGGAGTCATTAGATGGAAGTTATTCTTTATGCGGTAACACTGAAGTACCATCTTCAGTATCAGTCGCTTCTGAGCCTTACACTTCCTATCTGTTTTACCCCGGTTGTTACTCTGATGATTCAATAGAACACGATTTAGAGATGGCCATTTCGTCAGATATATCTTTTTTTGAATCCCAAGGTTCAAACTATGAAAACACCAAATCCAAAATTGAATCCGTGGTTGCAACTGCTTCGGTACTCTATCGAGCCCAGTTGAATTTGAATTTCAAAATCAATGCTCTAGAAATTGCGACTCCAGCTGGAGTTGGCGATACGGCATTCGCTAATATCGATGCCTCACTAGCAATCAGTAAAGCCACCTGTTTTAGTCGTATAGGAGATAGCCTAATGCTCTACCAACAGTATAAACAACGTGTGCAAGCCCAAACAGGAGCTTCAGCTTCATTCCATCACTTACTTACAGCCTGTTCGGATTTAGAAAATGTACTGGGCACCGCGTTTGTGGGTACACTTTGCAGTACAAATTATAATATGGGGATATCTCGTCTCTCTATGACGTTATGGCGAACATTAGCCCACGAAGTTGGACACGTTTTCGGGGCTTCTCACTCGTTTGAGTATGGACAAGGCAGGACAGGTGGAATTATGGATTACGGAAACGGTAAACTTTTGACTGGGACGGAAGGAGCTGGAAAGTATGGAATGAATCCTTTACGAAGGGAAGAATTTTGTGGGGGTATCAAGAAGGTTATCGATCAATGTCCACGATTCATTAGCAATAGTTTGCCAAGGACTGAAAACCCCACAAGCATGCCAACATCATTTCCAACTAGGAAATCTCCGACCTCTTATCCAACCACGCCATTCCCAACTACTGTATCCCCAACCGTTTATCCAACTACCAAATCACCAACTACTAAATCGCCAACCTTTTATCCAACTACTAAATCACCAACCTCTTACCCAACTACTAAATCTCCAGGAGCAACTTTTCAACCCAGTATTTCGCCGTCATCTTCTCCAAGTAAATCACCTTCAAAAAATCCTTTTACAAGTGCTCCAACTCAGTTGGGTCAAAGTGCAAATGATAGTAATGCTCTATCGGAAAGCTCGACGACTGGGGTACTAATTATTCTCGGTGGCATAGGTGCTCTCATGGGGTTCCTCCTGCTGGCTGCAGTGATGTTCGTGAAATATAAGCGTCGGAAAAAAGAAACCATATCAGACTTGCAACTAGCTCCCTCTTCAGTTCAAACAGCTCCAAGTTTTAAATTCGAAGTTTGAGCAACTTGATTAATGAATGAAAATGAATCTTACAGGGTGCAGCATGAAATACTACACATGTAGAGACATATCAAGCGGTTTACTTTGAACTGCATCAATGTATATTTATTAAAATAGAAGAACAACTATTATTTATAATTCATTTTCAAGTTTAGACAACCAATTTGCAAGTTCTGTGTTTCCACTAAAATAGGCCAATTGAGAAGGCGGCGACCTCTCGGCATGATTCGGCATGAAATGTTCTTTTCCAAGTGTAACATTTTCAACCAGCCATTTGCAAACATCTTCATTTCCGCGTTGAGCGGCTTTGTGCAAGCATCCCTGGCCATTATCATTCAAACTTGTCATATCAATTTGAAATTCTTGTAGCATCTGCATCAACTCAACACTAGCGTTTGGGCCCTGGCATGCCCACATTCCTGCAGTACAACCGTACGAATTACACACGTGGGCATTGGCTTTCGCTTCGATAACTAAGTATTTACAAATTTCGACATGACCCTGGAATGCTGCGAGGCAAAACGGCGTTGAACCATCTTCGGTGAGTGGATCGACTTGGACTTTCTTTTCTTCAAGAAGCCATTTAACTATTTCAAATTGTCCATTTCGAGCACTCCAGTGAAGGGGAGTTCTTTTGTTATATCCCCGTCTCCCAGTTTGACCGCTAACCGGGTCCACACCTATTTCATCTACAAGGTATTTGCACACATCTATATGGCCAAATCCTGCTGCCCAGAGCAATCCAGAAGACCCATTTTTATCAACCGAGATTTTCGCATCCCATCCATCTTTTATAAATGACTTAACCGAGTCAATATCACCTGCTCTACAAGAATCCAGCGGACCTCCTAGAGATTTAATCTTGCCTTTCGAAACTAGATCACTCAAATTGATTGCGTGGTGAATGCACATGTCCATATCCTCACTTACAAGTCGAGCTACGGGAACATGATCATTATTCTCCCGCGAAGCAACCAACGCAGCTGATACACTCTTCACTGCTTCGTATGCTTGTTCATGAGATGAAACTTGATGTACCTTTTTCAAATGCCACTCTAATCCGCCACCAGTCTGCTGAACAAACTTTCCACATTCAACGCACATAGAAAGACCTCGATTTTGCTGAAGACTGGCGAATTCCTTACTAGTGGCTCGAATTCTACATCCAACCCTACCAATATACGCAAAACTATGAGCGGTTGGAATGTTTGCAAGGACCGCGTCTAACAACTGCTCTATCGAGTAAGATTTCGAAAGCCCAAAATCCGAAACGAGGTTTACAGTATTCACTCCAACGGATCCAGTTCGCTGCAACTTGAAGGCATCCCAAAATATTTTACCAACAATAGTGCATTCTATTTCCGGACCACTGGGAACATTCGATAATCGTATGCTACTTTCCGTTACCCCGATATAAGCAGGACAAACAATTGCTACAGCTGTTCGAATATCAGCAGCTGCGTTCTTCACAGCTTTAGCTATTCCAAACGTGTTCTTTCGTTTTGTTTTGATTCGTTTTGGTGCATTACTAGCATCAAACACCAAATCAGTGCGTATAATACATTTGGTACCAGAATGGATCAACCCCCCCTCATGAAGAGGGTCTGGAAAACATCCGGATTCGTTGCCATGAGGAAAAAGAAGAATATCACCGGTAACAGGCTTCACTTTACAAACCACATTCAGGCAAGACCAATCATTCACCAATGGCGTATTCCCTTTCTTTGAGATGACCAGCGTAGGATCGGACTGGAAGAAATTGGTCGTCCCGCCTTCGAAATTGTCACCCAAGTAGATTACGACGGAGTAGCCAGAAAACTTTTCAAGTCTCCCTGTATCGCTGGTCACTCTAAAAGACCTGTCCCAATGCGGGCACGAAGAATCACCGCTTTCGTAGCAGTATGTGCGGAGGAAGTGGGAGATGGAATTAAACGTACTCGGATTCTCTGGACCAGCCTGGGTAGGCAAGTACTTTCTTAATCTAGACTCTAAATTGTTAAGTTGATAGTCACGAGCATTCACTGGTATATGAATCTGTGAATCCCTGCGAAGCTCCACTTTCGGATTCAATCGACCAAAATCAGTATGAATTTGTTTGACAGTGTTAAATAGTTCTCGGCATTCTTCCTTGTCAAGAGCGTTTCTGAGAATGAATGCTCCTTCCACGGCAGGAATATTTTCTTTTCTGATTCCGAGTTTTTCTGAAGCCAATGAAGCAATGTGTAGCGACAACTGCTCGGCAAGTTGTCTATCAGCAACAGCAGCCATGCAAATGACACTAAAGCAGTGTGAAATGGTTTGCCTGCCTTCCAAGTAATCCCCTGTGCAAATCGCGAAATATTACCAAACCGAACCACAAGATTTTAGCCCCAAGTAGTGCTTTCACTCAAATGTGTAATGCGATAAAAAATATTCATTGGTGTATAGGTATCCCGATGCCATTTGATTGCCAGTTCCAGGATGACTGCACCAAGGTGTTGGTTGAATGCGGCTTTTTTTAAAAATGGAGAGTACCATGTGGTATCCGGGAACTTGGGCCAGGTGCTGTTCTAAACAAGGCTGCTCGGATGGTGGAGAAATCACTTGCAGTCTTCGTAGATGGCGAGGTGCCAAGAACACAATCGCTATATCGACAAATTGAAACCCAAGCATTCAAAACCCCCAAGCCCAGTGGTAATTCAAGCCCTGGTGTTCGAGTAGACCTCAACGTGACTGATGAATTTTTGAGTTCAACTGTAAACCAAACCAGCAATTGATGGAATACTTGGTGGTCCAGGTTTTCTGTGACTTTCTCCATCCAAAAGTATAGCAGCCGAGTAAGCTCCAGCGCTTGCCTCAGATGATTTTACCACAGTATCAGCAGCTGCGCTGAGAATCAAATGGATGGCGTACCAGAAAATGTGAAGGTCGTGCTGGATCTTTATTCTGCTCAAAATACAAGTTCAACACTTCAAAAGATGTTGCAATGGAGTCAAAATATGTCAAGCAGGACATGCTAGAAAGAATAAACGATACACCGGTTTTCATCACTTCATTCGAAAATATCGTGCAATGTGTTGGTCCAGTGTTTGCTCACATCTTTATTAAAAGAAAGATGGAATAAGATTTACAAGCTAAAAGAAGGGCCAAATATCTAAAAAATGTTTTAACCGTACACATTTAACTAACTTTTCCCAACAAATGTTTCAAAAATGGTCGATTTGCTCGATATTTTTTTTCAGGAGTTTCCATTTTTACGCACCAAATGTAAATGGAACAAGATTTGAAACC
>Ga0105053_10008996_pt1 | contig 12809 bp, 8 predicted proteins | sample BON01_FD_78093 | JGI IMG/M metagenome (GOLD analysis project Ga0105053, IMG submission 78093) | Freshwater microbial communities from Lake Bonney liftoff mats and glacier meltwater in Antarctica - BON-01 | ecosystem: Environmental > Aquatic > Freshwater > Ice > Glacier meltwater | place: Lake...
ACATACTTCAAAGGAAGTGAAAGAAGAGCGTGTGAGAAATTATGTCAAACCTAAATAATAAGCTATTTTTGCAATCACATAAAAACGTATTCAATTACTCATGAAACAAAAAATTGAAATTCTTGCGCCTGCTAAAAACCTTTACCAAGGAATGGCAGCTATAAATGCTGGTGCAGATGCTGTATATATTGGTGCTCCACAATTTGGTGCACGCTCAAATGCTACGAACTCACTAGAAGACATTGAAGAAATGGTGAGATATGCTCACTTATTTAAAGCGCAAGTTTTTGTAGTAATCAATACAATTTTATACGATCATGAATTAGTGGCGTGTAAAAAACTAATTCATGAATTATACTCGATTGGAGTTGATGCGTTGATTGTTCAAGACATGGCTATCTTAGAAATGGATCTTCCTCCGATTGTGATTCATTCAAGTACACAAGCGAACAACAGAGACCCTAAACACGTTAAGTTTCTGAAAGACGCTGGTATTCAAAGAGTTGTATTAGCAAGAGAATTAAACTTAGACCAAATAAAAGAAATTCATGAGGCTACAGATGTTGAACTAGAATTCTTCGTTTCTGGCGCTCTTTGCGTTGCTTTCAGTGGAAATTGTTACATGAGTGTTGCAGGTGGAGAACGAAGTGCAAACAGAGGGTCGTGCGCGCAAAATTGTCGTTTGCCTTATAGCCTAACAGATGGAACTGGTAAAACATTAATTGCCAACAGTCATTTATTATCCATCAAAGATTTAGATTTAAGTGATCAATTGCCTAATCTAATTGAAGCTGGAATTACTTCTTTTAAAATTGAAGGTCGATTAAAAGACATCGTTTACGTAAAAAACAACACTTCGTATTTAAGAAAGAGATTGGATTCATTTTTAGAAACCAATGATAAGTTTCAAAAAGCATCTTCAGGAAGAATATTCTATAGCTTTGATGCTGAAATGGATAGGAGTTTCAATCGTGGCTACACTGATTATTTCGTAAACAAACGTACAGAAAAAATTGGTTCTTGGGAAAGTCCGAAATCTCAAGGACAATTGATTGGGAAATTCATAGGCAACAAAGCAAATGGATATCTGATTGAAAATTCAGATTTATTAAACAATGGGGACGGGCTCTATTTCATCAATGAAAATGGAGAGGCTGACGGTGTTCAAATCAATATTATTATTAATGATATCGTTGTGCCTAACACATTCAAAAAAATCCCTGACGAAACACTCATTTATAGAAATTCTGACGCTTCTTTCAATAAATTAGTCGAAAGAGACGACAGTGCTGTTCGTAAAATTGGAGTGAATTTAACATTCTCTGAAACAAACGAAGGCTTTCAATTAATCGCTACAGATGAAGACGGACATACTTCTAGTTATGATTTAGTTACAGAAAAAGAAATTGCTCAAAAAAGCGATTCAACTATACCAAATATTCGTACAAATCTTTCTAAAACAGGAAACACTCCTTTCATTGTAGACTCTATCGAAGTTGCTTTTACTCAAAATTGGTTTCTTCCAATTTCAAAAATAAATGAAATCAGACGAATCGTTTTAGAAAATTTAGTAGACATACGAGTAAAAGAATACCACAGAGAAGAATTTAAAATCACAAAAACAGAGCATCCGTATCCTGTTAAAGAATTGGATTTCACGTTCAATGTTTCCAACCACATGGCAAAAGCTTTTTACAAACGTCATGGTGTAACAGAAATTGAAAAAGCATTCGAATTGCAATGGGATCCTGGTAAATCAAGAGTGATGACAACCAAATATTGTGTGAAATATGAACTTGGTAAATGTGCTAGATTTCAACGAGAAACAATGGGAGAAAAACTTGTTGAACCATTAACATTGAAGAATGGCGAAAATGAATATAAATTAAAATTCAATTGCAAACCGTGTGAAATGGAAATTTGGGAAAAAGATGCTGAATTAGAATTTGAAGAGGAGGACTAATCTTTAAAGCTAACGATGAATAAACTACTTTTTATATTTCTACTTTTCAGTTATTCTGCAATTGCTTCTATTGGAGACACTTCACATGTGTTTCCTTTTAAAAAAGTATTCATCAAAACAGACCCCAGCAAAGGTTTTAATAAATATGCACAATGGGGCAACTTCCCTCCTCTTACAACTCCCTACCGTAAAGTTCTACTGAATGTAACTTTTCAATGTCCGGATAGTTTACATTGCGGTGAATGGGATTATACCGGAAACATTTCCATAAAAAAAACAGGAGGAGTTAACGAAAAAGATAAAAATTGGGAAATTGCCCGAATGATGACTCCTTATGGTTGGTCTTTTGGAAGTAATTGGAAATTTACTTGGCAAACTGAAATTACAGATTTCGGAACGTTTTTACATGATTCGATCGAAATTGAATACAATCATACAGGTTACGAAAACAATAAAGATAGAGGTTGGTTAATCACATTTGACTTTCAATTAATCGAAGGAACACCGAGTCAAGATTTACAATCGATGCAACAATTGTGGACTGGAGATTTAAAATATGGAGATTCATTAATCAGTATAGATAACTACCTTCAACCTATTAATATTCAAAATGTTAACAATTCAAAATACGGAAGATTACGTATCCTACAAACGGGTCACGGAATGGATAGCAAAGAAACCTGTGCTGAATTTTGCCCGAAACTACGCTCAATTTATCTCGACTCTTCTTTAATAGACCAACGAAAAATTTGGAAAAAATGTGGAACAAATGCGCTGTATCCTCAAGGAGGAACTTGGATTTACGACAGGGCTAATTGGTGTCCTGGTTCGTTGGTTTCTCCAGAATCATTTGAATTAGACATCAAAAATAAAAAGGAATTCGCCCTCAACATAGACATGGAGGAATACCGAAACAATTTGAATAATCCAGCTCATTATTCTTTTTCAAGCTTTGTATTTCTCTATTCTGAACCTACGTTAAAAAATGATGTTTCATTAGAACAAATCACTCAACCCAACGATTCCGATGAATTAGCACGAATCAATCCAATCTGTTCAAACCCTGTTATTCGAATTAAAAACAATGGCAAGAACGACTTAAAGAAAGTAACCATTCACTACGGAATTATAGGAGAAAAACCACTACACTATCTTTGGAAAGGAACATTAAAATTCAACGACACAACAAGTATTTCATTGCCAAACTTCATTCATACAACTTCAAAAACAGCTGTATTTTATGTTAAGCTTGAAAAACCAAATAACAAAATAGATGAATATCAACACGATAACTTCGCTTCTGTAAATAGTGAACTTCCTGAAAGACTTCCAACTAAATTCATAATCGAAATTCAAACGAATGATTCAAGTAAGTATCTAGCCTATTCCATCAAAGACACAGAGAATAAATTAAAATACAACCGTAAATTAGGCACATTCCTTCCCGCTACTTTATACCGAGATACAATTCAATTAGAATCAGGGTGTTATAAATTCTTATTTGAAGATACACTGAATGTAGGTTTGGATTTTTGGGCAATGCCTGAGGCAGGTTATGGATTTCTTCGTTTCTTCGATATGAATGGAACTTTACTGAAAAACTATAAATCTGATTTTGGATCATTTGAATACCTTCAATTTATCACTACAAATGAACCGTTAAAAATAGACCTGAAAGAAGAGTTTCCTTTGGCTACCATTTTCCCACGTTCAAATAACGGAAAATTTAACTTGGATTATTTAGGATCAACAACAGAAACAGTAGAATTTAAAGTTGAAGAGGTTACAACAAAAAATACCGTCGCTACAAAAACAATCAACAACTTAAAATCAGGCTATATCCCTTTCGAATTCAACGAGTTAAAAGAAGGTAGATATATTCTGTATATAAAAACTGAAAGCAAAGAAATAAAACGAAATTTTAGGATTAAAAAAAAGGATTAAAACCTTACTTTTATCTAATCTTAAAGTGATATATTTTCAATACTTGAACAAATGATAGATTTAAAAAACATTCAAACAGAAGTTGACGCCAGTTTTCTTTATAAGTTATTAGGTGACAATGAGTTAGACGAAACGGTAAAGGATGTGTTTTATCAAATGAGTGAAATTGAAATGAGTCACGCTGTTGCTTTTATTGAGAAAAATGGATTAAGCGAAAGCGACCTGCCTGGACCATCACGAAGTGCCAAAGTATTGAAAAATATCGGTAAATTGTTAGGTTACGACTATGTTTTGGGTGTTTTATTAGATACTGAAAAAAGTATAGCTTCTTCTGTTTTAAGTGCACGAAAAAAAACAAATACAGAGCAATCTATTTCTGACACGGCTCATGTTACCATCTTAAAAAACATTCTAAACAACGATACTTCTATTTCTGGGTCAAATTTAGCTCGTTTTGAGAAAAGACACAGAACAGTGGGTGGCAACACTTTACGTGCTGCTGTGATGGGTGGAAATGACGGTCTGGTTTCCAATTTCAGTTTAATAATGGGGATTGCTGGCGCAACAAGCGGACAGAAAGAAGTTTTATTAGCCGGAATCGCTGGATTGTTAGCAGGTGCATTATCAATGGCTTTGGGAGAATGGATATCAGTGAAAAGTTCGCACGAATTGTATGAAAATCAAATGCAATTAGAATTAGAAGAACTTGAAACAAATCCTGAAGGCGAGGAAAAAGAGTTGGTTTTAATTTATCTATCTAAAGGCATCCCTAAGGATCAAGCCGAAAAAATAGCCAAAGAAATCATGTCTGATAAAGATCATGCGCATCAAGTTTTAATCAAAGAAGAATTAGGAATAAATCCTGACGACCTTAACGGGTCTCCGATGGAAGCAGCGGTTACATCTTTTATTCTTTTTGCCTTTGGTGCAATCATTCCCCTCCTACCCTTTTTCTTTTTTACTGGAGCAAAAGCCATCATTTTAAGTGTTATAGCAAGTGCCTTTGGTTTGTTTTTAATTGGAGCAGCAATCACCTTATTCACAGGTAAAAGTGTTTGGTTTTCAGGATTTAGACAAGTTTTGTTTGGACTGGTAGCAGCCGCAATTACTTTTGGAATCGGTCATTTCATTGGCATTTCTATTGCAGGATAAAAAATACAAAGTATGTAAATACTCTACGATAAAACAGGGGTAAATGAAGGTCCTGTTTTAATTCACAATGATTCGAGCGAATGAAATTTTTATATTTAAGTCTTTTACTATTTCTGCCACCGACAGTAAAAATTGAACTTCCCAAACCAAAGGAAAACGATGTCATCATTTCTCATTTCGCCTATACTCTTTCTTATAATGAAGAGCATGAACAAGCCAATTGGGTTGCTTATGAACTAACCCAAGATGAGCTAATTTCTTCTTACAAGAGAACTAATAAATTCCTTGTTGATGATTTAGTGAAAACTGGATCAGCTAAAAACGAGGATTATAGAAAAAGTGGGTTTGATAGAGGTCACCTTGCTCCTGCTGGCGATATGGGTTATTCTGAAATTTCAATGAAAGAATCTTTTTATTACAGTAATATGTCGCCCCAGAACGTTGGTTTCAATCGAGGTATTTGGAAAATGGCGGAAGAAAAAGTACGTGATTGGGCGTTTGAAAACAAAGCAATTTATGTTGTTACTGGTCCAATTTTAACCAAAGGATTGCCCACAATTGGTCCAAATAAAGTTTCAATTCCAGCCTATTTCTTCAAAGCTGTAGTAGATTACTCTGACCCAACTCACAAAGCAATCGCCTTTTTAATCCCTAACAAACCATCAAAAGTACCACTCCAAAAATTCACATTAAGCATTGATGATTTAGAAATCATTACAGGCTATGATTTTTTCTACCAACTACCCGATTCCTGCGAAAATAGGATTGAAAAAAGTTTTTCACTGAAAGATTGGGGATTGAATTGAAGGGGATTAATTATCTAAGATATACGAAGAACACAACCAATACGGAAAGTGTTATATAGTTTATGATCGTTTCTTATCGAGGTGGCTGAAAAGAATTTAAAATTAATTCTTTTTAAAAACGAATAGGCAAAAAAAATCCCCCGTTGAAGGACGAGGGGAACCTAATGTTTTCACAACGGAATAATCCTTATTGTGATTTGCTTCAAAATTGTGGTACAAAGCTATGGTATTTTTTTAATAAAACAAGGCCTTTTAAAATAAAAAAAACTATTTATTAAAACGTAAATAGATTACGTATACCTACGTTTATATTTGTTGGTTTTTCAATTAATTAAAGGGATTTAGCGTGAAATTAAATATAAAAAATAGTAGGAAAACTAAAAATTAAAGCAGTAAATTGCGCCCGAATTGATTAAATCAACTTGACATGAAAACTATTTTAGGATTAGATTTAGGGACAACCTCTATTGGATGGGCTTTAGTAAGGGAAGGTGAAAATGCTGATATTATAAAAGCAGGAGTTAGAGTTATCCCTCTTTCTACAGATGAAAGTAAAAACTTTGAATTAGGTAAATCAATAACGACTAATGCCGACAGGACATTAAAACGTGCAGCTCGACGAAATTTACAACGCTATAAATTAAGAAGAGAAAATTTGCTTGAAGTTTTATCCAAAGCAAATTTCATCAATACTGAATCGTTGTTAAACGAAAATACAAATCACTCTACTTTTGAAACATTTTCATTAAGATCAAAAGCTGCTTCTGAGAAAATTAAATTAAATGAATTCGCACGAGTACTTTTAATGATCAATAAAAAAAGAGGGTATAAAAGTAGTCGAAAAGCACAAGGAGAAGATGAAGGGCAAGCTGTTGACGGAATGGCAGTTGCAATGAAAATGTACGAGCAAAATTTAACTCCAGGTCAATTTGCATTTAACTTATTGAAAGAGAACAAGTTTTTACTGCCAGATTTCTACCGTTCAGACTTAAATGCTGAATTTGACAGAATTTGGAAGTTTCAAAGTTCATTCTATCCCGAAGTCTTTAGAACTGAAAATATAGAAAAACTACAAGGAAAAACACGAGGTCAATCTTTAGCTATTTTTTACAAAGAATTCAATATTGAAAGTATCGAATTAAAAGGTAAAATGAGCGAGAAGAAATTTCAACGTTATGAATTGCGTTCGAAAGCAATCTCTGAAAAATTATCATTAGGAGAAGTTGCTGAAGTGCTTTCTGAAATCAATGGAAATATTGCTCAATCAAGTGGGTATTTAGGCGCAATTAGTGACAGAAGTAAAGAGCTATATTTTAACAAGTTAACAGTTGGTCAATACCTATACAGTCAGGTAGTTGAAAACCCACATACACGTTTAAAAGGTCAAGTTTTTTATAGACAAGATTATTTAGATGAGTTTGAAACTATTTGGGAAAATCAAGCTAAATTTCACTCTAATCTAACTATTGAGCTTAAAAAAGAAATACGTGACATCATTATTTTTTACCAACGAAGGCTAAAATCGCAAAAAGGATTACTTAGTACATGCGAATTAGAAAGCGTTCAAAAAGAAATACTTGCAGACGGAAAGTTAAAATTAAAATGGATTGGACCAAAAGTATGTCCTAAATCTTCTCCTCTTTTTCAAGAGTTTAAAATTTGGGCGCAATTAAACAATGTTGCAATTGTTGATGAATACGGAAAAGGCATTCGTTTATTAGCACTTGAAGAAATTCAAATTTTAGCACAAGAATTGAACTATGTAGCTAAACTTTCAATTACTGACGTTAACAAACTGTTAGGATTCAAAGAAAAATTAAAATTCAACTTTGAGACTTTAGAAGGAAATAGAACACTTTCTGCTTTTATAGATACTTGTATGAAAATCATCGAATTATCAGGTCATGATGGCATCGATTTTAAAAAGATGGACGGTGCTAAAAAAATAGAAACAATAAAATCAATTCTTGACACAATTGGAGTGAATATTTCTTGCTTTGATTTTTCTTCTAATATCGAAGGAAAAGAACTTTTTGAGCAACCGTTTTATAAATTATGGCATTTACTTTATTCTTATGAAGGTGATAATTCGAACAGTGGAATTGAAAGCTTGCAAAAATTATTGAAAGATAAATACGGTTTCGATAAAGAATATGCTACAGCTTTGTCGAATATCGACTTGCAAAGTGACTATGGAAATTTAAGTACAAAGGCTATTCAAAAGATTCTTCCGTTTTTAAAAGAAGGAAATCAATACGATGTTGCCTGTAAATTAGCTGGTTTTAACCATTCTCATTCGAAAACGAAAGAACAACTGGATGCGAAAGTTTTAAAAGATGTTTTGGAAATTTTACCTAAAAACAGTCTGAGAAATCCAGTTGTGGAAAAGATACTTAATCAAATGATTAATGTTGTTAACAGCGTCATTGAAACGTATGGCAAACCAGATGAAATTAGAGTTGAACTGGCTCGTGATTTAAAGAAAAGTGCTGACGAAAGAAGTAAAGCGACAAAGAGTATCGCAGATACGACACGCAAACACGAAGAAATAACAAAAATTTTACAAAAAGAATTTGGAATCCCAAATCCAAGTAGAAATGACATTATCCGCTATAAACTGTATGAAGAATTGAAAGGTAATAATTATAAAACCTTGTACTCTAACACCTACATAACGAGAGAAATGTTGTTTAGTGCCGAAATTGATATTGAACACATTATTCCTCAATCACGATTGTTTGACGATTCATTTTCTAATAAAACACTTGAATTAAAATCTGTTAACATCAAAAAAGGAAATGCGACTGCTAAAGATTTTATTGTTTCTGAATACGGAGAAAAAGCAGTTGAACAATATGAGGAGCGTATTAAAACGCTTTTTAATAAAGAAGGTTCCAAAACAAAATTTAGAAAATTAACGTGGGAAGTGAAAGATATTCCGGATGATTTCATCAACAGAGATTTGGCAGATACGCGTTACATTTCTAAAAAAGCAAAAGAAATTTTAGAAGATATTGTTCGCTCTGTAGGAACAACTACTGGAATCATAACCGATAGGCTGAGAAATGATTGGGGATTAGTGGACACGCTCAAAGAATTGAATTACCCTAAATACCAAGCATTGGGATTAGTGGTGGAAAAAGAAAATAGGTTGGGGCATAAATCTCAACAGATTAAAGATTGGACAAAAAGGAACGATCACCGTCATCATGCTATGGATGCAATTACTGTTGCATTTACAAAACCAAGTTACATCCAGTATTTGAACAACTTGAATGCTAAAAGTGACAAAGCTGGGAGTATTTATGGCATTGAACAAAAAGAATTGTACCGTGATGAAAGAGGAAAATTAAAGTTTAAACCGCCAATGGCTTTAGACATTTTTAGAGCTAAAGCAAAAGAGCATTTGGAAAATATCTTCGTTTCTTTCAAAGCGAAAAATAAAGTAACGACCAAAAATAAAAAAACAACAACCAAACAAGCAGGTAAAAATACGGTTGTGGTTGAAACTCCGAGAGGGCAATTGCATTTGGAAACAATTTATGGTTCTTCGTTGATGTATTGCTCAAAATTAGAAAAGGTGAATGCCTCTTTTGATGCTGCTAAAATTGAAACGGTTGCGAATCAAAAACACAAAGCTGGACTTTTAAAACGATTGACTGAATTTGAAAATGACCCTAAAAAAGCGTTTACAGGCAAAAACTCATTAGAAAAAAATCCTATTTATTTGGATGACCTGCATACACTTTCAATTCCTGAATCGGTTAAAATTGTATGGCAAGAAAGACAATATACCATCAGAAAACCAATTGGACCTGATTTAAAATTAGAGAAAGTGATTGATGTTGGTATCCGTAGAATTCTTCAAGAACGATTAGAAAAGTTTGGGAACGATTCTAAAAAGGCTTTTTCCAATTTAGAAGAATTTCCGATTTACCTAAACGAAGAAAAAGGAATTAAAATTAAACATGTAAAAATTACAGGTATTTCCAATGCAATTGCTTTACACAGTAAAAAAGACCATTTTGGAAATGAAATTAAAGATGAAAGTGGAAACTCAATCCCTGTTGATTTTGTGAATACGGGTAACAACCATCACGTTGCAATTTACAGAGATGAAAAAGGGAATTTACAAGAAGAAGTAGTTTCTTTTATGGAAGCTGTTACACGTAAAAATCAAAACGAACCTGTTGTTAAAATAAATCATCCGTTGGGTTGGGAGTTTCTGTTTACGATGAAACAAAACGAATATTTTGTATTCCCAAATGAAAAAACAGGTTTTAATCCAAGTGAAATTGATTTATTAAACCCAGATAATTGTGCTAAAATAAGTCCTAATTTGTTTCGGGTGCAGAAAATAACTTCAAAAGATTATTTTTTTAGACATCATTTAGAAACAAATATTGAAACTCCAAATGAAACGAAAGATATAATTTGGAAAAGATTAGGTCTACAAGGTATCAAAAAAATTATTAAAGTCCGAATTAACCACATTGGGCAAATAGTTTTTGTTGGTGAATATTAATGTATCTGTATGATTAAAAGAACCCTACATTTCAGCAATCCTGCTCATTTATCAACTCGTAACCACCAATTGGTAGTTGAGTTAAAAGATGAAAACAGAACAACAAAAACCATTCCCATAGAAGACGTGGGAGTGGTGGTGTTGGAGCATCCTCAAATTACATTTACCTCCAATCTGTTGTCTCAATTGTTGGAAAACAAGGTTGGATTGGTAACCTGTGATGACAAGTACATGCCCAACGGAATGTTACTGCCTTTTGAAGCCAATTCGGAACAAAGTAAACGAATGCGGATTCAGATTGAAGCAAGTGCTCCTCTCAAAAAACAATTGTGGCAACAAACAATTAAGCAAAAGATTCAAAATCAAGCAAATGTATTGACAAAGTTGAAGCTGAATGAAAAACGATTGCTTTCATTGAAAGGAAAAGTATTGAGCGGAGACACTACCAATTGCGAAGCCCAAGCGGCTTCGTATTATTGGAGCCAAATATATGGGCAACACTTTGTGCGTTCGCGCGATTTAGAAACACCCAACGCTCAATTGAATTATGGCTATGCCATTCTGAGATCTGTTATTGCAAGAGCATTAACCGCAAGTGGAATGTTGCCGACTATCGGGATTTTTCATAAAAATAAATACAATGCCTTTTGTTTGGCAGATGACATTATGGAGCCGTTTCGACCTTTTGTAGATTGGATTGTATTGCACCTTCCAAATATTGAAAACAACGAAGAAGGATTAACGCGAGAGCAAAAAATTGAACTACTTAAAATTCCTCAAATAGATGTGCTGATAAACGATTTGAAACGTCCTTTGTTTCATGCCGTAAGCATAACAACCGCAAGCTTGTTCAAATGTTTTGAAGGTGAACAACGCAAGATTAGTTACCCCGAATTTTGATCGAAATTCAAAATGGAATCCAACCGCTTTAATGCCTATAGAAATATGTGGGTAATGGTATTGTTTGATTTACCGACCGAAACCAAAAAGGAAAGAAGTACGGCAGCAAAATTCAGGAAAATTTTATTAGACAACGGTTTTGTCATGTTTCAATTTTCAATTTACATGCGGTTTTGTCAAAGTATGGAAAATGCAGAAGTGCATACGCAAAGAGTCAAAGGAATATTACCCGAAAAAGGGAAAGTTGCAATTTTCGCAATCACTGATAAACAATTTGGAAGAATGGAAATTTACCATGGAACCACCAAAAACAAGCACGAAGACCTACCGCAGCAGTTAGAATTGTTTTAAGTGGTAATAAATTGCTTCAATACATTTATAAGAACTGGTGAAAATGCTTCTAATTTACCTCTGTTATCTGACTTTGTTAATTCAACAATAATTAACTCTAAAAAATAATTTTCTTCAATACTTAGTAATTCTAAATCATCTACATAATCAAACAAGACAGCATCAATTATAACTTTTCTTTTGTGTTCTAACACCTTATTCCTAAGGTTTAATTTGGTAATCGCATCTTGTGCTCTAGGTTTTGTATGTGTCATTTTTCCATTTAGTTGATATACTATTTCATTTTCACATTCAAGCATTAATGGAGTTAAATCAATGATGTTATTCGCTTTGTGATGCCCGCAATTTTTAGTAGATTGGCATGAGGCAACAATATTTTGATTATAATATAACGTAAAATCATTTCCGGAAATTGACTTTTGAGGTGTTATATGTTCATTGTGAGAACTATTTAAATCTATTCGATCACAACAATAAGCACATAAAAAATATTGTTCATTCAAACATGAATTTCTAATATCAATTCTTATATTTTCATTTCCATTAGCTAAATCGCTATAACTTAAATGAGGATTATCAATTTTAAACTGAGTCAGAGAAACTGGTTCATTTAATTTTTCAATTTTTCTCATTTGATAGTTCAATTTTTCTAAGTAATAATCTAGATTTAATCATTTCAATATGATTTTCGGGCAATACTAAATTTAATTGATTAAAATAGATCGTTGACATTTCTAAGTTTTTAGTTGAAATAGCACCTCTAAAATTATTAACAATAGCTTGCACATCCGAATTTCTAATATCTGTATCCATTGCTTCTAATAATACTTGATTTACATCTAAACCATACATTTGCGTCACAGGAATTAACTCTTCATCATATAATGAGTAACATAAAACATCTTTAAAATCGCTAATTAATAATGGGGAATGGGTTGTATAGATAAATTGACAATTTGGGAACGTATTATTTAATCTCTCAATTAAAGTTCGCTGCCATTTTGGATGCATGTGCAACTCAGCTTCGTCAATAATAATAATACCAGTACCTAATAAGGGATTAGCAACATTTGGATATAAAATAGACAGTCTTCTTGCAATGTCACCAACCATCGCCATCGTAAGTTTTTCGCCTTGAGAAAGTTGTTCTAAATTTAAACTTTCACCA
>Ga0105053_10009000_pt1 | contig 12806 bp, 14 predicted proteins | sample BON01_FD_78093 | JGI IMG/M metagenome (GOLD analysis project Ga0105053, IMG submission 78093) | Freshwater microbial communities from Lake Bonney liftoff mats and glacier meltwater in Antarctica - BON-01 | ecosystem: Environmental > Aquatic > Freshwater > Ice > Glacier meltwater | place: Lake...
CCCCTCGTCTGCGGCCTCGTCGCCGTGTTGCTGTCATCGGCTTCCGCCGCACAACCAGCGCCGGTCGAAGGAGATTTCAACGCCGCCGGCTTCACCCTCTCGACGGGCCAGTCGCTGCCGGAACTGCGTATGCACTACCGGACCCTTGGCCAGCCGCGTCGCGGCGCCGACGGGCGTATCGACAATGCCGTCTTGCTGCTGCACGGCACCGGGGGCACCGGGGGCCAGTTCCTGTCACCCCAGTTCGCGGGCGAACTGTTCGGGCCAGGCCAGCCGCTGGATACGAGCCTCTACTATATCATCATGCCCGACAATCTTGGACACGGCGGCTCGTCCAAACCTTCGGACGACCTGCGGGCGCGGTTCCCGGAATATGGCTATGCCGACATGGTCGAGGCCCAGCGACGGCTGCTGATCGAAGGGCTCGGCGTGGACCGGCTGCGTCTGATGCTGGGCACCTCGATGGGCTGTATGCATATCTTCGTCTGGGCCGAGGCCCATGCCGACTTCGCTGAGGCCCTGATGCCCATGGCCTGCCAGCCGACCGCCATCGTCGGCCGCAACCGGCTGTGGCGCACCATGCTGAAGGACGCGATCCGCAGTGACCCGGCCTGGGTCGGCGGTGACTATACGGATCCGCCCGTCGAGGGCCTGCGCACTGCCGTCGACCTGCTGCTTCTGGCCGGTTCAGCCCCCATGGCCATGCAGCAGGACCTGCCGACGGCCACTGCCGCCGATGAGTGGCTGGCCGCCCAGCAGGCGCGGCGCATTCCGGCGCTGGACGCCAATGACCTCTGGTACCAGGTCAACGCCTCGTTCGATTATGATCCGTCGAGTGGGCTGGAGCAGATCACCGCGCCGATGACCTGGATCAATTCCGCCGACGACTTCATCAATCCGCCGGAACTGGGCCTGGCTGAACAGTTCGTCCCTCGCATCGCCGACGTCCGCTACCGGCTTGTTCCGAACAGCGTCGGCGGCAAGGGCCACGGGACCCACACCTGGGCGGTGTTCTGGAAGCAGGACCTGATCGAGTTGCTCGCGCGGTCGGAACGTTAGGCCCCAAGCAACCGCGCCGCCTTCGGGGCGAAATAGCTGAGCACCCCGGTACAGCCCGCGCGCTTGAAGGCATGGAGGGTTTCAAGGATGGCGCGGTCCTCGTCGAGCCAGCCATTGGCCACCGCGGCCTGCATCATCGCGTATTCGCCAGACACCTGATAGGCGAAGGTCGGGACTTTGAAAGTTTCCACAACACGTTGAATAATATCGAGATAGATCATGCCAGGCTTGACCATGACGGCGTCAGCCCCCTCGGCGATATCCATGGCCACCTCGCGCAAGGCCTCGTCGGAGTTGGCGTAGTCCATCTGATAGGTCTTCTTGTCGCCGGTCAGCGCCTTGGCCGAGCCGACGGCGTCGCGGTAGGGGCCGTAGAAGGCCGAGGCGTATTTGGCGGCGTAGGACAGGATCAGGGTGTCGCAGAAGCCATTGGCCTCCAGCGCCTCGCGGATGGCCTGGACGCGACCGTCCATCATGTCCGAAGGGGCGACCACGTCGGCCCCGGCGTGGGCGTGGATGAAAGCCTGTTCGGCCAGCCGCTCGAGACTGGCGTCGTTGAGGACGCATCCGTCCTCGACCACCCCGTCGTGGCCGTGGTCGGTGTAGCAGTCCAGCGCCACGTCGGTGATGACGCCGACCTCAGGCGCGGCGTCCTTGATGGCCTTGATACAGGCCGGGATCAGGCCGTCAGGATCGGTGGCGCCCGTACCGATGCCGTCCTTGATCGCCCCGTCGACATTGGGGAACAGGGCCACGGCGGGAATGCCGAGGTCGCGGGCCTCTTTCGCCGCTTCGCCCGCCGCCTTGGGCGACAGGCGGAAGACGCCGGGCATCGAGGCGACCGGGATGCGGTCCTCGGCCCCATCGTGGACGATCAGAGGCCAGACGAGATCGGCGGGCGTCAGGGTTGTCTCGGCCACCAGTCGACGCACCCACGGGCTCGAGCGCAGTCGGCGCGGGCGGGCGTAAGGGAAGGCGGCGGGCGCGAACGGCTGGGTCATGGCGGCTGTCTAGCGTCCTTCTCCCGATGGGAGAAGGTGGCTGGGCGAAGCCCGGCCGGATGAGGGCCGGGTGGTTGAAGCGGCGAAGCCGCCCCGGACAGCCGGCCCTCACCCTTTCGCGCAAGGACGACCGCGACGCGCCCGTGCGCTCAAGCCCTCTCCCATCGGGAGAGGGGGTCGGTTAGAAGCGCCCAAACGGACTCAAGGAACGCCCCATGGACTTCGCCCTCAACGACGACCAACGCGCCATCCAGGATGCCGCCCGGCAGTTCGCCGAGGCCGAACTGGGCCCCCATTCCGCCGAATGGGACGAGACCAAGCATTTCCCCGTCGATGTTATGCGCCACGCCGCCGAGATGGGCTTCTGCGGCATCTACACGGGTGAGGAGCACGGCGGCATGGCGCTGGGCCGGGTCGAGGCGGCGCTGATCTTTGAGGAACTGTCGCGCGGCGACGTGTCCACGGCGGCTTTCATCTCGATCCACAACATGGCTGCCTGGATGGTCGACAAATTCGGCTCGGACGCGCTGCGTGCCCGCTATGTGCCGCGGTTGACGACTATGGAGCTGATTGCCAGCTACTGCCTGACCGAGCCGGGCTCAGGGTCCGACGCGGCGGGCTTGCGGACCACGGCGAAGCGCGACGGGGAGCACTGTGTCCTGAACGGCTCCAAGGCCTTCATTTCCGGGGCGGGGACGTCGGACGTCTATGTCGTCATGGCGCGAACCGGCGGGGAGGGCCCCAAAGGCATCTCGACCTTCGTGGTCGAGAAGGACGCGCCCGGCCTGAGCTTCGGTGCGCAGGAAAAGAAGATGGGCTGGAACAGCCAGCCCACCGCCATCGTCCAGTTCGATGACTGCCGCATCCCGGCGGCCAATCTGCTGGGCAAGGAGGGCGACGGTTTCCGCTACGCCATGATGGGTCTGGACGGCGGCCGGCTCAACATCGCCGCCTGTTCACTGGGCGGGGCGCGGCTGGCGCTGGAGACGACCCAAGCTTACGTCACTACGCGCAAACAGTTTGGCAAGTCACTGTCGGACTTCCAGAATACCCAGTTCAAACTGGCCGATATGGCGACTCAATTGGAGGCCTGCCGCCTGATGGTACTGCGCGGGGCCTGGGCCATCGACACCAACCATCCCGAGAAGACCAAATGGTGCGCCATGGCCAAGCGGATGACCACTGACGCCTGTTTCCAGATCGCCGACGAAGCCCTTCAACTGCACGGCGGCTATGGCTATCTGAAGGACTATCCGCTGGAGCGGATCGTCCGGGATTTGCGGGTCCACCGCATTCTGGAAGGCACCAACGAGATCATGCGGGTGATCACGGCGCGCGAGATGCTGCGGCAATGACTCCACACTTGCCGGTCGAGCAGAGATTCAAACACCCCATCGGTCTGGCGATGCACGCCATCCCCTTGGCGCGACTGGGATCCGATCGGTGTCAACGACTGGGGTCCTGACGACGAGTATGATGGTTATGTCTGGCCCGTGATCGGAAAGGTCATGCGTGGCGAAACGCCGGAGCAGATCGCTGAGTATCTCGACTGAGCCAGCAGCTTACACATGGAGTGCCCGTAACCTCGCGGCAGAAATCTCGAAATCGCGCGCCAACTGGCCGCACTGGCACCGCCGGCCTGACTACAGGCGGGGCTTCATTGCCGCGCACTGGATGATGCCGATGTTCTGTGGTATTCTGACCATTATGGTCAGAGGGGCGTGGCATGCGCGAAGTTGGAGTTCTTGAGGCCAAGACGCATTTCACCAGCCTGATCGCTGAGGTGGAGCGGACGGGCGAGGCGGTGATCGTGACCCGTCACGGCAAGGCCGCCGTCCGGATCGTTCCGATGACAGGGGGGGCTGCGGCTCCCTCCCAAACGGAGTTGCGGTCGGTGGCGGAGAAAGTACTGGCCTGGCGCGACGCCCAGCCTGTTGATGAAAGCCTCAAGGGCATGAGCTGGGAAGAACTGAAACGGCAGATTCGGGATGAAGACAGTTACGATTGACGCATCGTGCGTCATCAGTTGGTTGTTTCCGGAGCAGCGAACCCGGGCGGCGGATAGACTCCTGCTGGGCGGGTTTGCACTTTGGGCCGCGCCGGACATCTTTGCCTGGGAGGTTGGCAATTTCGTCGCGCGGCGGGCGATGCAAGGACGGGCGGATGCCGCTCAGGTTCAGGCGAAGCTTTCCCTGCTGGATGTGCGCGTCACCGCACCGCGTCAGTCAGACGCGGTCATGGCCTTGATCCCTCAGGCTGTGGCGAATGATCTCAGCCTGTTCGACACCGCTTATCTGCTGCACGCACTCGGGCACGGCGGCGGCCTGGCCAGTCGAGACAATCGGTTGCTGCAGGCGGCGACCAAGGTCGGCGTGGACGTGTTCGATCTTCGCGACTAAGCGGTGCCCCCATGATCGCCGAATCCGAAGTCCTGACGCGCGTCGAATCCGGCGTGGGCCGCATCACGCTGAACCGGCCGAAAGCCCTGCACGCGCTGAACCGCGCCATGTGCGAGGCGATGACTGAGGCCCTGCTGGCGTGGCGTGAGGACGACGCGGTCAAGTCGGTGCTGATCGACCACGCCGGCGAGCGTGGCTTCTGCGCCGGGGGCGACATCCGCATGATTGCCGAGAGCGGGGCAGGGGATGCGTCCGAGGCCAGGGCCTTCTTCAAGGTCGAGTACCGGCTGAACCATCTGATGTTCGAATACCCGAAGCCGATCACGGCCATTGTTGATGGCATCGTCATGGGCGGCGGCGTCGGTATCAGCGAGCCTGCCGTAGTCCGCATCGCCACCGAACGCACCACCTACGCCATGCCCGAGACCGGCATTGGTCTGTTTCCCGACGTCGGCGGCGGCTGGTTCCTGCCGCGGCTGCCGGGCCAGTCCGGCGTCTGGCTGGCCCTGACCGGGGCGCGACTGAAGGCGGCGGACACGGTCTTTCTGGGCATCCACAGCCATTATCTGCCGACCGATGCGCTGGAGGCGTTCCGCGCCATCCTGGCGGTCGATCCGGCCCATCCTGTCGATGTCGCCGACGGGCTCGAGGCCGACCCGGGCGAGGCCCCGGTGGAGGCCCATCTTGAGACCATCGATCAGCTGTTCGCCTTCGACACGGTCGAGGAAATTTTTGCCGCACTCGCAACCGACGGCTCCGACTGGGCGCTGGCCCAGTTGGCGACGCTGAAAACCAAGTCACCGCAGTCGTTGAAGGTCACCCTGCGCCAGCTCCGGCTCGGCGCAACCCAGCCGTTGTTCGCCGACAACATGGCGCTGGAATACCGGCTCGGGGGCCGTGTGGTCGGGACCCATGACTTCCAGGAGGGTGTTCGCGCCGTGGTGGTCGACAAGGACAATATGCCGAACTGGTCGCCTGCGGACCTGTCTGGAATCAGCGAAGCCGATCTGGACCGATTGTTCGCACCCTTGCCGTCGGAGCAGGCGTGGACACCGCTACCATAGGCCTTGCATCCCGGGCCTATCGGGAGCGTAGCTGGGGCCTCGCCATTGGGAACTGTCATGCTGAAGCCGTTGTTTGCCGCCGCCGCCGTTGCCGTATTGCTGGGGGCCTGTGCCGCGCCTCCCGGCATCGGCTACGGCGATCCCGTTGCCGTTTCGCGGACCCCGACGCTGGCTGACTTGCAAAGCGCTGCCGTTGCAGATCCGCTGCGTCCTGCTGACGAGGTCGAACGCGACACCCTGCGTCACCCTGCCGATATGCTGGCCTTCGCCGGGGTCGCCCCGGGCTGGAAGATCGCCGACATTCGTCCCGGTGCCGGCTATTTCACCCGGCTGTTTGCCCGCACCGTCGGCGAGACCGGCGCGGTCTACGCCTTCGTGCCCAACCGCACGGCCGCGCGCGAGAACGGCCCGGCCGATGTGCTGGTTTCAGCCTATTCCAACGTCGCGCGGGTCAACGGTGACCTGAACACAATGAGCTTTGCAGAACCGCTGGATGCGGTCTTCATGAGCCAGGAATATCACGACTTCCACATCCCGGCCTTCAATACCGACGTGGCCCTCATGAACCGGGCCATCTTCGCCGCGCTGAAACCCGGGGGCGTCTTTATCGTCATTGACCACGCGGGCCGGGCAGGTACGGGCCACTCGGAGGTCCAGACTCTGCACCGGATAGAGGGGGCCTCGTTGCGCGCCGAGGTCGAGGCGGCCGGTTTCCTCTTCGATGGCGAGTCAGACGCCGTGGCCAATCCCGCCGACGACCGCACCGTCAACGTCTTTGACGCGGCCATCCGTGGCCGAACCGACCAGTTCGTCTACCGTTTCCGCAAACCCGGCTGACGGCGACGGCTGTTGGGTCTAGCCTGCACCGGCAGCGCCGCCAGAGCGCTCTTGGAGGTTCCGTGATGCGCCGTTCCCTCATTCTCGCCGCTGTGGCCGCCATGGCCCTGTTGTCCGCCTCCTGTATGGGCGGCATGGGAACCGGGGCGCTGCCGGACGCCGCCAGCTATACGGCCGCCCTGGCTGACCCGTTGCGCCCCGCCGACGACCGCGCCCGCGACGAAGCGCGCCATACGGCCGAGACCCTGGCCTTCGCCCGGGTCCGGCCGGGGCAAAAGATCGCCGACATGATCATCGGTGGCGGCTATTTCACGCGGGTCTTCTCCGCCGCCGTCGGGTCCGGGGGGCGGGTTACGGCCTGGCAGCCGGCCGAGTTCATTGCCTTTCAGGCCAGCTATGGCGAGAGCCTGACTACGGTGGACGCCCTGGCCAATGTGGACGGCATCCGTTCGCCGATGGCCGCGCCAGCCTTCCCCGCAGGGCTGGACCTGGTCTTCACCGCCCAGAACTATCACGACCTGCATCTCAGCATCGCGCCCGCCGATGCCGCCGCACGAGTTAATACGGCCGCGTTTCAGGCCCTGAAGCCGGGTGGTCTCTATGTTGTCGTCGATCACCACGCCGTCGCCGGCTCGCCGCTGACGGCCTCGAACACCGTCCACCGCATCGACATCGAAGCGGTCAAGCGTGAGGTGCTGGCAGCCGGCTTCGTGCTGGACGGCGAGAGCGACCTTCTGGCCAACCCTGCCGACCCTCTGACCGCCAGTGTGTTCGACCCGTCGATCCGGGGCCGGACCAGCCAGTTCATGCTGCGCTTCAGAAAGCCCGGCTGAGCAAATTCGCGCGGGGCGCTGGCGAGAGAGCGGGCGAGGGACTAACCCTCCCGGAATAGTATTCCGGAGACGACGCCATGACCCACAAGATCGCCTTCATCGGCCTCGGCAACATGGGTGGGGGTATGGCGGCCAATCAAGCCAAGGCCGGTCACGCCGTCGCCGCCTTCGACCTGTCGCAGGCCGCGCTGGACCGCGCCGCCGCCGCTGGCTGCACACCCGTCAGTTCGTTGGCCGAAGCGGTCAAGGATGCTGACGTGGTCATCACCATGCTGCCCGCCGGACCGCATGTGCTGGCGGTCTATGCGGAACAGATCCTCGGCGCGGCCCCGACCTCGGCCCTGCTGCTCGACTGTTCCACCATCGATGTGGAAACGGCGCGCAAGGTCGCGGGTCTGGCCAAGGCGGCGGGCTACGCCTTTGCTGACGCCCCGGTGTCGGGCGGAACGATGGCGGCGGACGCCGGCACCCTGGCCTTCATGGTCGGCTGCGACGAGCCCGACTTCACCCGCATCGAGGCGGCGCTGGAACCGATGAGCCGGGCCAGCTTCCGCGCCGGCGACCACGGGGCCGGGCAGGCGGCCAAGATCTGCAACAACATGATCCTCGGCATCACCATGCTGGGCACCTGCGAGGCCATCGCCCTGGCCGAGAAACTGGGTCTCGACCCGGTCAAAATGTTCGACATCGTCGCCAAGTCGTCGGGGCAGAGCTGGAGCGTGACCACCTACTATCCGTGGCCCGGCCCGGTTCCGACCGCCCCATCGAACCGCAATTATGACGGCGGCTTCGCCACGGCCATGATGCTCAAGGATTTGAAACTGGCCCAGGACGCCGCCGCCAAATCGGGGGCCTCGACCCCTCTGGGCGCCCAGACCGAGGCCCTGTTCCAGATGTTCAACGGCCTCGGTTATGGCGGCAGAGACTTCTCCGCCATCCTGCAAATGCTGCGCGGCAAGCTGGACGAACTTCCAAAGGGCTGACCCTCCGAAGAAAGTCCCACGCAAATGAGAACCGTTATCAATTAAGGGCTTGCGGCCTTTTGTCCGGTGCGATTCATGGACAAATCCGGCTGATCGGCGCATCACCCGCCCAACGCTTTCGTGCCGTTCGGGACTTTCCGCTTGTTCGACTACCAGGCCGCATTCCAGACCGCCGTGGAGCAGGTCAAGGACGAGGGGCGCTATCGCGTCTTCGCCGATCTCAAGCGCGTACGCGGCCAGTTTCCAAAAGCGATGCGGCGTCGCGAGGACGGCTCGGAGCAGGACGTCATTGTCTGGTGTTCCAACGACTATCTGGGCATGGGCCAGCATCCGGCGGTGCTGGGGGCCATGCAGGCCGAGATCGAGGCGGTCGGAGCCGGGGCCGGTGGCACGCGCAACATCTCGGGTACCACCCGGTCGGCGGTCGATCTGGAGGCCGAGCTGGCGGCCTGGCACCAGAAGCAGGCAGCCCTGTTGTTCACCTCGGGCTATGTGGCCAATGAAGCGACGCTGACCACCTTGCAGCGCATCCTGCAGGGCCTGATCATCTTTTCGGACTCGCTGAACCACGCCTCGATGATCGCCGGCATCCGCAACGGCGGCTGCGAGCGGCATATTTATGCCCACAACGATCTGGAACACCTCGAGGCCCTGCTGGCCGCCGCCCCCGCCGCCGCGCCCAAACTGATCGCCTTTGAGAGCGTCTATTCGATGGACGGCGACATCGCCGACCTGGCCGGCACCATCGCCCTGGCCCGCAAATACGGTGCCATGACCTATCTCGACGAGGTCCATGCAGTCGGACTGTATGGCGCGACCGGGGCCGGCGTGGCCGAGCGCGACGGCCTGCTGGACGGGATCGACATCGTCGAATGCACCCTCGGCAAGGCCATCGGCGTCATGGGCGGCTATATCGCCGCCGACGCGGTGATCATCGATGCGGTGCGCAGCTGGGCCTCGGGCTTCATCTTCACCACCAGTCTGCCGCCGGCCCTGACCGCCGGAGCCCTGGCATCGGTGCGCCACCTCAAGGCCAGTCCCGAACTGCGCGCGGCCCACCAGGAGCGCGCCGCCACCCTCAAGGCCCGTTTCAAGGCCGCCGGCATCCCGGTGATGGATTCGGTCAGCCATATCGTGCCGGTGTTCGTCGGCGATCCGGTCCACGCCAAGATGATCTCGGACATGCTGCTGGAAAACCACGGCGTCTATGTCCAGCCGATCAACTATCCGACCGTGCCCAAAGGCACCGAGCGGCTGCGCTTCACACCCTCGCCCAACCACACCGACGCCATGATGGACGACCTCGTCCGCGCCATGGACGCCCTGTGGACCCACTGCAATGTCGCGCGCCTGCCGGCGGTGGCCTGAGGCGTTTCCGCAGACGACGATTCGCGTTATAAGTTGGTCATGAACGTCCATCAGCCGCGCCCGGAGACGCCGCTCGAGGAGGTCGATCCTTACGAGATGGCCAATCTCTATCCTCGTGAAACAGGACTGCCCATGACCATCTGGGCTGGCCCCAGAGGATGCGCTCGCCACGACGCCAGGGTCATGGTGTGTCGCTCACATGGAAATCGAATGGATGTAGACGGTCTGGCGTCCGTCAGTGTGCGTCCGACGCCCGAATTGGTTGCCGGATCTTTGACGGGGGCGGACCTGAAAGCTGTCCAGGCCTGGGTCAGGCTCAACAGCGAGGCTCTGATCGGTAACTGGGACGGCGACTTGGGCACCTCTGAGTTCGTTCAAGCGCTCCAGAAGGTCTGATGACCACCGAGCTCGGCGAGGTCATCGTTGAACTGACCCGCAACGGGGCCTGGCTGAAATGTTCTGCGATCCATGTCGCCACTGGACTTGAGGTCTCGGCGGTCGGTCCCGCGGCAGAGCCGAAGGGTCTTGAGCGGATCGCGCTGGCCAAGCTCAAACGGGCCCTCGCGGCACGTTGACCCACCAGATGTTGTGACGCCGCCCCGTCAGGCCTAAATGAGTCGTCGCTGTTTCCAAGGATTTCCCGTGACCGCTTTTAACCACGCCGACTACTTCTCGAAGAGCCTCGCCGAGGCCGATCCCGACATCTTCGGCGGTATTCGGGGCGAGCTTGCACGGCAGAAAGAGCAGATCGAGCTGATCGCCTCCGAGAATATCGTCTCGAGGGCGGTTCTGGAGGCGCAGGGCTCGGTCCTGACCAACAAATACGCCGAAGGTTATCCCGGCCGCCGTTACTATGGCGGCTGCGAATATGTCGACGTCACAGAGAACCTGGCCCGCGAGCGCGCCAAACAGCTGTTCGGCTGCGCCTTCGCCAACGTCCAGCCGCACTCGGGTGCCCAGGCCAACCAGGCGGTGTTCCTTGCTCTGCTGCAGCCCGGCGACACCTTCCTTGGCATGGATCTGGCGGCCGGCGGCCACCTGACCCATGGCTCCCCCGCCAACCAGTCGGGTAAATGGTTCCGGCCGGTGACCTATACGGTGCGGCAGGACGATCACCTGATCGACTACGACAACGTCGCCGAGATGGCGGCGCGCGAGAAGCCGAAGCTGATCATAGCCGGTGCATCCGCCTACAGCCGTCACATCGACTTCAAACGCTTCCGCGAGATCGCCGACAGCGTCGGCGCGTACCTGATGGTCGATATGGCCCATTATTCGGGCCTGATCGCCGGCGGCGTCTATCCGGATCCGTTACCGCATGCGCACATCGTCACTACGACGACGCACAAGACCCTGCGCGGCCCGCGCGGCGGCATGGTGCTGTCGAACGACCTCGAGATCGGCAAGAAGATCAACTCCGCCGTCTTCCCCGGCCTGCAGGGCGGGCCGCTGGAGCATGTCATCGCCGCCAAGGCCGTGGCCTTCGGCGAGGCGCTGAAGCCGGAATTCAAGCTTTATGCGCAGCAGGTGGTGACCAATGCCCAGGCCCTTGCCGCGGTGCTGATCGAGCGCGGTGCTGCGATCGTTTCAGGCGGCACCGACAGCCATATTGCGCTGGTTGACCTGCGACCCAAGGGCGTGACCGGCAAGGCCACCGAGGCGGCCCTCGAACACGCCCTGATGACCTGCAACAAGAACGGCGTGCCGTTCGACACCGCCCCCTTCACCATCACCTCCGGCGTTCGCCTCGGCACCCCGGCGGGCACCACGCGCGGCTTCGGGGTCGAAGAATTCCAGCAGGTCGGTCACTGGATTGCCGATGTGATCGATTCGATGAAGGGCACGGACGAGGCTGACGCCGGCGTGTCGCAACGGGTCGCGGGCGAGGTGCGCGCGCTGACGCGCCACTTCCCGATCTACGGATAGACCGCCGATGAAATGCCCCTTCTGCGGACATCAGGACACCCAGGTGAAGGATAGCCGTCCGTCGGATGACGGTGCCGCCATCCGACGCCGCCGGTCCTGCCCGCAGTGCAGCGGACGGTTCACCACCTTCGAACGGGTACAGTTGCGTGAGCTGGTGATCCTCAAGCGCAACGGCCGCCGCGCCCCGTTTGATCGCGACAAGCTGGAGCGGTCGCTGAACGTGGCCCTGCGCAAACGCCCGGTTCAGGCCGAACAGATCGAACAGCTGGTCAGCCGTATCACCCGCCAGCTGGAAAGCCTCGGCGAGACCGAGATTCCATCCTCGACAGTCGGCGACTTCATCATGAAGGCGCTGAAGTCGGTCGATGAGGTCGCCTATGTTCGCTACGCCTCGGTCTACAAGGATTTCCGCCACACAGGTGATTTCGCGCGTTTCCTCGGCGACGAGGGTCTGGACGAAAGCTGATGCGCCCCGGACTCCAAGGGATGGGTGTCACCCTGAAGCTGGCGACGTCGCTGGACGGGCGTATCGCCACGGCCTCCGGAGAGAGTCGATGGATCACCGGCGAGGCTGCGCGGCTGGAAGGCCACCGCCTGCGCGCCACGCATGGCGCCATTCTGGTGGGCGTCGAGACCATTCTGGCTGATGATCCGGAACTGACGGTTCGCCTGCCGGGCCGGTCGGTCGACCAACCGTTGCGAGTGGTGCTGGACAGCCGGTTGCGTACCCCGGCAACGGCGAAGATCGCCAGTGGTGGTGACAGCCTGATCCTCACCGTCGCCGAGCCCTCGGCGATCGGATCAGCCCTGGTCGAGCGCGTCGAAGCCGATGATGGCCGCATCGACGTCGCCGCCTGCCTGTCTGCGCTCAAACGGCGGGGCGTCGCCTCGGTTCTGATCGAGGGTGGAGGACAGGTGGCCGCCAGCTTCCTGCGTGCCGGGTTGGTCGATCGGATCGAATGGTTCCGGGCCCCGATCCTGCTCGGCGGCGAGGGACGTCCCTGCGTGGGCGGTTTGTCGCTTGCAAATCTGGCTGCGGCTCCCCAGTTCCGCCGACTGTCAGCCGAACCGGTCGGTGACGATTTGTGGGAACGGTATGACGCGCTACGTTGACTTCGGTACGACCTGTTTTGACGTAGTCCCGGCGCATGATGCAGGGCTCGGGTCGATCTGCCTTGGGCGAATTTCAGACCATTCAGACCATTCAGACCCTGTTTTTTTCATCGGGCTCCCCTGATGTTCACCGGCATCGTCACCGATATTGGCATGGTACGGAAGGTCGAGCAGACCGCCCGTGACCGTTGCTACGAGATCGCGACGGCGTGGGACACATCCG
>Ga0105053_10009001_pt1 | contig 12804 bp, 14 predicted proteins | sample BON01_FD_78093 | JGI IMG/M metagenome (GOLD analysis project Ga0105053, IMG submission 78093) | Freshwater microbial communities from Lake Bonney liftoff mats and glacier meltwater in Antarctica - BON-01 | ecosystem: Environmental > Aquatic > Freshwater > Ice > Glacier meltwater | place: Lake...
AAACGGTTAGTTTTAAAGGGGCTTGGAGGATGAGTACCCTCGGACTCGGCCAGATTACTTGGTGAATCGTGCGGACCAAAAAAACTGTGGGGCCATCTGGGTTATCGATATAAATCGAGAAATAGTTGTACGATGAATGGTCGGGGATGTGGGTGCATAGGGACATTTAACTCAAGGCTAAACTTGGCGCATTCCTCGACCTAAATACAAACGCTTCAAGAGTATTTTTCTTGTCATTCATATTGCGCTCAGCTGTTTTTACAATTGAACGCAGCCCCTTGCGCAGTCTCTAGTAGAGAGTCGCGGTACCCTCGAAACCATCATATCTGAGAACGTCTTCCACACAACGTACCCGACACGATGGCCCCGTTCCGGAAAATTGCGTTTCTCGTGTTGTACCATCGCCACGATGCGCATTGTTGTGTATGCTGCTGCCGCTTACGCCGTCTGCATGGGAGGAGCACAGGCCTTTGCCCCTCTGCCGGTTGCCGGCCTGCGGCATCACGTGGCGGCGACATCCTCGCTCAGAATGCAGTACGAGAACCCCAGCGACGTGATGGCGCGCGTGAACGCAATGATGTCCGGATCGCCCGTGCCCGCGGCGCCTGCCTTCTCCGCCCCGGTCCGGGCAGCGCCCTCATACAAGGCGCCCGCTGTGGTTGCCGAGAACGCCAGCACCGTCATGCAGCGTGTCAACTCGATGATGGGCGGAGCGGCGGCACCTCCGGCACCGTCCCCAACTTGGCGATGGGCGGGGCAAGATCCTGCCGCCGGCTACAATCCTCGTGGCCGCAGCTTCCGTGCTTCGTCCCCCGCCTATTCCGCCGCCCCCTCTGCTCCCTTCGCAGCTGAGGATCCCGCCGCTGTCATGGCCCGCGTTATGGCAATGATGAAGTAAATTCATGCCTGCTCCGGCACCTATGTAAAAAGTTGTAACAAATCTCCTAGTCATTTTACTCCCAGTGCATTCTTCTGCAGCTTGTTGTTGAAAATTGATGTGTTTGGGAGAGTGTGTTTGGGAGAGTAGTGGTGTGTGTAGAGGGTCTGTGTCTCTGTCTGTGTGTTGTGGGTGGGTGAATGATGAGTGTGTGCATGTGTGTCTGTGTCTGTATGTGCGTGTGTGTCTGTTTCTGTTCACCGGTGTCTGTTCCGGTCTGTGTCCATGGCAGCAAGGGTTTGGCGTTTTGTGGTGTGTCGAGCCGCACACTCCGACGTGGCTGGTCACGGTGAAACATGTCTATTTATTGTGTTTTTTTTGATAGCGTGTGTTGACGTACGTCACGTTGCTTCTTGTAAACTGTTTTGGGTTTGAAATTTTGTCTTATGATTTGTAACTCACGATGTATGAGTTGACAAAGGACAATTTCTGCATTGCTGTTTTGTACAAATTGCGTCGTTGAGATCACTGGAATCTGAATTCAGGCGAATTAATTTCACTGTAAAGGAATCGGCAAAAACAACAAGACACTGAAATAAAATGCCTAACTGACAAGATTGTCAATGAAACCAAATACGGTGCAGGCAAGAGTTATCAGACAAAATATTGCGGCGCAGGCAACATTTTATGGCTGAACTCTGATGGGTAGTTCAAGTTTGTCCTGTTGATACAGTATGTGATTCATTTTGAACAAGTACAGTTCATAATGTATTTTGTTTGATTCATTTTCCTTTTGCTGGGCTGTAGTTCGTTTGTTTGACCCACTTAAGATATGGACAATGTGCTATTCTTTGTAATTTTCACTGCTAACGTCAAGGTTTTCTTTCTTTGCCATACAAATAATTAAGGAAATTATGTGCAACACACATAACTACTTTTTTGAAAAAACCTTCTTTTTCATCGGGCAAGGTCCAACATTTCGAATCATCTCGATGTTAACCCAAGAAACTTTTAGTAGTTGCCGGAATTCCAAGAATGTATGTAGCCGTTTGACGTTTTGAGATATTGACTAACCCAAAATAAATCAAATAATTAAGTTAAAACAATTCTAATAACAACTTTTTCCGAGGGCGGAGAATGGTGAGCTGACCGAGGGGTGTTGTAGCGGAGAGGATTTACAGGGTCTTCCAGAGTGTAAACACATAATAATCCCCACATCCTTGGAATACCCACTACCAGTTTTCAATTAAAACCCTGATCGCAAAGATGGTGGCTGTTCGGCCTTACTGTAGATGCATGGTAAATCGAAACGCAAATCATGACTGTAATTTTAATGAAACTCGGGAATTTTCATCATCGGAATAAACTAAGAAATCAATTTCACCCCAGCATTGATTATATTGTCCACCAAAAACTTCGGATTTGCCAGTGTCAACCAGCATGTTTTTTTGAGGCGTGGTAGCGACTAGAAGAACTTGTTTGTAGAAGTTTTGCTCCCGTTTTCCTGGGATTTCAGGACTCGCGCTGGCAGAAATCAATGCTTTCACTGACAAATGGACAAGATTTGAACATGGCAGTGACCTACTCTCGCTGTGCGCGGCGTCTCGAATGTGGGTTAGGCACCGGTCAGTGGTAATAGTTCCACCGGAGGGCGGTTTGGAATTCTCGGCGGGACTCGCGAAAAAGATTGTGTTTTTATTCTTGTCACGGTTAACAAATACTTTGGGTTTACCCTTCAAGATTGTAATCGAGTCACGAACCACACACGCTTCCTCCTCCTCACAAGAAGCACATCTGCGGAAGACTGCTGTTCGAGGATCGAGAGAGGAACGAGAAAGATCGCAGAGTGTACCTCTTACACTCCCTGCGTCTTACTCTCTTTTTCTCCCCCGCCTCTCTTCCCTACCCCTCGCGCCACCACGCGCTCTAATGAAGGAAGGCGCATGGATTTGCGAACTTCTTTCCGGCCGCTAATTTAGGACACGCCTTGTTGCTCTTTGGGTTTCCGCCGATTAGAAAACGCAACATTTTGGTACTTGGGTCGTAATACTTCGGGTCCTTCTTGAAGGACACGCTCTTCTTCACTTTGCCCGGACTTAACTTTGTAAATAGATTCTTATTTCCAAATTTATTAATGTCCATCAAAACAGATATGTGTGGACTGTTTCCACATGGTCTCTCTTCCTTTCCAACACATGTACTCCCCGTACTCTTTGTAAGGAAGCGTTTGTGTATTTTGTGTGTCCCACCGAAATTCCACAACCTCCCTTCGCGTGGAAATATTACCACCCAACAGTCACAAACAATGATTTATCTACAATTTTTTTGACAGTAACCCTACTTGTTTCCCACCTTGCTTAGATGGTGAAAATCTAGTTGATTGCTGAGGATCCAAAAGACTGTCCCCGACCGTTGCCCGCCTACTTATAGTGGGCTGCTGGAAGGTAAAAATGCATATCACCGTCATCAAAAGAAATAGCCGGCTGACGTTGGCAATTTTTTGTGTACACAAGTCGCTGTGGCATAGAAACGGTGTGGGAGGGGCCAATCTTCAACATGTCCATCTGAATTCATTGATTTGCTGCAGATCCTAAAACCCCGAAAATATCATTCACACATAAATAAACATTGTAACACATCTCCAGTAACAAAACAAAATTATTTGTTCAATCGAATCAATGTCCGCAAACATTTTCGAAGAGCCAGCGAAAAGAATGGCAAAAAAATGGTTTTGTCATTGATGAATTCCTCGACCATCTGTGAGGGCAATCCATAGACTCAGACCACTGCCGGCAAGCTGGATTGTTCAAAAAGATCATTGTGAGCAAACATTTTGGAAGAGCAAGCGAAAAGAATGGCACTGGAATGGCGAAAATAGAATTTTTCATTGATGAGCTCCCCGACCATCTGCTAGGGCAATCCATACACTGTGACCAATGCTGGGCAGCTGGATGGAGCCTGCAGCAACGTAGTTGATCGGATGATACTTGTGCAACAACGCAGCCGAGACTTTGTCATGGTCTGACGTGAATTTCGATGGTGTTTTGGACAGAACGAAGGGTTACGATGAGCAGATATAGGAGGTTGAACGGCGATGAGGCGCTGGGGCTATGCAACTGTCTGGGGTGTTAAACCAGCATGCCCGGGCCCTGTGTTGAATTTTCAAGTTTGCTTCAGCTGAAGCGAAGAATCTCAAAAATCCAGCATTCTTTAAAGTATATTTGACGGGGGTGTCCTGTGCGGACTCGCAAACATGATCAAATACCTTATTTTGGGTCAAGCCCTATTTGTGAATGTCCAAAACAGGAATAGACGCCTTTACTGTCCGTTCCTGCTTTCGAGAGTCTGGGCGCAAAATAAACTGATCAGAGAGTCTCAATCTACTCCTGCGTGACACCACAGAGAATTGGGACCTGTCAGAGGTATGTTTGCGGGAACAATACAGTCGAATTTTTGAACATTTGTTGATATTTGACAGATCCCCCCTGTTCTCAAACACTTTCAAAGTTGCCGTCGTCGACACTTTTCTAGCGAGGGTCTGGCATGGAAAATGTTTGTGAGCTTTCGTCTGGTTGCGTGCGTCAATGTTCGAAATCTTCAAAAAAAAAACAGGTAGACACATTGCAATCACTTGTGCAGGGTAGATGGGTGACGGGGCTGTGCAACGATACGCAAGGTATAGGAGCATATATATCTGAAAACTTTCATTTGAGGGAACATTGCAACACTTTTTCCGCCGCATTCGGGTCTTGCTTGCCTGATGCGACGGCACTCGATATCGCAGAGGGGTGCGTTTTTCAAACTTGCTTAAAAATATATCACCAGTACAAAAGGCCCACTTGTTTGTCTGTCCGTCTCTCATTCTGTTTGTCTGAACTGCGTGAGCTTCTGGGTTTTGTGCATGTGTGTGCAGATGCAGAGCAAGAGCTGAATTTCTGAGACTGTTTCTCTTTGAGTGGAATGTGTAGGGTGGTGTCTCGCTGTTGTCCTCGGGGCATTGTGTTGGGATCTGATAGGAAAGCTGGCGGCACCCGAGCCCATGACGTCGCAGTCCTCGGGGAGCATGTGCTTGCTAACAACAACAACAAGAATAGTGACATGCAGAGCATTTGTTTCTGGTGTGGGTTATAATTTTTGACAGAAGGATAAATTGGAGTCTGATTTTTTTCCTTGTGACGGGGGTTGGAGTGTGTACGGGTGTATGTGTGTGTATACGCACACACTGCATGTGGGGTACTTGGATATGATCCCAGGGGTCAGGACGAGACGCTGGGCCTGGAGACCCTGTGGCTCAAAGGTCGATCTTGAATCTCGACATATATGGGTACAAAGTGCATGTGTATATATATATGTTGTGCTGCGCGATGAAATCTGGACTGAGTGCTCTTTTTCTTTCAACACATTTTTTTTCCCCAAAAAATCAAAAGATGTACCCCACGTAGTACCAAGAACTCGACTCCACATGGATTTGAGCTGCATAGACCCTGAATCATGATTGATGGTATTAAATTGATACTTGAGTACTTTTTAAAGTAAATAAAGCAATCATTTTCAAAAATCACTGTTCCGATCATTTTATTGATGTTGCTTTTTTTTAATTAAGTCTGAGTTCTAGGATTGCTGTTTCCTGCATAGTATGGAAAAAAAGAGAACCAAAAAGGATCACAACTTGGTGGTCCACTTTTACGAATTTGTGTACAATTAGACTACAGCTGGCTGCTCTTCGGCCCGGGAACTGGAGATTCGACTTAGACGTTTGTTAATCGGAGCACGGTCAAAATGAATCCAAACATGATTTGTGTGTTGGTACCACACTTGTTTGGTTCCGGCACACGATTTAGTGGTGCACGATTTTATCAGTGCTCGATCGTGATTTGTTGTGTCGTTTTTCCTTAGTTTTTGCAAATGCAGTAAAGATACCACTTTGTCATAGTTGTCGCCATCAAGTATGTCGAGAACATCAAGTGTGCAGTGGCACAAGACCCCATCACTGTTTCCCATCATTTTTGGGGCAATTTGTAGTAGTATCTTCACGTTCATTTGTCACAGCATTGTTTTTGTTAGCATGATGTCTTCTATACTGTAGCAAAATCACAGCGGTTTCATTTTCTTGTGGAAAAATTTACATACGCCGTACCTTAGATATGTTGTGCATAAATATTGTCTCTGTTTCCACATCGGACTCACATTCTTCAGTATAATCGAAGGGAGTGTTCCAGAATTCGCGAACTAAATTGAGGAGGAGTCTCGTTTAAGGCCCAAGTCACGGTCAGAGCAGGGAAAGGGAGGCTCTTGCAAGTAAGAACACAAATTGAATTACGTTGCACTCTGTGTCAACAAAAGTGTCTCGCTTTCTCGCAAACTCTTATTTGTCTCAAATCTTGATGTGAGAGATGTTTATTGATAAAAAAAGCCCTGATGCCCCCTGTCACCGTAAGTACCTGATTGTGGGTCCTCTGCTATACCCCTTATGCGGGATTGAATCGTGTTCAGTTGGCGATGTCTCGTGTTACTGTGACTGTGTATAGTGCGGTTACGAATGTACTATCTGTGTTGTCAACGCTTTTGGATTAGGAGTTGAGTCAACAGTCTATTTTCTTTCTATTTTTTGAGAGGCGTCGTGGCCTGTTGCTATAAATATTCATCATATCTTTTTGTTACCTATTTAGTATGTTTTGACGTGCATTGGTTGGTTGAGTAACTGATAGGGTTTTGTAACCTGTTTGTTTGTTTGTTATAGATTGTATTTCTCCATGCTTTGGTTTGTGATTTCCTTTGGCAGGGGTTAAAGTGTCCACTCGATGATGGAGCTGGAGTTTAGTACAATGAAGAAGAATTTGAGCATCATGTCGGACATAAAGAGGGGGTTTTGGACTGTCTGGTTCCAAATAAATTCCCTGGAATTTTTGGTCGTTACTCCTAGTGTTTCCAGTCCAATAAGGAATTGGTTGATGTGAAGGGAGCCTCGTTCTCCCGTTGTGAAATTGGTTTGAATGGCTGTCCAGCCGCTTTTCTTCCTCGTACTGATGTGTGTTTCAAAAGTTGACAAAGCCTAGGTGTGTGCTGTATCTATCATCTTTCTCCGTAGTAGGCCAGTCTTCGTTGGGGTCCATTGCTCTGGTGTATTCCAGAAATACACATTGTTTTTTCTCCTTGTCAAAGGCTAGCCTGTCTCGACTACGGGAGATGAAGGTGTCTAGATCCTCCGTGTGGAAGTCGATGTTGTATGCTATGTGGTATTCCTGAATGTCCTTTTTGAGTTTGATTCTATTTCGCCCCTCCTCTGTTGGTAAAATTTCATGTAGTCCCATATATTCGAGAATCTTATAGAGTCCTCATTCCGCATGGGCTTCTAGGCATTTATCTCAAATCTTTTTCATTTTAACCACTTTTGAAAGAATATTTACCTGAAGAGCCTGAGTGCCAAAACAGGGAGGGGGGGCTTGTTGCAGAAATCAACAAATAAATTTGCCTTCATTACGCCCCCCACTTATCACTTGTAAGTCCGAGGTAATACCTGCAACCAATCTTTATATCTCAGACTGAAAATAGGGAATCGAGAAATAGCTGCAATTTAAAAGTTGGTAGCGCGTTGGTCGAGTGCATGATGACGTTTAAAAACGTTGGAGCCCTTGTGTCAGACTGAGGGACAGAACAGAATATAAAGCTTTACTGGTGCCAGCGCCAGATTTGGGGGTGCCAACGCCTGCTGCCGCCCGCTGCGGCCACATTCAGATTTTTGAGGGGGGTTCGACTAAATGGCAGACCCCCTGTGTTCTCCAAAACAGTCTGCATATTTGCATTTCCGGGTCCAAATCTTACGTGACTCGGTAGATTTTGGAAGTTCAAACAAAACAAAGCTATGATGAGCAGCAAATACCACCAACAACAGCCCGACTGGCCGCGGGCACAGGCACAACAGACATCATTGCGTTCACGCTCGGCATCACGTCACCGTGGTTCTGGCACTGTATATTGAGCGACTCTGGGAGGACGCCGCCACGTGCTGCCGCAGCCCAGCAACCGGCAGGGTGGCAAAGGCCCGGCGGCCTTGGGCTCCACCCGTGCACACGACGTAAGTGGCAGCAGCATATGCAAGAGTACGCATTCAGGCGATAATAGAACACGAGAACCCCTATTTTGGCAAAAAAAATGGGGGCAGGCGTTCATGTGATGTTGTACTTCCACGCCGTGCTTCAGATCGTGGCGTGTTCTCAGATATGTTTGAAATCTGAGGAAGCGAGCGAACATCAACTTATTTGTTGGATTTTTGCTGACTTTTCAAATGTATTTTCCCCCGCCAAAGACAATGTATAATATTTCGCGTAACGTCCTTGGTAGTTAAGCAACCTTGATTTTTGAAAGGTCCGGGACAGTTTCTTGGGTCCTACGCGATAAATTGGGTCCTCAGCACCCACCTAGTCAAGTCAATAAGTTGAGGGTTCGCCACCCTAGAAAGAAAAAAACAAACGAACAAACAAACCGTATAGTGTTTGGAATACCGGTCACAGTGTTGCCGGCGCCGCTACGTGGCGAGGGGGTTGGGTTTCGGTAACGATACTGACAGATGCCTGTCACAGCCACAGCAGCCAGCGGCTCCTTTGCAGAAACTTTGAGAATAGAGTTTTTATGACTCACGACCGGGCCCTGGCAAACCCCATCTTTTCCCCTAGCCATTGTGCAACTCTTACAATCCCACTGCACTATCATACCTTAAACAAAGAGACAAAAGATTGACAGAGTCAGGGCTGCCGCCAGGTTTTTACACCAAGCATCTATAACGCCCTTGATATCTCAGGAATGTGGACTTTAGGACCGTGATTTTAGGTCGGAGTGCAACGTTACATCCCACTGCACTGGGGGATACAATACCCAAAGCAAAGCGACAGGAGATTAACAGTGTCAGGGCGGCTGCTACGAGGGTACCGGGACTCCCTATTAGGAACTGTGCAGATATCTCCAACAATTTGGTACCAAGGGGTACCAAGATGAGCGCAATAGATGTGGAAGCAAACGCATTCTTTGAGCGTTTGTATTTGGTTCCAGGACAGCGCAAGAATGCCCCCTTTGTCACCATGCCCTCGGCGCCCACTTCCCCACCTCTCGATCTGCGACTATTTCTCGATTTCCGTGCAATTTTTTTCCCGAGTGGCCATTCGATTTTTGGTTGTCAGCACGATTCTCCAAGTAATCTGGCCGAGTCCCGATCACTATCATAATCATCTTTTTCCCCTGTTGGTGGTTGTCTTATAATAAACTTTTCTATCTCTCTCTCCCGATAACCTCGCACCGTCAAATCAGTATTCAATCCGAGGTCCATTGCGGGAGAGCCGTTTGATTCGGCCAGGCGCTTCCGGGCTTCCTTATTACTGCACCTCCATCTGTGTGCGTTTTGGCCGTACTCGTCTCGCTAGCTGTGTGGATTCAAAACCAAAAAAAAAAATCGCTGCTATCTGTTCTTTGCACCAAACATCAATAACACCCTTGACATCTTGAAGTAAGATGGTCTTGTCCATTGGACGTGACTTCGGCGTCAAAGTACTCATAGTTTGGGAGAGATTTCTTTTTTTCTTTCTTTCTTTCTTGGGCGGCAAACACTCAACTTAAGCACGAGACTAAGCGAAAGGGGAGCACCCAATTAATCACGCAGGACCCAAGAAACTGTCCCGGGCCGTTGCCGACCTATTTTATGAACGACCCGTTCGTAGGAGACAACAGTTCATAATGTTTGTGGGGCCGGAATACATCCTCGGACTAACATGTCTTAACAATCCAAGAAACGTAGCGCCAGGTTGAGGGGATTCTTTCTTTCCTATCTTTCTGTTGTAGCGATTACCTCACTAAATCAGTTAAGCGGCCCATGATGGTGCGATCCGATTAATCACATAGGACCCAAGAAACTGTCTCGGACCTGCCGACATAATTTAAGGCCGACCCGCTAGTGTGTAAAAACAGTTCACAATGTTTGTGGGCTGGCATGTATCCACGGGCTAACATATCCCAACAATCAAGTCTCCCTAACTACAAGGGACGTACCGCCGATTTTTCGATCACTCTTGGAGAAATAATATGGTAATTGCGTTTGGAACTCTCTCGTCTTTTTCTACCCAGCAACATATTGTGAGTGGCGTTGTTTGCGTTGTTTGTCGTTTTGCAGGTGACGAAAAACTGAAAAAATTCATGTCGATCTAGCGTTATTAGTATGAGGTCCTACCCCCCTCAGTACCCACGCTCCTCTACCCCCCTACACCCACCCCCTCTCCTTCTATCCTTTCTTTTTGCCCCCCCTTTCTTTTATTTTCCCTCCTCTTTTTCTTTTTTCTTTTTCTCTTTTCTGACGTGAAAGATGTTTATTAATAACAGAAAGTCCTAACCCCCCCGATCAATATGGGTACCTAATTTGGGTCCTCTGCTATTTTCCTTATGTGGGAGTAAATGGTTTTCAGTTTTGCGATTGCTCGTGTTCCTGTGTATACTGCGATTCCGAATTTATGAAGTTTGTATTCTCAACGCTACGGAGTAGGAGTTGTTTTCAAATAACTATTTCCTTTCTACTTGTGGGGCGTGAAGGATCATTGCTGTAAATAGACATCGTCTCCTTTTTTTTACCAATTGGTAAATTTTTGAAGTGGGTTGGGGAATTTTTGTACTGTGTAGTGTATGCGTATTGTTTGCCTATCTTTTTCCCTGTTTAGTTTTTGTTGGTTAATACTAGTGTTGATTTTTTGTACTTGTTTTTGTGTGATATATGTTTCACATCCTAATCTGAGAAGCGTACCGGTGTATGTGAAACATTGTATGTGGTTATGAGCCTACTCTTTGGCTAAACTTTGTGATCTGATCACGTCCCTGGTGATTGGAGGTGTGTATGAAATCAATCCATTTTCTTGTTGGTATTTTCTGTTGGTAAGGATTGGAGCCTGAGTGTCCATTCTGTCTTGGAGTTTAGTGCGATGCAAAAGAACTTGAGGATCATATCCGACGTTGAAAGGGTTTTTTGGACTGTCCTATTTCGTATGGCTTCTCGCGTGTTCTTGTTTTCCACTCCGAGTGACTCCAATCTTGTTAGAAACTGTTTTGTGTGTAGGGAGCCTCGTACTCCCGTTGTAAAGTTGGTTTGAGAAGCTTTCCAGCCGCTCTTCTCTCGGTTACTGAGGTGGTTGTTGAAGCCTAAGTGCAAGCTGTATCTTTGGGTATCTCCTGCTTCTCCTTCTCTGCCCAATCCTCATTGGTGTCCATTGCTCTGGTACATTCTAGAAACTTGAACGCACATACCTTTTTTTCCTTGTCGAAGGCTAGGCCATCTGGTCTCCGGGCGATGAAGGTGTCCATGTCTGTTTCGTCGAAGTCGATGCAGTAGGCCATGTAGTATTGTTCGACATCCTTCCGTATTTTGGCTCTATTCTCTCCCGCTCCTGGTGGGAGAATCTCATGTAGTCCCATGTATTCCAGGATCTTGTAGAGCCCCCACTCTGCATGTGCTTCTGGGCTTAAGGCAGAGGGGAAGTGCCATCGGGGTTCCGATGTGTCAGTTAGTTCACTAGAGGATTTTTGTATCGAGAACACCAGCTCCCTCCATATGGCATGATGATTGGCTATACGTGGGAGTTGCAGGACTGGGCAATAGCATTGTATGTGTCCCACACTTTCGATTGAGTCTGGGGGATGTCTAATTTTCTTTTCCTTGTGGTATTTTTCACCTTTTCTCTTTTCTTGGCTGTTTCGCTATCTCCCCCATTTTGGTTCTTCTTCTTTTTTTGCTGCTTTTTTTTTGTTTGTGTGTATCTTCGTATGTATATGCGTACGTATTTGGCCACTCCATGTGTGTCGGCCAATGATAACGTCAAGCATATCAAATCAAATATTAGATTTGTATTTAACAAGAAAATTAATGCAATGAAATAAATGAGAAACATGTAAGAATTCGTATGTATGAGTACACAGAACGCATATTCACTAGCAACCTTTATCATCGAGACAGAAAGCCGAAATACATAAGCAAATTCTAAACAAAACATGGTGGTGATGGCAAGTGATGGCCTCTTACCCAATTCCCCTTCCTTGCGCTTCACCTTGGCCTTCCCGCCCCCCAGCCATCGAGACGCCACCACGCCCAGTCCCTGCTGGGCCCCTTATTTCATGACCCAATCACGCCTCATGATCTCGAATCCCACCCTGAGCAAGCCGCGCCTATCTCCTGCCGCGACGATGAGCGACGACATGCTGTCGGCTCTCACTCCGTCCTTGCACTGCGCCTCTATCTTGCAGCCTGCAACCCATCTTCAAGTTGTCGCTTTTGAGTCTTAGACCATTTCTGCTCCAATTTGTCTCAATCATTTTACTTTTGCAGAATCACGGAAACCCAATCTTTGAACCTGTGTGCGTGTTTTTACCTTTCTTCTTCTGTCTTTTCTTTTCTGATAGAAATGAACTTCAGCTTCAAGTCCCTGTTTGCAATTTTGTCGTTATCACCACAGCGATTCCACTATCACTTTTACCTTAGCAGAGTTTCTTGGCAGTATTAGATATATTCAACCATTCTGATACTTGTGCTGTGCCTTCTGTGCGTAACGCCTCTGTAACGCCGTCGGTTTGCTCGTCTCACTCAAGCTTTGCCCCGTCTTCACCTTTCTTCAGCAGCTGATGACAAAAGGATTGTGATTTATTTACACATACACTTGTTCTCCAATGTTCTACGTCGACGTCGTCATGTCAGCCCCAGACGACCCATGTATTTGCTGATAGTAGGATCGCATCATTGTGTCATGCGCTTCACATATGCGTTGCACATGCGCCGCCAGAATCTTTCCTTTTTTCTAGCTTGTACACTGAGCCTTTCGAGCTTGTTATAGAAGTCATCTTCCACTACTGCACCACGCCTCCCTGCCACAAAATTAATCTGTTCAAACGTCCATTCCGGGGCAACT
>Ga0105053_10009010_pt1 | contig 12797 bp, 11 predicted proteins | sample BON01_FD_78093 | JGI IMG/M metagenome (GOLD analysis project Ga0105053, IMG submission 78093) | Freshwater microbial communities from Lake Bonney liftoff mats and glacier meltwater in Antarctica - BON-01 | ecosystem: Environmental > Aquatic > Freshwater > Ice > Glacier meltwater | place: Lake...
CGCAGCACGCTCTCCCTGCCGGTGCGCCCGCCGCGTGCCGAGGATGCCGCCGTTCCGGCCTTTGCGGAGCCCGAGATGGCGCCGCTGCCGGAGATGGAGGAAATCGCGCCTGCCGTGGGCACGCGCCATGTCGAGCGCAATGTGGCGACCGGCGAACAGGTCGTGCGTGTGGTCGAGGACGGTGGCGTCACCCGATATCCCGCGCTTGACCTGACGGCCGCTGACGGGGCGAGTGTGGAACTGGGCATCGTCGAGGGCGATCCGACTTCGGCACGCGGCACCTGGCGCTGGCACAGCCGGCGCACGCGCGGTGACTGGGACGTGACGACGACTTCGCAGATGACGGTGACGGTATCGGCCGGGGCCTTCCACATCGCGACCGACCTGGAAGCCTTCGAAGGCGGCAAACGCATCTTTGCGCGCAAGTGGAACCACGATGTGAAGCGGGATCACCTGTAGGTACAGCGCAAACCACGATGTCATCATGACGGCATGCAAAGGGAGATGAAGGCCATGGCCAAGGAACGGGCGCTGATCGTGGGGGTGGGCGATGGGCTTTCGGCCTCGCTTGCCCGGCTCTTCCACAGGGAGGGCATGGCCGTGGCGCTGGCCGCGCGCGACACCGGCAAGCTGGCTGGCCTGGCGCAAGAGACCGGCGCGAAGGTTTATGCCTGCGATGCGGCCAGCCGGCAGGATATGGCCGGGTTGTTTGATGCGCTTGACCGGGACGGAATGACGCCCGACCTGGCGGTCTACAACCCCAGCTTCCGCGTGCGCGGGCCGTTTGTGGAACTGGACCAGGAGGCGGTCGAGAAGACGCTGATGGTCAGCGCCTATGGCGCCTTCCTGATGGGCCAGCATGCCGCGCAACGGATGCTGAAGGCCGGCCACGGCACGATCCTGTTCACCGGCGCCTCGGCGGGCGTGAAGGGTTATGCCAAGTCCGCGCCGTTCGCGATGGGCAAGTTCGCCTTGCGTGGCCTGGCCCAGTCGATGGCGCGCGAACTGCATCCCCAGAACATTCACATCGGTCATTTCGTCATCGACGGCGGCATCGCCAAGAATGGTGATCCGCGCACCGGGACACGCGGCGAGGACGCCATGCTGCAGCCCGATGCCATTGCCGAGAGTTACCTGCAGTTCCATCGCCAGGACCGCAGTTCCTGGGCCTGGGAACTGGAGCTGCGGCCCTGGGTCGAGAACTTCTGATGGCGCCGCTTCGGGAGAACGATGCGGGTGCAGCCGGTTTCGATGCGACCAAGCTGGACGATGCCTGCGCCTGGGCGGCGCGCCATGACAGCGGCGTGCCGACCAGTCTTGCCGAGCATCTGGCCAACAGTGCCTTTCAGGACGGTGCCTGGGGCGAGACGCTGGGGCCGACCCTGGATCGTGGGCCGTGTTCGGGGCTGGTCCTCAAGGAAGGCGCCATCGTCGCGTCCTGGGGCGATCCGGACCGGGTGGACATGACCTTCTCGGTGACGAAAAGCATGCTCTCGGCGGTCGCCGGCGTCGCCTTCGACCGGGGCCTGCTCGACGATCTCGACGCGCCGGTGGGCGCCAAGGTGACCACGGGCCATTTCGACGGGCCGCATAACGGGGCGATCACCTGGCGCCACCTGCTGCAGCAGACCAGCGAATGGGAAGGCACCCTGTGGGACAAACCCGACCTGGTCGACCGTAACCGCGATGTTTTCGGCAAGGACAATTCGAAGAAGGCGACGCACCGCGATCTCGAGGCGCCCGGCACGCACTGGGAATACAACGACGTGCGGGTCAACGTGCTGGCCTTCGCGCTGCTGCATCTGTTCCGCCGGCCTCTGCCGGAGGTGGCGCGCGAAGCGATTCTGGACCCCATCGGCGCCTCGCAGGAGCTGTCGTGGAACGGCTACCGCAATTCGACCGTGACGATCGATGGCAAGGCGATGCTCTCGGTCTCGGGTGGCGGCCACTGGGGTGGCGGCATGTTTGTTTCCGCCGACGACCTGGCGCGTTTCGGGCTGCTGTTCCAGAACCGCGGACGCTGGGGCGACAAACAGGTGCTGTCGGAACGCTGGGTCGATCTGTGCACGACGCCCTGCGCCATCGAACCGCGCTACGGTTTCCTGTGGTGGCTGAACACGGGCGGGGGCATGTACCCCGCCGCACCCGAAAGCAGCTTCTTTGCGCTGGGTGCGGGCGGCCACCTGGTCTGGATCGACCGCGAGCACGGTATCGTTGCCGTGACGCGCTGGCTTTCGGAAGCCGCGCACGACGGCTTCATCAAGCGGGTTCTGGGCGCGCTCAAATAGAGGTTGTCATCCTCGGGCGTAGCGAAGCGAAGACCCGAGGTCCCCGAAAGGCGTCAGCAAACATTTGCGAGGTGCGTCTCAGCTTGCCTCTCGAGGTCCTCGGGTCGGCGCGCTGCGCGCTTGCCCGGGGATGACAACCTTCAATCGAGAGAAGCCAGGCCCTCCAGCATCCTTGCCTGGGTCCAGGCGGCGCGTTCCCAGACCATCAGCTTCCAGTCGTCGGCATCGGGATAGAAACAGCGGCGGATCTCGTCCTTGATCGCGCGGCCCTGCTCGCTGGCGAGGTCGCCGTGGGCGTGGAGCCAGCAATCGGCGCGCACGCTGTCGAGGACCTGCGCGATGGGGCAGGTGCCGTATTCCAGGGTGACCATGGTCAGGCTTGTGCCCTGGGGCATCTGCTTGCGGATGCCGATATCGTTGGTGCCGGTCAGCGGCGCCGAGGTGGAACTGCCGTCGTCGGTTGCGGTGACGTCATCGCCCAGCCATGCCCGCAATCGTTCGCGACCGGGGTCGCCGGCCGGGCTGTCGCCGATCAGTTCGCCATAGCCGTAGGGGCCAAGCCCGGTGTGGTAGTCGATGACGCCGACGTGGCGAGCGGCCTCGGCATGTTCGTTCAGGATCGCGTAGAGGGTGCGGGCCGACCAGGTCAGATGATTGCCGCCGAAAAAGACGCCCTTTTCATCACCGTATTGGCCGCCCGAGACTGCCTGCTGCAGGGCCATCCAGCCGTGTTCGTCGGCATAGGCGTCCAGATGGCGCGTGGCTTCGGCGCAGGAGGTCGTATCCCAGGCCGCGGGGCAGATGAAATCCCTGAGGGTGCGGTAGCCTGGATTGTCGGGATAGGGCGCGGCGTGATCGACATGGTTGCGGTTGAGGTCGACGTTGTCCTCGTTGACCCGGCGCAGCCAGGCAAAGCCGAAGGGATTGATGGCGTGGACGATGAGCAGGGCGGTGTCTTGCGGCAGTTCGCGCCACTGCCCCGTGATCAGCGTGCCGACCTGGGCACCTGAGCCGCAGAAGCCTTCGACGCCGTGCGTCGCCGACAACGTCACCAGCAGGCGGGAGGCATCGTCCGGGCCGATGCGCACGACATCGGTGGCCAGTTCCTCGCCACCGGGACCCTTCTGCGGGTTGACGTGATGCTGGGGCGTGAAGCCGGCCTCGGCCGCAGCATCAAGGAAACGCGCGCGGGCCTCGCCGTAGGTGGCGGAAAAGAAATCGGTGGGGATCAAGGTGAACCTGGAACGTTGATGGTTCTGACGAGCCGCTCAGACCGTCTGGTGGCGCGCCCGGGAGCCGCGTTCGATGGCGGCGGCGATGAGGCGGTCGATGTCGAGACGCCAGCGAATCTGCTGGAGAACCGTCATTTCCTCCTCATCGACATCCAGATTGGCCGCGGCGATGTCGCAGGCGATGGCGTAGGCGGTTTCGCGCAGGCGCGCGGGCAGGGCCTCGGCGATCACGGTCAGCACCGTGTCGAAGCCGTCGTCCTCGGCCAGGAGGCCGGCGCAGGACTGGGCGATCTTGGGCAGGTCGTTCTCGTCGAAGCCCTTGAAGGCCGGCAGACGGCGCACGGTTTCGCCAATCGCCTTCAACTCCGAATCGTCCATGTCGCCGTCGGCGGCCGAGACAATGACCATGGTGTAGATGAGCGCGGCATGGGGGTCGAGCTGGGACATGGAGGTCTGGCCTTCGCGTGAGGAGATCGGAGCGCCGGACGCGCCCGCGTTGTGGTCGGGCGGAATGTAGGTACGCGATGGGGCTTTGTCGAGATGCCGACGGGGCCGAGGCGTCAGTCCTGAGGCCGATTCAGGTGCTGGCGCACCGCTGCAACCGCCTCGGCGAGGCCGATTCGCTCGATTTCGACGCCGGGCGGGAAGGCGGTGGTCAATCGGGTGGGCAGGGCTGAATCGAGCATGACAAAGACGCCGTGGTCGTCGCCGCGGCGCACCAGGCGGCCGAACGCCTGCCGCAGGCGCAGGCGGGCGAGCATGTCGTCCCAGCGGTTGCCGTCGAAAATCTGGCGGCGCGCCTTGTGCAGGATGTCCGGGCGCGGCCAGGGCACACGGTCGAAAACGATCAGGCGCAGGGAACGGCCCGGCACGTCGACACCGTCGCGCACGGCGTCGGTGCCCAGCAGGCAGGCATCCTCCTCGGCGCGGAAGATGTCGACCAGGGTGCCGGTGTCCATGGCGTCGACATGCTGGGCGTAGAGGGCAAGGCCGGCGTGTTCCAGCGCCTCGGCGGTGCGGCGGTGGACGTCGCGCAGGCGCGAGATGGCGGTGAACAGGCCGAGCGCGCCGCCGCCCGAAGCCAGGAACAGCTCGCGAAACGCCGATGCAACCTGGGCGCCGTCATTTTTCTTCACGTCGTTGACGACCAGGACACGGGTGAGTTTCGGGTAGTCGAAGGGCGAAGCGACGGCGATCTCGGCCGGGGCGTTGGGCAGATGGCGCAGGCCGGTGCGCAGGCGGGCCATGGCCCAGCCGTCATCGTCGGACGAGGCATCGCGCAGGGTCGCCGAGGTGATGGCAAGGCCGTGGGCGCGCCCGGCGACTTCGCGGGCAAAGGGGATGCCCGGGTCCTTCCAGTGGCGGTGCATGCCGATGTCGATCTCGCGGCCCTCGAAACGCTCCAGGGCGAACCAGTCGACAAATTCCTCGGGCGTTTCGTGCGCGAGTTCGCCCAGCATGGCGCGCCATGCCTTCACGACCGAGACGCCGCGTTTTTCCAGACTCCGTACCATGGCCTCGACGCGCATGCGGGTGCCGCTGTCCCAGGTGTCGGCATGGTCGTCGCGTTGCTGGGCCAGATGTTTGGCGAGTGCGGCGAGCGGGCGCTGCAGGTCGCCCAGGGCATCCTCGAGCAGGGAGGCGGCTTCGATCAGGCCGTCGATCAGCGGATCGGTGGGGCATTCCAGGCCGTAGCCGGATTCGGGATTGTCGGCGCGGGCCAGAAGCTGGGCGCGCACCAGGGAGAGGAAACGCTCGGCGGGGCCGCGCGGGGTGCCGTCGGCCAGGCGTTTGGCCCAGCCCTCCGAAGGCAGGCAGCGGGCGCCCTTGAGGCTGGCGTCGAGATGCTCCTCGCCGCCGTCGCCGATCAGGTCGCCGACACGGCGGGAAAGGCCGCGGGCGCGGCTGCGGCGGCCTTCGGCGCCGAGCAGCCAGCGGCGCAGGTCGGCGCCCTCGCGCCCGGTGATCTCGGCGGAAAAGACGCTGTCGGCGGCATCGAACAGGTGATGGCCCTCGTCGAAGACGTAACGCAGGGGCAGGGCCGATTCTTCCAGATCACCGGCCATGGCGGCCTGGATCAGGACCAGCGCATGGTTGGCAACGACAAGGTCGGCGCTGCGGGCGCGCCGGATCGAGCGTTCGATGAAACACTTCTTGTAGTGCGGGCAGGCGGCATAGATGCACTCGCCGCGCTGGTCGGCCAGGCCCAGGGTGCGGCGCTGGCCCAGCAATTCGACCAGCCATCCCGGGAAATCGCCGCCGGCCATGTCGCCGTCGCGCGTGGCCGATGCCCAGCGGGCGACCAGGCCGAGCGGGATCGCCTCGTTGGCGCGGGCGGCCACGACCTGGGTCGCCTCGGCCAGATTGAGCAGGCAGAGATAGTTCTCCCGCCCCTTGCGCACGACGACCCGCTTGGCCTTGTCGGCGGCATCGGGGAAGAGGTGATCGAGTTCCTGATCGACCTGACGCTGCAGGTTGCGCGTGTAGGTCGAAATCCAGACCGCGCCATCGTTCTTCTGGGCCCAGACGCTGGCCGGCGCGATGTAACCCAGGGTCTTGCCGACGCCGGTGCCGGCTTCGGCGATCACCGTCTCGGGTTCATCAACCGCCTGGCGCGGGGCGAAGGCGAAGGTCAGCGCGGCGGCGTAATCGGCCTGCTGAGGGCGGGGTTCTGAATCCTCGTCGAGCAGTTCGGCAAGGCGGGTGCGGGCTTCCTCGCCGCTGACCGGCAGATGGCCGGCGGCGGGGCGTTGTGCTGTCTCCTGCCATTCCTCCAGCGGCGTCCATATGTCGAGCGAGGCGCCGCGGCCCGATTCGATGCCGAGCGCGGCGGCGACATCGGGGCCCCACATCCAGCCGCCGGTGATCATGGCGGCGGCGACGCGCGAAGCCGCGACACGGGCCGGGCCGGCAAAGGCGGCAAGGTCGATCAGCAGGGTTTCGGCAATGCGGCGCAGGGCGATGGCCTGGTCGGCGAGATCGTGGGGATCCTCAAGGTCAAGCGCCTGGGCGAGGCCGCGCGGGGTGGGCACGCAGAACTCGGCGGGGCGCACGAAGGCCCAGAGTTCCAGAATGTCGAAGGCTGGAGCGCCACGCGCGCCGGTGCGCCGGCGCAGCGAGGGGGCATGGCAGATGAGCGGCGCGGGCCCGCGCTCCCAGCGGGCGCGGCCGCCGTCGCGCTCGAGCTCCTCGATCTCGCCGGTGGCATCCAGCCACACGGCACCAGCGGCGCCGGCGACAAGCACGGGCGCCTCGAACCAGCCGGTCGCAGCGTCGAGGGAAAGCGTCATGGGGGCGCACTATAACGGCTGTTGCGCGGGGGCAAGGGGGCGAGATGTCGAAGGTTGTGGGCAGGATGGCCTCGGCCTGGCAGCTTGCTTATGGTGGGGTGCGCGACTAGGTTCCGCGCCCTCAATCAACCCCTTCTTTGGAGTCCAACGGATCATGTCGCTCAGGGAGCTTGCCGAGAACAGCAACGCGTGGCCTTTCGAGGAAGCACGCAAGCTGGTCAAACGGCTGGGCGGCCGCGATCCGGCGAAGGGCTACGTGCTGTTCGAGACGGGTTACGGCCCCTCGGGCCTGCCGCATATCGGCACGTTCGGCGAGGTGGCGCGCACGACCATGGTGCGCCATGCGTTCGAGACCCTGTGCGACGTGCCGACGCGCCTGTTTGCCTTCTCCGACGACATGGACGGGCTGCGCAAGGTGCCCGACAACGTCCCCAACAAGGAGATGATGACGGCGCATCTGCAGGAACCCCTGACCAAGGTGCCCAACCCGTTTCCGACCGAGCACAAGAGCTTCGGCGAACACAACAACGCGATGCTCTGCGCCTTCCTCGACCAGTTTCACTTCGAGTACGAGTTCCAGAGCTCGACGGACTGGTACCACTCGGGCCGGTTCGATGCGGCGCTGCTCCATGTGCTGGAGCGGTTCGACGCGGTCATGGAGATCATGATGCCGACCCTGCGCGACGAACGGCGCAAGAGTTACTCGCCGTTTCTGCCGATCTCGCCGACCACCGGCCGGGTGCTGCAGGTGCCGACGCTGGAGCGCAATGTCGAGAAGGGCACGATCGTCGTTGAGGACGAGGATGGATCGAAGATCGAGGTCGCGGTGACCGGCGGGGCGTGCAAGCTCAACTGGAAGCCCGACTGGGCGATGCGCTGGTATGCCCTGGGCGTCGACTACGAAATGGCGGGCAAGGACCTGATCGATTCGATCAAGGTTTCGAGCAAGATCTGCCAGGCGCTGGGCGCGCTGCCGCCCGACGGTTTCAACTACGAGCTGTTCCTGGACGACAAGGGCGAGAAGATCTCCAAGTCGCGCGGCAACGGCCTGACGATCGACGAGTGGCTGCGCTATGGCACGCCCGAGAGCCTGTCGTTGTTCATGTACCAGAACCCGAGGCGGGCCAAGCGGCTGTTCTTCGACGTCATCCCGCGCCATGTCGACGACTACGGGACCTATCTGGAGAAGTACAACGGCCAGGACGACAACCGTGTCGACAATCCGCTCTGGCATATCCATGCGGGCAAGCCGCCGGTGGAGACCCAGGCGCTGACCTACGGCATGCTTCTGAACCTGGCGAGTGTGTGCAACGCCGAGGACAAGAGCGTGCTGTGGGGTTTCATCAGCCGCTACCTGCCCGGTGAGACGCCGGAGAATGCGCCGCTGCTCGACCGGCTGGCCGGTTACGCCGTGACCTACTACCAGGACTTCGTGAAGCCGGCGAAGAAGTACCGGGCGCCCACGGCGCAGGAGCGCGCGGCAATCGACGACCTGGCCGCCAGGATCGATGCCCTGCCCGGAGATGCCGACGACAAGGCGATCCAGGACGAGGTCTATGCGGTGGGCAAGGAACATGGCTTCGAGCCCCTGCGGGCCTGGTTCCAGGCGCTTTATGAAGTGCTGCTGGGCCAGGAAACCGGGCCGCGCTTCGGCAGTTTCGTTGCGCTCTACGGGCGCGAGGAAACGCTGGCCCTGATGCGGAACATGCTCAAGGGCGACGCGGCATGATCGGAGCGCTGTCCGGCCGTGTCGCGCTGGTCACCGGCGCGGCAGGCGGCATCGGGCGGGCGACCGCCCTGATGCTGGCCGACATGGGCGCCGATCTGGTCGCGCTCGACCTCAAGGAAGCCGAACTGGCCGAGACCGCCTGCGAGGCGATCGGCAAGGGCCGGCGGGTGCATACCATCCCGCGCGACATCCGCGAGCGTGACGGCCTGGCCGCTGCGATCGCGGAGGCCGAGGCTCAGTTCGGCGGCATCGACATCCTGGTCAACAACGCAGGGGTGGGCCTTGCCGGTCCGCCCGAGATCGACGCCATCGAGGATGCCGATCTCGACCGCATGTTCGGGGTGCACGTGATGGGCGCCTTTGTCGCCACGCGCGCAGTGGTGCCGGGCATGAAGGCGCGGCGCTGGGGTCGCATCGTCAACATCGCCTCCAACCGCGGCCAGGTCGGCCACACCGACGGCAGCCACTATGCGGCGGCCAAGGGTGCGCTGATCGCGGCGGCCAAGAGCTGGGCCAAGGAACTGGCGCCCTTCGGCATCCTGGTCAACGCGGTCGCACCCGGCGTGGTGAGGACGCCGATGACAGAGCGACGCGGCATCGAAGCGGTGCGCGAGGAGGCCGAGCTCAACCTGGTCAAGCGCTGGGCCGAGCCGGAAGAGATCGCGGCGACGGTTGCCTTCTTGGTGGGTCCGGCCGGCAGCTACTACACCGGTCAGCTCCTGTGCCCCAACGGCGGCGACCCGGTGGTGGGCGTCTAGTTCGCTAAATTCTGCGGAATTGGGATTCGAACAACTTCTGATATGGCTTGGAAAGAGAATCGGGTATTACGATATAAATATTTTGATAATCAATGTTCATTTTATACTGAACATAACGAGATGGGGAATCGGATACGAGGCACAAAATTGCGCCCTGCGAATCTGAAAGATGAACATCTTTTATGAGTTGTCGGATTGCAAGGCTGATATGCTGCAATGGAATTTTCGCTCTCGTTATTTCAACTATTGTTCTCTCACCTTTTCGTGATACCGCTATATCAGAACGACGTCGAGATCCTTCATGTATCTGATATTCACTTTTAACTTCTAAATCACTCCCATATAATGAAAGAAAACCTACAATTGATCCAATTAGCTGGTATTCGCTTTGTTCAAGATTTTCGCCTGAATTTGCAGACCACTGCTGAAAGAAAGTACTAAGAATTTTGGATACATTCTCAGTTAAGTCAGAATCCTGAGATATAGATGTGTTTTTCGCAGATTCTACTAGCTTTACGTTGGATTTTACTTCGTCAGAAGCTAGTCGGCTCGAAATCTGATCTATTACTAATTTTGCAAATGCCGCCACTGAAACAATCGCCAGAAATGCCTCATTTTCATCGAATCGTAAATTGTAATCATGTGCGGAGGGGTTTCTCCAGTCGGTCCGGTATGTGCGGAATTGGGATAAAACACGATCTTTGAAAACAGAATTTTTCTCTAGGTACTTTTCAATATTATATGGAGTCTCTTTATAAGGATCTTTTTCAGCTAAAACTCTATACGCCTCTTTTATTCCACCTTCAAACGCCTGGTTTGTGCGATAAATAGCATCAGTAAATGCTGTTTCATCTTTTGAATCGTGGCCGCGACCTAAGTGTCGAAATGCTACCTCAATATGCTGCAGAACCGATTGGAGACCTATGAGGTGATCTCCAGTCGGGAGGGCATCGATCTCTTTTCGGATTAATTCAACTAAATCCATTTCGAATATCAAATTACAATAACGGATCAGTGTCAAATGCGGTCGTGAAATATCTTGCTCAAGGATCGATAGGATTGAGAATCGTTGGGTTGCTTTTCCTAAAGGGAGGTCGACAGACCGCCGTCGATGACGAGGGTCTGGCCGGTGATGTAACCGGCAGCATGGGAAGCCAGGAAGGCAACGGTCCAGCCGAGTTCCTCGGGCCGGCCCCAGCGGCGGGCGGGTGCCCGGTCGGAAAGCCAGGTGTTGAAGCTTTCGCTGTCCTGCAGGGCCTGGCTCATGTCGGTGCGGAAGTAGCCGGGGGCGACGGCGTTGCAGGTGATGCCATGGCCGGCGAGCTTGGCCGAGAGCGCCTTGGTGAGCGCGACCATGGCGCCCTGGGCGGCGGTGTCGGCGGGCGATGCGCCCGAGGTGGCGGCGACCGAGATGCCCGAGATCAGGATCAGGCGGCCCCAGCGGCGGGCCTTCATGCCGGGCGCAACAAGCCGGGCAGCCGAGAAGGCCGATCCCACCTTGGTTTCGAAACTTCCCAGCAGGTCGTCGCGGCTGGTGTCCTCGAGCGGGCGCACCAGCCAGCTTGCGGCGTTGGCGACCACGATATCGAGGCTGCCCGTGGTCGCCTCGATGTGTTCGATCTGGCTCGCCATGGCGGCCTCGTCGGCGACATCGAAACAGGCAGCGATGGCCTTGCCGCCGCTTTCGCTCACCTGGGCACAGGCGGCTTCCACCGTTGCGGGATCGCGCCCGTTGATCGCCACCGTGGCGCCCAGCCGGGCCAGACAAAGCGCGGTGGAGAGGCCCAGGCCGCGGCTGGAGCCTGTCACCAGCGCGGTGCGCCCGGAAAGATCGAGCATATCGGGAAGGTTCACGGCCGCTCCCGCAGGCTGCGCCAATCTGCTGCCGTTATGGCGCGGCCTGGGAAGGCGGGGCTGGTGAACGGCCAGGCCTGCGCGATCCATTCACGCGCGGCCTCGTACAGAACCTCGTCCAGACCCGATTCCAGCTCGTCGGCGCGCACCCACAGGGTGACGGCGGCGTCGTGGCCGCCCTTGCGCGTCGGGTTGATGTAGAGGCAGCCCAGACAGCGGGATTCATCGGGCGCCATCATGGTGTAGGCAAACGAGGTGCCCAGGGTGAACTCGCGCTGGTGCCAGCCCAGATCGATGAGGTCCTCCTCCAGCGTCAGGCCGGCGGGCCAGTCGGCGCCCCATAACGCGCTGTAGGTGCCCTGAAGATGGGCCACCGAGGACATCACCGCATCGTAGTCCTTGATGAGGTCGTGGATGGTGAGCATGCGCAGGCGGAAGCGCGGGTGCTCCAGCACGGCGGGGACATCGAAATCGTCGGGGACGATGGGGTGCAGTTCGTTCATGGAACCGAGCCTAACGGGTCGCAGGCAGGAAACAACGGGGTCCGGGAGTCAGCCCTCGAGTCCGGCGCAGCGATCGACGAGGGTATCGACGCCGACGAAGCGGGCAAGCCGGGTGAGTTCGGCAGCGAGTGCGGCGCGCCGGCCCGATCCGGATTTGACGCCCGTTTCCCACCAGAGGTCCTGCAGGGTGAGGGTCGAGCCTTGGCGGTCGGTCTTGAGATCGGCGCGGCCGGTCAGGCGATCGCCCTCGAGGATGGGCAGGACGTAGTAGCCGTACTGGCGCTTGGGCGCTGGCACGAAGGCCTCGAAGCGGTAGTCGAAACCGAAGAGCTGCTCGGCACGCTTGCGGTCGCGCACGATGGGATCGAAGGGCGCGAGCACGCGCAGGCCGGGCAGGGGCCGCGGTGCGCCGGCAAGCCGTTCCTCGAAATCGGCCCAGGCGACCGCGCTGCGCGGCGGGCGGCCCGGAGCGCCTGCGACCTCGACCTCGATCAGGCGGTGCCGGTTGTCGGCAATCCAGGCCTTGGCGACAGAGGGGGAAAAGGCATCGAAGTAACGGGCGAGTTCGCCCTGGCTGGCAAAGCCGAGACGGTCGAGGGCGGCCGAGCAGGCCCATTCGCGCTCCTCGACCTCGTCGGCGGCAGGGCCGGTGTTCCTGCGGGATGATGCGGTCCGTGATGTCGTAGATCTTCTGGAAATTCTCGCGACTGGAGACGGAAATCTCGCCGGTGTGCCAGAGGTATTCGAGCGCCGTCTTGGCCGGGCCCCAGCCCCACCACGGACCGCTGCGGCTGTCTTCCTCACCTGCCGAGAGTTCACGCGAGCGGGTCAGGCCGTTTTCCGCAATGTGGTCGCGCACGCGGGCGATGACGGTCTCGGCGTCTTCGCCGATGCGCTCGCTGAACCACCTGTTCTTCTTCAGCGAGACGCTGCTGCGCGCGAACCGCGGGTGCCAGTAGCGAAACCAGCAGGTCGGGATGATGCAGGCGTCATGGGTCCAGTGTTCGAAAATCAGCCGGTCCTTGCTGAGCAGGCGTTCGAGGTCACGCGGCCGGTAGGTGCGGTAGCGCGAAAACAGGATGAGGTGATGGGCACGCTCGACCGTGGCGATGCTGTCGAGCTGGACGTAACCCAGGCGCCAGA
>Ga0105053_10009015_pt1 | contig 12794 bp, 13 predicted proteins | sample BON01_FD_78093 | JGI IMG/M metagenome (GOLD analysis project Ga0105053, IMG submission 78093) | Freshwater microbial communities from Lake Bonney liftoff mats and glacier meltwater in Antarctica - BON-01 | ecosystem: Environmental > Aquatic > Freshwater > Ice > Glacier meltwater | place: Lake...
CCCCGTGCAACTCGTCGAATCCTACCGCAACGCGGAGGGGCAGCCACGTCAGCGGGTCGTCGCTTCCCTCGGGGACGCCGACATCCCGGAGTCGAAAAACCCCTCATCGCCAGTGCCGTGGAGTTTCGAGCGACACTGGATCGGTCATTCATTCTGGGATCCCAGCCGAAAGGCCGGAATTCGACAAAACTGATCAAGGAAGGCCTCGCACCGCAACAAATCAAAGGGGATTGGAAAGCCGAATTGCGATCAATTGATTCAAACTTGGAGCGTGAAGACCATTGTGGACCGGCATATCCGGAGAGGATGGATCGCGCCCTTGCCGCATGCCCGAGCACTGAATCATGGCAAAAACCCCGTCACCCCCGAATCCGCGCCAGTACCAGCCCGGTCACCTGCTTGGGATTCGCCTTACCTTTGCTGAGCTTCATGACCTGCCCGACGAGGAAGTTGGCGGCTTTGTCATTGCCTTCGCGGACTTCGCCGACGGGACCGGGATTCGCGGCGATGACTTCGTCGACGATGCCTTCGATCTCGCCGGAATCGGCGGGCTCGAATCCCTTCGCTTTGGCAATCGCGGCGGGAGACTCGGCGGGATGTTCGAAGAGGTGAGCAAAGACCTCTTTGGCCTGATTGCTCGAGATCTGGCCTGACTCGGTGAGATCGACGAGGGCACCGATGCTCGCCGGAGGCACAGGGCAGTCCAGGATCGTGAGCTCGCGCTCGTTGAGCTCGGCGAGGAGATTGTTGATGACCCAGTTGGCGACTTTTTTCGCCGAGCTGGAACCGCTCGCGGCGGCCTCGTAGTAAGTCGCGAGAGACTGGTCCGACGCGAGGACCGAGGCGTCGTAATGGGTGATCTGGTATTGGCTCTCGAAGCGCTCCACCTTCTCGTGCGGCAGCTCGGGGAGATGCTTGCGAACGCGGGCGAGAAGGTCGGTCGTGCGGACGGGGAGCAGATCGGGATCGGCGAAATAACGATAGTCGTGCGCGTCCTCTTTGGTGCGCATCAGTTCAGTCTGGCCGATCTCGTCGTTCCACCGCCAGGTCGCCTGGGTCAAAGAACGCCCCGCGTCGAGTTCGCCGATCTGGCGTCCGATCTCGTAGTGGAGAGAACGCCGCACGGCGGAGACGGAGTTGAGATTTTTCAGCTCGATCTTTGTGCCAAGTTCGCTCTGTCCGATCGGGCGCACGGAGATGTTGACGTCGCAGCGCATCTGGCCTTTTTCCATGTCGGCATCGGAGACGCCGCTGTAGACGAGGATCTGGCGGAGAGAGTTGAGGTAGGCGACGGCCTCCTCGGGCGAGTCGATATCGGGCTCGGAGACGATCTCCATCAGGGGAGTGCCGGCGCGGTTGAAGTCGATCGTGGTGTAGGTGGAATGGTGGGTCGACTTGGCTACGTCCTCCTCGAGGTGGATGCGGGTGAGCTGCACCTTTTTTCCCGGCGCGGCGATGCTCTTCTGGGCGTCTTTGGGGTAGGCCAGTTCGTAGAGTGGAACCGAGCCCCCGAGGCAGAGCGGCTGATCAAACTGCGAGATCTGGTAGTTCTTCGGCATGTCGGGGTAGAAGTAGTTCTTGCGATCCCACTTCACGACTTCGGGGGTGGTGCAGCCGAGGAGTTGCCCGGTCAGGATGGTGCGCTCGATCGCGCCGAGGTTGAGCTTGGGCAGGGCACCGGGTAGCCCGAGGCAGGTCGGGCAGGTGAGGCTGTTGGGCGGCTCGCCGAAGCGCACGGCGCAGCCGCAGAACATCTTGCTCTGTGTCTTCAATTGCACGTGGACCTCGAGTCCGATGCTGGTGATGTAGTCCCGGGCAGCCATCAGAAAAAAGTCGGTCAGAGGGAGGTATCGGGGATTTCGGGGACGACGGGCTCGGGAGCAGGCTCGACCGAGGCGACAAAGGCATCGACGGCGGGCCTCAGGACGAGCTGGCGTAAGTCCCGGGCGATCACGGGATCTGCCGCAGCGGCACGCACGGCAGGATCGACGACGAGAGCGAGACGGTCGAGCTTCTCAATCGCGACGGCGACACTCGTCTGAGTTGTGAGTTGCTCCCACACGGGCATCTCAACGAGGACGGCGGTCTCGGGACGGGTGAGGAGGTAGGGTTTCAGGAAGTTCGAAGTCGAGGCCAGGGTGAGGGCGGCGGCGTTCCGCTTGCCGCGATGGCTGAAGGGATCGATGAGGTCGAGCGCCGGGGCGAGGAAGGGAACGGTCTCGATCCCGTTCCGCCATGTCGCCGAGATCGGATACGGCGGGATGCGGCCGCCCATCTCACTGATGCCGTCGCGGGAGAGGGAGTCGATGTAGTTGAGCTCCTGCACGGTGCCGGCGACGCGAACGCAACTGAAGAGGAAAAAGAGGACCACCGCGCTGGAGAAAAAGGAAAGGACGCCACCGGGGATACCATCAACACACCAGTGAAACCAGCCGTCGGGATTGAAGACCGCTTTGAAGACAAAGCCAAGGAGGACGCGACTGATCACATACATGAGAAAGGCGAGGCCGGCGGAGATGCCGGCGGAGATCTTCCAGGTCAGGTCGACGTCGAGGAGGGTCTTCGCGAGATCGGGCAGGAAGTTGATCCCGGCATAAAAGACGACGAGGCCGAGCGCGGCCACGACACCCGAGGCGAGTATCTTCACGACTCCGTGTTTCATCGCTGAGAGAAAGACGATCACGACAAAAAGCAGCCCGATGAGGATGCCGGTAAAATCGCTGAAACTGTTCATCGATTTTCTCCTCCTTCGTTGCCACCGCAGAGAGCCCGCTGGCGCAGCATGTGATCGACGAGGACGAGCGCGGCCATGGCCTCGACCATGGGCACGGCGCGGGGGAGGACGCAGGCGTCGTGCCGACCCCGCCCCTTGAGCTCGGTGTCGTTGTAGTCGGTCGTGATGGTGTCCTGAGCGGTCATGATGGTGGCGGTCGGTTTGAAGGCGACCCGGAAGACGATGTCCTCGCCATTGGAGATACCGCCCTGGACGCCGCCCGAGCGATTGCTCGTCGTGCGCACGCGACCTTCCTCCATGCGGAAGGCGTCGTTGTGCTCGCGTCCGGTCGTTTCGGTCCCGGCAAAACCGGAGCCGATCTCGAAGCCCTTCGTCGCGGGCAGACTCAACATGGCTTTGGCGAGGTCGGCCTCGAGGCGATCAAAGACGGGCATCCCCAGGCCGACGGGGACATTGCGAATGATGCAGCCGACGACGCCCCCGACGGAGTTCCCCTCGCCCCGCACCTGCTTGATGAGGTCAATCATGGGCTCGATCGAGTCGGGATCGCCGGTGCGGACGATGTTCGACTCGATCATCTCGCGGGTCACAGTCGCGTGATCGACCTTTGCCCGTATCTTCCCGATGGACTCGACAAAGGGTAGGATCTCGAGGTTGGGGGCGAAATGGGCGGCGATGACTTTCTTCGCGATCGCAGCGGCAGCGACGCGGCCTATCGTCTCACGGGCGCTGGAGCGTCCCCCACCCTGCCAGTTACGGATCCCGTACTTGGCCTGGTAGGTGTAGTCGGCGTGAGAGGGGCGGAACTTTTCACTCATCTCCGAATAGGCCTCGGGACGGTGGTCTTTGTTGCGCACGAGGATCGCGATGGGACTCCCGAGGGTGAGCCCCTCGAAGGTGCCGGAGAGGATCTCGGCCTTGTCCTCCTCGTTCCGCGGAGTCGTGATCTCGCTCTGCCCGGGGCGGCGCCGATCGAGATCGACCTGGATGTCGGCCTCGGTCAGAGGGATGAGCGGCGGGCAACCGTCCACGACGACTCCCACTCCGCCACCATGGGATTCTCCCCAGGTGGATATCTGAAATAGCTGGCCAAATGTCGATCCCATGAAAACTCTGCGAATGAACGGGAATCGGCGTGACAGTCAAACGACTTCCGTAGCTGACTTTGCACGAAGTCGGGCCCGTTTTCCCGATCCGCTTCTGCCTATCGGTTGAAGCGGGCGACCTCACGATCAACCTCGCGGTTGTGCGCACGCTCCTTCAAATCCTGGCGTTTGTCGCGCTGATCCTTACCCTTGCCGATCCCAATCTCGACTTTGACCTTGCGGTTTTTCCTGTAAAGGCGCAGAGGCACGATCGTGAGCCCCTGCTGCTCGGTCACGGCGGAGAGTCGCCGGATCTCGCGCTTGTGGAGGAGGAGGCGCCGGTTCCGCAGCGGCACATGGAACTCGTGGCTGGCCTGCTCGTAGGGGCGGATGTCGCAGTTGTAGAGCCAGAGCTGCCCCTTGTCGACGCGGGCGTAGGACTCGCTGATATTGATCTTGCCGGCACGGATGGACTTCACCTCCGTGCCCTTGAGCTCGATCCCGGCCTCGTACTTGTCCGAGATAAGGTAGTCGCGCTTGGCCTTGCGATTGGTAGCGATGTCACTCATTTCAAAAAATATCGTCGTGGATGACCGGCGGCGGCGAGACGCTCATTCCCGCCCCGGTACCGCACCCGATAACACTACTGCGCTTCCGACCGGGAGGAAACGGGAAAGAAAAAAGTCTGCCGTTCTCTGTCACAGTTTCCCCCGTGGAAACAAAAGTTAGTGGATTCACAATCCCCTCGGAATCCAAAAAATAACCCCGGTGCCGCTTTCGCGACACCGGGGCCCTCCTCCTTATAAGATCAAGCGGAGCATCGAAGTATTTATCGACACCCCGCTCTCACACCCATCTTTTAGGCAAAAGGAGTCAGGCCGGCAAGCAAAATTGCGTGTTATTTTACACCTTAAGCCTCAAAACCTTACTTCAAGGGGCGAATCCGGATGTTTTTCCAGGCCACATCATAGGGGCCGGTCCCGGCCTTGATGCCGTGGACCTGCAGCCCGATGTGCCCCTTGGGATGGGACTTGTAGACTTCTTCCTGCGTCAGGTCAGCGACGGCGACGCCGTTGATAAAGGTCTGGATGCGGGCTCCTTTGGCAATGATGCGGAACTGGTTCCACTCGCCATTTTTAACGTGGCTGTGAGAGTGAGCGTCATCTTTCGGCTCGGGTGAGAGCCATCCGAGCCCCGTCGCTTCCCCATAGATGTAGCCGGCTTGACCGGGAGATGACTCAATCTCGACCTGGGGGCCAAAGAAGCGGGCGAGATCGGTGGCAGGCTTGCCGCCATTGCCGCTCGTGGCGAGATCGGCCTCCGTTTTCTCGCGGGACCGGATCTGCACTCCGGAGTTGAGGCTGTCGTGGACTTTGACCTCAAACTCGAGTTCGAAGTCACCATACTGCTCCTCGCTGAGGAGGAAGGTATTCGTGCTGCCCTCGACCGTCTCGCCGCGGATCGCGCCATCGACGACGGTGTAGCTGGCTTTGCCCACGGTGGACGGTTTCCAGCCGGTGAGAGTTTTCCCGTCGAAGAGATTGACCCAGTCGCCGGCGGGCTCGGCGGCGGCAAGGGGGGAGCCGATCAATAGAACGGCGACGGCAGAGCAAATGAGGTGTTTTTTCATAGTAGAGAGGTCGCAGTGTAAAACTCCTGACGCTGCTGTCGATGCCCTTTTTGCGCCGCCTTCGGGCAGAGACCGGAAAAGCGGCAATGCAGAACGCCGGAAATTTTCTCCTACTGGCACTTGATTCAGCCGAAATTCAATGTACAGGTTGCCCTCCGTGTAACTCCGTGGTGTAACGGTAGCACAACAGATTTTGATTCTGTTTGTTCAGGTTCGAATCCTGGCGGGGTTGCCAATTTCCGGGTCCAGACTACTAGTCCTCCTATGGGTCACTCATTCCCGAGGCAGCCCGTTACTCGAGCCCTCTCTTCCCATGAAGTTTCTGAGTACTCTGCGAACCCTCCTCGTGCTGGGGCGCGTCTCGAATCTTCCCACCATCTGGACGAATGTGATCGTCGGCTGGTTTCTCGCCGGCGGTGGCTGGGTCGCCGAACTGGGCTGGATCACCCTCGGCATGAGCCTTGTCTACGTCGCCGGGATGACTCTCAACGATGCCTTTGATGCCAAATGGGACCGCAGCCACGCTCCGAACCGGCCCATCCCGTCGGGCCGCATCTCCGAGGCGACCGTCTGGACCCTCGGTGCCCTGCAGTTGGTCGCCGGAGTGGTGATCCTCCTGGGCCCGACTTCGGTCCATTCCCTTTTTGCCGCGCTCCTCGTCGTGGCGGTGCTTTTATACAACTGGCTCCACAAGCGCCACGCCGCCTCCGTGCTTCTGATGGGGGCCTGTCGCGCCCTCGTCTACACGGGCTCGGCCAGCGCGGTGGTCGCCCACACTGACTCGCTCGTGGTGCCGCAGCTCGTCTACCTCATCGCCGGGGGCGTCGTCATCTACATCGCCGGTCTCACCCTCGCCGCCCGCGGCGAGCATCTCGCCTCGCCGGGCGGACTGAAACCACTCCCCCGGGTCATGCTGACGCTGCCGGTGCTCTTCCCGCTCTTCAGCTTTCAATACGTCCCGCCGGGGCCCGCCAGCTATGCCCTCGCCGGTCTGGGAGCGGTGGGCGTATGGTCGTGGCTACTCGTGACGAGGAGCGCTCTCCGGGAAAAATTGCCCCGCGGGATCGCCTACGCCATCGCCGGGATCGCCTTTTTTGACGCCGCGACCGTTTCCTTCGCCGACTGGCGCGCCGCCGTGGTCTGTCTCGTCTGTTTTGTCCTGGCCCTAGGTGCCCAGCGGGTCATCCCGGCGACCTGACGGATCAAAGGATTCAGGTTGCGGATGCTGCGGCTTGCTTCACGGTTCTTCCATTTCCCGCGCCCCGTGATGACGACCGGCTTCCAATCCCTCTGCGTGTTCTGCGGTTCCCAATCCGGGACGCATCCCGCCTACCTCGAGTCGGCCCGCGCCACCGGCCGTCTTCTCGCCGAGCGGGGCATCCGCCTCATCTACGGGGGCGGCAGCGCCGGCATGATGGGCGCGGTCGCCGATGCCTGCCTCGGCGCGGGAGGCGAAGTCATCGGTGTCATCCCCGCCTTCCTCAAGGACCTGGAACTGGGCCACCGCGGCGTCACGAAACTCGAAGTCGTCTCGACCATGCTCGAGCGGAAGCAGCGCATGGCCGATCTCTCCGACGCCTTCATCACTCTGCCCGGCGGGATCGGAACGCTCGACGAACTTTTTGAAATGCTGACCTGGATCCGCCTCGCCGTGCATAAAAAGCCGAGCGGACTCCTCAACGTCGAGGGTTTCTACGACGAGCTCATATCCTTCTGCGGGAAGACGCAGGTCGAGGGCGGCTTCATCAGCGCGCGCGACGCAGCCAACCTCGTCGCCGACGAATCGATCACCACTCTGCTGGAAAAACTTGAAGAAGCGGCCCGTAGCGGTCCAAGTTCCCACTATCTTTCATGAAAGCCTATCACGACCTCCTCGATCACGTCCTCACCCACGGCACCGAACGCGGTGACCGCACCGGCGTCGGGACCATCGGTGTCTTCGGAGCCCAGGCCCGCTTCGACTTGCGCGAGTCTTTCCCCTGTCTCACGACAAAAAAACTGCACCTCCGCTCCATCATTCACGAGCTGCTCTGGTTCCTCAAAGGCGAGACGAATATCCGGTATCTGAAGGACAATGGCGTCAGCATCTGGGACGATTGGGCCGACGAGGAGGGCAATCTCGGGCCGGTCTACGGAAAGCAGTGGCGCTCGTGGTCGTCCGGCGCGAGCGGGGACACGATCGACCAGATCGCCCGCGTCGTGGAGTCGATTAAGAAAAATCCAACGAGCCGCCGCCACCTCGTGAGCGCGTGGAATCCGTCCGACGTCGACGAGATGGCCCTGCCGCCCTGCCATGCGCTCTTCCAATTCTACGTCAACACCTCGACGAACGAACTGAGCTGCCAGCTCTATCAGCGCAGCGCCGATCTCTTTCTCGGCGTGCCTTTTAACATCGCCTCTTACGCTCTCCTCACTCTGATGATGGCCCAGGTCTGTGATCTGAAACCCGGCGAGTTTGTCCACTCTTTCGGCGATCTCCACCTCTATCAGAACCACCTCGAGCAGGCGCGCCTGCAACTCACCCGCGAGCCCCGACCGCTGCCCGTGATGAAGCTGAATCCGGCAATTAAAACGATAGACGGATTTTGTTTCGACGACTTCGAGTTGGTCGGCTACGACCCGCACCCCGCCATCAAAGCCCCCATCGCCGTATGAGCCGCCCCCGACTCAAAGCGGTCGTCGCGATGGCCTCGAACCGCATCATCGGCAAAGACGGCGACCTGCCCTGGCGGCTCTCCGAGGACCTGAAATGGTTCAAAAAAATGACCGTCGGCTTTCCCATCGTGATGGGGCGAAAAACGATGGAGTCCCTCGGGCGCCCGCTCCCCAAAAGACGGAATATTGTCATTTCGAGGAATCTCGAGAGCGTCGCGGATGGCTTCGAACTCGTGCGCAGTTGTGAAGCGGCAATCGCCCTGCTCGCAGGTGAGGAAGAAGCCTCCATCATCGGTGGAGCGCAGATCTACGGGGAGATGATCCCGCTCTGCGACGAAGTGCTGCTGAGCTACGTTTTCCATCCCTACGATGGCGACACGGTCCTACCGGAGTTTGAGGACGAGTTCGAGACGGTTGAGGTTCTCTATCGCGACGAGGACTTCGAGCTGCGGCGCTATGTGCGTCGGTGAGTGACGTCTTTCGCCCAAGGAGGGGCGACACTCCTTTCGCCCTCTGTGCGTCGTTCCGGGAGGATGAAACGAGAGGGACAGGAGTGTCCCTCCTCCTTGTTTCTCCTTGTTCTCACCCGCCCAAACTTTGCACGAGCTGCTGCAGTTGCGGGTTCTGCGGCTCGAGCAGCAGCGCTGCGCGGGCATACTTCAGCGCGAGGTCCATTTTCCCTGCGTCGCGGCAGACGGTGGCGAGGCCGGTAAGGTATTCGAGATGGCGGGGCGCGAGCTGATGCGCTTTTTCCAGGTAGGGCAGGGCTTCGGGGAACCGTCCCAGCGAATTCAACGCGACGCCGTAAAAATATTGTGTCTGCGGATTCTCCGGCATCAATTCGGTCGCGATCTTCAGCTCCGCGACGCCCTCGTCGTAGCGCTTTTGACGGATGAGGAAGCGGGCGAGGGAGTCACGGGATAGACCGCGATCATTGTCCGTCATCGCCGCCGCGATGGCCGAGCGATACTCAGTCTCCGCCTCGGCCGGACGATTGAGATCATCGAGCATCTGGGCGAAGTTCAACCGCACCGGCGCGAACTCGGGCTCGACCTTTTGCCCGAGCCGGTAGGAGGCCTCGGCTTTCGCCATATCGCCGAGATCGATGTAAAAAGCCGCCAGCATCATGTGTCCCGCCGCGCGTTCAGCGATGGCATTCTGCTTTTTCACGAACTCCTCCGACGCTTTAACAAAGGCCGTCTTCTGCGCTCCGCTGAAGCCCGCGTGCGCCGCCGCCAGAATCCGCGCGGCCTCGGCCCGCACCGCCCGGGACTCATCCTCGAGCGATCCGCCGGCGAGGGCGAGTCGCTGGTCCGCCGGGTAGGGCAGCAGGGCGAGCAGGGCTTCCACCCGGACTTCCGGATTCGGATCGGTGAGGCGTCCGGCGATGGCCCGCGTCGTCTCGGGCGAAGGTGCCTTTTCACCGAGTGTCTCGACGGCGGCGGCACGCACGATCCCGGGTCGCTCGAGATCGTTGGCGAGGGCGATCAGCTTATCGAGCGAGCCCGGCTCGTTGCGGCGGGCGGCGGCGAGGATCTCACCGTAGTGCGCATTGCGCGGTCCTGCTCCCCACCATTGTTTGAAAAAGTCGGCCGCCCACTGCTGCGTCTGATCGGTATGGCATTTGGTGCAAGCGTCAGGGCCGCCGATCTCGAGAGAGAGGTCCGGACGCGGCACGCGGATGCTGTGATCGCGACGCGCATCGACGCCCATGTAGGTCTCGGTCGGCATGTGGCACTCGACACAGCTCGCCCCGGTGCTGCCCACCGCATGGAAATGGTGGGCCGGGGTGTCGTAGGGATCGGCCTGGTGGCAGCGCACGCAGAGGGCGTTGCCGGGCGCGACGAGCTTCATCGAGTGCGCATTGTGGCAGTCGGTGCAGCGGACCCCGGCATGATGCATTTTGCTCTGCACGAAGGATCCGTAGACATAGACCTCTTCCTTGAGCTGACCATCATGATGATAGAGCCGCTCGCTCAGGACGGAGGGCACGTGAGTGTCATGGTAGGGTTGTCCCTGCTCCAGCTTTTTATCGAGGAGGGTGCGGTGCGAATGGCAGGGCGCGCAGGTCTCGAGCTGCACGTTGGATTGGAGCGGCACAGTGCGTTTCGGCTGCTTCGTGACCGGGTCGATCATCCAGGGGAACTCCGAGGCCGACTCTCCCGGTTCTTTCAAAGTGACGATGAGACCTTTGGAATCCACATACTCCTTCAGCGCGGCGAAATCGGCCGCCGCCGCCGCGTCACCGGGATTGGCTTCGGCTTTGGCCTTCGCCCCGGCCCACTTCACGTGCTCGGATCCCGGTCCGTGGCAGGCCTCGCAACTCACGTTCATCTCGGACCAGGTCGTGTGGTATGAGAGCGTCCCCGGATCGAAGCTCTTGTCGAGATTCGTCGAGTGACAGTCGGCACACATGTAGTTCCAGTTAAAATAGCGTCGCGTCCAATGGAGGATGTCATCGGGCGGGACCGGCTCGTCAGGGTAGAGATGATACCAGCGCTGCCCGCCCTCCTCAGCCGACCGGGTGTCCCAGCAGACCTGGAGCGCCTGATAGCGCCCGTCGGGAAAGGGGATGAGGTATTGCTGGAGCGGCTCATGCCCGAAGGTGTATTCCACCTTCATGTCCTTGCGTTCGCCCGTCTCATCGGGCGCATTGACCCAGTATTCCTCCCCCTTGCGGAAAAAACGGAAGACCTGACCGAAGTGATCGAACTCCGCATTGTCGAAGTCCCCGAGGACAAACTCCTCCGTCGCGGGATTCATCGCCTTGTGGTGATCGCTCTGGAGCCACTCGCCATACTCGGCCTCGTGACAAGACTTGCAGCTCTCGAGCCCCGCGAAGGTCGCCTGCGGATTCGGGTGGTAAGGCGAATAATCCGTCGTCGCGGTAGATTCGTCCTTTTCCTCAGGTCCGCAGGAGGTGAGGGCGAGAAGGCAGCAGCAGAGCGAAAACCCAACGCTGAGGCGAACCGAATCGCGAGCAACACTTTGGATGCGATCTCTGACCTTGGGTCTCATTTCTCGGTTTCCCCGATCACTAGATACGCCGCAGCCCCACCGGGGAGCAGGGACGGGTCGATACGCCGGTCAAAGGTGACATGATTGCCTCCATGATCAATCGCGAGAGCCAGAAGGTAAAAATCGGTCAGATGCTTCGACGTGGAAAGTTTCGGGAAATGCGATGGCTCGCAGGGACTCAATGAGTCCGGCCAGAATTGGTGGCCCGGTGCGGCACGATATTCTCGCAAGAGCATCCTGGCCTGCTCTGGCGAACCCGGACCTCCGGGATAATTCGGATGACCAAAGATTCGCAGAAAGCCACTCTCCACTATCGGGCAGGTCGCCCATCCCTGCTTGCACGCCTTTTGGAAAAAGACATTGGCCTTGTGATGATGAACATGCTGCTCGTCAGCCAGGGCAATCAGGACATTTGTATCGAGGAGTAGAGCCATCTCTTTAAGGGACTAGCGAGCACTGTCGTCCTCCGTGTCCTCCAGCATTTTGTAAATCATCTCGCTCGTGATCGCCTCCTGCCCGGGCCTTTTCTTCAATCGGGGCAGCCCGAACTCACTGATTTCGTAGGGGCTGTCCTGCGGAAAGGCGAGCGGTTCCTCCAGGCCTATTTCGCGCCGGAGCGAGCGCGTCACCATCTCCCTCAGCGTCGTCCGACGACGAGCCGCCACTTGCTTCGCCGCAATCAGCAAGTCGTCGGGAAGATCGAGCGTCGTTTTCATGACAAGTTCATGATATTGCAATATGGGTGATGAGCAAGTTTCAAATGGCAAAATGGCAACTCTACCCTCTTGAATGCCCGGTCAAACCCTGTTTACTCGTGAGTCACATGCCCGATCTCCGCATTTTCCTCGACCAGACCTTTGCCCGATCGGGCGGTGAGATGGCTTTCGAGGACTTCATGGCGATGGCGCTTTATGATCCGGAGATCGGCTACTACACGAGCCACATTAGCGACGTCGGCGGCCGCAGCGGTGATTTCGCGACTTCAGCGACCTTGTCCGGCGCTCTGGGAAAAGCGATCGCGGGCTGGATCAGGGAGCAGATCGGCGAGCTCGGTTGGAGCGGCCCCACCCACCTCATTGAAGTGGGCGGGGGAAATGGATCGCTCGCCGCCTCTGTCCTGCACTCGCTCGGCTGGTGGCAGCGGCGTCGGATGCGCTATCACCTCGTCGAGATCTCGCCCCGGCTGCGGGAAAAACAGCGGGAGCGCCTCGCTCGATACCGGGTCACCTGGCACACGGAGATCGCCTCCGCTCTTCGGGAAGCACAGGGAAAGGCCCTGATCTTTTCCAACGAACTCGTCGATGCCTTTCCGGCAAAGTGCCTGAGGTGGAATGCCGACGAAGGCGCCTGGCAGGAGATCTACGTGAGCTACGATGCGGCGGCCGGATTGAAAGAGGTCTTTCGTGATTGTCCGAGGGGGATCACTCCGGATATCTACACCTCGATGGTCTTGCCCGAGCGCGCCGACGGTCAGCGCATCGAGGTACTGCCCTCGTTTCGCCGCTGGCTCAGCGACATGTCCCATGATTGGAAGTCCGGTGCGATGCTCACGATCGACTACGGCTGCGAAAATGCCGGGAGCGTTTATCACCGGCGACCCGGCGGGACGATGCGGGCCTATTACCGCCACGAGCGTATCGAGGGTGGCGGAGTCTATCTACGCATCGGGAAA
>Ga0105053_10009027_pt1 | contig 12786 bp, 10 predicted proteins | sample BON01_FD_78093 | JGI IMG/M metagenome (GOLD analysis project Ga0105053, IMG submission 78093) | Freshwater microbial communities from Lake Bonney liftoff mats and glacier meltwater in Antarctica - BON-01 | ecosystem: Environmental > Aquatic > Freshwater > Ice > Glacier meltwater | place: Lake...
GAGACCCTCTTTGGAATCCTCTTGCGCGCGCGCCGACGCCTCATGTATCCCCCCCCCCAACCCCCTCTTGCCCCCGCCGCCGCCCGCCCCTCGGGACGGAAATGTGATGACGCCCCCGGCCTCCCCCTCTTCCCACCTTTGTCCGTGAGACCGACTGCACGACCGCGCCCTGGTTCTCGACATGGAGACCACGGCTCTGCTTATTTTTCTTTCCAACCACAACCTCTGAACCAAACGGGCCGCCGCGCCTTTTTTGCGCGCCCTCCCCCGTCTCCCCCCAAAACACAACATTTTCTCTCTCTCTATGCCACGTGTGTGTGTTATGCGTCCGCGATCCTTAAACGTCGTCTCATCCTCCTCGTCCGACTCTGGACGGCTTGCTAGATCAGGCGGCTCGCCAGCAGGCGCGCGGCGGCCTCGGCGGGGCTCTCGGCGGCGGCCGACGGCGCGGCGGGCGGCGGCGCCAGCGCGGCGACGCGCGCGGCCAGGGCGCGGCGCTGAGCCGCGTGCAGCGCAGTGCAGCCGCCGCCGCCGCCGCCGCCGCCGCCCTGCCGCAGGAGGGGCGCGAGCTGGGCCGAGGCGGCGCGCGCTGCCGAGGCCACGCCAAGGGACGCGGCCAGAAGGCCGCCGCCCGGCAGAGGGATCTCGGGGAGGGCCGACTCGGCCGCGCCGGCCTGCGACGGACTGCCGCCGCCGCTGCCGCCGCCGCCGCCGCCCGGCGATCGCGACGCCGCCGTCGCCACCGCTTTCGCCGCCGCAGAGGCAGCCGCGATGCCGGCCAGCGCGCCGCGCCGAGGCCTAAAAGCCACGCGCGGGAGCAGGGCCAGGGCCGCGCGCCGCTCCGGCTCCCCGCACAACACCAGGCCTGCGGTCGCGGCCGCGAGCGCGTCCTCGGCGGCGCCGGCTTGCGCTCCGCCCGCGCCGGGACCGCCGCCGCCGCTGCCGGGACCGCCGCCGCCGATGCCGCCGCCGCCGCCCCCCCACCCGCCGTCGTCGTCCGGCACCACCGCCACGGGCACGGGGAGGTTGGACGCCGCCTCCGCGGCGGCCTCCACCCACGTGGAGGGGACCAGCAGCGCGGCGGCCAGCGGGAGGGGAGAGGAGGACGGGCGAGAGGACGAGGGGAAGGAGGACGGCGGCGAGAGGAGGAGGCGGCGGAGCGTGGCGTCTGTTTTTTTTGTATTTTTGTTTTTCGCGTTTTTGTCCAGCGGGAGGAATGAGGCGTTAGTTGGGGCCGTACCGTACCGTACCGCTGCTGATTGACCTAGAAAGGCAAAACGTCCGAGCAACAAGAGAGGCGCGCTGCTCACCAAACACGGGCATGAGCGAGATGAGGTCGCGCTCGTGGTGGCCGGGCAGCAGCGCGACCAGCGCGGGCGGCGGCGGCGGCGGCGCTTTGGTGGCCGCGCCGGGGCCGTCACCGCGCCCTCCGCCGCCGCCGCCGCCGGCCGCCCCTGCTGACGCGGCCGCCGCCGCCTCGTACGCCGCCTGCACGAGCCAGGGGTGCGCGCGCCAGAAGGCGCCGGCGCTGCCGCCGCGCTGCGCCGCGACCGCGGCCTCGAGCGCGTGCGCCGAAGGCTCGCCGCCGCCCGAGACGCCCGCTCCTGACGACGCCGCCGCCGACGCCGCCCCCGCCGCCGCTGTCGCCGCCGCAGCCGCCCGGTGACGCGCCACGGCCGGCGCCAAGGCTGCGCGCGACGCCGCGGGATGCCCCACGGCCGCCACCTCGAGCCGCGCGGCGCCGCCCGCCGCCGCCGGGTCCTCAAATCCCCTACCGTCCAGTCCCAGGGTGGCCGCGGGCGAGTAGGCCGCGCGCCAGACGCGCCGGAGCGCGCCCGCGAGGCCGCCGCCGCCGCCGCCGCCCGCCGCCGCTGCTGCTGCCCCGGCCGCCGCCGCTGCCGCCACGCGTCGCGCGTCGGCGGCCGTCGGCACGAGGGCCAGCTGCGCGCCCCGGAGCAGGGGCAGCAGGTCCCCGGCGTCGTCGGGCAGGCCAGAGAGGCCGCCGGGCAGGTAGCTCACGCGCAGGGGCAGACGGGCAGGGACAAAGGGCGCCGGGCCGACGGCGTCCCCTGGGGCCCCCTCCCCGGCCGCCGCCGCTGCCGCCTCCGCCCGCGCCTCGGCCGCCGACGATTCAGCCTCCGCCCGCTGCTCGGCCGCTCGCCGCAACTTGGCCCCGGCCTGCTCGACGCTCCCCAGCAGCTGGGGGCCCAAGAACCCGCCGCCCACCGCGACGATCGCGTCAAAGTAGGCGTGCCTGGGCGCCTGCCGCTGCTGCTGCTGCTGCGGTTGCTGCTGCTGCTGCTGCTGCTGCTGCTGCTGCTGCTGCCCTGGCGCTGCCGCCCCCTCCGCCGCCGGCGCTGCTGCCCCTGCCTCTTCGCCCGTCGATAGCGACCGCCGCTGCCGCTGCCGCTCCTGCTGCCCTTTCTGGCGCCGCTTCTCCTCGTCCTCCTTCTCCAGCCGCGCCCGCTCCTGCTCGAGCCGCTCCCGGAACGACAGCGCCGGCGGGCCCATCGCCCCCCTCAGCGCCGCCGCCGTGAGCACGGCCAGCGCGCGCGCCATGGTCGCCGCGCTCGGGGCGGACGCCCCGTCGGCGGCGCCCAGCGCCTGCGAGGACAGCAGTGGCAGGCGCGAGAGCCGCTCGGCGTGCCTGGAGGCGCGCTCGAAAAAGAAGAACCGGGGGCGGGGGGCGGGGGCGGGGGCAGGGGCGGCCGGGGGGCTGGTCTCGCCCGGGTCCGGGGGGGGGTCCGCGCGGCGCGCGGGGCCGCCGGAGGCGTCGAGGGCGTCGACGAGGCCCAGGTCGCGGAGCAGGGGGCCGCCCTATTGGTGTGTTTGGTGATTTTTGGGGTTTGCGTGGGGTTTGCGGAATTTTCGGGGGACCGCAGCGGGTGGAGACGGGAGCGGCAGCGGGTGGAGACGGGGGCGGCGGCGAACAGACAGCAGCGCGCGTCCCCCTTTGCCGGCACCAGGGGGGCGGGGGCGTCTGTCTGATTGCGGTCGCCGGGCGGCCCCCTCTCGTCCTCTTGACGCCGACGACGCACCAGTCCGCAGATGTCGACGCCGGGGCGGTGCCTGGCCCTCAGCGCGCGCACCAAGGCCGCGCCGGCCGCGTCGGCCGCCTCGTCCGGCGCGCACACAAACAGCCGCAAGGGGCGGGCGCGGCGCCCGGCGGCGGTCGGTAGACGCGGCGGCGGCGTCGCGGGGCGGTCTGCGGCGGCGGCGCCATCGGCGGCTCTGGGCGCGGCGCGTGCCACCGCAGGGGCGCCGTCGTCACCGCCACGGGCGAGCGCGCTGAAGCCTGCGGCGCGCGCCCCCGCTGATCCCTCGGCCGCGGCCGCCGGCCAACCGCAGAGGGCGGAAGGAGCCGAGGCGGAGGGGGGGCCGTGGCGGATGGCTTCCCTCCACCGGGCGATCGCCGTGCCTAGGCGGCGCGCCGCGGCTCTTTCGGCGGGCATGTGAACGATCGGGTCGTTGTAGTTATAGCAATAGCCCTCAGATAAGGGATTGCTGCTGGCCTTGCGATTGCTTTACCCATGTGATCCGCGAGGCGGCTTCGAGCGACGTTCGGCGGCGGCAGACGACGATCGGCGGACCGCGGCCGTCGCCGCCGGCAACCAAGGCTATCACGGCGCTGCCACGCGCTCGCTTCCGTCGTCCGCACATATACGATCACGCACATCCCTGACTTTCCGACGTATTATTGATCCAAAGCGCCACTCACGGGTGCAAGCGCTGGAAGGACGAAGAAGACGCACACCCGCGTCTCTCCCCAAAACCCCTCCAAGCCCCGAGCAACGCATCAGAGAGCAACCAGGCAGGACACCGAGCGCGCGACATAATGCGCGCGGTGCGCGCGATCGCCGCCGCGCGTGCGGTGGCGGCAGCTGCAGGAGCAGCGCTCCCACCAACGACCGCGAGGAGCGCCGGCGGCGCGCTCGGAGCAGCGGCAGCAACAGTGGCAGCAACGACGACGACGACAGCAGCAGCAGCAGCGGCGGCGGCGGCGGTCCCATTCGGCCCGTCGCCGGTCGCGGGCATGCTGCGCCACAGCCGCTCCCTCTTCAGTGGGACCCTGTGCCGGGCGGCCGCGCCGACCGCGCCGAGGCGAGCGGCGGCAGCAGAGGGCGGCGCCTCGCCGGCGGCGGCGGTCGCAGCGCTGGCGGCCTCCGCGCCGGTGGCGGCGCCGGTGGCCGCGGGCGCCCGTTGGGCCTCGTCGCACTCGCTGGCCGGGCGCTGGCCCCTGCTCGCCGCCGCCTCTCGCCCGCGGGGCGCTCTCTGCGGGCCCAACACGCGGCTGCCGCCCTCGCCGCAGGCATTGCAGCAGCAGCGGCCGCACCAGCACCAGCCGCCGCAGCAGCAGCAGACGCGCGGCCTCCTCGGCGCGCCTGCCCGCCGCGGTGGCTCGGCCGCGTCGGCCCCAGTCAACTACCAGGACCACAACACGCGCCGCCCCCCGCGCACCAAGGCCCACACCCCGAGCGCCGCGCGCCGCCGCATCGTCGTCGCGGCCGACGGGAGCATGTGGCGCACGCAGGCGGGCCGCCGCCACTACCGATCCTCCAAGGGCGGCGGCCGCCTGCGCGCGCTCAAGGGCCTGGCGCCGGTGGTGCCGTCGCTGGCGCGCAAGCTGCGCAAGCTCGGGTACAAGCGGACGTGGTGGTACTGCCACAAGAAGGCTTGATGTCAATCGGTGCTTGTGTAAAGGAGAAGCTGTTGTCTGCCATGAAGGAAGTCTACGTCGCCTCGCGCCGTAACTTCACCTGGACGCACACGTGGAGGAAAGCAGCGCGCGTCCACCCGCATGGTGGACCGGGCTCTTAGCGACACCAACGCGCGCAAACGACGGCGCGACGTCGTCGTCGTCGCGGGCGGCAACAAACAAAAAGGCGATCCTTCGTCTGTCCCTTGCTCCCCGACCTCCGAACGATCGAGCGCGCGCGCGGACACATATACGAACGGGCGCGCCTCTTGTTTGCCCCTCGTTTCTACACGCAAGCTCGAGAAACGGTTGGACAAAACTGAAAACAGGTCTCCAACAAGAGACCTCCTCCGATCGCCGCCAAGAGGGCCGGCCCAAACGCGCGAGAGTCGGTCTGTCGGGGGCACGACCGCGCCTCGACCAGATACCATCATGGCGCTCGTCACGGCGCGCGAGGCGGGCGGAGGAGCAGGAGGAGGCACCAGCCCGCCCTTCTCCTCGCTCGTCGTTGACACGGCGCAGCTGATCGCCTCGCCCGCGCAGGCGCTCCTCCCAGCCCTGCGCCTGCTGGCCGGGTGGTCCCGCGCCACCGAGCGCGACGTCCGGTGCACCCAGCTCTCGGGCGCCATGAGCAACATGGTCTACCGGTGCGAGCTCGCCGCCGGGTCGCAACTGGCCGCCGACGTCGCGGCGCTGGCAAGGGTCGAGCGACGGGCGACGGCGGCGGCGGCGGCGGCGGGCGCGCCCGGCGGGGGGCAAACCCCGTCGCTCTACGGCCACGCGGCCGCCTGCGCGTCCTCCGCCGCGTCGCCCGCGTCGAGGGCGGCGAGCGCCGCGGCCGCGGCCCTGATGCCGGCCCCGCCCTCGGTCGTCGCACTCGCCCGCGTCCACGCCAGCCCGCCGGGCCTCTTCTCGCGGGCGGGCGAGGTGGCCGCCGCCCGCGCCGCCTCGGCCGCCGGCATGGGCCCGCGCCTGCTGCTGCGCTTCGGCAACGGGCGGCTGGAGCAGTGGCTGGGCGGGCACAGCACCCTGACGGCGGCCGAGATGCGCGACCCCTCGGTCTCGATCGCGGTGGCAGCGGCGCTCGCGCAGTTTCACATGGCCGTCACGGCGCGCATGGCTGCGGCGGCGGCGGCGGCGGCGGCGGCGGCGGCGGCGGCGGCGGCGGCGGCTACGGGCGAGGCGGGCGGCGGCGGCGGCGGCGGCGGCGCGTTTGCGGCCGGCGCCGGCGGCGGGGGTCGCAGCGGCAGCGACCCCCCGCTGGGCCCGCCGCGCTCGGCCCTGGGCCCTCGCATGCGCGACTGGGCCAGGCTGGCCGCGCGCGCGTGGGGCGGCGAGGCGGCCCTGCTCGCGGCGCTGGGACTGAAGCTCTCCTCCGACCCGGCCGCGCCGGCGGCCGGCGGCGTCGGCGGCCCGGGCGGCGGCGGCGTTGGCTCGTCGTCGTCGCTGTCTCTTTTGCAGCAGGACGACAGCCCGCTCGCGCGCGAGGCGCTGCGCCTGGCCTACGTACTGGAGCGCAAGTGGCCGTGCTGGCTGGCCTTTTGCCACAACGACCTCCAGTACGGGAACTTGATGGCGCTCGTGTCCGCGCCGGAGGCAGAGGCGGCATCAGCAGCAGCGGCAGCAGCAGCAGCGGGCGGGGGGGGAGCGGCGGCGGCGGCGGCGGGCCCGACGCTCGCGAGCGTCCCGCTGCGGAGCCGCGGCGGCACCGGGGCTGGCGGCGGCGGCGGCCCGCTCCTGGGCCTGCCGAGCCACCTGGCGCGCGCGCTCGTGATCTCGGACGACGACGACAGCGACGGAGACGGCGACGGCGGGCGCGACGCGAGCCCCGATCCCATGCAGCGCGGGGAGGGGGCCGCGCCGCAGGCCAGCAAGCAGCAGCAGCAGCAGCAGCAGCAAAAAGCGGGCGACGACGACGACGACGAGGACGGCGGCGGCGAGGACGGCGGCGGCGCCTGGGACGGGGACAGCGACGACGACGAGGGCGGCGGCGAGGGGGGCGGTCCGCCGGCGTCGCGCGGCCGCTCGGGCGTTGGGCGCCGCGCCGACGGCAGCTTCGTGCTGCCCGGCGCGCGCCGACGCGCGCGGGGCCAGTCGCCCACGGCCAAGCGCCCCGACTCTTCTGGCGGGGCGGGCGGCGGCGCAGGCGGCAGCGGTGGCGGCGGCGGCGGCGGCGGCGGCGGCGGCAACAGCGGCGACGGCCCCGCCGGTGGGGCCCGAGGCCGCGGGCCGCTCGCGCCGGGACCGGCGCCGCCGCGCCGCTCGGGCAGCGGGCCCGCCCTGGCCGGCCGCGGCGGCTCGTCGTCGTCGCTCGGGGGCCTCGTCCTCGGGGGCGGCGGCGAGCGCGGCGCGCGCCACGCGCCGCCGGCACCAGCGGCCGTGCTCGAGCCCCCCCCGCTGGCCGCCGCTCGTCGGACGGCGGGGTCGGGGTCGGGGGCGGCGACGGGGGCGGGGTCGGGGGCGGCTGGCGGCGCTTCTGCGGCGGCGGCGCGCCACCACGGCATCCTCACGATGGACAGCAGCGACGACGCCGGCAGCAGCGGGGAAGGCGGCGGCGGCGGCGCGGGAACGGGCGGCGGCGGCGGCGGCACCAAGCGCGGGGGCGGCGGCGGCGGCGGCGACGGCAGCAGCGACGGCGGCGGCGGAGGGCCCGCCGCGTGGCGCCGCCGCCGCCGGCGCGCTGGCGCCGCCGCGCGCCGCCGGCCGATCGGGGCCCTCCCCCAGTCCGCGTTTGGCGCGCGCCTCGGCGGTCGCGGCGGCGGCAGCAGCGGCGGCGGCAGCAGCGGCAGCGGCGGCGAGGGCGGCGGCGTGGGCGGCGGCGAGCGCGGCGGCGAGGGCGGCGGCGAGGGCGGCGGCGAGGGCGGCGTGAGCATGGATTCGGACGACCTGATGCCTCTCTCCGGCCCCTCGGCGGCGGCGGCGGCGGCGGCGGCGGCTGCTCAGCCCGGTTCGTCGCCCTTTGCCGCCGCCGGCGGCAGGCAGCAGGCCCGCGTTGCGGCGGCCGAGGCGCGCGCGCTGCTCGAGCCCCACCATTGCCGCTCGAGGGCCGAGCGGCGCGCGCCGCCCGCGGGCCTGCTGCTGCCCACGCTCTCGGGCGCAGACGCGGTCGTCGCCGCCCCGCCGCCGCCGCCGCCCCCCGCGGTCGCCGCCGCCGCGCCGCCCCCGCTCGCGCCGCTGCCGCCGCCGCCGCCGCCGCCGCCCTCGCTGCTGCCGCCGGCGGGACCCTCGCCGCGCTCGTCGTCCTTCTCCTTCAAGGGAGGGGGCGCGCCCGTGCCGCCGCCCCCGTCCTCTCGCGGCAGCGCGCCGCCGGCCGGCGGCGGCGCGGGAGACGGCGACAAGCGCCCCAGCAGCGGCGGCGGCGGCGGCCTCTTCGGGGGCATCTTTCGGCGCCACGCCAAGAAGGACAAGGGCCCGCCGCCGCCGCAGCCGCAGCAGCAGCAGCAACAGCAGCAGCAGCGGCAGCAGCAGCAGCAGCCGCAGCGGCGGCCGCCGCCCGACTCGGACGACGACGGCACCCGCGCGGCGCCCGCGTTTGGCGGCGGCGGCGGCGGCGGCAGCGGCGGCGGCGGCGGCGGCGGCGGCGGCGGTCTGCCGTCGTCGGCGGCGGCGGTGGCTGGCGCATCGGTCAAGGAGTCCGCGCCGCCAATCGACGGTCCGGCCTACGCCGTGTTCGACCTGGACTGGTGCGAGCGCGAGGCGGCCTCGCTCGCCGCCGCCGCCGCCGCGCTCGCCGCCGACGCAGACGCCCCCGCCGCCGCCCCCGCCCCCTCGTGCAGCAGCGGCGGCGACGCCCTCGAGTCGTCGCCCGGCTCGTCCCTCGCGCGCGCGCCGTCGGCGTCGGCCTCGGCCATGCTTACCGAGATCACCAGCGCGGCGGCGCCCCCGCCTCCGCCCGCGCCGGCCTTGTCCTCCCCGCTGCAGTGCGCGGCGAGCGGCGCCAGCGCGGGGGCGGCGGCGGCGGCCGGCGGCGCCCGCCCGCCGCCGCCCGCCGCCGAGGACCAGGCGCGCACGGCCGCCCGCCTCCTGGCGTCCGCGCCGCGCGACCCCTGCGCGGCGCTGCGCGCGCCGCTCGCCCTCATCGACTACGAGTACGGCGGGTTCGCGCCCGCGTCCTTCGACGTGGGCAACCACTTTGTCGAGTGGTGCTACGACTACCACTCGACGACGGACGCGGCGGCGGCTCCCGACACTTTGGGGGCGAAACGGGGCGGCGGCGGCGGCGGCAGCGGGAAATTGGCGGCCGCCGCCGCCCCCCCCCCCGCGCCCGCCCCCCCGCACCGCATGGACTTTTCGCGGCTGCCCTCCGAGTCCGAGCGCGCGGCCTTCTGCGCCGCCTACGTGGCCGCCCTGGCCGCGGCCGCGGGCGTCGAGGTCGACCGCGACGGGCTCGAGGCGCTGCTCGCGCGGCGAGGCGAGGGCGGGGGGGAGCGGGAGGCGGCGCCGGCGCGAGCGACAACGGCGGCCGCGGCCGCGGCCGCGCTGGCCGGCGCCCGCGCCGCGGCGGACGCGCCCGGCGCGCCGGGCGCCGGCGCCGCCGAGGCCGCCGCCCTCTCGGCCCTCGCGCAGGGGTGGCTCGTCCCTCCCGCCGAAGGCGCCCACCAAGCCCTTCCGGCCTCGGCGTCCTCCTCCCCGTCCAAGCGCGCGCCGGCCGACCCCTTGCCCTTGCTCGCGCGCACGTCGACCGGCGGGCAGAGCGCGGCGTCGTCGGCCGGCGGCGGCGGCGGCGGCGGCGGCGGCGGCGGCGCGTCCGCGTCCGCCTCCTCGACCAGCCGGGCGCTCGACCCGCTCCGCTGGCTCGCGCGCTTCGACCCCGCCGTGCTGCCTTCTGCCCGGTGCGGCCGCTTCCTCTCGGCGCAGGGCCTGCGGCGCGCCGCCCAGGCGCTCGAGGCGTCGGCCGTCGCCATGGTGGCGGCGAGCCACCTGCAGTGGGCGCTGTGGGCCGCGGTGCAGGCCGCAGGGCGCGGGCGGGGGCAGCAGGCCGGCGGCGGCGGCGGCGGCGGCGGCGGGAACGGCGACGGCGGCGGCGGCGGCGGCGCTGGCGGCGGCGGCGGCGGCGGCGAGGGGAGCGCGCACGGCGGCGCGGCGTTCGAGTACCTGGCGTACGGGCGCGAGCGGGCCAAGGCCTACTGCGCGGTGCGCAAGATGGTGTTCTCGTCGTCGTGAGACGGAAGCAAAGGCGGCGGCGGCGGCGGCGGCAGCGGCGTCGTGAGACGAGACGGAAGCAAAGGGGGCAGCGGCGTAGGAGCGTCGGCGGCGAGAGAGGGCGGCGAGAGAGGGCGGCGGCGAGAGAATTGAGACCTGCGGGCCGGGCGCGCAGGCCGCCGCCGCCGCCGCCGCGACCGCCTTCCCTCCCGAAGGCGACGATGACGGCGGCCTCGTCGACGCGCAGGGGCAGCGGCAGGTCGCGCTCCATGTCGGCCGCGGGCGGGGCGCAGGTCGGGCGCGCCGGCGGCGTCCAGCACAGCGGCGCCACCGCGAGCCGGGCCGACTCGAGGGCGCCCGCGATCGTCAGCGCGTCGGCCGCCGGCGGCGTCGGCGAGCCCCCCCCGCGCTTGGGGACCGCGGCGACCTCTTGCGCCGACTGGGTGTCGGGTCCGCGCAGGCGCCACAGGCGCAGGGCGGCGGCCACCGGCTAGAGGGCGCTGGGCAGCGGCCGCCGCCGCCGCCGCGAAAGAATCATGTGCGAGTCATTTTTTTCAGATGAAACACATGCGAAGGGTGGGTGGGAGGGGGTCAAAGGGTGCCGGGATCATGTCAAGGAGGCAGGCGGAGCCGGAAACGGCGCGGTCTCAGAAGAAGGAGGAGGAGACGGCCCCTCCTTTCCCCAGAAAAACAGAAAAGAAGGAACGACGCGCTCCTCTCTCTCTCTCTTCCCCTTTCGTCACCGCCGCCGCTCTATATTTTTTTTTGGTGGTGGTGGGTCATCATCAGTCCCTCCTCTCCCGTTCAGACGTTGCCCGCCCCGCCCGCCCCCCCTCCACCGCCCCCGCCGCCCATCAGGATCGCCATCAGCCCCTGCGCCCCGCCCGGCTCCCCCCCCTCGTCCAAAAAGAGGTCGTCCGGCGCCCTCAGGGCTCCGTGCGCGGCGACCAGCGCGCCGGCGGCCACGAGCGCCGAAAAGGCGAGCGACCCGACGCCCGTGAGGAAAAAGACGAGGACGAAGGACCCGGCCGTCATGCCGAGGAGCTTCTCGCGCTCGCTCAGCTGCCGGCCGTTGACCACCAGGGGGCCGTTGTGCAGCGCAAACACGTAGACCCACGCGAGCGACAAGGCGGCCAGCACCAGCAGCGACGACGGGTGCGACAAAAAGGCCAGGGCGACGGTGGCGGCGGCGGCGGCGGCGTAGTTGACGCGGAAGTGGGCGAGGTTCTTGCGCAGGCGGCCGGTCGCCTGTTTGTTGTTTGTGTGTTTTGGTTGGTGGGGGCGGTGGTGTTTGTGTGTTGTTTGTCTCGCGGGTGGTGGGGTGAGAAAAAGGAAGCGGGACGCATGGGCCGAGAGGGCCCACTTGATCGAGAGCGCGCGCGCGTCGCGCCGTCGGCGGCCGTCGGTCGGTCTCTCGCGCCGCGATTCGCTCGATCGAGTCCGAGACGTGCGCCTGTTTCTCTCTAACCTCCTGCAGCGTCGCGGGCTTGGAGAAGCTCGAGCGGTCAAAGACCTCGGCCCAGGGCTTGCGCTGTTAACGATTGGAGGGGGGGTTGGTTGGGCGGGAGGGTCGGAAGGTGAGAAAATCGAAGGGGAAAACGGAGGGGGGGTTGGTGCGAACAAGCGCGTCTCACGCAAACGTCGTAGAGGGCGCTCTGTCCTCGCCCCTCCCCTCCACGGCAAACCAACGTACCTCGGCAAACGCGTTCGACGCGTAGTCCTTGAGGCGCGCCGCGAGCGCCATGACGCCGGCCATCTGCGGGCTGGACTGCAGGCTGACCAGAGCGCTGCCACCTCCCGCTGGTGCTGCCCCTCCTCCTCCTCCTCCGCCTGCCGGGACCGCCGAGGGGACGGCGGTCGGGGCCGCGACGGCGGCGGCGGCCATGCTGGCCGGTCGAGTGCGATAAGAGGGTGCGCGCTTGCTGGCGAGATCCAATTCACGCGCGTGGAAGGGACGCGGGGAAACGGGTCAAACGCTGCTGTGCTATCTGCAGGGAAACGCTGTGCGTCGGGGTGTGTGTGGTTTTGCGAATGCCAAAGCGATGTATGGATGTTGCTGTTGTGATGTGGACGAGCAGGCCGGCCGCCGCCACCGCTCGTACATGAGGCGAGAGCGCGCCCGACGCCGACGCCGACGCCGCCCCCGCCGGCAACGCGCGCGCTCGCTCGTGCGTGTCCTCAACCGCCATCCTCCCCCTCCCCCTCCTCCCCCTCCTCCCCGACCGCCGCCGCCTCGCGCTGCACCTCGGCCAGCTCTTCGGTAGCCCGGCCGCGGGCCGCCGTGAGCCGCGCGATCTCTTCGTGGGCCGTCTGCATCTCGGGCTCGCGCCGTGCCGCCGCCGACGCCGCAGTCGCCGCCCGCTCGGCGTCGCCGCGCCGCGCTCGCCTCCTCGGCCGCTGTTGCCGCTGGACCGGACCGGGGGGGCGGACGGTGGCCGATTTGATTTGGCGCCGACTCCGCGCCTCTGCGCCGCTACCTCTTCTGCTCTCCGTCTCGCCGATTACCGGCGCACTCACGACCCGCCTTTTCCACCTTGATCGCTCGTCCTCCCCGCCTCACCACTCTCAACCCCAAAAGCGCTCAAGGACGATCATCATCAGGCCGTCTCGGAAGGGAAAAGGACCCGCGAGCAAAACCATGGCCGCGCCCGCGCTCCTGGCGGGCAAGACGGCCCTGGTGACGGGCTCGACACAAGGCATCGGCTACGCGATTCTGAAGGCGCTCGCGGCCGCCGGCTGCTCGCAGGGTGCGTCTCTGTTTTTGTGTGCGGCGAGGCGCTGGCGACGACGACCCCGCGCTCTCCCTCGCTCGCGCCAACCTTCCAAACCTTCATAACCAGGCCCCCCCCCCCCCCCCCCCCCCCCCCCCCCCCCCCACCCCAAACACACCAACACCACCCACACCCCCACCCCACACCCACCCCACCCCCCCCCCCCCCACCGCCCCA
>Ga0105053_10009028_pt1 | contig 12785 bp, 12 predicted proteins | sample BON01_FD_78093 | JGI IMG/M metagenome (GOLD analysis project Ga0105053, IMG submission 78093) | Freshwater microbial communities from Lake Bonney liftoff mats and glacier meltwater in Antarctica - BON-01 | ecosystem: Environmental > Aquatic > Freshwater > Ice > Glacier meltwater | place: Lake...
CCACCATTTCTAGAATTTAAAAAATAAACCCCTGATATTCAGTATAATACCAGGGGAGTTGTGGAGCTGGCGAGATTCGAACTCGCGTCCAGATAAGGAAACAACGTACCTTCTACATGCTTAGTCACCTGTTGGATTTTCGATCGGAATATGCTGGGTAACACACCTAGTTCCGACTTAGCTATTTGTCTTAGACCTGCTTAATAACATCACAAGCCGCAGTCCGATCAAGTCGACATCCCGGAATCCACCCCGAAAGGACGGGGGGCGGAGGGATGTGGCTGGGGAATTGCTCTCGCAACTCAACCCTTTAAGCTTTCTTTCCTGTTAAGGTAAGATTAGGCAGCCATAGCGTAAGAATCTTCGCCATTTATAGTGCGTATGAATCTTTTAAGGCCGTACATACTCCAGCCTGCATGCGAGCCCGTTCTTTACACTTACTGTCAAAACCGGTCAGCCCCATTTGTTTTAGGATGACAAAACTAATACAATTTTCGTTCCGTTGATCAAGAGATTCTTGACCTATTGGAAATCTTTAACTATTTGAATCTCCATAAGTTTGTAAATCAAAGAATTAGATAAAATTGTCGGAGAAAGCTATTTTATGAGCCCCCCGTCTATGGAGTTTTTTATATCTTGCGGGGATGGAAAATTTCGTCGTTTCGGCAAGAAAATACAGACCGGCAGATTTCAAAAGCGTAGTAGGGCAGCAGCATATCACCACTACGCTTCAGAATGCCATAAAAAATAATCACTTAGCACAGGCATTTTTGTTTTGTGGACCTCGTGGAGTGGGTAAGACTACCTGCGCGCGTATTCTAGCAAAAACGATCAACTGCGAAAATCGAACTGCAGAAAATGAAGCGTGCGGAATCTGTGAATCCTGCGTATCCTTCCAAAACAACAGTTCCTTCAATATATACGAACTCGATGCGGCTTCTAACAACTCCGTAGACGATATCCGTAGCTTGGTAGATCAGGTGCGCTATGCGCCACAAAAAGGACAATATAAGGTCTACATCATTGATGAGGTTCACATGCTTTCAAATCAGGCATTTAATGCTTTTTTGAAGACTTTAGAGGAACCACCAAAATATGCCATCTTTATTTTGGCTACTACGGAAAAGCATAAAATCATTCCTACCATTCTTTCCCGCTGTCAGATTTTTGATTTCAATCGAATTCAGATTAAAGACATTGCGACACATCTCAAGTATATCGCAGAGAAGGAAACGGTCGATTATGAAGAGGAAGCACTTCGGTTGATCGCTACGAAAGCAGATGGTGCGCTACGTGATGCACTTTCCATGTTTGATTTGATAGTCACTTATTCCGCAGGGAAAAAAGTAACTTATCATGAGACTATCGGTAATCTACATATTCTTGATTACGACTATTATTTCAAGGTTGTCGATGCATTAGTCGCAGAAGATCTATCCAAAGTGCTTTTGATCTTTGATGAGATTCTCAAGAAAGGCTTTGATGGGCACAATTTCATCGTAGGACTTTGTGAGCATTTTAGAGATTTACTAGTTGCCAAAGATGCTGCTACAATTGAATTGATAGAGGTGTCTGAATCGGCCAAAGAGCGCTATTTACAACAGACAGAAGCAACCTCTGCTTCCTTCTTGCTTTCTGCGCTGAACATCGCCAATTATTGTGATATCCATTACAAGACTTCGAAGAATCAGCGTTTGCATGTGGAATTGGCATTGATGAAAATGGCCAAGCTTCCCCAGGCATTCCGTTTATCGATGGTGGTGGCTGCCGACGCAAAAAAAAAAGTCTGACAGAGTCAGCTCCTGAGCCACCCAAAGAACCAATTCCTCTTCCTGAATCTTCCAGCACGCCCAAGACTAGTTCTCTGCAGAAAACTATATCTATTCCCAAAAACCTAGGACACACAAAGCAATTAGCAGAGCAAAAAGCCAAGCAGGAGCTAGATAATTCCAAATCCAACGTAAGCGTGGAAGTAGTAGAAATAAAGGTGGAGGGAAGAGATCTTACTCAGGCAATATTGGATGAAGTGTTTCCACAAGTAAAAGAGCATTTTCAGAAACTGGGAAAGAGCATGGATGTGGCGATCCTGGGGCAATCCATGAAGATGAAAAAGGGTGTCGTTATCCTAGAAGTAATGGGACATGTGCAAGAAGAACTTGCACTAAAAATGAAGCCTGAAGTGATTCGGGTTATTAAAGAATTGGGTTCTGTCAATCACTTTAAGCTTGAATTGGAAGTAAAAGAAGAGCTGGAGTCTGAACGCAATAAGCTCTATACAAGCACAGACAAGTTCAATTTTTTGAAGGGAAAACATGCCGCCTTAGGAGAGTTTCAGCGGAGATTTGGCTTAGAGACAGACTTCTAAAAATCCAGTGATATCCCAAAGTTTATAAGATTCTGTAGTTGCAAAGCTTGCTTGGATGTGCCATCATCCTGCTTGATAAACACCTCCTCATCGTATATCATTACAGTTTCTATTCTTGTCGATATAAACTTATTCACTTGCATTCTGATCACAGATTTGAAATTGACGACCATATTTCCGAATACTTCATAATTGGAGAATAAGTTGATATCAGACTTCCACGTGATGTTTTTCATCAGCTGTATATCTGTCACAGAGGCAGCGATAGAAACACCTGCTTCAGCTCGTACATTTTCACCAGGAACTACACCAAAAGCTCCAGCTCTGCTTAACGAATCGTCTAGAACGATGGTAAATCTACCTGTGAAAGGAGATAAGATTACCGAAATCTTACTTTTGTTCTTGTAGGTTTTTCGATAGTTAAGACCAGTAGAAGACTGCACATAGCCGGGGGAAAGTAAATTTGATATTTTGGTACGCACCTCCACATCTTTTCCCGATGGCCTAGAGTATTTGTAGCCGGCAAGGAGTTGAGTTCTCGCATCTAACTGAGTGGAGAGATAGAAGAATTCCGAAAGTTCCCTACCATAGTTACTGACAAAAGTGAAGTTGTCATTAGTTTTTCGAGTCTGGTAAGACCTATCTTCCTGACGAGTGAAACCCATACTGAAGGTGAGCTGAGTATCCCATACTTTTTTGTCCTTCTTGTAATTGGCAAAAAGCGTCAAACCAGAATTCAGCGCAAACGTACTCGATCCACCCGCTGCCCAATTGGACAATGTGACTTGTTGGATATTTAGGTTATAATTTCCTCCTGTTTTCCAGAAAATCTCCTTTACAGGCTCTTGTATCAATAGTGAATCACCCAGCATGAGTAAGGTGTCACCATTAATAAGTACAGTATCTGGAATATACTGCCTGTCCTGAGCCTGAATAGTATGGCTGAGGCATAGTAGTAGTGATCCAAAAATCAGGAGATATCTTGACATTTAAAAAGCTAAGTGGATTGAAGGTCAGGGGCGAAAGATAACCAATTTCTGCCCAATGGATATGATGTTTTGAGTTCCGATGTTGTTCCAATCTTTCAATTGGTTGACAGTCACACCGTATTTTTTGCTGATGGCAAATAGCGTGTCGCCGGTAGTAACGGTATGTGTTATTTTAGAAGTAGAAGAGGTCGTTTTAGTTTGAGTTGATGAGTTTTGTGATGCTTGACTGCGAGCTGGTGCAGGAGTAACTATTGCCTGTCTGACTGGAGTCGGGTTCGTAAGTTTTACTACTGGGATGTCCTCACCACGCTTCCTGTGCTCTTGCAGGTTGAGTACCATTCCAGCTTTCAAGTCCCTGTCTTTTCTAAGTCTATTTTTAGATTTCAAGGCAGAAAGTTTAATTCCGTATTTCTGAGAAATACTCCAAAGTGTTTCTCCTGGTCGTACGATGTGGGTGGCTACCTCTGCACTGGCATTCTTTTTCTCGGTGTAATAATATACTCCTGCTTCTATTCGCTCGCCTTTGTCCAGATCATTTAGTCTTCTCAGCTTATTTTCTTTGACTCCAACACGGTCGGAGAACGTATTTTGGGTAGTGGACTGAGCGGCTAGCACACCTTCTAACTTATTTACGGTGATTTGATCCGCTTGTGAGGCTTGGGTTGTATTACCAGCAATTCTTGGGAATGAATCTGCTTGCTTGTAAGTTGGTGCGGTTGAAGTGACGCTCTGGCTTTGAGTTTTCGGTTTCGCTTCCGTGATGATCGTGGGCTGAATAGGAAGAGATCCATTACTTATATATACCACTGAATAGACTCTGTCTCCAGGGATTTTACCGTTTCGAGTCCATAGATTATATTCTTCCAAGTGCTTTTCGGTTACGCCGTACTTTTTCGCTAGCGCTGCCAGTGTAGTTGGTCCTTGCACGCGCTCTTCTACCATATATTGTCCATTACTGGTGAGCGAGGTGGTTTGGCTACCAAAGGCAATTTTATGTGCTAAGAATTTCTTGAAGTACCAATGGGTGTTTCTATCCACATCTACTATTTGCTTCCCATTGTATTGCGTGCCAAAATAAGCTTTGGCTCCGCCCAAACCCATTTGGTAGGAAACCAAGGCGCACATCCAATTGTCGAACGTATTATTATGTTTTTGAAGATAACGCGCCGCTCCCTTAGTAGAAGAAACGATGTTTTTTCTTTCATCGATTTGGTTATCTACACGAAGCAAAACTTCATCAGCTGTCCCTTGTTTAAACTGCCAAAATCCAACTGCATTTGAAGTGGAAACAGCATCTCCGATCAAACCGCTTTCTTGGATTGCGAGATATTTTAAATCTATAGGTGCGCCAGCATTTCTGAGCTCTCGCTCGATGATGGGCATGTAGAGGTTGACTCGATCTTGTTTTATTTTGAAATAAGAAGGGTTGCGGTATTGTGCATCTACATCCAATTGGATTTCTCGTCGAGCCTGAGGATTGATTCTTACGATAAGGTCTGCAAATTCCAATTCAGCAGGAACTTGTGGGATTTGAGCCATAGACTCAGAGCCAAAAAATACTAGCAGGATGAAAATAAGGTAAGGAATATATATTTTTTTCATTCGAAAAAGGCTTTCATCGTCGTTTCAGCCTTTTTTTAGCAAAAATGATTCCCCTTTTCGTTTCCTCTAGATTTTTCTTGCCATCATCACCCCATCCCGGATAGGGAGCAACACATTTTCTACCCTTGGATCGTTTTGAACTAGGACATTAAAGTCTAAAATGGCTTGGGTGTCTTTGTCTATTTTCTGTCCTTTTTCTACTAGGATTTTTCCTGACCAAAGCACATTATCCGCTAGAATAATTCCTCCCGGATTCATCTTGTCAATGATCAATTTATAGTAGGCAACATAGTTACTTTTATCCGCATCGATAAAAACCATATCAAACGGCTCTGAGAGCGTAGGTATGATTTCTATTGCATTTCCCAGTCTGTAATCAATTTTGTCCGCTAGTCCGCTTTCTTTAAAAAACCGGCGTACCATCGTCTCCAGCTCATCATTGATGTCCAAAGTGATCAGTTTTCCGTCTTTTCCCAATCCTCTTGCCATGCAGATTCCAGAATATCCAGTGTATGTTCCGATTTCTAGAATGGTTTTAGGATTCTGCATTTTTGTAAAAAGCTCCAGCATTTTTCCCTGCAAATGCCCAGAAATCATACGTGGCATCATGACTTTGGCCTGTGTTTCACGTGTGATTTTTTTGAGTAAATCATCTTCTTCACTGCTGTGATCTTCGCAATATGCTAAGAGTGCTGGGTCGATAAAATCCATAGTTATTGAGGAGTATACGTTAGGAAAGTAAGCATGTCTGGATTGAAAATCTCCTGAGCAATTCCCTGAATTTCTTCTGCTGTAGTATTTCGGATTTGGTTAAATATATTCTCCAACGGATCTACTTTTCCGTGATCGATTAAGCTTTTTCCATAAACCAACATCAGGGCGGAGTAATTTTCCTCCGCCATTGCCATCTGACCTACCGCTTGCTCTTTTGCCATGTGGAGCTGAACAGTTCCCAGCTTTGTGCTAGCCATTTTTTTCATTTCCTTGAGGACTAGCGCCTGTGCTTTCTTTAGCGTTTTTCCTTCCGTGCCAAAGTAAATACCAAAGAAGCCAACGTCCGAAAATGCCTGGTAGCTGGATTCTATACTGTAGACGTACCCGTGCTTTTCGCGAAGCATCAGATTCAGCCTGCTATTCATACTTGGCCCGCCAAGGATATTGTTGAGGAGGTAAAGTTTAAAACGATTTGGGTCGTAAAGGGAAAAAGCCGGCCTGCCAATGGCACAAAGTGATTGGCTAATATCTCGTTCTTGAGTTTTCACTTTAGGAACGTAGTTGTGGAAATCGCTTCTGACGTAAAGGCTTCTTTTCGTTTGTATTTGGGATAAAGGTTCTTCTATTCCCCTTAATACTTTCTGGAAGGAAATATTTCCAACCACAGAAAATATAAGTCTGGAAGTGTCTAATCTGGTAGATATGAAGTCGAAGAAATCTTGCTGAGTAAAGCTTCCGACCGTCTGTTCTGTGCCCAAAATGTTTCTTCCCAATGAATGATTTTCAAAAATCAACTCATCCAATTCATCTTGTATTGCGTCATCGGGAGAATCACGGTACATGGCCATTTCCTCTAAAATAACCTGACGCTCTTTTTCAATCTGTTTTTCGGGGAACGTACTATTGAAGGTAATGTCGAAAAGTAGTTCAGACGCTTTGCCATAATGCTCCTTCAATGTGGAAGCATAGAAACAAACTTTTTCTTTTGTGGTGTAGGCATTGAGTTCGCCGCCAAGGGATTCCAGTCGATTGAGTATGTGAAAGGTTTTTCGCTTTTTAGTGCCTTTGAAAGCCATATGCTCCCAAAAGTGAGCTAGCCCCTCTTGCTCTATGGTCTCGTCTCTACTTCCTATGTCTAATATAAATCCGCAGTGAACTAGTCTGGTATGGGTAACTTCCTGATGGACAATCCGAATGCCGTTACTGAGTTCTTTGATGTTTAATTCCATGCTTTATTTACCCTTTCGGTAATATACAAAGTAAAGCAGGAAATTGGTTTCAGATCAATTTCTATCCAGATTTTCGACCTAGAATTACTAACTTTCCATTTCAGAATCAGAAAAAAACCGTGAAATCGAGCATCATCAAGCGTACCACAGAGGGATGGTTTTTATCCATGCAAGATTCACTGTGAATTCATAGAAATCAACTTACAAATACATGAAATATCAACCTCTTTCTAGTTCACTTTATATCAATAATCGTGAGAAATTCTGCTACAAGCTAACTGAAAGAAGCGTAGCGGTTTTCAATTCTAATGACATCATGCCTACCAATGCTGACGGAACAATGCGCTTTCGTCAGAATAATGATTTGTTTTACCTGACTGGGATAGATCAGGAAGAAACTATCTTACTAGTAGCGCCTGATTGCCCTAACCCTAACATGAGAGAAGTGCTGTTTCTCCGTGAAACCAATGATCATATTGCGGTATGGGAAGGACACAAATACACGAAAGAAGAAGCTGAAGCTACTTCAGGAATTAAAAATATCCAGTGGCTGGCCAACTTTGATCAGGTCTTTAATACGGTGATGGCACTCTGCTGCAATATCTACCTGAATACGAATGAGCACTTGCGAGCTGGCTTGATAGTAGAGACCCAAGACGCTCGATTCATTCAGCAGTGTAAGGGGAGGTATCCTCTTCATACCTATCATCGTTCTGCGCCGATCATGCATGAGTTGAGAGGAGTGAAGGAAAAAGAGGAAATTGATCAGTTACAGATCGCTTGTGATATCACGGAGAAAGGTTTTAGAAGGATTTTGTCTTTTGTGAAGCCAGGAGTGACTGAATATGAAATCGAGGCAGAATACTTACATGAGTTTGTAAGGAATCGTAGTAAAGGGTTTGCCTATGAGCCGATCATCGCTTCGGGAGCTTCAGCTTGCGTATTGCATTACGTTGAAAATCACAAGGAATGCCTTGCTGGAGAAATGCTGCTTATGGATGTCGGTGCGGAGTATGGAAATTACAATGCCGATATGACTCGGACTATTCCTGTGAGTGGAAGATTCACAGAGCGACAAAGAGCTGTGTATGATGCTGTTTTGCGCGTGCAAAAAGAGGCTTCGTATATTCTAAGAATTGGCACCAACATTCAAGATTACCACAAGGAAGTGGGTCTGATCATGCAAAGCGAACTGGTTGGTTTGGGATTAATAGACAAGACAGATATCAAAAATCAGGACCCAAACTGGCCTGCTTACAAAAAGTATTTTATGCATGGCACTTCGCATCATTTGGGACTGGATGTCCATGATGTAGGGACAATGCATGGTCCGATCAAGCCAGGAATGGTATTTACCGTAGAGCCGGGAATCTATATTCAAGAAGAAGGGTTAGGTGTCAGATTGGAAAATAACATCGTGATCCAGGAAGGGAAAGGCTATTTTGATCTGATGAGAAATATCCCAGTAGAAGCAAAGGAAATTGAGGAGTTGATGAATGGGTAATATTTTTATCCATAAAGATGCCAGTAGCAATTATTTCTTTAGTTTTCCGGATGGAAGATTACTCCCGAAAGACAGGTGACATAGGAGGTCTAATACTAGATGGAAGCTCATTCCAAGGTGCTTTAAGTTCCTTGTCGGCAGATAAGCGCAGATGCTAAGCAATTGATATTTAAATTAAAAAATATAGTAACCAAAAAAGCTTTACCCTATGGATGGGTAAAGCTTTTTTTATAGGTCAATTTTGATCTTAATCGTTAGGATATGGGATGTACACAAAGCTGGTAAATGCTCCATCCATTACGAATAAACAGCAGAACTCATCAGGATCTTTATATGCTTTTTTAAACTCTTCCAGTGATTCTTCACCGATTAATTTGCGCTGTACGAATTCGTCCAAATAGGTCATGAAGTAATTCCAGTCTAAGTTTTTCTCGTCTTTTCCGACAAAGATTTTTCCAATTGGCTGCATCTTTTTCGAGATCGGGAAAATCGGGAAATCAGAGAATTTTCGAGTTCGGATTTGGTAGGAAGCTTCCTTAAGCGTGTCTGAGATTTTTATAAAATCACTGGTAATAGTGCCCAGATATTTCCCGTTTAGTTCGGGGTCATTGAAATCTGAAATCATGATTTTAAAGTTAAGAGTACGACATTTTCTACATGATACGTTTGTGGAAACATATCGACTGGCTGTATCTTTTCCACGTTATATTTTTCACCCAAAAGCGCCACATCTCTAGCCTGCGTGGCAGGATTGCAGGATACGTAAACGATCTTAGGAGCATTTAGTCTCAAGAGCATTTGCACTACTTTTTCATCCATTCCAGCACGTGGAGGATCGGTGATGATCACATCAGGCGCGGCATGGTTTGCGATGAATTCATCGTTCAGCATGTCTTTCATGTCTCCCGCATAGAAGAGCGTGTTGTCAATTCCATTCAGTTGAGCGTTGATTTTTGCATCTTCGATTGCTGAGGGCACATATTCTATTCCTATAACCTGCTTGGCTTTTTTGGCTATGAAATTTGCGATTGTTCCAGTACCGGTATACAGATCGTAGACTACCTCATCGCCCTGCAAATCGGCGAAATCACGAGCGACTTTGTATAATTCGTAAGCTTGTTCAGAATTGGTTTGGTAGAAAGATTTCGGTCCAATACGGAATTTTAAACCTTCCATTTCTTCCTCGATGAAGTCCTTTCCTGCGAAAGTGACTAATTCTAAATCATGGAAGGTTTCATTTCCCTTGGTATTCACCACATAAAGCAAAGCAGTGATCGCAGGGAATTTCTCATTTAAAAACTCCATGACCTTTTGAATTCCGTCGGCATCATCTTCACCGAACTGCACAATCACCATGGATTCTCCAGTGCTCGTGGTTCTGATAATCAGGTTTCGAAGTAGTCCAACTTGGCCTCTAATGTCATAGAAGCTCAGCGTATTCGCTAGCGCAAATGCTCTCAATTCATTCCTGACATCATTTGAGATATTACCCTGCAGGTAGCAGTGATCCACATCGACGATCTTGTCAAACATTTTCGGAATGTGGAAGCCAAGCGCATTTCTATCAAAATCTTCACCTGATTGAATTTCCTCTACCGTTAGCCATTTCTTGTTTGAGAACGTGAAATCAAGCTTGTTTCTATAGTAGCGTGTTTTTTCAGAACCTAACGTAGGCATCACTTCTGGGATTTCCACTTTCGCTATTCGCTGAAACTGATCCAAAACCTGCTGACGCTTGTAGGTTTTCTGCAAGTCGTAGTTGATGTGTTGCCACTTGCAACCACCACAGGTTCCGAAATGCGAGCAAAAAGGATCTATCCGTTCTTTGGAATACTCGTGGAAATTAACAGGTTCTCCTTCCATGAAAGAGCTTTTTCCTTTGGTGATTCTTACATCTACCACATCTCCAGGAGCCACTCCCGTTACAAAAACCACTTTTTCCTCATGATGTCCCAAACATTTACCCTCCGAAGCAATACGCTCGATGACTAAGTTGGTGATCACTTTGTTTTTCATTTTTCGCGACATGGGCGCAAAATTAAGGAAAAAAGGTGAAGTGGATAAATGGAATGAGAATTAGAATGAAAATGTATATTTAGGTTAATTACGATTGTTTAGATGATATACTAAAAATTAGTAAAATTAAAGACATTCTTATACTTCTTGGACTAACATTATTTTTCTGTTCGTGCGAAAAAGGTGGCATTAACTCAAATGAAGAAAAGGTTTTGAGTCTTAAATTAGGTGGCCAAAAGATTATTCCTGTGAATGATAAATCCACTAATTTTTCAATACTCTCTCAAGTTCATTTTGAGGAGAATGAAAATCCACTTTACATCCATCTCAATTATTTTGATTCCGACCCCAACTATTTATTTATAAATTCATTCGATGATCCCTCGCTAGATAAGGTTTTAAAGTTTGAGAGCGAGGGGCCAAATGGTGAGGGAGGTGTGACTGAGTTTTACTTTTATTCCTGTGACTCCATATTTTTGGTTGATAGATATCGTTATTTGGTTTCGCTGGCCGATTCTTCTGGGGAGGTAAAGCGTTCTTACAGACTAAAAAGCGGTACTAGTAACAGGCCAGATGAAAATTCGGTACTACCCTGGAGTACTTCCAAATCCAGAATGTTCGTAAGAGGGAAATTTTCATATATTCCATGCATTCCAGATAAAAATCCATATGAACATCAGTACAAGCGTGATAATTTGCTGATCAAATTAGATTTGGAAACGGGAGATTATACCACGCTTTTAGGATATCCTGAATGGTATCAAAATGGAAAATATTGGGGTGAGCCTGATCACGTTACTCCTAGTAGTACGCCTTTGGATGATCTATATAAGATATTGGTAAGTTTTCCCCTCGTCGATTCAGTTTACCTGTTTGATTTGAGGACTGAAAAGATAGTGCCTTATTTTTGGATGGGTAGCTCCAATATTGAGAGTCCGATTCCAATAAATTACGACGATAATCAATCAGATAAGGGCCGACATTTTCAATTGGGCACAGATTATTATTTCTCCATAAATTATGACCCTTACCGCAAGGAATTTTGGAGAGTTTTTTTTTAAAAGATACGATGTTGAGTCTATCAATAAAATAAGTAAGAAAGAAAAGGGGGAGCCAAATCAGAGGTCATTAATCGTATATGATGAAAATCTAAAGCGAATCGGGGAATTTGAATTAGATAAGAACTGGCGTGCCACTGGCTATGATCTATTCTTTTTGAAAGAAGGAGCTTATACCTCATCAACGCCAGATTCTATTGAGGATGAGGTAATTTTTCGCCAATTGATTGTAAATTAGAATGGAAATAAGCTGTTTTCTCAACTATAATAAAATGGCAAACACCTATCATCAGATTTACATCCAATTGATTTTTGCTGTGAAAGGACGTCGAAGCCTTTTGAAAAAGGAGTTTCGTCATGAGTTTTTCAGAGTTATGGCTTCGATGATTCAAGATCTTGGTCACAAGTCCATTATAGTCAACGGAGTTGCAGATCATGTTCACTGTCTTGTAGGCTTAAATCCAGACAAAACCATTTCTGATTTGGTGGAAAAATTGAAAACTTCATCTAACCATTTTTTAAAAGATAAGAAGTGGGCGGATGGAAGTTTCTCATGGCAGAGAGGGTATGGAGCTTTTTCATATTCAAAATCTCATGTCGAGCGAGTGTACCAATACATCGTAGACCAAGAAGCACATCATTAAAAAATGATTTTTAAAGATGAGTATATGTCGCTTTTGAAGAAATTTGAGATTGAGTTCAAGGACGAATATTTATTTGAATTCTTGGATGATGTGTGATTATTAGGCTAGAATGAATAGTAATCAAATCGCTTCTCTGAAGCTCTGGTGATCATTTCTAATCTTTTTTCTAGAATCAAACCGCTTCTCCGAAGCTGTAAAAAATCAATCTATCCTACCATAAAAATTTGGTTCTGAATTTTCTAGCTACTCGGAGTAGTGCCAGCGGCGCATTTTGATTGCAGAATACGTGATTTAGATTTTTTCCGGAGCACCAGCGGTGCGATATGATCTTCAATCGGATTAATCATATTTCTGATACTATCATCAGTCATCAAATCGCTTCTCTGAAGCTCTGGTGATCATTTCTAATCTTTTTTCTACAATCACATCGCTTCTCCGAAGCTGTAAAAAATCAATCTATCCTATCATAAAGAATTTGGTTCTGAATTTTCTGTCTACTCGGAGTAGCGCCAGCGGTGCATTATGATTGGTGTGCCGGGCACATGCTTCATTGCCAAAGGGTGAGAGTCCCGAGGGAGCCGTAATGATCGGAATCCTGTAGTCGAAAGCAAGGGTGTCCACCGCGAGGTGGAATCTGAAGGAAGCTGAAGACAAAGATTTGACG
>Ga0105053_10009035_pt1 | contig 12782 bp, 11 predicted proteins | sample BON01_FD_78093 | JGI IMG/M metagenome (GOLD analysis project Ga0105053, IMG submission 78093) | Freshwater microbial communities from Lake Bonney liftoff mats and glacier meltwater in Antarctica - BON-01 | ecosystem: Environmental > Aquatic > Freshwater > Ice > Glacier meltwater | place: Lake...
ATATTTTATTGAGCAACGTTTAAAGTTAAGAAATCCTATTTATTCTGAAACTGCTGCATATGGTCATATGGGTAGAACTCCAGAAATAAAAACAGTCACTTTTACGAATCCTATGGGAGAAACCGTTTCTAAAGAAGTAGAAACGTTTACTTGGGAAAAATTAGATTATGTAGATAAAGTTAGAGAAGCTTTTGGGTTCTAAAACTTTTTATTATAAGGATATATCAAAGCCTCAAACATATTTGTTTGAGGCTTTTTGTCCACTTGAAAAAAAATAACTAAAAACAACCTACTTTTTGTCTATTATACCTAATTTAGCTTGTTTCTAAACTCATTTTTCGATAACTTCGCTAACTCCTGTTAGCGAAACTCATTAATTTTCTTGTAATTTTCTAATATTCTTCATTCTCGCCCAAGTAATTTTATGGTGTTTTTTATACAACCAAAGACTTCCTAAATCTAATAAAAAATAGAATAAGCTAATGCCACTTGGTGGATTTGCGCTTTTCAAAAACGGAAATGTATCGTAAGCCGTTTCTGGCCAAAACCAACATTGATAATTTGTGCCAACTAGTTCTAAAAAAGCGACTGAAATGTACATGCTTAAATAAAACAATCGTTCTCTTGGCTTATTTCTTACTAAGAAAATCACCAATAAAGACATTACAAATCCGAATATATCACCCATAAAAATCAAAAAAAGTGAAGCATAAATAAGTATGAAAATTGTAAAAACCTTTTCAAGTAGTTTTCGATGTGCTTTTACAATGGATTCTTTACAATAGTACATTGTTGATATCAATACAATTGCATGACCTGGCGGAACGTAATGTGGCACATTTCCCAATCTGTATGTGTACATTCCTAATCCAATAGAAAACAGATACTCACCAACATAACCAATAATTACAGCATACAACATTTGCTCTCTTAACCTAGAAGCAGATCTGTAATACAAAACTGCAAAACCAATTAGCATTACAAAGGTTGCTAAATGCTGAGTTTCTGAAAAAATAGATGACATATATGCACTATCTAAAAAAAGTACAAAAACTACAAATAGAAATAAATATCCCAGCGTTTTAAAGAAAGAAGAAAATAAAGCGATTGCCGTTTCAAAATTCATGAGACGAAAATACATACAATTTAGAATAAAAAAAAGCGAATATTTCTATTCGCTTTTTTCTTATTAAAATTTTTAATTCTTTATAAATTATACTTTATGGTAAACACCGTAAATCTTGGCTGAATAACATAGGTCGAAGTACTATTAAAAATCGCATTACTATTGTCATTATTTATAGATAATGTATTAAAAGCATTAGTCATGTTTAAAGAATATTCCCATTTACTATCTTTCTTTTGATAGGTTAAATCTAAATCTAAAAAGCTATAATCATTTAACGTTTTAGTTTCATTTTTATAATTATTGTAGGTGTATCTAGATGCAAACGTAAAGTTTTTTAAGAACAAAATATCTAAGTTTAAATACGGACTATGTGTAGTAAACGTGTTTAAATTTCCACCTTGATCGTAATCATTTACAGTAACATTATACCCAAAATCAAAATTTGGTGCAGTTCTGAAATTAGAACTAATTCCAACTTTATATGTTTGAGAAAAGGATTTTGAATCTCTTTCTTCTTCAACTCTAACAGGTGGAGTATTTGGATTGTTATCTGTATCTCTAAATGATGCAATTGTACTTGTAGATTTAGACAATGAAACTCTAGCTCCAAGAGTTCCTTTAAACTTACCAATTGTTTTTTGAACATTAGCTGAACCAGCTAAAGACTCATTTGGAAAAGCTGAATTTAAAGAAGTGGAAATTTGATCTACACCTACTGACAAAATACTTCCTGTAGTAGAATTGATTCTTTTATTATAATTTACTGATGCAAAAACATTGGTATAATTAAACATATTAAAACTAAAATAGTTTAATCTAGCACTGTGAGCATAAGAGCTTTCTAAATTTCTATTACCAGAATACAAGCGGTTATAATTATTAAACACATAGCCTTCTGCTACACTATTAATATCTGTAAAACTAACTACTTTGTTATATGATAAACGTAATGTTTCTGACTTTTTAAGTTGTAGCAAAACAGAAGCACTTGGTAGAAACTCACTAAAATTATCGTCTCTAACAGTTCCTAATTGTGTGTTTTTTGCAGAATAAGAATGTAAAGTTCCTCCTTGAGTGAATGTAAATATTCCGGTTATAAATTTATATTCTAAACCAGCATACAAATCATTAAATTGATATTCTACATCGTTTGTTGTTGATGGAGTTGTAATTGAGTTTTGTGACCCATTTAATCTTTCAAAAATATCTGAACTAAATTGCTGACTACTTAAAGTTGCCCCTACATTAAAATTGATATTACTTTTAGAATTTATTACATAATAGTAATCTAATTTAGCATCTAATTTGTTTGTTTTTACACGCTTATTTTGAGAAACATCAAACGGTGTTCCAATTGCTGGAGTTGTTAATGTTAACAAATTAGCAAATGATAATTGTTGCAAATTAGCATTGTAAAAAGGATCTTCATCTTGCCATAAATGTTGCGCACTTAAAGCAAAAATATTTTTCTCATTTAGTGTATAGTAATAATTCAAATTCTGATTTACAGAAAACGGATTTTGATTTTGAGCTTGTAAAATATTACCTGTTATTTGAGAAGAAGTAAACAATTGATTTTCTTTCTGATTAGAAATTTTTGCAAAAACGTCATAATCAAATTGCTTATTGACATTTGGCTTATAACTAGAACTTAATTTAAACAATCCTAATTTAGAATCTTGAGTTGAATTACTTGTTGTAGTTTCTGTAAACCCATTGTTTATATAATTTCTTGTACTTCCTTGTTCTAATTCTGTTTTTGTACTAGAGTAAATAGCAAATCCACTTAAATCCAATGTTTTTTTAGGTGAATAACTAAAGTTAGCTGCAGCAAATTTTGATTCAATTTCTTTCGCTCTATTATTTTGCAAAGTTAAAAAACCAATATCTGAAGAAGCAACATTAAATCCTGTACCAGAATTTCCTCCTGGTCTAAAACCACCAGTAAACCTAAAATAATCTCTTCTCGTAAATGGCATTTTACCTATATTATTTATATCAGTAATTAAATTGATACTATATTCTGGGCTGTAATAAAATAACTTTGGATTAGCGACAAATCTATTATCTCCTCCAACACCAGCAGTGATTTCCCCAAACCAAAAATTCTTTTTTCCTTGTTTTAACCTAATATTAATGGCTAAATTATCAGAATTATCTTGTACTCCACTCAATTGATTTACTTCGCTAAAATTCTTTAGAACCTGTATTTTATCAATAGCATTTGCAGGTATGTTCTGTACTGCAATTTTTGTATCACCATCAAAAAACTCTTTCCCTTCTACCAAAATTTTTCCAACTTTTTTCCCTTCTACTTCAATTTCTCAATCGGCATTTACTTCTACTCCTGGCAATCGTTTTAAAACATCTCCTAATTTTTTTTCCGTTCCTACTTTAAAAGAATCGGCATCATAAACCAAGGTATCTCCTTTAATAGAAATTGGAATTTTATAAGTTATATTAACTTCATCAAGTGTATTATCTGGCATTAAAACAATATCTTTAATAATATTTTCTGATTTTGTATTTATAATTACATCAGAAGTTTTATTACCAATATAACTTGCCTTAATACTGTAGCTTGTATTCTCTTTTAAAGTTAACTTATAATTTCCGTTAGAATCTGTAAATCCGTATGAATCTAGCGTATTTGTTGTTTTGTTTAAAGCAATTACATTTGCCATTTCTAAAGGTTAACCAATACTATCTTTAACAACACCTGTTAATTTAATTTGAGCATTAGAACTCCAAGCAACTAATAAAATAAATGTAAAAAAATATTTTTTCATAAAAAGTTGATTTTTAAATTTTATCCTCTACCTCTACCGCCACCACGATTACCACCTCTACCTCTAAATTGCTCACGCATTTCATCAGTCTTTTTCTTTACTATTTTATTATATTCTTCTCTAGTAACTTTTTCCCCTTTTTTTGGCATTTTTAAGGTTACTTTTTCTTCAGGATTCATTGTTATTTCTGTACATAAAACAGTAGTTGTACCTGCATTTACTTCTAAAATTAACCCTGGCAAACCCCAATATTCTCCTGGACCTTGGCTTACAGGGATTTGTGGTGTGTACCAAGCAGTAACAATCATTGTTTTTGGTGTTTCGTCTTTCTTTTCAGCAGCATCATTATTATTATTTCCTCTTCTACCAAATGCAGCAATACTAAAAGCATCTACTTCTTTAACTAAAGTAGCTTTATAGCAAATATATTCCCCAATTTTTTTTGTTTCTGCTTCAAGTTTCCAATCTGGTTTTGTACCACTATCTGAAATTAAAAACTGTTTTCCAAAAAATTCTGACTCTTCTAAAACGATTCCTTCTTTTGTGTTTTTGTATTTTAATCCGCTACCAAAACTCATCATTCCTCCAAATCTTCCTCCGTCTTGTCCTCCAGGAGCACTTAATTTAGCTTCTTCATTATAGGTAGATTCTGTTTGGTTAAAATTTAAGACAAAGGTTTTTTCTAAAAACCCTTTCATTCTTTCCATAATTTGTTTCTTTTGGTCTTCAGACATTTGTCTTCCTCCAAAATTCATATCCATAGAAGTTTTAGACATGTAAACTGCATTCCCTTGAAAGTTAGATTGCGAATAGGCTGTAATTGTAAAAATCGAAAAAAGAATAATAAATATATTTCTCATGATAAAAAATTTTGTTTAATAATTTTCATTTTTTCTTAAACAAAGGTACTTTAAATAATTTAAATAGAACTGTTATACTATTGTTAAAAAAACAGCTAAGGTTATTGTTTAAAATATTTCAGTAAAGTTTGTAATAAATTCATAAGACATAAAAAAACACAAAAGGTTTAATTAACCATGAATTTGTATTACGAAACCAAAATATTCAAATTGTGAACGTTAGGGGTTACGGCTATAAATTGATTTGCTAAAAGCATTGCTAATTATAAAATTTGTTTAACTTTATCAACCCTATTTAAACGTATCACAAAAAATAAATTATGCATGTAGCCATTGCAGGAAACATTGGAGCAGGTAAAACAACTTTAACCAAATTACTAGCCAAACATTACAACTGGAAACCTCATTTTGAATCTGTTGAAGAAAATCCGTACTTAGATGATTTTTATGCAGAAATGGAGCGATGGTCTTTTAACCTACAAGTTTTCTTCCTAAATAGTAGATTTAGACAAATTTTAGAATTAAGAGAAACCGGTAAAAAAATAATTCAAGACAGAACTATTTATGAAGATTCACACATTTTTGCACCAAATCTTCATGCTATGGGATTAATGACAAATAGAGATTTTCAAAACTATAGCTCATTGTTTAATTTGATGGAAAAATTGGTTACTCCACCAGATCTACTAATCTATTTACGTTCTAGCATTCCGACTTTAGTTGGGCAAATTCATAAAAGAGGTCGAGAGTACGAAAACTCAATTAGTATTGATTATTTAAGCAGATTAAACGAACGATATGAAGCTTGGGTTTCTACTTATAAAAAAGGAAAACTATTAATTATTGATGTAGATAATTTAAATTTTGTAGACAATCAAGAAGATTTAGGATATGTTATTGACAGAATTGACGCTCAAATAAATGGGTTGTTTTAACTAAAATATTTAAAAAAAGAAAAAAGCCATTTACAAATGTAAATGGCTTTTTATTTTTTGATAGAAATCTCCAAATACCTATCAGGGATCAGTTTACAAAAAAAATATCATATATGCATATGCAAATAAAATAATTTTATCTTTTTTGTAACATAAACTTATAATTAAACGTATAAGAGTATGTAGAGTACTATTAATCTTTAATAAAACTAGTAAAATAGATGAGACAACTTAAAATTACCAAGCAGGTTACTAATAGAGAAACTGCATCATTAGATAAATATTTACAAGAAATTGGAAAAGTTGATTTAATTACTGCCGATGAAGAAGTAGAATTAGCACAACGGATTAAAGCTGGAGATCAAATAGCTTTAGAAAAATTAACAAAAGCTAATTTACGTTTCGTTGTTTCGGTTGCAAAACAATATCAAAATCAAGGATTAACTTTACCAGATTTAATTAATGAAGGTAATTTAGGCTTGATTAAAGCTGCAAAACGTTTTGATGAAACTCGTGGATTTAAATTTATCTCATACGCTGTTTGGTGGATTCGTCAATCAATCTTACAAGCATTAGCAGAACAATCTAGAATTGTACGTTTACCCTTGAACAAAATTGGCTCTATTAATAAGATTAACAAAATGTACGCTTTCTTAGAACAAGAAAACGAACGTCCACCAAGTGCAGAAGAAATTGCTAAGAAATTAGATATGACTGTAAATGACGTAAAAGAATCAATGAAAAATTCTGGTCGTCATGTATCAATGGATGCACCTTTAATTGAAGGAGAAGATTCTAACTTGTACGATGTATTAAATTCAGGAGAGTCTCCAAACCCAGATAGAGCATTATTACACGAATCTTTACGTGTTGAAATTTCTAGAGCTTTAGAAACGTTAACTCCAAGAGAAGCCGATGTTGTGAAATTGTACTTTGGTTTAGGTGAACATCAACCAATGACGTTAGAGGAAATTGGTGAAACATTCGATTTAACTCGTGAGCATGTTCGTCAAATTAAAGAAAAAGCAATTCGCAGATTAAAACACACATCTAGAAGTAAAATTTTAATGACGTACCTTGGATAGAGGTCGCAGACCTCTTTTAGTATTTCACTCATACTGAAAAATATAAAGTGTAACTAAAATATTAAAAACTCTCAAATTAATTTCGAGAGTTTTTTTATTAGCGTCATTGCGAGTTTACGAAGCAATCTCATAAAAATTAACAGATTGCTTCGTTCCTCGCAAATGACAGTAAAATAAATTAATGCAATTCGGATTAAATAAAAGGTGCTTCAATTGGTAAAACAGAAACTTTTCTGTTTTTAATATCGTATTTATCTCCGTTAGAAAGCACATGAATTGTTAGATTCGCCATAGTCATTGGCGTACCTTCTTTGAGGATTTTTTCGTTGTTATGTGTTAATGTATTTCCATCAAAAACAATTGCCATTCCAGAACCAATAACGGTACAATCATTACCATTTTTAATTACCATTCCGGTATCTTCTGCAAGTCCAATTCCTATTAAATTCGGAAACTTCGCTATCGCCTCAGATTGTCTTCCAAAACGACCACGTTTAATAAAATGCGTATCAATAATCAATTCAGGAATTAAGCCCAATCCTTTATACATCGTAACAGCGCCTTTAATAAATGCTTCAGAGGCGCTTCCGCCAGAAATCATTTCATTAGCCATAGCCATTGCGCCAGCGCTTGTACCGGCAATTACAAACCCTTCTTCGTTTTTGTAACGGTCTACTAAAATTGCATGAATGGTTGTTCCGCAAATTTTATCGGTAATTTTTGATTGATTTCCGCCAGAAAACATAATGCAATTGGCATTTTTAATTAACTCAATTGAAGATTGTTTTTCAGAATCTTCTTTACTTCTAATATCTAGAACAGAAATATTTTTACATCCTAAAGTGGTAAAAGCATCTACATAGTTTTTGCCAACTTCTTTCGGAATGCTAGATGCAGTAGGAATAATTACAATATTTGCATTAATTCCTCCAGCCTCTTTTACAACATGAAACAAAATTCCATCATCAATAAATTCTAGCGTGTACATTTCGTTTTCAGTAATCCCTTTATCTTCATTACCACCAATCGTAATTAATGTTCCTTTTATATGCTGCATAAAATTATTCTTTTTGAAGAGCAAAAATAAACTAATTAGTATCTTTAAAAATGTATATATTTATAAACTTTCAATAAAAAATCAAAAATAACGAATATGGAAATTAGAGAAATTAATGCAATGAGAGGACCAAATTATTGGTCAATTAGAAGACATAAATTAATCGTAATGGTATTAGATCTTAAAGAAATGGAACAAAAACCATCAAACAAAATAGAAGGTTTTTCTGAGCGATTAAAAAAAATGTTTCCCTCGATGTATTCTCATAGATGTTCTGAAGGTTGCGAAGGTGGCTTTTTTATGCGAGTTGATGAAGGTACTTGGATGGGGCATATTATAGAACATATTGCCCTAGAAATTCAAACTTTAGCAGGAATGGGTACTGGTTTTGGAAGAACTCGTGGCTATGGAGAAGAAGGTGTTTATAATGTAGTTTTTTCCTACATGGAAGAATCTGTGGGAAGATTTGCGGCAAAATCTGCGGTAAGAATATGTGAAGCCTTAATTGTGGGTGAAGAATATGATTTAACCGACGATATCCAAGAAATGAGAGAATTAAGAGAAGCTGATCGCTTAGGACCAAGTACTGGATCTATTGTTGAAGAAGCAGAAGCAAGAGGAATTCCTTGGATTCGTTTGAATAAATATTCCTTATGTCAATTAGGTTATGGCGCTAATCAAAAACGAATTCAAGCAACTGTAACAAGCGAAACTAGTAGCATTGGTGTTGAATTGGCTTGCGATAAAGAAGACACAAAATACCTGTTAGAACAAGCAGAAGTAGAAGTACCAAAAGGAGATATCATCCGAAGAGAAAGTAGCTTAGAAGATGCTTGTAAATATGTTGGCTATCCTTTAGTAATTAAACCTGTGGATGGTAATCATGGACGAGGAATTACTGTAGATATACAAAATTATGAAGATGCGTTAATTGCCTTTCAACATGCAAAAGAGAGCTCTAGAAGTGGAGCAATCATTGTTGAAAAATTTATTACAGGAGGGGATTATAGATTATTAGTGATTAATAACAAATTAGTAGCAGCAGCAATTCGAACTCCTGCACATGTTATTGGTAACGGAAAATCAACTGTTCAAGAATTAATTGATGAAGTAAATAAAGATTCACGTCGTGGTTATGGTCATGAAAATGTGCTAACACAAATTACCGTAAACGATTTAACAAAAATGATTATAAAAAATGCTGGATATACATTAGATTCTGTAATTGCAAAAGGAGAAAGATTAATTTTAAAAGATACAGCAAACCTTAGTACTGGCGGAACCGCAGAAGATGTTACAGATATTGTACATCCTGCAAATGTGAGTATGGCAGAACGTATTTCAAAAATTATCGATTTAGATATTTGCGGAATCGATATTATGACCACAGATATTTCTAAACCATTGTCAGAAACTGGAGGTGCTGTACTTGAAGTAAATGCTGGACCAGGATTTAGAATGCATTTAGCTCCAACTACCGGATTACCTAGAAATGTAGCAGCTCCTGTAATAGATAAATTATTTCCACAAAAAGGCGATACAGGTCGTATTCCAATTATTGCAATTTCAGGAACTAATGGAAAAACAACTACAACTCGTTTAATTGCGCATATTGCAAAAATGAAAGGACATCGAGTTGGTTATACAACGAGTGATGGAGTTTATATTCAAAATAGATTATTAATGACTGGCGATTGTACAGGGCCCGCTAGTGCTGAGTTTGTTTTGAAAGATCCAACGGTAAATTTTGCAGTTTTAGAATGTGCTCGTGGCGGATTATTAAGAGCTGGATTAGGTTTTAAAAAATGTGATGTAGCTGTTGTAACAAATGTTGAAGCTGATCATTTAGGATTAAAAGGAATTCATACAATAGAGCAATTAGCAAAAGTAAAAGCGGTTGTTCCTGAAACTGTTTTACCTGATGGTTATGCTATTTTAAATGCTGATGACGACTTGGTGTATGATATGCGACGTAATGTTGAATGTAATGTTGCTTTATTTTCTATGGATGAAAATAATCCACGGATAAAAGCATTACAACGCTTAAACGGTATTACTGCAGTGTATGAAAATGGCTACGTAACAATCTGTAGAGGACAATGGAAAATGCGCATCATGAAAGCAGAAAATATTCCGTTAACCTATGGAGGGAAAGCTAAATTTATGATTCAAAATGTGTTGGGAGCTGTTTTGGCGGCACATGTTCAAGGTATTAGTATTGAAGATATGAAAGCCGCTTTAGAAACATTTATTCCTTCTGCTTCACAAACTCCTGGGCGTTTAAATTTATTTAAATTTAAAGAGTTCACCATACTTTTAGATTATGCTCATAACCCAGCAGGAATGAGAGCGTTGAAAGATTTTGTAAATGAGTTAGATGCCACTGTAAAAGTTGGAATTATCTCAGGAATTGGAGATAGACGTCTTGAAGATAATAATGAAATAGGAAGTATTGCAGCAGAAATGTTTGACGAAATTATTATTAGACAAGATAAACGTTTGCGTGGAAAAACAGAGGAAGAACTGATTAAAATGCTAAACGATGGGATTAAGATGAAAGATCCAAATAAAAAAACAACTATTATTCCTTCAGAAAAAGAAGCCATTACTTACGCGGTTAAAAATGCGGTAAAAGGATCACTTATTGTTTTATGTAGCGATGTAATTCCGGATGCTTTAGCTTTGGTGCAAAAATTTAAAGAACAAGAATCTAGAGGAGAACTGGTTTTTAACGATTAATCAAATATAATTCATACTTAGAAACTTTAACACGATGTTAAAACTCATTTATTAGCTATCAGCTATATTTGTAAGGTTTTTTTAAATAATCATATATGTCGCGTTGGATTATTCGAATACTCATTATTTTAGTAGTAGTTATTGTCTTAGAATTCTATGCTTTTCAAGCAATAAAAACGATTACGAAAAGCAAAATTATTCGGTATTCTTGGCTGTTAGTTAGTTTAGCTGTTTACGTAAATTTCTTTTATATTACGTTAACCTATGACAGAACTCAAGGGCAAACCCCACAATTTCAGTTAGCCATAGGCCTAATGCTTACACTTTTAATTCCGAAATTAATTGTACTTGTTTTTATGTTTGGCGAAGATGTTGTACGCGGAATTCAAAAACTAATTTCTTATCTATCGGCAGGAGAAACAAAAGATTTACCAAGTCGAAGAAAATTTATTTCTCAATTAGCTTTAGCTTTGGCGACGATTCCATTTGCTTCTTTTATTTATGGAATGATTCAAGGAAAATACAATTACAAAGTGTTGAAATATCAACTAGCTTTTAAAGATTTACCTGAAGCTTTTGATGGATTTACAATTACACAAATTTCTGATATTCATTCTGGGAGTTTTACCAACAAAGAAAAAATACAATATGGCGTTGATTTAATCAATCAACAAAAATCTGATGTGATGTTTTTCACTGGCGATATTATAAATAATAAGGCATTTGAAATGGATAATTGGATTGAGGTATTTGATAAATTAGAAGCTAAAGACGGAAAATATTCAATTCTTGGAAATCACGATTATGGAGATTATAATGATTGGGAAAGCAAAGAAGCCAAAGCAAAAAATTTTCAAGATGTTAAAGATATTCACGCCAAAATAGGATTTGATTTGTTGTGTAATGAAAATAGATATTTAGAAAAAAACGGACAGAAAATTGCTTTAATAGGAGTGGAAAACTGGGGAAAAGGATTTAATCAAGCGGGAGATTTAAAGAAAGCAGCTGTTGGTATACAAAAAGAAGATTTTAAAATTTTAATGTCTCATGATCCAAGTCGTTGGGAATATAAAGTAAAAAACAACGATTTTAATTATCATCTTACGCTAAGCGGACATACACATGGTTTACAAATGGGAATAGAAATTCCGGGTTGGATAAAATGGAGTCCATCAAAATTTGTATATAAACAATGGGCTGGTTTATATGAAGAGTTTGGAAGATATATTAATGTTAATAGAGGATTTGGGTATCATGCGTTTCCTGGTAGAGTTGGAATTTGGCCAGAAATTACGGTAATAGAATTGAAAAAAGCTTGATAATCAGTAGATTTCATCAAAAAGGTTATATTTGTAATCTAACAAATAGTGGATTATTATGTTTTTTTCTAAAAACTATGAATTATGACAAAATTTGGAGAGTTAATTAACGTAAAAAAACCAGTTTTAATAGACTTTTATTTTGATTGGAACGAAGAAAACAACCTTGATGTTTTAAAGGATGTTGCTGCTGCATTAGGAGACAAAGCTAAAGTGATTAAAATAGATATTAAAAAGAACGAAATCCTTGCCGATACGTTACGCGTAAAAGGGAATCCTACTTTTATGATTTACAAAAATGGCGAAATGAAATGGCGTCAAACTGGCGAGCAAGATGCAAATACGTTAATTGGGTTGGTTCAGCAATACGTTTAATTTTCTTGTTGTCATTTCTGCCACTTCAATTATAGCTAAGCTTATTTATTAATTATTTTTACTAGAAACTATTTGTCATTCCTGCGAAGGCAGGAATCTATATAATTGAAATTTCATTCATGAGATTGCTTCGTTTCACTCGCAATGACGTATTAATAAAAATAGGATTATCAATGACAAGCTAACTCTGAATGACAACGTAAAATCTAACAATAAAAAGTAAGATTCTTCACTTCGCTATGCTACGTTCTGAATGACAAACTACTTATAAATAGCAATTTCTTCTTTTCCTATTGATGATTTACTTGCTCTGTACATTCCTTCTGTATTAAAAGGCATGGCAATCTTTCCTTTGGTATCAACTGCAATTAAACCGCCATCTCCCCCAATTTCTAAAATTCTTTTATAAATTACTTCATTTGACGCTGCTAATAAAGACATGTTTTTGTGCTCTATTAAACAAGCAACATCATAGGCAACAACACCACGAATAA